>Ga0315284_10006042_pt1 | contig 17233 bp, 14 predicted proteins | sample YL17G09_16_MG_FD_203696 | JGI IMG/M metagenome (GOLD analysis project Ga0315284, IMG submission 203696) | Sediment microbial communities from Yellowstone Lake, YNP, Wyoming, USA - YL17G09_16 | ecosystem: Environmental > Aquatic > Freshwater > Lake > Sediment | place: USA: Wyoming | collected...
GCCCGCGGGCGCGGTGCCAATCACCGAGTCGGTCGCGCCATCCATCACGGTCACGCTGTTGCCGGCCTGGTTGGCGCAGAAGACCCGGTTGTCCGTCGAGTCGTAGCAGAGCGCGGTCGGCCGGTCGCCGACCGCGACGGTTCGAATCACGCTGTCCCCCGCCCCGTCAATCACGGTCACGTTGTCCGTGTTCATGTTGGCGCAGTAGACCTTGTTGTTCTGCGGGTTGTAGCAGAGGGAACGCGGCGTGTTGCCGATAGGCAGTGTGGCGAGCACGGTGTTGGTCGAGCAGGCGATGACCGATATCGTGTTGTCGATCGCGTTGGCGCAATAGACCTTGTTCTCCGTCGGGTTGTAGCAGGCCATACGCGGGTTCGCGCCGACGTTCACGGTCGCTATCACCGCGTTGGTCGAGCACTCCATCACGCTGACGCTGTTACCGAGTTCGTTCGCGCAGTACACCCGGTTGTCGCGCGAGTCGTAGCAGACAAAGCACGCCCGCTCGCCGGTCGGGACCGTAGCTATGACCTCGTTGGTGACGCCGTCAACCGCCACGACGTTGTTCCCGGTGTAGCTGGCGACATAGACACGGTTATCGTGGGAGTCAAAGCATATCGAGTAGTGGGACCAGCCGATGCTCACGTTCGCGACGACCTGGTTCGTCGCGCCGTCAATTACGGTCATCGCGCCGTCGTAGTAGTTGACGCTGTATATCTTGTTGCTGATGGGGTTATAGCCCATGTCAATTGCGAAGTAGCCGGACGGAATCGCGGCCAGCTTCTCGCCGGTCGCGCCGTCAATCGCGATTGTCTTCTCGCCCTCCTGCCCGCCGACGTAGACGCGGTTATTCACCGTGTTCACGGCCAGGCAACGCAGGCTCTGCAGCCCGCCGAACGAGTCTGGAAGCACAAACACAGTGTCGAGCCACTGGGCGGGGGCGGAGGCAAACAGCAAACAGCATACGGCAACCATGAGCTTGATCTTCATTGCACCTCCATGTGCACCGTCACCCCGACCGAAGCGGAAGGGTCTCTTCTGAGAGATTCCTCGATTCGTCCGACTCACTCGGAATGACACTTGTTCCTAACGTTGGACGACAATCTTAGCGGCTCGCCGCGCACCGTCCGCGCGCACAAAGTACACTCCCGGACTCAACCCGCTCGCGTCGTTTCGGCCCGGATGCAGCAGCATCACCTTCCTGCCACCGATGTCCAGCAGCCAGCTTGATGCTTGAGGCTTGTGGCTTGGGGCTGGCGACTGCCACAGCACGCCACGGACGATGGTCGCGCTCGTCGCGCGACCCGTGCCGAGCGGCTGTCGCTCAAGCACCGCCGACATTGTGTCCGGCACCATCGCGATGCGGCCGATATTCGTTCCGGGTATCGAGTCCGCAACCTCATGCATGAGCGACTCGACCTGCGCATTGGTCAGCGCTGGATATGCGGACTTGAACCAGGCGAGGACTCCGGCAGCGATACTGCAAGCGGACCCGGCTGACGGGGTGTAAACTGCATAACCGGAATCGGACGTGGGTACAACGATGTCCACGCCCGGAGAACCGATGTCAATGTAGTTCGAACCTGTCAACAGCTCGTCCGACCGGTCGGTAGCGCCGACCGAGATGACACCATCGTAGCAGGCAGGGTAGCATCTCTCCCCTCTGCCGGATGCCACCATCATGCAGCCCGCATCCCAGGCAGCAAGGCACGCGTACATCAGCGGTTGATAGGGACTCGTGCCGCCCCACGGCGCGGAAAGAACCCAGAACCCGTTGTCGATGCAGTAATACATCGCGGATATTGCTGCCGACATGTTGATGGAACCTCCGCCGCCGCAGCGGAGGGCCGCGCCTCTTGCGTTCCACGGCGGCGCCGCGATGCCGATTCCGTTGCCCGTGACCGCATTGGCGGCTCCGAAATACATGGTTCCGAGATCATCGCCCGGGTCATTCATCGGGTTCGGGTCGCCCGCATGGAAGTCGTAGCCAATCACATCATCCACATACCCATTGCCGTCCTGGTCAATACCATCAAGGTCGCCATCCGGCGGAGCATAGGGGTCAAAACGGTGGTTGCCGTTGATGTCCTCCACGGCGTTGACCCACAGGTTCGCCTCGATGTCGGGATGGGTCCACATGACACCAGAGGCGATGGAACCGATTACCACGTTGGTGTCACCGCGCGCGATGTCCCACGCCCTCGGCGCGCGGATGCGCGGCAGGTACCATTGCTGGTCATACAGGCTGTCGTCGGGAATCTCATCCGCAGGGCCATCGACATCGAACACCGCGTTCGGCCAGACACCGTCGACAACGGTCAGCTTCTCAAACTCGCGCATGACGCACGTGACGTCGGCGGTTGTGCCGAATGAAACCAGGTACAGCAAATCCGCGCCGGACCTGAGCACAAGCGGGCCGGGATTCGGCTGCGGGACAACACGGTTGATTCCGGTAACACCCTCTCTCCGGCACAGCTCGTCCAGTTCCTGCACCCCAAACCGGCAGAACCCGCTGCCAACCGGCTCGACGTGACCGCGCAAAGATGCGCTCAACTTGACCAGCACCTGCCCCGCAACGCACCGCTCGCCCGACGGCAGAACAATGACCGGACGCCCGGCGCTCTGCCCGAACGCCGTGCCCCAGCCGGCCGAGTCAACCTGCTCGAATTCCCAGTGCTGGGCGAAGGAAGGGGCAAACAGCAGACAGCATACGGCAAACGGCATGAACTTCGACTTCATTGCACCTCCAGTCGGCACGCGGGGCCGACCGAACGCGGGCGACGGAATCAGGGCTTTCACGGTTCCTTGCGGGCGACCGATGATAAGTCCGGCAGATGCTGACGTCAAATCGCGGTCAGGCAGCTACGGTCAATCGTCGGATGTCCAAATCTGCGTTCGTCTGACCGGTGCGGCCCACGACCGGTCTCACTCCGCTGCGGACTTGCGCTCGCGGACGAAGTATATCATCGGCAGAGACACCAGCGTGGTCAGTCCTTTGGCAATGATGTTGGCGACGAAGATGCTGACCACGACCGCGAAGGGCATCCGGCCGACAAAGGCGAGACCGCAGAACAAGGCCGAATCAAGCGGCACTGAGACCGAGTTCGAGGTAAGCACGCGCATCCATTGCAGCTTCTGCCCCATCTTGTTGACCCAGAGCTGGTAGACTTCGCCGTCCACCAGCTCGGATGCCACTTCGGCGACGATAGACGCTATCACAATCCGCCACACCGGCGCGAGCACTCGGCCGAACTCAAGCTGCGCCCCGAGGTTCATATCCGGCGGGAGCTTCGCTACCAGCCAGAACAGCCCAGCCATCAGCAGGTTGATGACTGCCGCTGCGATGACGAGAACGCGGGCAGTCTTGATGCCGCCGGTCTTATGCACTAAATCCCGCAGGGTGAACGTGAACGGATAGATGAGCGTGCCCGCGTCAACGCTGAACCCGGCGATGACGACGATGCGCAGGCTGGCAATGTCCGACAGCATCTGCGCCGCGACGTAGGCGGCGCTGACGATGGCGACGGAGACGAGGCCGGACTGCTTGTCCGAGTTCATGGCGGGCCAAGTCTAGGCGCTGTGCCCGTCCTGTCAATCCTCTAACTTGGTTCTCAGTTCCTTGTTCTTGGTTCCTGGTTCCTCCATCCTCCGTCCTCCGTCTTCAATCCTCCATCCTCCGTCCGATGCCGGCTTGACTGGCGTGACTTCTCCCCTATTCTATACGCCATTCATGCCCCGAAAGACAAAGCCGACAGAACCGGTCGCCGCCGTGCCGCAGCCGCCACCGGCGCAGGCACTGACTCCGCAGGAAATCGTCCGCGAACTGGACCGTTACGTCATCGGCCAGGACGCGGCGAAGAAGGCGGTCGCCATCGCCCTGCGCAACCGCTGGCGCCGCAACCAGGTGCCGGAGCAGTTGCGCGACGAGATCATGCCCAACAACATCATCCTAATCGGGCCGACCGGCGTGGGCAAGACCGAAATCGCGCGCCGGCTCGCGCGGCTGGCGCAGGCCCCGTTCGTCAAGGTCGAGGCCTCGAAGTTTACCGAGGTCGGCTACGTAGGCCGGGACGTAGATTCGATGATTCGAGACTTGATGGAAATCGGCGTCAACATGGTCAAGGCCGAGCGGATGCAGGTAGTGATGGAGCGGGCCGCCGCGCTTGTCGAGGAACGCATCCTGGACAGCCTGACTCCCCGCCCGGCGAAGACGACCGACGGCACCGAGCCCGCGGATACGGCACGTGAGAAACTCCGCGTCCATCTCCGCGCGGGCGAGCTTGACCAGCGGACCATCGAGACCGAGTCGATTTCCCAGTTCTCGCCGTTCTCCGAGATGCTGTCGCAGATGGGCGGCGAGGAGATGGCAATCGAACTGCAGGGCCTGATGTCCGCAACCCTGCCCAAGCGCACCAAGAAGCGGAAGCTGACCGTCGGCGAGGCGAAGCGCCTGCTGCCCCATGAAGAGGCGCAGAAACTGATTGACATGGACGAGGTGATTGCCGAGGCCCGGCAGCGCACTGAGATGTCGGGCATCGTGTTCATTGACGAGATTGACAAGATTGTCACCACCGCGCCTTCGACATCGGGCCCGGACGTCTCGCGCGAAGGGGTGCAGCGCGACCTGTTGCCGGTAGTCGAAGGTTCGAGCGTCCTGACCAAGTACGGCATGTTACGCACCGACCACATCCTCTTCATCGCCGCGGGCGCGTTCCACAAGGTCAAACCCTCGGACATGATTCCCGAGTTCCAGGGCCGGTTCCCGATTCGGGTTGAGCTCAAGCCGCTGACCGGCACCGACCTGCGCCGCATCCTGACCGAACCGGAGAACTCGCTCGCCCGACAGTACACCGCGCTGCTGGCGAGTGAAGGTGTGAAACTGACCATAACGAAAGACGCGGTGAACGAGATTGCCGCCATCGCCGAGCGGGTGAACAGCGAAACCGAGAACATCGGCGCCCGCCGGCTGCACACCGTGATGACCGCGCTGCTCGACGACATCCTGTTCCGGCTGCCGGACCCGACAGTCACCGCGCAGACGGTCACCGCGGCCTATGTCCGTGACAAACTGAAGAACATCGTGGAGAACAAAGACCTGAGCCGCTACATACTATGAAGAAAGACCTGACATCAATCAACGACCTGTCCAAAGATGAAATCCTCGGGCTCATGAAGAAGTCAATCGAGCTGAAGCAGGCGCTGAAGAAACAGCCCCGCCTCGACCTCGCGCCCGGCGCCATGGGAGCGCTGATATTCGAGAAGCCGTCGTTGCGCACCCGCGTCACCTTTGAGAAAGCGATGCAGGACCTGGGCGGTACGGCCACGTACCTCGGGCCTTCGGACATCGGCCTCGGCAAACGCGAGACCGTGCCGGACGTAGCACGCAACCTATCACGCTGGGTTAGCTGCATCATCGCCCGGGTATTCGAGCACTCGAAGATCACCGAACTGGCCGAGAACGCCACGGTGCCGGTAGTCAACGCCCTGTGCGACGAGGAACACCCGTGCCAGATTCTCGCCGACCTGCTGACCGTGTTCGAACATCGCGGCAGCCTTGAAGGCGCCACCATCTGCTGGACCGGCGACGGCAACAATGTCTGCAACTCGCTGATGCTCGCCTGCGGCCTGGTCGGAATCAACCTGCGCGTGGCCACGCCCAAAGGATTCGAACCGTCGCAGGCAGTTGTCGTCAAGGCCCGCGAATACGCCAAGCTGAGCGGCGCGAAGATCGTCCTGACCTACGACGCGAAGGACGGAGCCAAGGACGCGGACTTCGTCTACACCGACGTGTGGGCGTCGATGGGCCAGGAAGACGAAGCCGAACAGCGGAAGCAGATTTTCCGGCCATACCAACTCAACAAGGAGTTGATGGCCCAGGCCAGACCCGACGCCAAGGTGCTGCATTGCCTGCCCGCGCACCGCGGGGAGGAGATTTCAGCCGAAGTGCTTGACGGCCCCCAGTCAATCGTACTGGACCAGGCCGAAAACCGGCTCCACGCCCAGCGGGCTTTGCTCGCCGTGCTGCTGAGCCGCCCGAAGTGAATCGCCGAATACCAAGAGGAGGTAGACTTTGAAGAAACTGTTTGTCCTACTGCTCCCCTGCCTGCTCGTCGCGGGGCAGATCGGGCTCGAACCAGTCACTGTCACCGGCGCTGACGGCAGCCAGCAAACGTGGTATCGCGTCAACACCGGCAACGGGTATCTCTACTCCGAGCCGATTGAGCGCGAGACCCCGCCCAACGCGCCCGCCGACACCGGCGTGCTCTGGGTTGACCGCAACCACCGGTTCGGCATCTGTCAGGCCACCGAGGTATCGGGCGACGGCATGCACGTCCTCGCCAACTGGTACCTGAACGCCCAGCGCGCGGGCTACTACCGGACGCTCGGCAACGAGATGCCGCTCTGGGAAAGCCCGGGCGACTTCCCCTGGGCCTACAACGGCCGCCAGATTGGCTCATCGTTTGACGCTCAAGTGCTGACCCTGTCGTCACAGAACGCCGCGGTCAAGTGGTCGCGCAGTTCGGGCTTTCCGGACTGGCAGTACGGATACCCCGGGCCGGCACAGGGATTCTCCAAGGCGGCGCGCGACGGCTCCAGGGTTGTCGCGGTGCAGGGCGGCACGCTCTACGGGTTCGACCCGGCGGGCGCCGTGCTTTGGACCGCACCGGTCAGCGAGCCGGCCCGCCTGCAGGGACTCGACATTTCCGACGACGGTTCGATTGTCGCGGTCACGGTCTATGACTCCTGCCTCGTCTATGAAGACGGAGTGTACCGCGACGGCATACCCGTCGGCACAACCAACAGCGGCACCCAGTACGCGGCGGCCATCTCCGGCGACGGGTCGATGTTGGTGACCGGTGACTTCTACGGCAAGCTCAAGCTCCACGCCTGGGACGGCTCGAACTACGTAGTGAAGTGGCAGGCCTCTGTCGGGAACCCGTGGATCGCCGGCGTCGGCATTTCCGCCGACGGCTCGACCATCGCCTGCGGCACCGGCTACGACAATGGCAAGCTCTGCGTGTTCGATTCCAGCTCGTCGACGCCGCTCTGGGTTTACCAGGGCTACGGCACCACCGGCGCGTACGTACCTTCGGTCGCGCTCTCGCGCGACGGCTCGCGCATCGCCGCCGCCTCGTGGGGCGAGTTCTCGACCTCCGGGACCTACAAGGTCTTCACGGTCCATGACCGCTCGAACTCGACCCCGCTGTTCGGCATCACCCGCGATGAGGAACCTGGCTCGCTCTTCGCCTGCGACATCTCCGACGACGGCCAGTTCGCGGTCTGCGGCGGCAAGGCGGTCCACGCCTACACGATGGGCAACGGCGGCGAAGTCTACGCCGTGATTATCGGCTCAGCCGCGTCCACCAATGTCGGAATGGACGCCATCAACGTCCCGACGCGTTACATCCAGGTCGGCACGACAATCGCGCCGATCGCCGACGTCACCAACTACGGCGACAGTACAGAGACGGTGCCCTCGCATCTCAAGATATACAACAGCGCCGACAGCCTCCTCTACCACGACAGCACGGTTTCCGCCCCGTTGCCACCGCACCAGTCCACCGAGGCGTTCTTCTCCGACTTCACGCCGACCAGTTTCGACCTGTACACCTTCACCTTCTACACCGATCTTCCGGACGACAGTTACCCGGGCGACGACACGATGGTGATGAAGAGCAGGTGCTTCCACGACGGCGCGGCCGTCCGCGTCGGCCCGCCCAACCGCGAACTCACGGTCGGCTCCTCGTTCGCGCCGGCGGTGTCCGCGGTCAACAGCGGCTCGTACGGCGACGATATGAAGTGCCTGCTGGTCATCCGGGACTCCGCCGGAACGGTCGTCTACGCCGAGTCGACGACCACCGGCACCATCCTGCCCGACGACACTGTCTCGGTGCAACTGCCGCCCACTTCGATAACCATGGTCGGCGCCTACACCGCGACCGCGGTCATCACCTGTGCCGACGACTTCTACCCGGCCAACGACACGTTCCGACTCGCCTTCGACGTCACCTACGAAGTAATGTACGACGACGGCGGCTGGGAGGGATTCTACTGGGTCGGCCGCAAGGACAACGACAAGTTCTACGTCCGCTACACGCCGACGATTCCCGCGCCCTACGCCATCACCGGCGGCCGCATCTACGTCAACCTCGCCAACCAGCCGTTCGAATACGTGATGGTGTGCGAGGACAACTCCGGCCTGCCGGACACGACTGCCGAACTAGGCCGGGTCGAGAACGTCTCGACCCCGGCTGCGCCGGGCTGGATTGCCTTTGACTTCGACATCACAAGGCACGACGCGTCCGACGTCTGGATGATACTCCGCTGGCCCAACACGTCGCCCGGCCTTGGCGTCGGCGCCGACGCGACCCCGCCGATAGACCTGCGTTCATACTTCTCGTCGAACCAGGACCCGTACCAGCAGTGGCTCACCCACGACTGGATGGTACGGTTGATGCAGTCGCCCAACACGAGCGTGGCCGGGGCCGCCGGCACGCAGCTCCGGTTCCGCCTGCTCGAACCGGCGCCCAACCCGTTCCGGTCGGCAGCGCGGCTGAGTTACGAAGTACCGACCGCGTCCCGCATCGCGCTCAAGATCTATGACCGTTCCGGGCGGCTCGCGGCCGTGCCGGTGAGCGGTCAGGTTGAGCCCGGGCGGTACAGCCTGACGTGGCACGCGACCGACCGCGAGGGTCGGCCGGTTGCGCCCGGCGTGTACTTCTGCCGCCTGCTTAACATCGATTCCGGCGCTTCGTCGGTACAGAAACTCACGCTCGTGCGCTAGGCGCGCGAGCCCAGCGGGCGCGGAAGGCGCAACAGCACTTGCCCTTCCGCGCCTTTTCATTTAGAATACTCCCGCGTGAAGCAGACCGAGATCCTCGTCGTCGGCGCGGGCCCGGCCGGTCTCACTGCCGGCATCTACGCCGCCCGCTCCGGCCACCGGGCGCTGGTACTGGAGAAATCATTTGCCGGCGGCCAGATGGCGCTCACCTCCGAAGTCGAGAATTACCCGGGCTTCTCCGAGCCGGTCAGCGGCATGCTGCTCGCCCAGACCATGGAACAACAGGCAATCCGTTTCGGCTGCGAGGTGCTGAACGCAGAGGCGACCGGCATCACTGCCGGTCCCGCCGGCTTTGAAGTCTCAACTACCGCTGGTCCGGTTGCGGCCGCAACCGTCATTGTGTGCACCGGCGTCAGACCGAAGCTGCTCGACGTCCCCGGCGAGAAGGAACTCGCGGGGCGCGGCGTGTCGTACTGCGCGGTCTGCGACGGTCCGCTGTTCAAGGGCCGCGAGGTCGCGGTCGTCGGCGGCGGCGACTCCGCCATGGACGAAGCGCTCTACCTCTCGAACATCGTCGCGCGCGTCCATCTCATCCACCGCCGCGACGAGTTCCGCGGGTGCCGGTTCGCGCAGCAGCGCCTGCGCGAACGCAGTAACGTCACCTATCACCTTTCCTGCGTGGTCGAGTCGATCAACGGCACACAGCGCGTCGAGAGCCTTGCCATCAAGAACCTGAAAGACGCTTCGACCTTCGTCCTGCCGGTCGGCGGCGCGTTCATCTACGTCGGCTGGCTGCCGAACACCGGCTGGTGCTCGAGCCTGCTCGCGCTCGACGAATCCGGCAACATCAAGACCGATGACCGGCTGCGGGCCGGCATCCCGGGCGTATTCGCGGCCGGCGACGTACGTAACACGCCGCTGCGCCAGGTCGCGACCGCGGTCGGCGACGGGGCACTGGCCGCGATGTCCGCCCACGGCTTCCTCGTTGGGAAACGCTAGCCATTTGAACTCTCCGCACAACCGATGCTCCTGGTCCTGATTCTCACGCTGGCCCTCGCTTCGCTCAACGCCGGCGACCCGATCCCGTCACCGCCGCGCCCGGCCACCGCCGCCGTTCACCGGTTCGACCTCAAGCCGGAACTCGACGCCCAGGTCCGGACTTACGGCAGCACCCGCTGGCGCACAGGCATCGCAATCTCCTCCTGCTCGCGCGACTCGCTCTTGTACGGCCTCGGAGCGAACTTGCCGCTATCCCCGGCCTCGAACCAGAAACTGCTGGTCACCACGTGCGCCCTTGAGCACTGGGACTCGTCGCTCGTGCGCGTGCTCGACACCCGGCTCGACTCCACCAACCTCCGCGCCCACATCCACCGGGCCAATCGCAAGTTTCTGGACTCACTCGGCCTCGACGCCCGGCCCGACTTCCCCGGCTACCGCCACCTCGTCCTCGCCAACCGCGAGTCCGACAATACCGAAGCCGAGTGGATGCTCGACATCCTCAGCCGCAACCACGCGGTCGATGCGCCGCGGCTGATCAGCTCGTTCCTGGACCAACGCGGCGTCCCACGTCCCGGCCTGCGGGTCTGGGACGGTTGCGGCCTGTCTCCCCGCAACCGCACCACCGCCGGCACCCTGGCCAAATTGCTCGTCACGGTCTATGAATCGAAGTGGCGCGACCTGTTCATCTCCACGCTGGCGGTCCCGGGCCGGCCCGGCACGCTCATCAAGCGCAACCTCGACGTCGGCCCCCACGTCGCGGCCAAGACCGGCTACATCCGCGACGTGTTCAGCCTGTCCGGTTTCCTGTTCGGCCAGACCGACACCTTCGCTTTCTCTTTCATCGTGAACGGCTGTGGCTCGGGCACGCGCGCCTACGAGCTCTTCAATTCACTGCTCAACGCCGTATATAGCTGGGACGCGGGTGAGACAACGGTCGCGCCGGCTGCGGGCTACGTAACCGGCACCAACACTAAGCAGAACTAGCGGTCAGGGATTGACCACGGCGACCCGGCGCGGGCCGGACCAGTCCGAGAAGAGCGGCCCGGTGTCGTGGCAGCGCGCCCGTATCTCAAACGTATCCGCGGTCGTGTACCGGTGCTCGAAATAGACAATCCGGCCCGAAGCGACAAACTCGCCGTAGTCGCTGGTATCGTCGTCACCCCACGCGACGAACACACGCAGGCTGTTGCCGTCCGGGTCGTGAACCTCCACTGAGAACTCGGCCAGTTCACCCACATAGACCTCGCCCGGCCCCGACACCATCGGCGCAGCCGGTTGATGGTTACCCGGCGGAAGCCCGGGCGCGTCGCAGCAAAGAAACGCGAGCGCGAGCGTCGCCGCCGCCCGTGTGAGACCGGTCATTGTGTCAAGGACAGGAAGAGGCGCCCTGCGCGCATGCCAAGGAGAGGCGGGGATGCGCGGAATCGGAGCCTCAGTGCCGGGTGCCTCAGTCAATCACTTCGCACCGGGCTTCGGGTGCTGAATCAGGCGAAGTCCAGGTATTGGCTGGAACCACGAGACCACCCTAATGGTACCGTCGCCTGCATTCGGACCGTACGCGCTCACCAGCGCGTAGCGGCCTTCCGGCGTATGCACCGCCACATTGGCCTGGAAAGAACCCACGTCAACCACCCGCTGGTAGTAGAGCGAGTCATACTCCGGCAACGGGTCTTGGACGTTGCCCAATATCCCCATCAACCGTGTCCGGCGCCACGGCCCGGACGGCACGACTCCGCCCGGGTCTTCCGGCCCGAACTCCGCGCCGGCGAAGTAGAACCCCGGACCCATGTACCCCGGGCCGAGGTCGGTGAAATACCAGTCAATCCGCCCGGCATCGGACGTATCGAGCATCGACCCCTGCCGGCTCGCGCCCGAAATACTGTCCCAACCGTAGCCGCTAAGCGAATCCGCGTTCAATTCGTGGACCACGACCGTATCGGAGAAAACCGGGACAGTGCTCAATGTCTCGGCGGCGAACACTTCATCGGCGGAACGCCGGGCTGAAACCGTGTACCAACCGGTCGTACCGAGCGGGTCATGATTCGCATACCGGCCAACGACCTCGCCGACCTTGACGAATCCAACGCTGTCGAGTTGCCGGAACCAGACCGCGTACCGGACCGTGTCCTCGTTTGCGCCCGTGTCCCACCTCACCCTCACCTGAATCCCGGCCACGGACGAGAGCCGGAGGTTCAACGGCGGCACCAGCGGCTCAAGCCCGATGACCACCGGGGCGGCGGCTGACCACGGACTTGTATTGCCCGCCCGGTCCCGCGCACGCGCGCGCACCGGGAACGTGCCGGTCTGTTTGTAGCAATGGCTGTCCGCGATGGTCGCTCCGGCCGGCACGAATCCGGTCCAGCTTCCGAGTGTGTCGCCCCAGTCGAACTGCACGGACACACTCTCTTCGCGGACGTGTTGAACCCTGGCCGTGAACACCAGCATCGAATCGATGACGGCCTGCTCCGGCCCGAGCGGGCTTGCCGGCGTCATCGGGCCGAGGAATCCGACCTGCACCCCGAGCACTCCCGACTCCCCGCTCTCCATTCTCTCCTCATTCCGGCACCGCACCGTCACGCTGCGCACGCCGGAGTCAGTGAAGACGTGTGGCATCCCGAACGTGTCCCCGGAACCGAGTTCGGTGGTCCAGACCGGTGCCGAACCATCGCCCCAATCGAACCGGTAGGACAGGTTGCCGCCCTGCGGGTCCCGCGCGACCGCCCGGAAGAACAGGGTCTCGCCGGGCTGGCCCGCCTGCGGTCCGAACAGATACGGCGCCGACGGCCTGCCTCCTTTGTGGCAACCGGCGACGACCAGCACGAAAAAGAGAAGCGGCACTCGCAGGTAGCCGCAAAACCGTATCGCCGCGTCCGCCCTGCTTTCACTATTCATAATTCACCATTCACTATTCTCCCTGACAGCCTACACGCCACCCCGTGCCAGTCAATAACCGGCAGCCCGCCGCAACCCCAAATCCGATATTGAACCACAGAGCACAGAGAGAATTGGAGAGTACGGAGCGGAATCCCGACTTTCACCTGACTCTGTGCTCTCAGTGGCCTCTGTGGTCAATCCTGTATCGGTTCCTGGGCGCAACGCCCCGCTTGACCGTCGGGCCGGGTACCCTATCCTGATGGTGCCATGGGTACTCTCGGAACGGTCACTATCATCGGCTGTGCCGCTGCCATCCTCATAATTCTCCTGCTGGTGTACAATCGCGTGGCCGGCCGGCAGACCGACCAGCAGGGCCTTACGCTGATGCAGGAACAGATGGCCGCCCTGCGCCGGGAGACGGCCGACGCCATCACCAACAGCACCAAATCCGCCAACCAGCAACTAGCCGAGCTTACCTCCCAGATGAACCAGCGCCTGACCGGCCTCGACAACTCGATGCGCGACACCACCGGGCAGGTCAACACCCGGCTCGACAACGCGGCGCGCGTCATCCGCGAAGTCTCGGCCACGATGGGCGAGCTCTCCAAAGCCTCGCAGCAGATATTCGAGGTCGGCAAAGACATCGCCACGCTCCAGCAGATTCTCAAAGCCCCGAAGCTGCGCGGCGTCATCGGCGAGCTCTTCCTTGGCAACCTCCTTGCCCAGGTCGTGCCCGACAACTACGAACTCCAGCACCGGTTCCGGAGCGGCGAGACCGTGGACGCGGTCATCAAGCTCGGGCCCAAGCTGGTGCCGATTGACGCCAAGTTCCCGCTGGAGAACTTCCAGCGCCTCTCCGCCGCCGGCGACGCGGAACGGAAGGCCCTGCGCAAACGCTTCATCACCGACGTCGAGAAGCACGTCGACGCCATCTCGAAGAAGTACATCCTGCCCGACGAAGGCACCTACGACTTCGCCTTGATGTACATCCCGGCCGAGAACGTGTACTACGAAACCATCATCAAGGACGAGCCGGACGAAGAGAACCTCAGCGCCTACGCAGTTTCGCGCCGGGTCATCCCGGTCTCGCCTAACAGCCTCTATGCCTACCTGCAGGCGATTGTGTTCGGCCTGCGCGGGCTGCAGATTGAGAAACGGGCCGAGGAGATTCTCAGCCACCTCGGCCGGCTCCAGGGCGACTTCGGGAAGTTCCGCGACGACTTCGACACGGTCGGCACTCACTTGAAGAACGCCCACAACAAGTACGACGACGCCGTGAAACGCTTAAGCCAGCTCGAAGGCAAGCTCGAAATCAGCTCCGCCCTCGCCGAACCGCCCGGCACCAACCCGCCCCTCCCGCCCAAGTAGCCGGTTGCCGCACCGGTGTAGCACCGCCAAGGTGCGAAGGGAAAAGTGGAAATGGCGAAGTGGGAATCAGAACGCCAAGTGACCATTCCGCTACTGCCACCTGCAAACTGGGAACTGGTAACTCGCGGCGCAGCCGCGCCGTCCTTGACAGTCACGGCTTTTTCTCTATCCTCACAGACACGATATGAGACGCAAGCAACCAATTCGCCGCAAGAGAACTTGTTACTTCTGCGACCGGAGCATGACGGAAGTCGACTACCGGGACCCGCACCTGCGCGATTTCCTGACTGAGAAGGGCAAGATTGTATCCGGCAAGATGTCGGGCGTGTGCGCCCGGCACCAGCGCCGCCTCGCGCGCGCCATCAAGACCGCACGGAGCATGGCGCTGCTTCCGTTCAACCCCTGATGAAAGTCATCCTGCTTTCCGACATCGACCGGGTCGGAACGCGCGGCACGGTCGTCAACGTCAAACCCGGCTATGCCCGCAACTACCTGTTCCCCCGCAAGTTTGCGCTGCAGGCAACCAAAGCCCAGCTTGCCCAGCTTGAATCCATCAAGAAGCAGCTTGCCACCAAGGACGCAAAGATAACAAAGCGGCTCACTGACTTCGCCGGCCGCCTCGGCCTGGTCTCGGTGAAGACGACCATCAAAATGGGCCAGGAAGGCGCGTTCGGCGCGATCACCAACGCCGACATCGCCGCCCTGCTGGCCGCGGAAGGTCATGAAATCGACAAGCACTCCATCGTCCTTGCCGAGCCTATCAAAGGCCCCGGAGTGTATGACATCCCGGTCAAACTCGGTCACGAGGTCTCGGCGACAGTCAAGCTCTGGGTCGCCGAAGAACCTGCGTGATTGAAGTCCGCGTTGAAGGAATCCTTCTCGACAATGTGAACAACTCGCCGGTCGTGCTCCTGCGCGAGCGCGACGGCGACCGGGTCCTGCCGATATTCATCGGCCCGCTCGAAGCCTCCGCCATCGCCTACGCCCTCGAAAAGACCAAGTTTCCCCGGCCCCTGACCTTGGATTTGATGCGGCTGCTGGTCGAGGGGCTCCAGGGCCGTATCCGCCGCGTGATAATCACGAAGATTGAAAACGAGACCTTCTTCGCCGAAGTCGTGATTGAGGCCGGCGACCGGGTCGTGGCGGTTGACGCGCGGCCGTCCGACTCAGTCGGCTTGGCCCTGCGCGCCGAAGCGCCAATCTACATCGCCGAAGCGGTGATGGAGAAGGCCGGCCAATGGATTACCGCCGAAGACGAGGAACGGCTGAAAGACCTGCGCGAGAAGATGCGCACAGTCAACCCCGAGGACTTCGGCAACTACAAGATGTGAGGCAGAGAGAATTGCCAATTCCTAATTCCCAATTCCTAATCCCCCGCCCCTCGCCCCCCGCCCCGGTCTGCTCCTCACTTCTGCATTCTGCCTTCTGCCCTCTGACTTCTGACTTCAGCTGCTCCGCCCGGGTTCTCTGCGAATGACCACTCCCGACTCCCCACTCCCTACTCCCTCCTCTCTTGCCCCTCTCCTCCGCGGCATCGACCGTCTCGAAACCGAGGCCGAGCTCCAGGCCAAGCTCGAAAGGTCGCAGAAGACCGGCAAGCCGCTGCGCGTCAAGCTGGGCATCGATGCCTCGGGCCCGGACATCCACCTCGGGTTTGCCGTGCCCCTGCGCAAGCTCCGCCAGTTCCAGGACGCGGGCCACCTTGCTGTCCTCATCATCGGCGACTTCACCGGCAGCATCGGCGACCCGACCGGCCGCTCCAAGACCCGGCCGCAACTGACCGACGAGCAAATCCAGACCAACATGGAGCGGTACAAGGAACAGGTCTTCAAGATTCTGTCCCCGGACCGCTGCGAGTTCCGCTACAATTCCGAGTGGTTTAAACCAATGGGCGGCGCGGACATCATCAAGCTCGCCTCCAAGTACACGGTCGCGCGGCTGATTGAGCGCGAGGACTTCAAGAACCGGCTCGCCGCCGGCACGCCCATTCACGTACACGAACTCCTCTACCCCCTGTTCCAGGGCTATGACTCGGTCGCGGTTCGAGCCGACGTCGAACTCGGCGGGGCCGACCAGTACTGGAACCTGCTCGTGGGCCGCGAGCTCCAGCGCGAATTCGGCCAGGAACCGCAGGTCGTGATAACGATGCCGCTACTCGTCGGGCTCGACGGCACCCAGAAGATGTCCAAGTCCTACGGCAACTACGTCGCCATCACCGAGCCGCCGCGCGAGATGTTCGGCAAGCTAATGTCCATCCCGGACAGCCTCATCGTCAACTACCTCGAACTCTGTACCGACCGGCCCGAACCCGAGATTGCCACGGTTAAGCAGCAACTCGCCTCGGGAGCGAACCCTCGCGACATCAAAGCCGAACTCGCCAAGGACGTTATCGCCATCTACCACTCACGCGCCGCCGCGGACGAAGCCGCGGCCGAGTTCGACCGCGTGTTCCGGGACAAGCAAGTGCCGGACGACATGCCCGAGTTCAAGATTCCTGCCGCCGGTATCAACATCATCGACCTCGTCGTTGCAGCCGGGCTCCTTTCCTCCAAGACCGAAGCCCGCCGCAAACTGATTGAAGGCGCGTTCTACCTCGACAACGAGCGTATCACCGACGCGGCCCTGCTGGTCAAAGTCGCCTCGCCGACAGTCCTCAAGGTCGGCAAGCGCCGCTTCCTCCGGCTTCTCCCTACCGACGACTAGCCCCCGCGCGGGGCGCGACGCCACGCCCGCGCCGCCTGTGCCCACCACGTCAACGTTTCAATCCACGCGCCCGCGCGGGGCGCGACGTCCAGGTCGCAGGGTTGTTGTTGCCGATGTCGGTTTCAATCCACGCGCCCGCGCGGGGCGCGACGGTAGCCCTTGCCGTGTAGTAGCGAATAGGCAGAGTTTCAATCCACGCGCCCGCGCGGGGCGCGACGGCCCGGGAAGAGCATATTGAGGAACGCCTTCATGTTTCAATCCACGCGCCCGCGCGGGGCGCGACCTCAGCACGGCGGGCAGGTGCGAAGCGGCGTCCTCGTTTCAATCCACGCGCCCGCGCGGGGCGCGACGATTATCGCGGGGCTGGACGCCGCTGCAATCGAGTTTCAATCCACGCGCCCGCGCGGGGCGCGACCGCCTACGCCATCGACTGGGTAGCGAAGAGTGAGTTTCAATCCACGCGCCCGCGCGGGGCGCGACGAGATAACCCGGTAGGACCGGGATTCCTGT
>Ga0315284_10006044_pt1 | contig 17228 bp, 8 predicted proteins | sample YL17G09_16_MG_FD_203696 | JGI IMG/M metagenome (GOLD analysis project Ga0315284, IMG submission 203696) | Sediment microbial communities from Yellowstone Lake, YNP, Wyoming, USA - YL17G09_16 | ecosystem: Environmental > Aquatic > Freshwater > Lake > Sediment | place: USA: Wyoming | collected...
GGGGGGGGGGGGGGGGGGGGGGGGGCCGAGGAGGCGAGGAGTGGGCGCGGCGCCGGCCGAGCCTTGCAGTCTGCGGCCGGCGGCATGGCGCCCGCCTCGCCCGGCGGCACGGCGCCCGCCTCGCCCGGCGGTGGCGCGCGCCCCCCCCCTCCCCCCTCCCTGGACCTGCGCCTCGTCGCCCTGGAAGCGGCCCTCGCGCCGCCGACCCCCGGCGCCGACGCGCCGCACTCGCCCCTGGACGGCGCCCGCCTCCCCCGGGTGCCGGTTGTCGTCCTGTGGTGCCGGGCGGGGGCGGGGCCGGCGGTGTGCGTGCGCGTGCACAGGTGTTTTCCCTATTTCTATGTGCCCTATCCCGGGGGGGACGACGACGACGACGGCGCAGGTGCGGGGAGGGTGGGGAGGGTTGCGCGTGGACTCGGGCGCCTGGATCAGTCGGCAGCGCCGAGCTCAGGTCCGGGAAGGAAACAAAATAAAATGGGAAAAAACTCGGGGCCCCACCTCGCCCCCCTCCCTCCCCCACCCCAGTGCGCCGCACCCTGCTCGCGCTCGCGCACGCCGTGGACGCCGCCCTGGCCGCGCCGGAAGGCCGCGGCGGCGACCAGGCGGGCGGCGTGTCCGCCGTTCGCCCCCTCGACCCCTCCCTCCCCCCGCCGCGCCGCGTGTACGACGCGGCCCGCGTGCGCGGCCGGGACATGTACGGGTACCACGAGGGCGAGGCCCTGTTCGTCAAACTGTCCCTGGCGGCCCCCGGCGACGTCCGCCGCGCGGCGGCCGCCGCGCGCGCGGGGCGCCTTTTAAACACCCCCCTCCCCCCGTACGAGGCCCACATCCCGTACCTGCTCCAGTTCAAGGCCGACCACGGCCTGGTGGGCATGGGCGCCGTCCGGCTGGCGGGCGGGCGGGTGCGGAGGCGGCGAGGGGGTGGCGCCGGCGAGCCGCTCCCGCCGCGCGACGCCTGGTGGCGCCCGCCCGGCGCCCCTGCCGAACCTTCCGGCGAGGCCCTGCTGCCGCCCGGGTGGGAGCGGGCGTGGCCGGGCGCGCCGGGGCCGGGGTGCGCGCACGCCGGGCCCGCGCGCGCGGCGGCCGTCGCTCTAGAAATCGACGTCGCCGCCGCCGACATCCTCAACGCGGCCGACCTGGTGTGCGTTCCCCTGGGCAGCGTGCCTTTGGATTCAGACACGCGCCTCGTGGGCTCCCTCGCGGGCGTGTGGCGCGAAGAGGCCGCGCGCGCGGGTGGCGCGCCGCCGTCCCCTCCGCCCGACGCGCCCCGCTCCCCTGTGCCGCTGCGGTCGGGCGCGGCGGACGCGCTGCGGCGCGAGCTCGAGGCGCTGGCGGCCGCGCAGGAGGGCGCAGGGGGGGCGGGCGCGGCCGCCGTCGCGGCCGCCGCGGCCAACGACGCCGCGTTCGTGGTGCCCACCCAGGCCGACCTGGCCTGGGAAGAGCAGGCCATGCCGGCGGTCGACGGCGACGGCGGCGGCGAGAGCGACCGCAGCCGGCAGCCGTCGCCCCACACTGCCGACCCGCGCCTCGAGCGCCTGGACCTCTCCCTGCGCGCCTCCCAACCCGGCCCCGACGACGACGACGACCCCGACGACCTGCTGGACGAGCTCGCCGCCGCGGCCGAAGCCGTGGGCGGCGGCGGCGGCAGCCAGGCGGCGGCCGCGGCGACCGCCGCGGTGGCCGCCGCCGCGGCGCGCGCCGCGGCCGCCGCGCGCGACGTTGCCGACATACTAGAATGCTCCCAAGCGGCGACGGTCGCGCTCGGGGGCGGGAGGGCGCGGCGGGGGCTGGGGGTTGACCTGGAGGACGCGGCGGGCGACGCGCCTCCCTCCCCCGCCCCGCGCACGCACGCGACGCCCGACCCGCGCTTCGAGGAGGGCCTGTACGGCGCCCTGGACGCGCTCCTGTCCCAGGACGGCGCGGGCGGCGGCGCCGCCGCGGGCGCGCCCTGGTCGTCGCCCGAACTCTCTTCGCTGCCCCAGGCCGACGGCGACGCCCAACTGCCGCCCCGGCGCGCGCCCAAGCGGCGCGCGCCGGGGCCGGCGCCGGCGGCCCCATTTCGGCCACCGCGGCGGGCCGCGGGCGACGGCGCCGCGCGCGCGCCCGCGTCTGCCCCCGCGCCTCCTCCTCCTCCGCCGCTCACGTCGGCCTCCGCGCGCGCCGCGCTCTCGAGCGGCAGTGACGACGACGAAGAGGGAGGCGGCGACCTGCCGCCGGCCGAGCCAGCGACGCTGCCGTCGAGCGTGCGCGGCACCGCGCCCCGCGCCACCGCCACCCCGCCCGGCGCGCACACGCTATGGCTGCGCCCTGTCGCCCCGCCGCCGAGCCCGGCCGAGGTGGAGGCCGACGTGGCCGCGGGGCGCGTCCCCCTCTCGCACCTCGCCCCGTTTTACTCAAACCCCGCCGACGCGCCTCCCCGTCCCTTGGTGTACGCGGGCGCGGTGCGAGTCGCGCGGGTAAGGGGGGTGCGGGGGCTGCCGGCGTGGCCGGGGGCGCCGCGGTTGGCGGCGCGCGCGGGGGGCTGCGCGCGCGCCCCTGTCGAGCTCGCCTTCGTCCCTCTGCCCCCGTCCCGCGCGTCCGTCGACGCCTGGCTCGCGTCCAACCCGGCGGCGGGCGGCGCGCTGACCGCCGGCGGCGCCGGCCTCGGCCTCGACCCCAACACTGGCCGCGCCGTCGCGGCCGCGTCCGCGTCCCTGGAGATCGGCGCCCCCTCGCCCGCGGCCGGGCCGTCGCCCGCGTCCTGGGCATCGGCTGGGCGCTGGCGGGCGGGAGGGGCGGAGCCACGACAGCCCCCCGCCGCCGACCCCCCTCCTCCGGTCATCCGCCTCGTGTCGCCCAAGTACGATGAAGGCGGCTACTTCCACTGCACGCCCACGCCGGTGCCGCTCGGGGAGCCGGTGACGCAAGAGTCGGCTCGGGCGGCGGCGCCGGCGGCGGCCGCGGCGGCCGCCGCGCGGCGGCCGCCGCCGCCGCCGCCGCCGCCGCCGCGCGCGCACCTCTCGGGCGTCACCCCTCCCGCCACCACTCCCGGCGCCCCCTCCCCCCCGGCCTTTGCCAGAGGCGGCGCCGGCCACCAGGGCGTGACCCTGCTCGCGGTGGAGGTCGTCGCCGCGTCGCGCGCGGGGCGCTGGCCCGACCCCGCGGCCGACGCGGTCGCCGCCGTGGTCTTAGTTCCCTGCGACGACGGCGCCGACCCTCCCCCTGCTTGGCGCTACCCCGCACGCATGATCATGGTGGGGGAGGGAGCCGACGCGCGCGCCGACGGGGCAGCGAGTTTGGGCGTGCGGGTCGACGCGGTCGCGACCGAGGCCGCCCTGTTTGCCGCTCTTGCCGCCGCCCTCGCCGCCATCGACCCCGACATCGTGCTCGGCTACGACGCGACGCGCGGCTCCATAGGGTACTTGGTCGACCGCGGGGCGGCGGTCGGGGTCGACGTCGCGGCGACCCTCTCGCGCGCCCCCGCCACCCCCTCGCCGCGCGACCGCGACCCGGGCGCCCCCCCCCGCCTCGCCGGCCGCGTCGTGCTCGACGTCGCGCGGCTCATGCGGGGCGAGGTCAAGCTGGCGTCGCACGGGCTGGAAGCGGTGGCGGCGGCGGTGCTGCGCGCGCGCGCGCCGGACGCGCCGCCGCCGCGCGTCGCCGCGTGGTGGGCGGCCGGCCCCGGCGGAGCCCGCTGGCGCGCCGTCGCCGCCACCGCCCGCACCGCCCGCCTCTCCCTCGGCCTCCTCGCCGCGCTCGACGTCGTGGGGCGCACCGCGGAGCAAGCGCGGGTGTACGGCATCGACTTTGAATCCGTGACGACGCGCGGCTCCCAGTACCGCGTCGAGGCCATGCTCGCCCGCCTCGCCCACGCGTCAAACTACCTGCTCCCCTCCCCGGCCCCGGCCGCGGTAGCGGGGCAGGCGGCGATGGAGTGCGTGCCCCTGGTCGCGGAACCCGAGACGGGGCTCGTCCCGTGCCCGGTGGCCGTCCTCGACTTTCAGTCGCTCTACCCGTCCATGGTCATCGCCCATAACCTGTGCTATTCGACACTCATTGGGCGGGCGGTCCACGTCGCTGGCGGCGCGCCGCTCGGCGTGGGCGCGCTCGGCCACCGCGCCGGCCTCCTCGCCGGCGCCCTCGCCCCGTCCCGCCTCACCTACACCCCCAACGGCGTCGCATTTGCGACCGCCGACGCGCGGCCGGGCGTGCTGCCGCGCCTGCTGAAGGAGGTGCTGGCGGCGCGGGTCATGGTCAAGCTGGCGGCGCGCCGCGCGGCGCCCACCGACGCCGCCACCCTGCGCGCCCTCAACGCGCGCCAATTCTCGCTCAAGCTCATTGCCAACGTCACCTACGGGTACACCGCGGCCGGCTTCTCGGGGCGCATGCCGTGTGCGGAGCTGGCGGACGCGATCGTGTCGTCGGGGCGCGCGACGCTCGAGGACGCGATCGCCCTCGTGGAAGCGACGACCGCCTGGCGCGCCCGCGTGCTGTACGGCGACACGGATTCATTGTTTGTCGCGTTGCCCGGGCGGAGCGTGGAGGAGGCGGCGGCGGTCGGGCGCGCGATCGCGGCCGCCGTCACGGCGCGGCACCCGCCGCCCGTCGCGCTCAAGCTGGAAAAAGTCTACGCCCCCTGCATCCTCCTGGCCAAGAAGCGGTACGCAGGCATGGCGTACGGGGCGGACGGGAGAGGCCCTCCCACGTGGGACGCAAAGGGGATTGAAACCGTGCGCCGCGACGCGTGCCCGGCCACCGCCAAAATGACTGAAGCCTGCCTGCGCACCCTGTTTGCGACGCGGGACCTGTCGGCCGTCAAGGCGTACGCGTGCCGGCAGTGGGCGCGCATGCTGGGGGGGCGGGCGGGGGTGGCCGACTTCGTGTTTAGGAAAGAAGTCCGGTCCGGCGGCTACCGCGGCCCCGGCCCCCCCCCGCCCGCAGCTATCGTGGCCGCGCGGGCGGTTGCGGCCGACCCGCGCGCGGGTCCGCGGCCGGGGGACCGGGTGGCGTACGTGGTGGTGTGCGGGCCGCCGCGCGCGCGGGTGGCTGATTTAGTTGCCTCCCCCGCCGAACTCCTGGCCTCCAACGGCACGCTGCGCGTCAACGCGGCCTACTACATCGCCAAGCAGATCCTGCCCGCGCTGGAGCGCGTGCTGGCGCCTGACGGCGGCGACCCGCGCGGGTGGCTCGCCGCGCTGCCCCGCCCGCGGCACGCGCCGCCGCCGAGAACGCTGCGGGAGGGGGCGGGGGGGGCGCCCACCATGGCGGCGTACGTGCTGTCAGCGGCGTGCGCGGTGTGCGGGGCGTTGACTGGGGCGAAGCGCGCGCTCTGTCCTCCCTGCGCCGCGGCGCCCCAGGCGTCGGCGGGGGTTTTGATTGTGCGACGGGTGGAGGCCGAGCGCCGGCTCGACGCCCTGGTGCGCCTGTGCACCGCGTGCGGGGGCGGCGGGGGGACGCGGGGCGAGGCCGGTGGGGTCGCGTGCACGTCGCTCGACTGCCCCGCCTTTTTCTCGAGGGCCGCCGCCGCGTCGGCCGCCGCCTCGACGGCCGCGGCTGCCGCGGGCGGGCTGGCGGATTTGGGGGCGGGGTAGAGCGACTGATTTGGGTGTCTAGGGGGCGAGAGGGTGCGCGCACTGCTATCAACCAACCACCCTGCCTCTCGCCGCCCGGCTCGCGCTTGTTGCACACGGCGGGCGGCCCCCGCGCCGCTCCTCGGCGCCGCCGGGTGGGCGGCGCCGCGGGCGCGGCGCTCTCCTCGCTACCTGGGGCGCGCGCGGCTACCCCAACGGTCGAAATAAAAGAGTGCGGGTGGTGGTAGTGGGGGTGGTGGTCGGTACAAAGAGAGGCTGGGCGTACAGAAGGTGGTGTGTTGGTGTCAGGGATGGTGCTGTACAGGGGGCCGGCGGCGGGGGGGGGTCGGGGCGGCAAGGCCGCCGCCCCCCGCCTGCCTGCCGGCCCCGGTTCCGGGTGGGAGCCCGCACAAAAACTATAGAATGGGCGCGCGGGTGGGGAGCCGGCGCCGGGGCGTGCGCTCCATCAATCGTTCACGCTTTGACGTTGTTGGCCGCGCGCACCTTGAGCGCGGCCGCCGCCTTGGCCCGGCGCCGCGCGGTGAGCGACGAGTAGACGACCTCGGATTTGAGGCCCGTGTCACCCGCCGCGCGCCGGCGGGCGGCGCCGGGTTTGAGCGCCGTCACGGTGACGCGCGCGTCGCCCTTGTCGTCCTCGCCCGCCACGTCCAGCCGCGCGACATCCCCCTCCACCAGCACGCCCGCCAGCAGGGCGTCGGACAGGGGGTCGTCCACGAGGCGGGTGATGGCGCGCTTGAGCGGGCGTGCGCCGTAGGCCGCGTCGAAGCCGTCGGCGACGATGCGGTCCATGAGGGCGGCGGTCACCTCCAGGTGCATGCCGCGTGAGGAGACGCGGGCCGCGGTGGAGGCGAGCTCCAGGTCGGCGATTTGGCGGGTGTGGGTCTGGAAGCAGGGGAGGAGAGAGGAGTGGTGGGCGAGGGCGCGCGTGCATTCGCCCTCCCCTCTTCCCCTCCTCCCTCTTTCCTCCCACCTTGTCCAACTGGCGGAAGACGACGACTTCGTCCAGGCGGTTGAGAAGTTCGGGCCGGAAGAAGGTTTTGAGCTCCTCCATGACAAGCGACTTGACGCGGCCATACGCGCGCCCCGCGGCGTCCTCCTCGGGCCCGATGTCAAAGCCCAGCGCCCGCCCGCCCTTGGCCACGACGTGGGCGCCCACGTTGGAGGTCATGACGAGGAGCGCGTTTTTGAACGAGACGGTGCGCCCTTCCGAGTCGGTGAGGCGGCCGTCCTCCAGCACCTGGAGCAGGATGTTGAAGACGTCGGGGTGCGCTTTTTCCACTTCGTCGAGCAGGATCTGAAAGAGAAGGGGGAGGAGGTGAGGGGGTGGGGAGGTGAGGGTTGCGCGCGCGCCGCCTCGCTCTCCCTCTCCCCTGTTCTCCCTCACCACGCAGTGCGGGCGCCGGCGCACGGCTTCCGTCAGCTTCCCGCCCTCCCCGTAGCCCACATAGCCGGGAGGCGGGCCGACGAGCTTGGCAACGGTGTGGCGCTCCATGTATTCAGACATGTCGAGGCGGACCTGGCGAGGAGGGGGACGGGGGATGGGGTTGTCGGTCCTCGATTTCCCCCCCGAAAAAGGCGCCCGCACGCCCTCTCCCTCCAATCCACTGCTCACGATGGAATCCGCGCTGCCAAAGTAGGTCTCCGCGAGCGCTTTTGTGAGCTCGGTCTTGCCGACGCCGGTCGGCCCGGAGAAGAGCATGCCCGCAATCGGCCGGTCGGGCGACGCCAGGCCCGACCGCGCGCGCAGCATGGCGCGCGCGACGGCTCGGGTGGCGTCGGCCTGGCCGATGACGCGGTCGGCGAGGGCGGGGCCGAGCGCGAGGACGCGCGCTTGCTCGTCGGGCGCGAGCGTTTCGACGGGGATCCGCGTCCAAGCGGCCACGACTTTCTCCACGTCGGCGCGCGTGACGAGCGGCACAGGGGCACCGTCGGCCGCAGACCCGACGGCGGCCGCGCGCAGGTCGGCCTCGCGCGCGGCGAGCGACGCGGCCTCCTCGAAATCGCCCTCGTCCGCGGCCGCCGCCATCGCCGCGGCCAGCGCCGCCAGGTCGTCCCACGCTGACGCCGCGTCGGCGTCGGTGAGGGCGGCGTGCGGGCCGGCGCCGGCGGGCCCTTCCGCCGCGTCGCCCGCGTCGGCCGCGTTTTTGCGCGCTTCAAACGCGTCGATGCGCGCCCGGGACCCCGCCTCGTCCATGACGTCGATCGCTTTGTCCGGCAAGAACCGGTCGGCCACGTAGCGCGAGGAGAGGGCCACGCAGGCGAGCAGGGCGTCCGGGGCGTACGCGACGCGGTGGTGGGCCGCGTAGCGCGGCGCAAGCCCCTCGAGAATGGTCGCCGCCTCGGCCTCGGTCGGCTCGCCCACCATGACCGGCTGGAACCGGCGCTCCAGCGCGGGGTCGCGCTCGATGTGCTTCCGGAATTCGTCCAGCGTTGTCGCGCCGACACACTGCAGGCCGCCGCGCGCGAGCGGCGGTTTGAGCAGGTTTGCGATGTCCATGCCGCCGCCGCCCCCGCCCCCGCCGCGACCGCCGACGGAGCCGGCGCCGACGAGGGTGTGGATTTCGTCGATCATGAGGATGACGTCGCCCGCGTCGTCGATCTCGGCGAGCATTTTGGTGACGCGCGACTCCAGTTCGCCCCGCTCTTTCGCCCCCGCCAGCACCAGGCCGAGGTCCAGCGACAGCACGCGCTTGCCCTCCAAAAAGGCGGGGAGAGGGGAGCCGTCGGGGAGGGCGCGGGACACGATGGCGCGCGCGAGGCCTTCTGCGATCGCCGTTTTCCCCACCCCCGGCTCCCCGATCAGCATCGGGTTGTTCTTGGACCGGCGCGCCAGAATCTGGACGACGCGCACGACCTCTTTGTCGCGGCCGATGACCGGGTCGGTCGACCCGGCGGCGGCTTCCGCGCACAGGTCGCGCGTGAGTTCAGCGAGTGCGGATTTCTCCCCGCCGCCCCGCTCGCCGCCCGCGCGCCCGCCCGCGCCCGCCTTGGGGCGGCCAGCACCCGCCTCGGCGTCGCCCTTGAGCTTCTTGAGGGCGCGCGCCTTGAGCTGGTCCGGGTCGACGCCGACCGCCTGCACGACCGCGCGCGCGTTGCCGCCCGCGGTCGCGGTCAGGATGGCGGCCAGGATGTGCTCGGGCGAAATGTAGTTCATGCCCAGGCGCTTGGATTCCTAGAAGCGGAGAGGAGGGGAGAGGGTTGGTGGTTAGACGGAGCGCGCGCGCGCCGTCTCGTCCCTCCCCTCCCTCTCTCTCCCCCTGACCTGCAGCGCCGCTTCGAACGATTTCTTGGCGGGCCCGGAGAACGGGAGCTCGGTCGGCTTGACGTCCTGAGGGGCGGAGGCGTCGTGGGTCGGCGTCGCTTCGCGGCGGGCGCGCGCGCGCGAGCGACCGCGCGCGCGGCGTGGCGCGCCGCCAGCGCGCCCGCCCACGGCCGGCGCCGGCCGCCCGCCGCCGCCGCCCCAGAGGCGCGTCTGGATCGACGCGCCGTCGACCAGGCGGGGCGCCCTCCCCATCCCCTCTCCCCACCACTCACCGCGCGCCCCGCCGCCGCCGCTTGGGCCGCGACCGCCGCGCGCGCCGACTCGAGCGTGAGCGGCGCCAGCCCAAACAGGCCCGACTTGGCAGAGGACGCGTTCTCGGCGATGAGGCCGAGGAGCAGGTGCTCGGTGCAGACCTAGCGGGGGGCGGGAAGGGGCGCGCGGCGTCGAATGGAAACCGGGGCGCGCGCACCCCCGGCGCCGCCCCTCCCTCGGTCCCTCCCCCACCCCCCTCAGCACAAACCTCGTGCGCGCGCAGGGTCTTGGCCTCGGTCTGGGAGAGCATGATGGACTTGATGGCGGCCTCGGTGCAGCGCTCGAAGACGCGGACGGCGACCGGGCGCGGGCGCGAGGCTGCCGCGCCCGGCCGGGGGGCGACAGAGGGCAGGGCGGCGTGTCGAGGGCGGGCCGGGGCGGCCCCAGCGGCGGCGCGGGGCGCGGGCGCCACGTGGGCGCGCATCGGCGCGAGCACACCGGCGCGCGGGCCGGCGGCCGTGAGACGCATGGTGGTGGTGGGAGGGGGAAAGGGAGGCCCCTGGCGGACGGCGGTGCGCGGGAGGGGAGGGCGGAGATGTGGTGCTGGATGTGCGACGCGCGCGAAGCGGCCGCTGCGCAGGCGGGAAGGCCGCCCGCCCCTCCTCCGCCCTCGGCGATCGTGCGTTGGGACTCGTGCTGCAGTGTCGCCCCCCTCTGGAATCCCAAGCCCCTCCCCTACCCTCCGTTTGACCCCGCTGCCGTTTCAACGCGCGGTCACCGTAAGAGCCACGCACTCGTCGCCGTCGACGGACAGCGCGACGGTCACAACCGCGTTTGAGGGTGCGGCGTCGACGTCAGGCTTGGGCTCGGGCTCGAGCGAGGCAGGCAGCGGCAGCAGCGCGGCCTCGGCCGGCGCGGCCGCCGGCGCGCCCTCGGCCTTGACCGTCGCGCCAGGCGCTGCAGCAGCAGCAAAGGCGGCGGCCTGCGTGCGTGTGGGCGGGGAGGGCGTTGGCGCGCGTGCTCTCCCCTCCCTCTCCCCCTCCCTCCCTTTTAGCGTCCTCGGCCATTGTAGCGAACGATTGGTCTCCACCATCGGCCCCGACCGGTCGCCGCGCGGCGGGCGGGCGGGAGCCCGCGCCGCGCCACCCGCCTTTAACGTGTGGTGCCGGGCGGCTGGCCGGCTCAAAGCCGGCCGAGCTGTGCCTCGCGGAGGCAGGTCAAGTTGCGGGATCGCCCCTGGACGCGGCGGTGGTCGCGGCGGCGCCCCCCCCTCCCACTTCTTTCTCTTACCTTGACGGCCGCGCGTTTCGCCTTGCGCGCCTCGGCCTCCCGCGCCTTGTCCCGCACCCGCTTGCGCGGCGGCGGCGGCGTCGCGTCTGAGTAGTCGGACGCCGACTCGGAGCGCAGCCGCGGCTTGCGGGAGCGTGGGGGCGGGGGCGGCGCGCGCGCCGCGCTCTCGCTCTCCTGGCCGTCGAGCCACTCGTGCGCCACCTGCCTCAAATCCACCACCTCGGTCGACCCGTCGTCGTACGCTACCGTGTGGGCGCGCCGCCGGGCCGAGTAGGCGACGATGACGCCCTCGAAGAAGCGGCCCTTGTTGTCGAGCGAGGCGGCGGCGGCGCCGCCCTCGCCGCCCACGTCACCCTCGTCCCCCTCCCACCGCACCCGCAGCCGGCGCCCGCGGTCCTTGAACGAGTCTTTGGTGGCCGCGTCCACCGCGAGCGACCCGCGGCAGGTGGCCGCGCCGCACGCGCACGCGTAGGCCGCCGGGTCGGCGCCGCCACTGGTCGGGTCGAACGCGTAATCGTACGCCAGCTCCTCGCCGGCGACGACATCCCGCACCGTGAAGATGCCGACGCGGGGCTCACCGGTGCCAGCATCGGTCCAGAGCTGAGCGACGCAGTTTGGGTCGCACGACGAGTTGATGAGGCGCCCGATGGAGCCCTTGGCGCGGGCGTCGAGCGCCAGGTGCGGCCCCAGCGACATGTAGTAGACGGTGGCGTCGCCCGCGGCGGCGGCGGCGGCGAGGCGGGCGCGGCACTCGGCGGCGGTCACCACTTCGCCGCAATATTCGGTGACGAAAGACCCCGCCGCCATCCCCGCCGTCGCCCGCACCCCCCAGCCTTTGCCCCCCGCGTCAAAGGGCTCGATGGGCGCGGGCGGCATGAGCTGAAACTCGGGGTTGGCGCAGGACGCGCCGGCGGGGCACGACCGCGCGTCGCAGCGGACGCGCGAGAGGGCGTTGATGCAGGCGCCAGGGGGGCACGCGATCGAGGCGGTGGAAGCGTCGCCGACCGGGCGGGACGCGGCCGCGCGGCGGACGATGGAGCGCGCGGGGTCGGCGTCGCCCGCGCCGCCGCCCGCGCTGCCGCCCGCGCGGCCGCCGTCGCCCTGCGGCGGCACGCAGTCGCACGTCTGCACGTCGTCCTTGCCCGCGCGGCGGGGCTTGACCGTGCCATCGGTCCAGACGTTGCGGCGCAGGTGGGCAAAGGACGGGGAGCCTGCAGGGCGGCGGCGGCGGCGAGAAGGGGGGGGGGCGGCCGCGGCGACGGTGGCGGCCGCGGCTGCCGCCGGCACCGGCGCCAGCGCTGGCGGCAGCGCCACTTTGGTCACGGCCTTGGCCAGCGACCACCAGCCGGCCGGCGGGCGCCCGCCCGCGACGAGCGCGCGCACCTGGTTGACCGCGGCCGCGAGCCGGGCCGCGCCGCCGCGCGCGACCGCTTTGGAGACTGGGGCGCGCGACGCCCAGGGCGCGACGCGTGACGCGGGGAGCCAGGCGACCTCGCGCGTGCCGAAAAACATGACGGGGGAGTAGGCCGCGGCCGACGCCGGCGCCGCGGGCCCGAGCACAGGGTGCTCCGCCGCCGCCGCCCCAGGCAACACTTGAGCCGGCCACGGCGGAAACCCTTTGACCGTGCCCCAGACGACGCCGAGGCGGGCGGCCGCGCCGGCGGCGGCGACGTCGAGCGGCGGCGGTGGCGGCGGCGGCGCGGCGCGCGCCTTTTTGGCGCGAGGCGCACCGCCGTCGCCCGACGAGCTCGCCCGCCGGCGCGGGGGCGGCGTCTGCCGCGCGCCGTCGGGGGCGGCGCGCGTGGGGCGCAGCGAGGCGGCACGCCGCGAGCCACGCGCGGCCTCTGGCGGCGCCTCGGACGCGCCGCCAGCGACGCGCGGCACACGGCCGCCGTCCGCGGCGACCGCCACCGCCCCGGCGGCGGGCGGCGGCGGCGGGGAACGCGCGCGGTCGGCCGGCCCGGGCTCGCCAGCCTCGGCCGCGGCCGCGGCCGGTGTCGTCGCCATCATCTCGCGATCGTTGCCAGCCACCACCACCGCCTGGGCGGCGCCGGGCGCCGGGGGGGGCTCGGCGTCGCGGGCGCGCTTCGCGGGCTCAAACGCCGCGGGCGCGCCGGCGCCCGCCTCGACAGCAGGTGGCGGGGCGACACTGCCGTCGACGAAACCCGCCGCCGGCTCGGCCGGCGCGGGCCCCGCGAAAGCCGGCGGCGGCGATGGCGTGAGCGCCGAGCGAGCGTCGGCCGCCGCCGCGGACGGCGCGCGCGCGCCGTCGTCGACCGCGGCCGGCTCCGCGGCGGCGACCGCCGCGGCCGTGGGCGGGGATTGAGGCGCCGACGGCGACATTCAAAATCCGCCCCCGGGGCGGCCGGCCGGCGGCGGGCGGGCGGTGGCCGGCGCGCGCCGCGAGGGCGGCGGGTGGGGGGGTGGGGGGGGTGTCGGCGGGGAGGGGGCGCCGCGCAGACTACCTGGTCGCCGAGCCGAGCGGGCGACGACGCTCGCTGCGGCCGCCTCGGCCGCGGGAGGCGCGGCGCAGAGAGAGAGCATGAGAGAGACCCCGCCACCACACCCTCTCTCTGCCTCTGGTCGTGCGCCTCGTCCGGCGCGCGCGCCGCGACACAGGGCGCCCGGCGCCACCCCCCCTCCTCCACCCCCCCCTCACAGCACGCGGCCGCGCTCCTCGTTGCCGATGATCGTCAGCAGGTTGTACCCAAAGGGGTCGGCGACGTGCTTCGACCAGTTGGCGTACGGGCCCTCGCCCGTGACGGCCGACTGGACCCAGAAGGCGAGCACGGAGACCATGGCCAGGCGCCCGTTCTTGATCTCCTTGACCTTGAGCTCTTCAAAGACTTCCGGGTCGTCGGCCAGGCCGAGCGGGTCGAAGGGGCCGCCGGGGTAGAGCGGGTCGAGGCCGTCGAACACCGACCCGTCGAATTTGCCCACGCCCGGCGAGTAGCCGGCCGGCCCCTCGCCCGACGCCCGGAACCGCTCGACCGCGGCGAGCAGGCCCACGTTGATCGCGGCGACGGCGGCGATGGGGAGCGGGTTGGTGATGACGCCCCAGGGGACGGCAAAGTATTCGAGCGACCCCGCGTTCGCGAGCTCAAACGGGGTCTCGAACCAGGTCGCGCCGCGCAGCGCGGCCCCGTTGGCGGCCAGCCCCTCGGGGATGATAATGCCGGCCGCGGCGAGCATCGCCCACCGCGCGTGGAGGAGCTCGTTGGCGCGGTATTTTTCCACTTGCTCCGCGTCCTTGCCGAGACCGAGCGGGTCGTAGCCGTAGCTGAAAGGAAGGGAGGAGAAATGGGTGGTGTGGGTGAGGGTGGGGTCCGCGGGTCGCGCTCGCGCGGTTGCCGCGGCGGTTGGGGCCACCCACCCCCTTTTGGACCCCGCCGCCACCCCCAAAGCGCGCGCATGGCGTGCCCATCGCCGCGTCGGGGCGGCGGCGGGCACCCGAGGCGGTGAGCGCGCGGATCGGCCGCGCCGGCGCGGCGGCGGCCGCGCGGCGGCCGCGCCGCCGCAGACCGCCGCCGCCGCCTGGGAAGCCTCGCATTGCGCGCGGTCAACCCGCCCCACCCCGCTCACTCCCCCCATGTCTACTCACTCGCCGGCCAGGGTGCCAGACAGGTAGGCGGGCACGTCCGCGGGGTCCAGCAGCCCCCCGGGCAGGAACAGCTTGCGGTTAGGGCCTGAAAGGGGGGGGAGAAGGGGTGGGAGGTGCGGGGGAGGCGCGCGGCCGACGGGATAGGCCGAAAAAAAAGGGGGTCCGGCCGTGGTCCCTCCCGCCGCCGCCGCGAACTCACCATACCACTTGTCGAGTACGTCGCCCTGGCGGCCGCCCAGCCAGCCCTTGCGGCCGTTGCCGGCGGGCGCGGCGGCGCTCTTCTTTGCGGGCGCGGCTTTCGCCGTCTTCTTCGCCGGCGCCGCCTTGCGAGCGGGCGCGGCCTTGATCGCCTTCTTGGCGGGCGCGACCGCCTTCTTTGCGGGCGCGGCCGCCTTCTTCGGGGCGGGCGACGATTTTTTGAAGAACGCGTTGACCTTGAGGGCAGACATCGCGGCAGGTGGGGGAGGGGAGAGTGAGCCGGCGCCCGCGGCGCTGCTGGCCCCACACACACCCGTTCGACAGCCCGTCACACGGCCCGCCCACTCCCCCGTGCCCCCCCACCCCTCACGGCGCCGGCGCCGGCGCCGGCTTGGCCGGCGGCGGCAGTCCGCACCGCTTGGCGCACGCCGCGTCCCCCCACGTCCCGCCGTCCCCCCCCAGCTCGGCCGCGACCCGCCCCGCGGTGCCCCTGGCGAAAGATTCGCCGCCCAGCGATTGCAGGTACGATTTCATGGGAAACTGCAGGGCGCCGCCGTCGCCGCGGGAGACGAGGACGACCTCGACCGCGCCGCACCCCGCGTTGAGCGACCACGACGTGAGGCCCGGCCAGATGGCGATGGCGTCGCCGACGTTGACCTCGCGCTCGGCCTGGGGTGGAGGGAAGGGTGGGGTGCGGGGCGCGCCCTCTCTCTCCTCCCTCTCTCCCCTACCTCTTCTGACCTGGGCCGTGTCGTTGAGCGCGACCGTATACAGGAACTTTGCATCCTTCCCCCCCCCAGCCGCGGGCACGCGGTACGCAAACGTGGGCTCGGTGAAGAGGAACGGGCCGCGGCCGACGCACGGCGCGTGGTGAATCGCGCGCAGGGAGACGCCGAGGGCGCGGGAGGGGGTGCCCTCCAGGCGGAGGGCGGGGGTGGTCATGGCGCTGCAGGGTCAAGGGAAGAGGGCGTGGGCGGCGTGCAAAGGCCGGCGCCCGCGTCTCCCTCCCTCGCTCGCTTGCCTCAAATCCACGGCCCCAAAGGCCCCCTTGTCCGGCACGTTTTTGCGCACGGCAAACACAAACTCGCCGCCTGCGTCGGCGAGTGCGGTGCCGTAGGGTTTGAAGGTTTTGGCTTAAGAGGAGGGGTGGGTTGGGGATGCGCCGCGGCACATTCGCCCATCGCGCGCCCCCAGCCGAACCCCAAGCTCACGCTCGGCGGCGGCCGTGGCCGCCAGCAGCAGGACGAAGGCGGCGCGGAGCATTGGAGGAGGTGGACAGGGCGCGGGCCGGCGGCGAGAGTGCGCCGGCGTCGATCTGGACTCCCGGCCCCCGACCACGACCAACACAGTGCGTTACAATGCACCCCAACGAGATGCCAACACCAATCCCCAACACCTCCTGGTCACGCGACGGGCGTCGCGGCGGCCGGCGTCGCCAGCGGCGGCTCCGCCGCGAGCGTCACCGAGATGTCGCCCAGCGGCGCGTCCTGCGACAGCTCCACATACCCCCGGTTCTTCAGCACGAGCGCCTCGAAAAACCAGCGCGCCGCGTCGAGGCGGGACGCGCCGGCGGCGAGGTCGGCGAGCGACGCGGCGCCCGCGCCCGCGCACGCGGCCTGGACCGAGGCTAGGGCGGCTGCGGTGCGCCGGGTGAAGGCCGCGGGGGTCGCAGGCTCGGACGCGGTGGGCTGATCGTCGTCGTCGCCCCAGCCGCCGTCGCCGCCCCAGCCGTCGTCGCCCGCGCCCCACCCGTCCGACTCGTCGCCACCGGGCGTGATTGCGACGGGGGTCGCCAGAGCGTCGGCCTTTTTGCGGCGGCGGGGGGCGGGGGCGGCCGCGGGCGCGGCGGCGACGACGGCGGCGAAAAGGGTCGGGTGCATAAACGGCGCAAAGAGCGGCCGCGCGAGGGCCAGGCCGCCGCCGCGCGGCGCGGCAGACACACCCATTTGCGCGCCCACCGTGATGTCGGCCACGGCAGCCCCGAGGCCGGCAAAAGGGCCGGCGAGCGCAGCGGCGTCGGCGCCGCCGTCGCGCGCGCGCACGAGGGGGGAGGGGTCTTCCAGCAGCGCGCGGATGCCCGCGCCCAGGAGCTGGGTCGCGGGGCGGGCGGTGGCTTCATCGACGTCCAGCCTGGCGCGCTTGGCGCGCCGGCGGGCGGCCAGGGATGCCGCGGCGCCGGCCGGCGTCGCGGGCGTCGCTGGCAGCTCCGCGTCGCCCCACCCGTCGCCGCCGCCACCACCGCCGCCATAGTCGTCATCATCGGAGCCATACCCTCCCGGCGCGGGGACGGCGGCGTCGCCGGCGTCGGGGCCGTAGCCGCCGCCGAAACCAGGCGGCGCTTCCAACATGTCCGTGTCGCCCAGCTTGGTGCTGGGGTCGGCCGCGCCGTACAGCGCGGACGCGGCGCCGCCGCCGACGCCGTCGGGCAGGGAGGTGGCGTCGCGCAAGAGGTCGGGGCCGCCGGCCGGCGCCATGGCGCGCTCGGCGCGGATGTCGAACATGCCGCCCCCCATCGACGACGGCATCAGCGTGGAGACGTCTTCCGCGACAAGGTACGAATCCCCGGTCATGGAAAAGTTGGCGGCGCCGCCCAGGGAGAGCGACGCCGCGAACGCGTCGACCGCAAGGCCGCCGCCGCCGCCGAGGCCGCCAAACGCGCCGTGCATGGTGGCCGTCGCGAGGCCGCCGTCGGCGAACGAAGCGGGCAGGGTGATGGCGGCCAGCGGCGCGGCGGCGTCGGCGTCGGCGAGGTCCACGTCGGCCCCCGCAAACGCGGCCGCGACGCGCCCCAGCGCGTCGTTGCAGTCGGCAAACAGGTAGCCCACTTTGCGGGCGTGGATGCGGACGACGCCGAGCAGGAGCTGGCCGGAGAGGCGGAGGGCGAGGGGGGCGTCCGGGTTGATGATCGAGTCTTGGAGAAAAGGGTGAGGGTTGGGGGTGGTTGGCGGTCGGGCGGCGCCGGCGCCCGTCGCACATGCTCGTGCACACTCGCGCACGGTCCTTGGCCCGCGCGGCCGCGGCGCCGGCCGACTCTCTCCCCTCGCGCGCGCCATCC
>Ga0315284_10006046_pt1 | contig 17225 bp, 13 predicted proteins | sample YL17G09_16_MG_FD_203696 | JGI IMG/M metagenome (GOLD analysis project Ga0315284, IMG submission 203696) | Sediment microbial communities from Yellowstone Lake, YNP, Wyoming, USA - YL17G09_16 | ecosystem: Environmental > Aquatic > Freshwater > Lake > Sediment | place: USA: Wyoming | collected...
AGGCTATGAAGGTGCCGTCGTATTAGTGGCGACACCTGGTATTTATATGACACCAATTAGCGTTCTGGACTATGCATCACTTTATCCCAGCAGTATGATTAGTGAAAATATTAGTCATGACAGCATCGTATTCTACAAAGTGTATGATAACAGTGGGAATATTGTGAATATGCAGAGTGAGAAGCCTGGGTGGTACAGTTTGCCCGAATATAGGGCGAATGATGACCCAGCTTCTACCAAAAAATTAGACAGATACTTCAAAGAAATGGGATATAAGACAAACTATATAGAATCCGTCAATTATGAAGGATATTATGAGGATTTGACCAAGAAATTGGATGAAACCAGCTATGAATACGAAAAAACGGCGGCTGGGAAGAAAATTCTTGGCAAAACGCTGTGTTGTTTCGTAGATAAAGGCGAAAAGAAGTCCGTTATCCCACGAATTCTGCAGGATCTATTATGGGCAAGAAGAGTCACTCGAGCATCAGCATTCTACAAAGTCTTTCATATGAAAGACGGACGACAAATTGACGGTGATTTCCTTAAAAAGCCCGATGAAGAACCGGAGTATTACCATATTGCTGAATACAAAAAGAAAGCCATGAAATTATTGAAAAAAGATGTCATCAAATACGAAGACAAATACAATGAATTTCAGCAGAAAGTGCTGGATGGCTTGCAATTAGCCTACAAGATCACCGCTAATTCCTTGTATGGACAAGTTGGTGCGCCAACTTCGCCCATTTATTTTAAGGAATTGGCGAGTAGTACTACAGCAACAGGGCGCAAAATGCTCCAGATTGCGAAAGATAGTGCTGAAACAAAATACCCCGGGGCTGTTGCCGTTTATGGTGATTCAGTTACTGGGGATACACCCCTCTTATTGCGAGATAAGGATGGGTTAATAACCATTAAAACAATTGAAAAATTATCGCAGGAATGGTCCGCCTATGATGGGTTTAAGGCTGGTGAATCTAACCGAAGAGAAAAACAACAGGCTCCCTGTGATTTGGAAATTTGGGTTAAGGATAAATGGGCTACAATTCATCGAGTCATCAGACACAAAACCCAAAAGAGAATTTACAGAGTGAATACTCATCAGGGTTGTGTTGATGTAACCGAAGATCATTCACTGATAAATCAAAGTGGAGAAAATATTAAAGCAGGTGAATGTGCTGTTGGAAAGACCGTGCTTATGCATGGTTTTCCAGTGGATTTTCCCCAAAAAGAGAACAGAGTGTTGATTCCAATTAATTGGGACCATTCGTCTCCTATTCCAGAATCTATTTTAAATTCACATTTTGAAATAAGAAAAACTTTTTTTAAAGTTGTGTGCAAGTATAATCTTGAGAACTTTGAAATAAAAGTTTTTGGGAAAATAGCTGCACAAGGCATATTCTATATAGCAAAAAGTATTGGATATTCCGAAATATCCGTGGATTGTTGTGAAACAAACCCAAATATATATTACATAAGAAAGGGATTTTCACATTGCAAAAATCCTAATATCATCAATAATATTTTTGATATGGGAATTTGCTCAGGTGATATTTTCGTTTATGATATTGAGACATCACTGGGATTATTTAATTCCGGCATTGGATCAATTGTTGTGAAAAACACGGACTCAGTCTTTTTATCCTTCCATAAGTATTGGGAGAATGAGCTGGGATTGCGCCTTGAAGGCGTAGATGCACTGAAAAAGTCGATTGAATTAGGAATTGAATGTGGAGAATATATTACTGGGCTTCTGAAAAAACCCCAGGAGCTAGATTATGAGAAAACATTTTACCCCTTTATTCAGTTGGCAAAAAAGCGCTATGTCGCCAATAAATATGAGCACGATCCCATGAAATTCAAAGAGAATAGTATGGGTATTGTCCTTAAAAGGCGCGATAATTGCCAGCTTACGAAAATCATATACGGCGGAATTATTAAAATTATTTTGAATGACCGAGATATCAAAAAAGCCGAGCGCTTTTTCAGAGATAAAGTCAATGAATTATTGACAGGTTCCGCTGATATGTCAGATTTGGTTATTACAAAAACCCTGCGAACGAATTATGTTAATCCGGCGAGCATTGCTCATGCTGCATTGGCGGACAAAATGGCGCAAAGGGACCCAGGTAATAAGCCTCAATCTAATGACAGGATCCCTTATGTATTCATACACAAAGATGTAAAAAAAGGCGAGAAAGTTTTGCAGGGTGATAAGGTGGAACATCCACAATATATCAAAGAAAACCCTGGGAAATGTAAGCCCGACTTTATGTATTATTTAGAACATCAAATCAAGGCGCCCTGTGTACAATTATTTGCTCTTGAATTAGAGCAATTAGAAGGCTATAGGGCGAATTGGATGGATCTGAAAATACTGGAGAAAATGAAAGATAAAGGTAAAAATGAAAAAGAAATTGAGGACAAGCGAATTGCCCTTCGAGAGTCGGAAGCCGAAAGACTATTAATTGGAGAAATTGTGCAAACCTACGAAAATAAATTGAGTGGGACACAATTGATCACTAACTTTTTCACGAAGAGGGGAAACGATGATTTAGCAAATGAATTTATGAGTTTAAAACCAGTCAAGAAAAAATTGGATCCAATTGGAATTGAGGCTATTAAAAAGAAAGTCGAAGAGAAGAATGATGATCCCAAGGATTTTCGCGATGAAATATTGAATGTTGATGATAAAATCTTGCAAAGATTGGCGAAAATAAAAGCCGAGAAAAAGACTGCTGCTGCTGCGGCTGCTGCGGCGAAAAAGCCAGCGGCAACCCCAAGAAAAAAATCTCTTAAAGATTCATGAATTGGTCAAAATTTTTGTATGTGATGTTTGGAAAAAAATCTATTCAGGATGGAGTGCATATGCCTTTATTTTCTGTTCAGAATGAACCAAAAATTCATTATAGTGAAATGTTTTCAAATAAACAGAAAAATGATAAATATTATACGTTTATAATTGTTGATCCAGATGCCCCAACTGGACCCCATATTCACCAGTGCATATATAATATTGCGGGCGATAAAATCCAGAAAGGAACGGTTTTATTGCCCTATTATCCACCGACGCCACCAAAAGGGTCGGGAGAGCACCGATATTTTTGCATATTATATGAGCAATCAGAGAAGATAACAAAACCACCGGTTGTTAATAAAGACAAGCGGGCTTATAAAAAATTCATTGATTTCAAGAAGAAAATTGGCACAAAAATTACGCCAATCGCGAGTAAGTTTTTTATCTGCAGCTATGAAAGTAGAATCTGAGTTTCACCACCTGTTTTATTATTTATAATAAATTATGAATGATAAATTTTTATTTGGAGTGGCAACTGCATCACATCAGAATGAAGGTAATAATCATTTGAATAATTGGTGGGATTGGGAAATCAAACGGAATCTAGAAAAATCTGGGAAAGCATGTAACTCATTTCTCGAATATAAAGAGGACATTGATTTAGTGAAAGCTCTTGGCTGTAATGCATATCGGTTTTCGCTGGAGTGGAGCAGAATTTTTTTAGATGAAGAGCAAATTGATGAGAAAGCCCTTAAAATTTATAAAAAAATGGTTCGCTATTGTTTGAAGAATAATATTAAGCCTATTATAACACTCCATCATTTTACTAGACCATCATGGTTTGATGCTAATTTTGGAGGGCTTCATAGCAAAGTGTTTATTCATCATTTTTCTAGATATGTAGAGACAGTTTGTAAGGAATTTGGTGCCAATGTTCGCTACTGGATAACATTTAATGAGCCAATGTTAGAGTGTGTGCATGGATATTTGCGGGGAACTCGTCCTCCAGGAAAGAAAGGCGATTTTGAAAACATGTATTTTGCTATTGAAAATATTATTGACGCACATTGTGCTGCATATACAATTATAAAGAAATATAATCGGAAGGCAAAGGTGAGTATATCGAAAAATATGGTGGATTTCGAAAAACAATATCATTATGATCTAATTAAGTCTAATATTGAGGATCAAATTATTGAAAATTATAATTTTTGCATATTGGATGCATTTTATAAAGGTTTTCTTAAATTTGGGATAGAAATGTTTGGACTTGGGTCTATAAAAACTCGAGAAGATAAATCGTGGATTGGAAAATTGGATTTCTTGAGCGTGAATCATTATAATGTTGCATATGTTGTTATAAGTTATAACCTAAAAAAACCAATAGATGTAAGATTGAGATTGAAAGACAGTATATATCATAAAAATGCTATGAAATGGGACATAAAGCCAGAATCGATGCAAAATGTATTGGATGGTCTTAGGATGCGTTATGGAAAAATAAAAATGATGATTACTGAATCAGGAAGTGCCGAGAGGAATGCTCGCTTAATTGGTAATAATTTTCAAAAGGAGATAATTGACACGCATTTCCAGTCAGTTATTGAATACCAAAAGAAGTATCGTATGATTCTAGGGTATATGTATTGGACTTTAATGGACAACTACGAATGGGAAGACGGATATAAACCAAAATTTGGCTTATATACAATGTCTTATAAGAAAGGAAAACGGATTTGTTTATTGAAAGATTCAGGTGAATATTATAGGGAGGCTATTGAAAATGCTAAAAATAAATAATTTTTATCATACAAATCCAAGATTAACTGATGATTTAATTTCTTTTTCTATAAATTTAGTTGCATTATTTATTTGAAGTTGTGGGTTTTGTGGATTACTTTTAAAAAACTTTAATGTATTAAAACATGTTTCAGATTTGAATGGATACTCTGCAAATTGATGTGATAGGACTAATTTTAATTCACCTGGATAATATATAGTTCCTGTTATATAATTAACAAATAATCTCCTATTTTCATCAGTGCTTTCTGGACCTAAAATATAATTAAGAAAAGGACGAAAAAAACTATAATCAGCATAAATTTTTAAAATATTACTATTATTATTTAAATTATTAAAATCAAATTGCATACTATTATTTCTTGATAATTTAACAAATTTATCTAAAGATATTTCTTCTTTATTATTATAATTATTTTCTTTAATAATTTTAATTTTTTTTGAAAAACTTTCAATATCAAATTTTAGTTCAGATGAAAAATTATCAGGATCCCAAAAATTTTGAATAAATACATACATATTTTGTACTTGTTCCCATGAATTAAACCCACATTCTGCTAAAAATCTTCTCAATCTTATTTCTCTTAGAAGCATATTCTGTATTTCTTTTTCAGACAATGTCGGTATTTCAAAATTATTCATCGTCATAATTTCTGGTGCTTTCCAATTATTAGTACTTTCTGAGTAATCGTTTTTTTCTTGTTCTTGTTCTTTTGCTTTTCTATATTTATATGTTTTAATAACTCTATTTTTATTATTACCTATATTTTTATTAATTCTTAAAAAACTAGCGTTACTATTATTATTAAGTACATCATAAGAATTATTATTAGGTCTAATTGTTAAATTAACAAAATCATAAAATTTTTTAAATTTTTCTTTATTATTACTAAAATATTTTTTCAAATTAGATGATAATAATAAATCTAATAGTATTGGATCTATTCTTAAAAATATTTTTGTATCAGCTGATTTTGCTAATAATAATAATTGATTTGTTTCATATACAAATCTTCTATTATAAGGTATATCTTTTTTTAATATTACAAATTCATTATTTTTTTCAATACTATCAAAAAATTTATGTGTATAAACTGGAAGCAATTTATCAAAAATACTTCTTGTTAATCCACCAACATCATAACCAGGTTGTCCTTCAAATTTAAATCTAAATTTCTCATCTAAACTAATACGCATAATTTGGTTATATAAACGCGTAAAACTAGGACATGAATTATTTGAAGATTTTACTAATAAATAAGGAGGAATATTTATAATAATATTATCTTCATTTCTAGATAAAATTAAAGTATCAAAATTAGCAGAATCTAAATTCAATTCCAACAACTTCGCGGTGTTGTCGTAAGAGCCAATTGCCAAAATGGTTCCTATAGGATTAAAAGCAACAGAACTAACACCTATATTGTCTGGCAAAGTTGCCATGCAAATTGCTGCTAAGCCATCATGTGAAAAACGCCACAATTTCGCAGTGTAGTCATTGGAACCGGTTGCCAAAATGGGTGCGGTGGGATGAAAAGCGACAGAAGAAACATAGTTTCTGTGCCCCTCCAGAGTTGCTATACATGTCGCCGCCGAGCCGTCAAGTGAAAAGCGCCACAACTTTGCGGTGTTGTCATCGGAACCGGTTGCCAAAATGGTTCCTCTAGGATTAAAAGCAACAGAATTAACACAGTTGATATGTCCCTCCAGAATTGCTACACAAGTGACTGCTGAGTCATCAAGTGAAAAGCGCCACAACCTTACGGTATGGTCATTACTGCAAGATGCCAAAAGCAGCGCCGTTGGGTGAAACGCGATAGCACGAACAGAACCGGTATGTCCCTCCAGAATTGCCACACAATTCGCCGACATATTGTTTGCTGCTGAGCCATCGGGTGAAAAGCGCCACAACTTTGCGGTGTTGTCATCGGAACCGGTTGCCAGAATGGGTGCCTTTGGGTGAAACGCGACAGAATTAACACATTCTCTATTATCAAGAGTTGCCACACAATTTGCAGTAGATCCATCAGATGAAAGCAGCCACAATTTTGCAGTGTTGTCGTCGGAGCCAGTTGCCAAAATAGTTCCTGTAGGATCAAAATCGACAGAATTAACAGGGCTTCTGTGTCCCTTCAGAGTTGCCACACAAGTCACTGCCGATCCGTCTGGTGAAAAGTGCCACAACTTCGCTGTCCCGTCTTGGGAGCCAGTTGCCAAAAGGGGCGCTGTTGGGTGAAACGCGACAGACCAAACAGTGCTGATGTGCCCAGCTAATGAACTCTTTAATATTGCAATCTGTGACATATATAAAATATATTATATATTTTATATCTAAAGTTTTTATAATTTGAATTTTCAAAAATATTTTAAAGGATTGTATATAAGATCACACTTCAATTGTGTTATGTGAGTAAAATGCACAAATTGTCATTGAACCAGTAACCGACAATTTGCAATAACATAAGAGTTAGTGTAGTATTAGATATCTTGTTATTATCTACAACCTAAAAAAACCAATAGATGTAAGATTGAGATTGAAGGATAATATTTATAATAAGAACGCCATGAAATGCGACATAAAGCCAGAGTCGATGCAAAATGTATTGGATGAGCTAAGGATGCGCTATAGGAGAATGATCATTACTGAATCAGGAAGTGCTGAGAAAAAGGCTCGCGTGATTGGAAATATTTTTCAAAAGGAGATAATTGACACGCATTTCCGGTCAGTTATCATATGATTCTGGACTTTAATGGACAACTACGAATGGGAAGACGGTTATAAACCAAAATTTGGCTTATATACAATGTCTTATAAGAAAGGAAAACGGATTTGTCAATTGAAAGATTCAGGAGAGCATTATAGGGAGGCTATCCTGAATGCTAACACTCACCTTCGCCACCAGCTGGATTATATATAAGATCACTCTTTAATTGTTGTTCCCCATCATTATGCTGAGTCAGTAAAATACTAACATTGTCATATGCTTGACCAAGATCAGCGCCAGTTATCATTAATCTTCGCCATAGAATTTTATTAAAGAAGAATATAAGAGTTGGAATAGATGCAATCCCAAATGCATTTGCAATGCGGGGAAAGCGGTCCACATTGATTTCAATAATCAAGACCTTATTATTGTAAAACTTTTCCATATCCTGTAATTGGGGATTAAAGATATTACAGGGTGTGCACCAAAGTGCCGAAAAATATAGTATAACTACTCGCGGGTCTTTATCCACAATTTTTTGTATTTCTTCCAGTGTTCCAATATTTGTTATCATTATCGTATATTAATATATATTTTATTTTTTTTCCAATATAAATCTCAATTCTTGAACAAGCCTTTTATATTTTGAAGATTCTTCACTTGGATGCACAAAAAGACTTTCTAAATGACTGGCAAAAACCACGTATTGTTCGCCGGGTAAATTTATTTTATCGGCAGTAAATTCAATAGTATCGCGATATATTGTTAGTAATTGCTCAATTATTTTGTCCGTGTCTTCTATTTCCCAGCGCTTCCCATTATAAATTTCCATAAGATTAGAATTTGTGGGACGGATATTCTGAAATTGAATGCGCTTTGGATTAAAATGGTAATCTTTTATAAATTGGAGCATTCCTGAGATTGGCTCTTTAATAATATTATGGATGTGTTTGTGGTTAATATACCGGAATTTCTCCAATCCGAAAGGGAAAAGGTATTTTTCTCCAAAGAGATTCGCATATGTCGTTTTTAAAAATAGGTTTTCAGCTACCAAATTTTCCAGTTCTTTGTCATACATGACAATGAGTTCCTTATATCGTGCTCTTAATTTACAGGATTGATCCATATGGCGATTACGGGCACTATTGGAACTAAATACTTCATTGCAATAAGCACAATTTGGAAAGACAAGGTTTTTATTATAAATTTTGTACGTTGGAGCCTCAGATATTTCAATTTTGGGCGGGGATGCACAAGCATCCGTGAAAAATGGATTACAGGGCTTTTTTCGCTGGCAGTGGTGCAAATAATTATGCTTATGCATGAAAATTTTGCTACATTTCTCGCAATTATATTCTTTCATTTTTGGGGAATCTAATATAGCTTGGGTTTTAAATTATCATTTTTGGACAAATTACAACGTGTGCACACATATTCAGTGCGTTCCCCTACATTGGCACGGTCCAAGATCCAAAAATGATCACATTTGAAATAAATAATTTCTTCAATATTGTTAATTCTTTGCTGGAGTGTGCCCATTAATTTTTTCACTGATGCAAGTTCGCTATGAAGTTTTTGGAGCTGCTGAATTTCTTTTTCTGCCATTGTTGAGTTTTTAATTGAAAAAATAATATCAGTATAATATTTCATTTTTTTATTAAGGAAAAAAATGAAACTTTTTATCAATAGATATTTAGTATAATAAAAATGTCATCCATAAATTACAAAGATAAAATAGACCTTAAAAAAGACAGCCAATTGGTATGCCTTGTAAATCACGGTCATTTTGGATTACAGAATATTGGAAATACTTGTTTTATGAATACTGCACTCCAATGTTTAAGTGCAATTGATATTTTTACCGCATATTTTTTGAGCGATCAATATTTAAGTGATATTAACAAAAAGCCACAGGCGGAATTTGTAAGAGCTTATGTAAGATTTCTAAAGAATGCCTGGGATGAAAATGATTGCATTGTAAGTCCCAGATTACTGAAGGAAACACTTGGCAAATTTTATGATCCGTACTCTGGATTTAGGCAGAATGATGCCGCTGAATGTTTTAATAAAATTATTGAATTATTACATGAAGGCTGTTCTTATGCTGTTTCCATTGAATTTGATTCTAAAAAGAAAGAGCCCTTAACAGAAATAGGAAAAATGGAATATGCTTCTATGATGAGTACAAAAATGCACTTTGAAAAAAATTATAGTATTCCAGTTAAGCTATTTTATGGGCAATTTCAAAATCGTATGATTTGTGTCGAATGTAAGAAAATTACAATGTATTATGAGCCATTTTCAATGATTAATTTACCTATATCTGAGAAAACAAATACATTATTTGATTGCATTGATGCATATACATCATTTGAAATCATGGATGGAAAAAATAAATATAGTTGTCAAACCTGTAAAAAAGAAACAATTGGAAAGAAAAAAATTATGGTTTGGAAACTACCACAAGTTCTTGTATTTTCATTGAATCGATTTTGTGGAAGCCGCAAAATCGATAAATATATTGATTTTCCGATTAACAAAGTTATTTTTAATAATTTAGTTCAAAATGAAAATGCTAAAAATGAAATATATGATTTAGTGGCTGTGGCAAATCATTCTGGTGGTTTGAGTGGAGGACATTATTGGGCTTATACCAAAAGCACAAATGGCAGATGGTATAATTGCAATGATGAAGACAACTCAGAAATAACGAATGAGGGAACAATTGTATCCAACTCAGCCTATTTTCTGGTCTATAAGAAAAGAAATGCTTTGGCAAAAATTGTCCTATCATCTTAAATTTAAATATCTTATTATAAATTAAATGGATCAACTTAATAAAACACAATTTATAAAAAATAGGCGACAAGGATTTAATACTAATTTAGATTTTGACTCCAATTCCCAATCCAATTCTGGCTCCAATTTGTTTTCAAATTTATCACTAGAAGGAGATTATACATATTGGTTATTATGGACATTATTGTTTATAATTGTTATTATTATTTGCTATTTGACAGTAATGACTGCAAAATATGTATCAACTGAATGTGCAAATAAGAGATCATGGTTCAATTATATTTTTCGATTTTGTTATAATGATGTGTGCTTAGTATCAAAATTACCTGCTGCACCTGTTATTAACAATGTTTATACAACTAATTTACCACCTATGTCACCAATTATGCAACAACAAATTACTCAACAAAAAACAACGCCAATACCAGAAGTTAGAAAAGGTGGTCCATCTACTCCATTATTTGGGCGAAGAGAAGTTTTCCATATAGCAAATCAGGATTACACATTTGAACAGGCTAGATGCAAGTGTGAGAGTTATAATGCAAAATTAGCTACTTATGATCAATTAGTAGATGCTTATAATGAAGGAGCGGAATGGTGTTCTTATGGTTGGAGTAATGGACAGAGAGCATATTATCCAACTCAAAAGTGTAATTGGCAAAAAAAATCTCCAGAAGAAAGGCTGAGATGCGGAAATCCAGGGTTAAATGGTGGATTTTTTGCAGATCCTTACCTGAAATTTGGAGTGAATTGTTATGGTAGAAAACCTAGAGGGAAAATATCAAAATTGAAGGATCCTGTGTGCAATAATGGAGTTAAATATTGTGAATTACCCCAGAATTTTGGTGCTAGTAATAGATTAGAAACGGATGAAATTGCCCCGTTTAATGGTAATAAATGGAATAATTAAGATTATTCTGCATTTTTTATTTATTAATATATATAAAAAATGGAATAATTAAGATTATTCTGCATTTTTTATTTATTAATATATATAAAAAATGGAATAATTAAGATTATTCTGCATTTTTTATTTATTAATATATATAAAAAATGTGTGGAATAATTGGGTTTATTGGAAATAAAAATTGCTATCCTTATCTGATATTAGGGCTTAAGCTTTTACAAAATAGAGGATATGATAGTGCTGGCATTAGTGTAAGTTCTGGAACAATGCTTCATACTTTAAAATATGCATCCACAAACGATTTGGATTCAATCAAAAATTTAGAGGCAAATATTGGAAAAATGCCAGAAGCAAATTTTGGAATTGCTCATACTAGATGGGCAACTCATGGTAGAAAAACCGATGAAAATGCACACCCTCATTTGTCAATGGATGGCAGTATATCTGTAGTTCATAATGGTATTATTGATAATTATTTGGAACTGAAGGATTTTTTGATGAAAAAAGGCTATCAGTTTCGCAGTCAAACTGATACAGAAGTTATATCACAAATGTTGCAGTATTTCTTGGATGAGTATGAAAATGATTTATTAGTAAGTTTAGATAATCTATGTAATACGCTGAATGGGACATGGGCTTGTTTGATACAAACGAGTCGATTTCCAAATACACTAATTGCACTGAAAAATGGCAGCCCATTGCTATTTGCCAGGAATAAGAGTGGATATTTCTTCACTTCTGAAATTTCTGGATTTCAGAATGAAGTGAATGACTATATTATTGTAAAAGACAAAGTGTATTATGTTATAGATTACGCTGAAGACAAAATTATAACAAAACACATCAAACATGGGTTGGATTTTGATGAATTTGCACAATCCCAGAAATTACACCCAATTGATAAGCAACTCATCGATCTTTCACCCCATCCTTACCCCCACTGGATGATAAAAGAAATATATGATCAGATAGAAAGCAGCAAAAGGGCGATAAATAATGGGGGGCGATTGGAGGGTGAATTACAGATAAAATTGGGAGGATTGAATGAGTATCGCGAAAAATTACTTGAGCATAAACGAGTCTGTTTTTTAGCTTGTGGTACATCCTATCACGCAGGATTATTTGGGAGTATCATCTTTTCAATGTTCCAAATATTAGATTCCGTGAAAGTATGCGATGCAAGTGAATTCTATGAGTATAATTATGAGCCGGAGACCCTTTACATTGTGCTTTCCCAATCAGGAGAAACAAAGGATGTTCATCGAGCTATGGAAATTATAAAATCGAAGAATGGGACGATTCTGTCAGTGGTCAATGTAGTAGAATCACTGATTGCTAGGGAGGCATTATGTGGTGTCTATGTGAATGCAGGGAGTGAAAAGGCAGTTGCATCGACGAAGAGTTTTACGAACCAAGTGATTGTCCTGGTGCTAATTGCGATGTGGTGGTATAAAAATAATCCAGGATTACGAGATGAAAAGAGGGATAAACTATTTAAAGATTTCAGAGAGGATCTGTTAGAATTACCAGATTGCATTGAGCGTACAATCCAGCAGAATATGAATGTGACAAAGAATTTAGCGGAAAAATTAGCGGGACATAGCCATATTTTCTGCCTTGGGCGCGGGTTATTGTTTCCAATTGCGTTGGAAGCCGCTTTGAAAATCAAGGAAATTTCCTATATTCACGCAGAAGGATTCTGTGGGGGGGCTCTGAAGCATGGACCATTCGCATTAATAGAAGAGGGAACACCCATTTTAATAATTTCGAATAATGATGAACATGGGAAACGTATGGAGAGTGCGGCGGAGGAAGTATTATGCAGAGGGGCGCACACAATTCTCTTGACAAATGATGATAAATGTTATAAACCCAGTGTTTATAAAGACGCTGTATTTGTTCCAAAGTTGCGGGTTTTATCGCCAATTTTATCAATTATCCCGATGCAATTGCTGGCGTATCATATTGGGATTTTGAAGAATATAACTGTGGATCAGCCGAAGTCTCTGGCAAAAGTGGTTACTGTTGATGGGTAATAAAAAAAATTGATGCAAAATAAAAGCTGTTATTATATGTAATTACCCCTCTGAAGCTCGGGGTATGCCGCATGGTCGGTCGTTCTCACCAACACTTCTCTAAAAGGAAGTGGAGTTTGGGTGGGGAGAGCAGAGCATTAATGGGTGGCTTTTCAAATTTTGAAATTTTTCTTATCAATATACTAACCGGGATAATTTGCCGTAAGAGTTGTTGAGATGAGGGGAATAAAATTAGTGGCTACTGACCTCTGACCGCTCGGGGTCTAACCTTTTAATTAAGGATATATTCTTAATAGTGATTCGACGGATGTTGATGAGTTGGGAATAGAGCATAAACATTGCAAGTAGCTGATAAACTCAATGTCTTTCAAGTTATTCTTTTTACAGCGCATCCGCGCAATTGTGATTTTGTATGGTATTTTTTGAAATGCCAGAGTTATAATTCTTAAAAAAATGTTTGTATTAAATACCGGAATGACGGAATATTTAGAACCCCTACTTCAGCCAAATGAAAATCGACATGTATTATTCCCTATACAGTATCCACTGCTATATAAACAGTACAAAGACGCAACTGCCACGTTCTGGCGCACCGAAGAAATAGACCTGTCAAAAGACAAAAATGACTGGGAAAAATTGAGCGGCAATGAGCGCAGATTTATCAAATATGTTCTAGCTTTTTTTGCGGCAAGTGACGGGATTGTGATGGAGAATTTGGTGGAGAGATTTATGATCGATATACAGATTCCAGAGGCAAGGGCTTTTTATTCTTATCAGATATTTATTGAACAAATACATAGCGAAACCTATAGCTTATTGATTGATACATATGTTGATGACACTGCGGAAAAAAATATGCTCTTCCAGGCGGTTCAGACAGTCCCAGTTGTGGCAAAAAAAGCGGCATGGGCGATGAAATGGATTGGGGATAAGGGCTCTTGTTTTGCCAAAAGACTAATCGCATTTGCAGCAGTTGAGGGAATATTTTTTAGTGGGAGTTTCTGCGCCATTTTTTGGATGCGAAAGAGGTCACTGATGCCCGGGCTGACATTTTCCAATGAATTGATTAGCCGGGATGAGGGTATGCACACCGACTTTGCGGTCTCATTATACCACATGATTCAGAATAAATTGGAAGAAACCGAGGTGTTTGCACTAATAGATGAGGCGCTGACAATAGAAAAGGAATTTATTATCGATGCACTGCCATGCTCACTGATTGGGATGAATGCTAGCCTAATGAGTGCTTATTTGGAATTTGTTGCGGATAGATTATTGCTACAATTGGGATATCGCAAGAAATACGGGACTGCAAACCCATTTGAATTTATGGAGCTAATTAGTCTGCGCCCAAAAATGAATTTCTTTGAAGGGCGCGTGGGTGAATACAAGAAAGCGGATGAAGGTGAATCAATGGAAATTACGGATGATTTCTAAAAAAAATTGATGCATTTTTTTTGTAATTTTTTTATATATATTACCGTATATACTTAAAAAAATGGTTTCTTCTTATTTTATAGAAAAAATTAAAAAAAATGAAAGAGTTCATGGATGCAAGATGATCTATGTTTCAAAAGTTTCTTTAGAAAAATGTTGCAATTCTGTTTCATCAAAATCATCCAAGAGATCTTTGCGGATTAAAATAAAAGATCTCCTGGACTTTTTGATCTGTGATGATTTAAAAAAGTCAAAACCCGACATTTTCACACCTTGTGAAGATTGTCTTGTCTGTGATGGGGAAGGATGTGGTTACTGCAAAAAAAATTAAAATATCGTATGTATCTATAATGGATATATTCTCGATATCAGAAACTGCATGTGAACGTTATAAAGAAAAAGAAAATCCAACCTATAAAAATATTATATTTAATAAAAGGCTACAAACTATTAGTAGTAAATTAACCATTCAATATTTAGGAATGAAATTTTTTATTAATCAATTGTGTTTTGTGAATAATTATTTTGATTTTATTATATTTGATGATTTTCCTTATTTAAAACCAATTGATGATGAAAGTAAATTATTTTTATTAAAATTGAACAAAATATATGAATTGAAAAAAAATAATATGTTTTTTATTCCAATAACATCTAAAAAGTTCAAAAATGATAAAGTATGCTTTATTTTTAATCAAAATGCTAATTTAGATAAATTAATTTTATATGCATTTTTAAAATCAATTATTCAATATAAGAATACTTATAAAAATTTTTATATAACTGATAAAGATAATAGCATATTAAATAGTATTATGTTTTCTCATGAATATGAATTTGAAAAACAAGAAAATAGATGGAAAATTTTTAATGGATTTTTAAGAATTAATTTGTATGAGTCTTTTATAAAAGATTCTGTAAAAAATCTTACAAGAGACAATATTGAAAAATCTATGGAAAGTTACTTTAATAAATTAAAGAAAAATGACCCGAAATATTTACCAACAATTAAAAAAGAATTTGATTTAGAATTCAATTCATTTCTCGATAAATTACACAATATACAAAAAATGGCTGAATATAATAAATTTCATACGAATTGTATAAAAACAGTAGCACCATATGTTTTCCCAATGAAGAAATATTTTGGGAAAGATAAAAATATCCAATATAAGTGTTTCAATCATCTTATCCAAGAATTCGAAAAAGACTACCTGAGGGGAAGCGCGCTTCCCCCCTAACCCCATCTAGAGAATTGCTAATATTGGAAAATAATTGGGAATTGGATTGGATAATAAATTTCCCCTCTTATTTGCCACATTATAGCAAAAATATTTAATAAATATTTTTATTATATCAGTATTCTATTCGTATTCTGCCTAAATGTGGCAATTGCGAGATTGTAGGAGCATAGGGGGGTAAGGGGGGAACTGCCGTTCCCCCCCCATTTAAAGATATTTTCATATATAATATAAAAATTTTTTTACATTATATAATCTTTCGCAAAAATGTCATCCTCTCCCACGGCAATTGACGAATACCTGAATTATCAAATAGAGGCAGAAAGGAAATACGGGGAAAATACAATTGTTTTCTATGAAAATGGGACTTTTTATGAGATCTATGGGGTAGATAATGATACAGAAAAAGTCGGACAACCTAAACGCATCAGTGAATTACTCAATATCGCCATTACGCGGAAAAATAAGAAAATCCTGGAGAACTCCCGGAAAAATCCGCTTATGGTTGGTGTGCCTACTGCCCACTCTGAAAAATATATTAAAGTCCTAATCCAAAATGGGATGACAATTGTATTCGTAGAACAAATTACGAAGCCACCCAATCCAGACCGTGCTTTGACACGAGTGATCAGTCCTTCTACTTATTTATCCGATGACACGAAGAATGATAATAATTATGTTCTGGCAATTTATTTGGAAGTTGTCAAAAATAGAGACGGACGGCAGAATTTGGGCTGTGGATTGTGCGCTATTGATATTACAGTAGGAGATGTAAAATATTATGAATACAACAATACAGATTTCAAAATAGTGTATGAAGAAATATTCCGCTTTATGGAGAGTCTGGCGCCGAAAGAAATTATATTCAATCTGGAAAATTGTTGCATCCCTTTCAAGGAAATCCAGGACAATCTGGAAATTTATAGGTATCCATATTATATCCGCGAATTGGCAAAAGATTATTCCAAATTGGGCTATCAGAATTCTCTTTTGAACAAAACATTTGAAATAGAGAGCCCTATTAGCGCCATTGAATACTTGAACCTCGAGTCCCAATTGCTCTCCATTATGGCAATAATGCTTGCCATTGATTTTATCCAAGAACACGATGAGAGGATTTTGCGGCATTTGCACGCCCCTAAGGAGTGGGAAGAGAGGAAGCACCTGATTCTCAACAACAATACCCTCTACCAGTTGAATATAGTGCGAGATGGGATCAGCACCGGAAATATTCGCTCTCTGTTTGACATTATGAATCAAACAAAGACGATTATTGGCAAGAGGTCGCTGAAAAATTGGCTAATGAATCCGATTGTTAATGCGGAAACATTGCAGAAAAAATACGATATTTTGGAGAGAATTATTGGGGGGAAATTATGGGATAGATATGATGCATCCCTGGAATTCGTCATTGATTTGGAAAGATTTTTTCGGAAGATGAGTATTGGCTATCTTATGCCGCATGAAATGAGTGGCTTTGAGCCCACGCTGGACTGTATAAAA
>Ga0315284_10006049_pt1 | contig 17222 bp, 15 predicted proteins | sample YL17G09_16_MG_FD_203696 | JGI IMG/M metagenome (GOLD analysis project Ga0315284, IMG submission 203696) | Sediment microbial communities from Yellowstone Lake, YNP, Wyoming, USA - YL17G09_16 | ecosystem: Environmental > Aquatic > Freshwater > Lake > Sediment | place: USA: Wyoming | collected...
CAGGTAGTTTACGGTAGTATTTTCAACCGTGCCGTTTATATCGGTCAGATGGAAAAACCCTTCATATGTTTCAGTATGTTCAGGAACTTCTGATGCGGGAAGCATATTGTTAAGCTCCATAGCGATCAGCATGGAGTTTTTCATTTTGTTTTTAGCAGTACCGGGATGTACATTCAATCCCTGTAAAGAAATTTTGGCTTTGGCAGCATTGAAATTTTCATATTCAATTTCACCTATTCCGCCGCCATCAATTGTATAAGCAAATTGTGCATAAAACTTTTTTATATCAAATTTATCAGCGCCACGCCCGATTTCTTCATCCGGTGTAAAAGCAATCCTTACGGGACCGTGTTTTATCTCGGGGTGCCTGATCAAATAATCCATGGCCGTTATAATCTCAGCAATCCCGGCTTTGTCATCGGCACCAAGCAGGGTAGTTCCATCAGTTGTTATCAGTTGTTGCCCGATGTAATTGTTGATTATCGGAAAGTCAAACGGTGAAAGAATAATATTCTCTTTTTTATTCAATACGAGTCCCTTTCCAAGGTGTTCCTGGATCTGCGGATTAACACTGTCAGATTTGTAATCGGGAGAGGTATCGAGATGTGCTAAAAAGCCGATGACCGGAACCTCTTGGGCAATATTGGCCGGTAAGGTTGCCATTACATATCCGTTATCGTCGATGGTTATGTCCTGAAGGCCAATTTCTCTCATCTCCTCAATCAACAAATTGGCAAGTTCCAGCTGACCAGGCGTGGAAGGACATGTTAATGAATTTTCTTCCGACCGGGTATTGATTTTTGCATAGCGAATAAAACGTTCTACAAGTTTCTCCATGGTTCAAGGCTTATGTTTATTTCGTTAATATACGAAAAAAACCAATACCGTTATGCCGGGGCAAAAGACAGGACATTACTTGTGAAATTTGGGACAGACCATTACCTTTATGGTATGATATGCATCTATTCGCTCAATAATGATCCGTTTTATAATCTGGCGGCCGAAGAATACCTGCTGAAAAATTCCAGTGAGGAAGTATTTATGCTATGGCGAAGCAATCCTGTCGTGGTAGTTGGTAAACATCAGAACACCCTCGCTGAAATTAATTACCGTTTCACCAAAATGAACAACATTCCGATAGCCCGAAGATTAACCGGCGGAGGTACCGTTTACCATGATCAGGGGAATATTAATTTCACCTTTATCCGGCAAGGTGAACCGGGTAAACTTGTGGACTTCGGAGGCTTCATTGCTCCTGTGATCAGCTTTTTAAAAAAAATGGGTATTGAAGCCATTCCCGGTCAAAAGAATGAGATACTGGTGAATGGGAAAAAAATCTCCGGGAATGCCGAACATGTTTATAAGAACAGGATTCTGCATCATGGGACCCTCCTTTACAATGTCGACCTGGAGAGGTTGCGTGAATCGATAAAGCTGTCAACCGGTAGATATTTTGACAGGGCAGTTCAGTCGAACAGGAGCAGTGTAATGAACCTGATTGATTGCATAAATCCTGTGCCGAGCATCCATGATTTCTGCGAAAGCTTTTTACAGGATGTCCAGTTGAATTTCATGGGCAAGCCATATACACCCTGTGAAGAGGAGCAAACGGCTATTCAACAACTGGCCGCTGAAAAATACAAATCCTGGGAATGGGTCTTTGGTTGGTCACCAGACTATGATTACCATCGTGATTATCGTACAGGCAATATTGGCATTAACATTGATCTGAGTGCTCACCGGGGGATCATTACCAGGTGCATGCTGAGGTTCACAGTGTTTCCGCGCGATTCACTTGAAGTGCTTGCCGCAAAACTAACAGGAACACCCCATGAAGAAAACAACATAAGGAGTAAGCTCACAGAATGTGGATTAAAGGACGTAGTCAATAAAAAGGATTTTGAGGACCTGGTATTGTCGTTTTTTGATTGAAATTAAGTGAAACCAATTACAATCCAGCATCTTTAACGGAAGTTCCCTTGCTTCCCGGGACCAGTCCATCTTCCGGAGGCTCAGACCCATAGGCAATGCCTTTGATATAATACCCGGGATATTCACCGTAACCGCCAGTGGTTTGTTTTTTTGTTACCAGTATGAGTGTTCCCTTCATATTGGCAGCCTTCTTTTTTAATTTAATAAGGGCTCCTTTTTTGGCTGCTGAAGGACTGCGTGCACTGGAGGGAGACTTGGCCTCGATTTCCCCGAGCATATACAAATTGCCGATTTCTTTTTTGTCCTCAGTGATCCATACAGCTTCCCAACTGCTTTCATCAAGCAATGTAAAGGCAGCCTGATTTAAAACCTCAACCTTTCCGGTTTTGTAAATGATCTTTTGGACTTCTTTACGCTCAATGGTATATTCTTCGGACTTACCCGGGAAGATGAAACTGATATAGGTAGGAGTGACCGTGGTAACATCAACTGGTATCAAAGATCCGTTCAATTTGAATATAGTATCGTGCGGAACAGGAGGAGGAGGTGTAGTTTGCGCACTCAGACAAGCTACAACAACCGTAAATAATGATATTAGGAGGAATTTCATATTCATTTCAGATGTATTCTTGGTTCCACCTAAAAAAGTGCAAAGAATATGCCAAAATTTAAACATGGGTGCTGTAGGAACTTAGTGGGTTGGTTTTATAATAAATCAAATATACAAAAAAACCTTTTCTTTTGAAAAAGTTCAATTGTTGTTCCCGCTGGTGAAAAAGTAAAAACCAACTGACAGGGGTATCAGGTAAAGAAGCAGTTCATTGCTTAAATCATCCGGAAAGTCTCTGATGAGCTGCACAATGGGAAGAACAAAGATAGCCAAACCTGAAAACATAGTTAGGGTGGATTTCTGTATAAAGCCCCCTACAAGTAACAAAAGACCAAAGAGTAAATATGCTGCTCCAATATAAAAGCTTATGCTTTTAAGATCAAAGCTGGTAAAGGTCTGGAAGTAATTTTTGTAGATAAACCATACCAACAAAATCCTTAACAGCCATGCAGCTAGGATTGCTCCTGATTTGAATGGTTTCATAATAGTGGTTTTATTTCTGATCGAAATTATTAAAATAATCTCGTCTGTCTGATTTTTGCTATTATTTTTGTCAACAGATTCAGGTGTATATATTGAGATGTTCAGTGAACTCTGTGAAATTCTCTGAATCATTTCTCACACAATTGTAGCATGCAAGCCAAAATAGGGTCTTTTCTCATTTCCATATATATCTGGGCTTTTATTGTTATAACAATTTTCCCGCTCTTTCTCTTGTATTTAATGATTTGGATATTGGTTTCCCCTTTTGACCAGAGGAAGATAGTTACCTATTATTTTACTGTTTTATGGACCCGATTATATCTCAACATTAATCCGGGCTGGAGAATCCTTGTCGAAAACAGGGAAAAGATCGATAGGTCCGGAAATTACATTCTTGTTTCAAACCATCAGAGTATCATTGATATTGCTCTTTTATTACAGATCAGGATAAATTTCAAATGGGTATCCAAGATTGAACTTGCGAAAGTACCCTTCGTGGGTTGGGTCATCTGGATGAACGACCATATTTTAGTTCGCAGGGGCGACAGGCAAAGTGTAATACAAATGGCTGAGGCATGTAAAAAATCATTATCCGAGGGTATTTCAATACTCATGTTTCCAGAAGGAACCCGCTCCGGAAATGGCGGATTACAGGCATTTAAAGAAGGGGCCTTTATCCTGGCCAAGGAAAACGGAGTATCTATCTTACCCATCGTGCTGGATGGGGCCAACGATGCTTTGCCCAGAAAGGGTTTCTGGTTCCGGGTAAATCAGATCTTTACGATACGATTGCTGGATGAAATTGATGCAGAAACAGTAAACCGGCTTGATCTTCAACAATTAATGGACTATACAAGAAATGAAATGGCCAAAGTACTGGAAGGAATACGCAATTCCCAAACCGTTTAATCCTATGGAGGTTCCGGTCCGTATATTGCGAAAAATGGGCTACAAGTCTGACAGCCAGGGAATAATTGACCGCTTTATCCGTGTGAATGGAGCCTGGGAGGGGCATCTGCAACACACACGCAGTTTTATCCTGAAAACCATTACCGGGAAAAAAATTGAAAACCTCGTAGTATATGGCAGTGGCTGGGGGCTTGATCTTCCACTGGATGAACTTAGCGGGATAGCTGGTCATGTAATGCTTTATGATTTAGTGCATCCGGCCCAGGTAATTCATCGTCTCAGGAAATACAAGAATGTAAGTGCTATACAGGCTGATATCACCGGAGGTGCGGTTATCAGAGCTTACCGGGCTGTTAAGCAATATAAAAGGCACGGTCAAAAAGCTTCACCCGAAAACATCTGCGCTCAGGCCTTTCAGCCCGATGTCGACCCCGATTTTACCATTTCACTGAATATTCTGAGTCAGATAGGGATTATGATAACAGATTATCTGAAGTTGTATGTCCCTTATGATCAGGAAGAGATTGATCGTATCAATTGTCTTTTACAGCAATCGCATCTGCAGCTGCTCATGCCCGGGAAATCCTGCCTGATCACCGATGTGAAAGAATTCTGTTATAATGATGCTAATCAACTGGTTGAGGCTACAGATACAGTCAATTGTCCGTTTCCTCAATCGGGCTTTACCGAAAGCTGGGATTGGCAATTGGATCCCCTGAGAGAGTACAAGCCTGGATATAAAACCGTGTCACATGTTGTGGCCATTGAACCATAAATTATATACATGAAAAATAGAAAAGTTTTCCGGCCGGCCATACACACCACACTCAAAATTGCAGTCATTATTTCAGCACTGACATTTCCCGCCAAAGTAATTTCCCAGTCACTTCTTTGGAAAATTTCAGGCAATGACTTATCCTCCCCATCCTATTTATATGGAACAATTCACATTAAAGACCAGCGTATTTTTGATTGGAAGGATTCGGTTTATAGCAGAATTAATCTGTGCAAGGCGTTTGCAGGTGAGATAGATCTGAGCTTGAAGAACATCATAAAAGCTTCGGAATATATGGTATTGCCGGAAGGTCAGACCTTGCATGACCGGTTTACACAGGGGGAATATAAATTGATACAGGATGCAGTCAAATCCTGCTCGGGATATGAGCTGTCGCTTTTCGACAAGCTTAAACCGGCCTCCCTTATTGCACTTTGCTTTCTGGGGAACAATACTGTTGGTTTAGAAGCAACGGTAGACGAATTGCTGTATCAAAAAGCAGTGACATGCGGAAAAAAAATAATTGGGATTGAAACTGTTGAAGAACAGGCAGCCTTACTGGATAAAATACCGGATAGATACGTACTCGAGTATTTTAAGAACCTGGATGAACAGGAAGATGAATTTGAAAGACTTATAAGTTGTTATCGCAGGGCAGACCTTGATAGCCTTTGGATATTAATGCAGGACGAAGAATCGGGTATATTGCTGAATGATGAGCTGATCAGGGTAAGAAATTACAGGATGACAGAAAGAGTAATCCCTATGATCCGTCAGCAATCCACCTTTATTGCCATTGGGTCGGGTCATCTGCCCGGCAGCGAGGGTGTAATAGCCTTGCTGAGGAAGGAGGGATACGAGTTGGAGCCGGTAAGAATAATCTGGTAATTTACCTGTTGCAGATCTGTCAGCCTCACCCCTGCGCCACTCTCCTGAAGTAGAGGGGAAAACAGTAAATCGTAATCTTATTGTTTCAAGAATGTTGGCAATTGATTTCTTACCCCTCGCCTTTAGGAGAGGGGCCAGGGAGAGGTTGACATTACAAATACCTGACAATCTCTTCCAGCGGCCTTCTGTTCTTGGTACCTCTTTTGCTGAATCCTTGCCTTGTATATCCTAACGGAGTAATACTAAATACCACCTGGTTATCGTCGAGTTCCAGGGCCTTCCTGAGGATAGCAGGATCATATGCCTCAATCCAGCATGTTCCCACGCCTTCGTTTTCGGCTGCCAGAATCAGGTGTGTCATTACTATGGACAGGTCGGTTTCAATGGAATTATATCCGTCGAAACCCCGAACCCAGGCTTTATCCTTCAGACCCAGCACTACCAATATATGTGGGGCATCTTTAAACCATTCGCGGTGGTAACAGGCCCTCATTTTCTCAAGCATTTCCGGAGACTCAATCACCAGGAATTCCCAGGGTTGGCAATTACAGGCAGATGGGGCCATGCGGCCGGCATCCAGTATTCTTTCAAGAGTTTCCCTTGAAACGGGCTTTTGGGGATCATAATCACGGATGCTTTCGCGAACGCGTATCAAGTCATTATATTCCATAAAAAAAACTAAAAGTGAAAAACTAAAAGTGAAAAACTAAAAGTGAAAAACTAAAAGTGAAAAATTATTAATTATAAGTGGAAATTTTTCACTATTCGTTATTCACTTCATAACTTTTTTGACAAATGCCTCTAAAACCATCTGCAGATTCGGAGATCCAATTTCCTGCAGTTCATAGGTCACCCTTGCTGTAGGTTTGTTAATTTTGACAATCCGGTTCAGGTCGATGGGGGTACCAATTATGACAACATCACAGGGGGTGGCGTTTATGGTCTTTTCGAGGTCGACCACCTGTTGTTTGCCATAACCCATGGCAGGCAGCAGAGTGCCAATTTCGGGATAGCTATGGAAAGTCTCTTTTATTCTCCCAACAGCATAAGGCCTTGGGTCAACCAAATTACTAGCTCCCCATTTCATAGCGGCCACCGTTCCGGCGCCGATCTTCATCTCGCCATGGGTAAGGGTGGGGCCGTCTTCGATGGCCAAACATGCTTTGCCTCTGATCAACTCGGGTTTGTCAACGGTGATTGGCGATGCTGCATCAACCACAAGAGCCTTTGGATTAACAGCAGTAATATTTTCACGAACAATTTGAATATTCTCGGGTGATGAAGTATCGATCTTGTTGATCACCACCACATCTGCAAGCCGTAAGGTAATCTCGCCGGGATAATAGGACAGCTCGTGACCAGCCCGGTGTGGATCAGTCACGGTAATCGTCAGGTCGGGTTTATAGAATGGGAAATCATTATTGCCGCCATCCCAAAGGATTATGTCGCATCCGTCAGGATCTTTCTCGGCGGCGGTGAGGATAGCCTGGTAGTCTACGCCCGCATAAATTACGTTTCCGCGTGCAACATGGGGTTCATACTCTTCCATTTCCTCAATGGTGCATTTATGTTTTACCAGGTCGTTGAGTGTGGCGTACCGTTGTACTTTTTGCTCGGCAATGTTGCCATAGGGCATTGGATGTCTTACTGCTACCACTTTCAATCCCATTTTCATCAGGATTTCAATAACCCGCCTCGAGGTTTGTGATTTTCCGCAGCCGGTGCGCACTGCGCCAATAGCCACAACAGGCTTGTTGCTTTTCAGCATATTCTGACCTGCCCCGAGTAGTTTAAAATCAGCACCTGCAACATTCACACGGGCACCAATATGCATTACGCGGTTATAGGGTATATCGCTGTATGAGAATACGCATTCGTCAACCTTTAGTTCTTTGATCAGTTTTTCGAGATCAGCTTCGGCATAAATCGGAATACCGCTGGGGTAAAGTTTACCGGCCAGTTCTACCGGATACTTTCGTCCGGCAATATCGGGTATCTGGGCAGCCGTAAAAGCAACTACCCTGTAATCGGCATTATCCCGGAAACATGTGTTAAAATTGTGAAAGTCTCTTCCTGCAGCACCAATGATAATAACATTTTTAGTAGTCATAAAAAAAGGTTGGTAATTAAAATAATGATAAAGGAACATGAAAAGTTGCGAAAAGTTAGTGATTTTTAGTCATAGCGGAACATGATATTTGACAGTGTGTGTTTCTATAGGTTCTGATAACTTTATACTAATTTTACTTAAACAGCATATGGCAACATTCCGATATGGCATTGACAGGTTGACTCCCGGCCTTGCCCTCGATATCAGCAGGGGTAAAATCAAAGGAGAACTCACCAGGGAAGTTACCGGCAGGATCCAAAAGAACCGGGCCGAGGTAGAACAAATTGTTGCAGAGAAAAGGACGGTGTATGGGATTAATACCGGATTCGGGCCTTTATGCACCACCCTGATCTCAGATGAGGACACCCGCAAACTCCAGCATAACCTGCTGCTGAGTCATGCTGTTGGTGTGGGGGAACTCATTTCCGAAGAGATCAGCCGGCTGATGCTTATTTTGAAGGTACATTCCCTGGCCATGGGGTATTCGGGAATTTCTATGGACACATTCAACCGGATACTATGGCATATTGATAATCATGCCATACCCTGCGTTCCTTCGCAAGGCTCGGTGGGAGCGTCGGGTGACCTGGCACCGTTGGCCCACCTCTTCCTCCCCCTGATCGGCTACGGTAAGGTTTTTTATAAGGGGAGTATCATTCCGGCAACGGAGCTATTGACTTCCTGCGGAATCAAACCCTTAGAACCCGGACCCAAAGAAGGCCTGGCACTGATTAATGGAACGCAGTTCATGGCAGCCCATGCCGTGAAATTTCTGGAACGGTTCCAGCAATGTCTGGATCATGCGGATATTATTGCCGCAATGAACCTGGAGGCCATGCTGGGATCGGTCAAGTCTTTTGATCCGGCCCTTCATGCACTAAGACCTTATGATGGTACCTGCTATGTGGCCGATCGCATGCGCAAGCTTACCGGGAACTCGGAGATTGTGGAATCTCATCGCAATTGTCACCGGGTACAAGATCCTTATTCCCTCCGCTGCATCCCTCAGGTGCATGGAGCTTCAAGAAATGCTTACCTGCATCTGAAACAATTATTGACCATTGAGCTGAACTCTGTTACCGATAACCCGATTATATTCAGTAAAGATAAAGCGTTGAGCGGTGGTAATTTCCATGGACAACCACTTGCACTTCCGCTCGATTATGCTTCCCTGGCAACGGCTGAGCTTGGGAATATTGCTGACAGGCGGATTTATCTTTCCCTTATGGATAACATTGAAGGATTACCCAAACTTTTAATGAAAGAAACCGGCCTGAATTCAGGTTTTATGATCCCCCAATACACTACAGCCGCTTTGGTAAGTGAGAACAAATCTCTCTGTTTCCCGGCCAGTGCTGACAGTATTCCAACATCACTGGGCCAGGAGGATCATGTGAGCATGGGATCGATAAGTGCCCGCAAAGCCATGCAGATTGTCGATAACCTTGAAAAGATCCTGGGTATAGAGCTTTTCTGTGCCGCCCAGGGATTTGACTTTCGCAAGCCCCTGAAATCGGGACCGATGATCGATGCCTGTCATGAGCATGTTCGACGTGTTATACCCCACATTGACCGGGATATATACCTGGGCGATTTCATCAACTCAGCCATCAATATGGTAAGAAACTTCGAATTGACTAACTTAACGGATAGTCTTTCGAATACCCTGTGCCTGGATTTTAAAAACGGAAGCCATGAACTTTTCGGAATTTATTAGTACTTATGCCCAGCACCCACACTACCGGTCACCGGTTGGCGATGTTTTGCATGCCCGCAACTGGCAAACCGAAGCGCCACTCCGCATGCTGCTCAATAACCTCAATCCGGAGGTAGCTGAAAACCCCGCTGATCTGATAGTTTATGGGGGAACCGGACAGGCAGCGCGTAATCCTGAGGCTTTGAAAGAGATTATCCGTTGCCTCCTCACCCTGGGTGATGATCAGAGCTTACTAATTCAGTCGGGGAAACCGGTAGGGATTATCCGTTCACATCCCCAGGCACCCAGGGTACTGATTGCTAACAGCAACCTGGTTCCGGCATGGGCGAACTGGGATTATTTTGAAAAACTCAGAGAGCGTGGTCTGATCATGTATGGTCAGATGACCGCAGGGAGCTGGATATACATCGGCTCACAGGGAATTCTGCAGGGTACCTATGAGACATTCACAGCATGCGGAAGGAAGTACTTTAAAGGAAAAACTAGTAGCAAATTACTGGTGTCAGGCGGACTGGGGGGTATGGGCGGAGCCCAGCCACTGGCTGCCACAATGGCCGGCTTTACCTTCCTGGGGGTTGATGTGGACCCGGAAAGGATAAAAAAACGCCTGCATACAAAGTACATCGATAAGATGGCCACGACATATACAGAAGCCAAACACCTGATCAAACAGGCACTGGAAAAAGGCAAAGTATTGTCGGTTGGACTGGTAGGGAATATTGGTGATGTTCTGGAGGAATTGCTGCACGACGGACTGATCCCTGATGTGCTCACGGACCAGACTTCCGCGCACGATCCGTTGAACGGCTATGTACCTGCGGGAATCACCCTTGAGAAAGCCCTGGCCTTGAGAAAGGGTGATCCGGCAGCCTATCGGCAAAGGTCGCTTCAAAGTATGGCCCGCCATGTGAGATTCATGCTCGAAATGAAAAAACGGGGCAGTGTGGTGTTCGACTATGGCAACAATCTCAGGGAATTTGCCCGCCAGGGTGGGGAAATCAATGCCTTTGATTACCAGGGATTTGTTCCGGAGTTCATTCGCCCGTTATTTTGCGAGGGCAAAGGCCCTTTTCGCTGGGTTGCTCTGTCAGGTGATCCCGAGGACATCCTGGTTACTGATAATGCGCTGATAGAGGCCTTCCCAGAAAATACCAACCTGATCAAATGGCTCAGAGAGGCGGAAAATATGATTTCCTTTCAGGGACTGCCTGCAAGGATTTGCTGGCTGGGAATGGGTGAGCGGGAGAAAGCAGGACTTATTTTTAACAATCTGGTTAAAGCAGGAAGAGTGAAGGCTCCCATTGTCATCGGACGCGATCACCTCGATTGTGGCTCGGTAGCATCGCCTTACCGCGAAACCGAAGGGATGAAGGATGGGAGCGATGCCATATCCGACTGGCCTTTGCTGAACCTGATGGCCAATACCAGCGGTGGTGCCACCTGGGTGTCGTTTCACCATGGAGGAGGAGTTGGGATTGGATATTCGCAACATGCGGGAATGGTGGTGGTTGCCGACGGCACAAAACGGGCCGCTGCCTGTTTGCATCGCGTACTGCACAATGACCCGGCTATGGGGATATACAGGCATGCAGATGCCGGATACGATGAGGCGGTGGAGAATAAGAAAAAATTTAATCTGGAATTCTGAAATGAAAGGAAGCAAGCTTAGGCTTATCGGGCCATTCAGACAAGCGATCAACATGGATAACCTCTTGGCAAAAGGGCGCTTATCTGATGATCAACTCGAGATCATTGATCATGCCGGTATATTAATCAATGGTGAAGTGATTGAAGCCATCGGAGCTTTCAGGGAACTGAAAAGCCTGACCTCGGTGATTGAACCGATTGAAGGTGATCTTGTGGCATTACCTGGATTTATTGATGTTCACACGCACATGTGCTGGTCCGGCTCAAGAGCAATGGATTATGCAATGCGACTGTCGGGCAAAAGCTATCTGGAAATAGCTCAAAAAGGAGGTGGAATCTGGAGTACGGTGATGAAAACCCGGGAAGCCAAACAGGAAGATTTGACTTTGCTTACTGCCAGACGTGCGGAAATATTACTGCATCAGGGTACTACTTCGGTTGAAGTAAAGAGCGGGTATGGACTTGATGCTGACACTGAATTGAAGATTCTGGCCGCTATTCATAAGGCTAATGATGTTTCACGGGCTGACCTTATACCCACCTGTCTGGCTGCTCATATTAAACCAAGAGATTTTGAAGGATCAGCACGGGACTACCTCGATTATCTTGTGCAGGAATTACTGCCAGTGGTAAAATCCAGGACACTGAGCAAGCGGGTTGATATTTATGTGGATGAAGGCGCTTTTGACAAGCAGGATGCTCTTCATTACCTGTCTGCTGCAAAGAAGCTCGGTTTCGATTTAGTGGTCCATGCTGACCAGTTCAGTTCGGGCGGAGCACGTCTGGCCGTTGAGGTTGGAGCACTCAGTGCCGATCACCTGGAAGTCATCACAGGAGATGATATTCAGCTGATAGCCGATAGCAATGTGATCCCTGTAGCACTGCCCGGCGCGTCGCTTGGACTGGGAGCCGGGTTTGCCCCCGCCCGCAAACTGCTTGATGCCGGTGCTTCCCTGGCCATTGCTTCCGACTGGAACCCGGGTTCAGCTCCCATGGGTAATCTGCTGATGCAGGCTGCTGTACTGGGTATTTATGAAAAGCTCACCATGGCGGAAACCCTGGCTGCTATCACCTGCCGGGCCTCCGCCGCCCTGCGGCTAACCGACAGAGGTATTCTAAAACCCGGCATGCTGGCGGATTTCATTGCTTTTCCCTGTAGTGATTACAGAGAAATATTGTATTATCAGGGAGGGATGATGCCAGAGATTGTATGGAAAAGGGGAATATTAGTTATTCACTTTTGATCTTTCCATTTACAATCTTTAAAATCTCCTCCTCATACCTTATAGAAACAGCCTCAATCTCCCGGCCTTCGGCCAAAACTTTTCCGGAAAATTCCTTATCCTCCATTCCTGCCACATTAATTTTGACATTCAGAAAGGCACCCATCACAGCACTTCTTATACAAAGGGCTCCCACACCCGCATCGGACACCGAGCTGGGATTTCCGGTTTCCGCCATGGTTTTGATGAGTTCAAAGGCATCACTGGCGCGTTTCATCACCTTCAAAGGAACCTCCGCGGCATAGCGGGTAGCCTCCTGAAGCGCTTTATGCCTAAGAGCTTTCTCCTTTTCTGAGTCTTTCGGTAATCCCAGAGCGTCCATCACCAGGTTAAAGGCACGGGTGTCCTCATCTACCAGTTGGAGCAGTTCTTTCTGAATAGCCATTCCCTTTTCTGCTTGATCTGAGAATTCTTTCCAGCGGTTGTCCCACCCGGTTTTGTGCGACGAAAGGTTAGCCACCATGGTAGCCAGGGAAACGCCGAGTGCACCGAGATAGGCCGAAATAGATCCTCCACCCGGAGCGGGTGATTCCGATGCGGTTTCATCGGCAAAATCCATCAGGCTCAAATCCACAAGATACTTCTGCATTTTGTTTTTTAGCATATAATCGATGATTTTCTTTTTAGGATCGAAGGGCGCAAGATCATCCAAACCAAGTGACTTCACTGCAATTTTGATGATTTCTTTCTCTGGAATACCGGTAGAACGGTTTTGTTTCTGAAGAAAATACTTCCCGGCATCGAGCATTGTGCGGAGAGGTACCATGCCTACCAGTTCCGAGCCCGTAACCCGCATTCCTCTGGCTGTAGCACGTTCACAGGCTGTATCAAATACCTTGTGCAAGGATGAAACTGACAGGTCGGTGAGGTTGATGGAGATCTGGGCAATGCCATATTCCTCAATATACCAGCCAATGGCTTTCACGGCCTTAAACAATCCCGGTTCATAAACCGGCTCCCCGGCGACATCCAGGAGTATTTTCCCGGTCACCGGATCACTTTCCCGCTTAATACGGCCCTTTTCGCGGATATCATAGGCTACTGCATTCGCCCTGCGAGTAGATGTGGTATTCAGGTTAATGTTATAGGCGATAAGGAAATTACGTGCACCCACAGCAGTCGCTCCGGTTAGTGCTACCTGGTTGTCCCATACCGAAGGGCCGAAATCGGGTTTCCAGTCGGTACTGGCTATTTTTTTTCCCAGACCCTCGTACTCGCCCTGCCTGCAAGTGGCCAGATTACGCCGTTTCTCTTCAAAAGCTGCAAATTCATAGCAATACACGGGAATGTGCAGTTCATTCCCTATGCGTTCAGCTAGCTTGCGGGCATATTCCACTACTTCATCCATGGTAATGTTGGCTACCGGCACCAAAGGACAAACATCAGTTGCCCCGAACCGTGGATGTGTGCCCCTGTGCTTACTCATGTCGATGAGTTCCGCAGCCTTTTTTATTGCTCTGAAAGCGGCTTCGCAGACCACCTGGGGGGAGCCGACGAAAGTCACCACTGTACGGTTGGTGGCTTTGCCCGGATCTACATCCAACAGGCTGACACCTTCCACTTTCTCAATTTCGGCAGTGATCCGGCCTATCAATTGCAGGTCGCGTCCTTCGCTGAAGTTGGGGACACATTCAATGAGTTGATTCATGGGTTACAAATTCATATATTGAAATGCTCATTAAAGTTATAGTTTTATTTATTTTGCAGAAATGAAATAAGTTATACTTTTGATTTCACGGGGCAAATCCCCAATTTCCGGGAGTAAAAAAACATGAAACCCTATGATATTGCTCGATAAAAGCCAATATTACAAAGTGTCGGAGCCACTTGGATATATTGTGACGATTAACAAATTATTTGCGCGCTCGGTAGTGGAAAAACATGTGACAGGCGCTATATATGTTGATCGTTCCGATGAACCAGGGACGTTTTATGTTGTTCATCCTTACGGCATGTCATTACTCTTTGGGGATACGGAGCATGATGATTTTAATTTGCAGTTAGTGAATTATATTTTAAATACGTCTAAAGTTCGCAGTAAAGCAGAATGGCTGCAGGCCTTTCCTGGTTCATGGAATAACAAGCTCACAGTATTGCTGGGTGTGAATTTAATTTCTTCAAAAGGCCATCCAACCAATAATCTGAATATTAAGGTAGAGGAAAACACAAGAGTTAATTTCAAATTCAATTTAGATAAATACCGGAAATTCAAGCAGGATAATATCACAGGAGCATTTGAGGTCCTTCGCACGGATGCGCGAATGTTCGAAAACATGCAGGGAAGTGTTGTCCCCATGTATTTCTGGGAAAATGCTAATGCTTTTCTTAAGAATGGGGTTGGATTCAGCATAATTCGTGAGGGGAAACCGGTATCCACTGCTTATTCGGCTTACATGCATGACAATCAGCTGGAATTGGGGATTGAAACCCTGGAAAGCTATCGGGGTAAAGGGCTGGCTCTATATACCTGTTCCGCTCTGATTGATTATTGCCTTAAAAATAATTATGAGCCGGTTTGGTCTTGCCGATTAGAAAATATCGGATCTTATAAATTATCACAAAAGCTCGGTTTTGAGCCTACGGTTACTTTACCTTATTACAGGTTACCTGTCTGATAGATTGTGTATTTGGATTTTGTTTTGGATTTTAGCAATTATCATCCATGGAGAGATTAATCCTATTCGGAATTTTAAGTGTGCCGGTAATTATCATTTCCTGGCATGGCCTGTTTAATGTCAGGACTCATAGCTTTTATAGGTTCTTTAGTTGGGAATGTATCCTCTGGCTTGCGGTGAATAACTACAAGTACTGGTTTTTCAATCCTTTTGAAATTAAGCAGATAATATCATGGGTTATTCTTGTGTTCGCAGGATACATGGTAATTGCCGGAATTCTGGTATTTAAAAAATACGGAAAGATTGACCGGTCCAGGGATGAAAAAGCACTGTTAGGCTTTGAAAAAACTACGGAACTGATTGATAAGGGTATATATAAATACATCAGACATCCGCTTTACGCATCTTTGTTCTATTTAACCTGGGGGATATTTTTAAAGAACACTACAACCGGATTATTGATCGTCGCAGTTATTTCATCCCTTTTTCTATACATTACCTCACGATATGATGAAAAGGAATGCATAACTTATTTCGGAGATAAGTATCTTGAATACATGACAAGAAGCAAGATGTTTGTGCCATTTGTGTTTTAAAGATAGAACAATCAGTAATTAATGTAAGTTTGACAGTAAAAATCTGACAGGTAACCTTGCTATGCAAACACAATCATTGAAAAAATTTATTTATCTATCGATTGCTGCCGCAATAGCTACAATCTCTCTAAAGTTTCTGGCCTACCATCTCACCAATTCAGTTGGATTGTTTTCCGATGCCCTTGAGTCGTGCGTTAATCTTGTTGCTGCCGTGATTGCTCTGGTTATGCTCACCATAGCCGAGAAACCAGCGGATGAGGAACATGCCTTTGGCCATGGTAAAGCAGAATATTTTTCCAGCGCTATCGAAGGTGGGATGATTATATTTGCGGCATTTAGCATTATTTGGTCGGCAATACCGAGGGTTATTCATCCGCAACCTCTCGAAAACCTGGGAATAGGTTTGCTTGTTGCTGTCGGAGCTTCAGGAATAAATTTGGTGACTGCTCTTATATTACTGAAGAACGGACAAAGAAACAATTCCATTACCCTAGAAGCCGATGGTAAACATTTAATGACCGATGTATGGACTTCGGCAGGGGTACTGATAGGTATAGGTCTTGTAAAGCTTACCGGCTTGCAGGTACTTGATGCTATTGTTGCCATTGGGGTTGCACTGAATATCCTTTGGGCAGGGTATCATCTCATGCGTCGTTCAGCAATGGGGTTACTCGATTCCGGCATACCCGATGCCGATCGTTCAAAAATAATCAAAGCATTGGAACCATTAAAATCACAGAACCTTGAATATCATTCTCTTTTAACAAGGCAGGCAGGCAGGCGAAAATTTATTGCACTTCATATACTGGTACCGGGACAATGGACCATACAGGAAGGACACAACACGATTGAAAAGATTGAAAAAGACATACGCGATCTCTTTGATGTTCCCATTACGGTTTTTACGCATCTCGAACCAATAGAAGACCCTGCTTCCATGCTTGATATTGGCATTGACAGGCATGACCCTACTCCTGAAAAAACACAATAGAATTGCTCTAACTGTCTGCAGTCTGCAGTTTCATTTTAAAGCAACCTTTACCACAGTAATTTTCGCGTTGATATCGTTCAAATCAATAATCCGACCTATTTCTATCATTACTTGGATATAATGAGTACGTTTCCACCTGAATATTATTCAACTTACGATTATGACACTACCAGGATTCCCATTAAAGAATATAGAGATTCACGGATTTTTGATTATGAATATATTGATAAAAGAAAAATTTAACGAACTTTCACAAGCAGTATTATAATTAGCTTCTCTCAATAAAATCCATTTACAATGAAAAGACGTACTTTTTTAAAAAAATCGGGTCTGGCTGCCGGCATGATTGTAGCTACACCGTTACTGGGTGATTGCAGAACTTCCGATGATTATGATTTTACAGCGATGGATCTGCATGTACATACAACGGACCAATTTAGCATGGATCAGATTATGAAAATTGGCAGGGAGCGAAAGGTAAAATTTGGCATTGTTGAACATCCTGCGGCGTGGGCCATTAGAGACGATGCCGACTTGAAAAAGTATATTGAAAAATTGCGGCAATACCCGGTTTATGTGGGCATGCAGCCTATGATAACAGGATGGGATAAAAATTTCTCCCCGGAAATGCTCGCTCAACTCGATTATGTGCTGATGGACCCGCAA
>Ga0315284_10006050_pt1 | contig 17221 bp, 18 predicted proteins | sample YL17G09_16_MG_FD_203696 | JGI IMG/M metagenome (GOLD analysis project Ga0315284, IMG submission 203696) | Sediment microbial communities from Yellowstone Lake, YNP, Wyoming, USA - YL17G09_16 | ecosystem: Environmental > Aquatic > Freshwater > Lake > Sediment | place: USA: Wyoming | collected...
TACAGACGGTCGCGCTGGGGTCCTGTCACAACGAGCCGGTGCGTGGCGGTGTCGATACTCGCATCCATGCCGTAGTCATACCCGTTTCGTCAGGAGGTAACGTGCACGGTCTTCGTGCGCGTGAAGAACTCGAGCGCCTGAGGGCATCCATCGTCCACCTCGCCGTCGGGATGCCGGTTCACGCCTGCAGGCAACGATACTACGGCCGCGCGCCGCGCCGGACGGCGTGTAACGTTGTTGCTGGAGCGCGCCGCTACTATGCTGGCGGCGCACGGCTTGATGCAGCGCATCGAAGGGACCAGACGATGGTGCCGCCAGCACCGCAGAGTGCGCCATGACCGACGTTCCCGAGACCCGCTGGGCCAGGACCGTCGACGGCGCCTGCATCGCCCACCAGGACTTCGGCGAGGGGGCCGTCACACTCGTCGTCATCCATGGCTGGGTCTCCCACCTTGAGATCTACTGGGAGCAGCCACGCTTCGCTCGATTCATGCGTCGTCTCTCCCAGAACATGCGCGTTCTGCGCTTCGACAAGCGCGGCATGGGCATGTCGGACCGCATCGCTTCGGTGCCCGATCTGGACGCGCGCCTGGACGATGTGCGCGCCGTGATGGATGCTGCCGACGTCGGGCGAGGGGCCATCTTCGGCTGGGGCAGTGTCGGCCCCGCGCTTGCCTCGGTGTTCGCCGCGACGTACCCCGCGCGCAGCCTGGGACTGTTGCTCGATGGCCCCATCTCGTTCCGGGCAGCACCCGACTTCCCTGGGGCTACACCGAAGCGGAGTACGAGGAGTCAATCGGCCGACTCGTGGCCGCCTGGGGAGACGACGACCAGGCTCTGGTCTTCGTCCACGAGGGCTTCGGCGAGCGCCCTGAAGACGCGCCGGCCGAGGACCCCGCCTTCTTGCGCTGGTGTGCGCGTCTCGCGCGCTGTGCGGCGACTCCAGGGAGCTACGAGGCGTTCGACCGCATGTGGTTCCAGACGGACGTCCGCGATGTCCTACCGACGGTCCACGTGCCGACGTTGGTGCTGTCGAAGGAGCACGCCGGAGACGAACACCAGGCGATGAACGCCTATCTCGCCGAGCTCATACCAGGCGCGCAGCGCGCGCTGGTGCCCGGCTCCGCCCACGTCATCTGGATCGAGGAGCCGGAGCCCTACGTGTCGGCCGTCGAGCGCTTCATCGCCTCCGTCCAGGATGAGGAGGCCGAGCTCGACCGCATGCTGGCGACGGTGCTGTTCACCGACGTCGTCTGCTCGACCGACAAGGCGTGCGAGCTCGGCGACCTGGCGTGGACCGCGCGGTGAAGTGCGCCCAGGGGATCTGCGAGGCGGTCAAGCCCCTGGGCCTCGAGGTGCGGGCCGGTTGCCATACCGGCGAGATCGAGCTGCTGGGCGCCGACGTGGGCGGCATCGCCGTGCACATCGGCGCCCGCGTCGGCGCCCTCGCCGGACCCTCCGAGGTGCTCGTCTCTTCGACCGTCGAGGATCTCGTGGCCGGCTCCGGCCTCGTTTTCGTCGACCGCGGTGAGCACGAGCTCAAGGGTGTGCCGGGCAGCTGGCACCTCTACTCAGCAGACACGTGAAGGAAACAGCCGCTGGGCGAAGACGAACGTCCGCGGCCCACGAAGGGGGGCAGGCATGACAAGGATCGACCCATGGTCTGGGACGAAATGGAACGGCCTGGGCCAAACGCGCTCGCTGCCACAGGACTGGCTGTCTCGAGTGCTGGCCAAGGCCACCCTTTTCGACGGGCTGTCGAAGCAGGACCTGCGGACCGTGGCCGGCCTGGCCGAGCTGCGGCAGTACGTCGATGGCGTGGTCGTGGTGCGCGTCGGGACGCGCGGAGACGCCATGCACGTCATCCTCGACGGCAGCGCTGTCATGCGGCCGACGGTCGGAGTGGAGCGACGCCTCTAGCCCGGGGACTGCTTCGGCGAGCTGGCGCTGGTCGACGGCGCGCCCCGAGCCGCGACCGTCGTCGCCGACGGTAAGCTCGCGACCGCGAAGATCGGCGGGCCCGGCTTTCGCAGGATGCTTCGCGAGGAACCTCTGGTCGCCGTCGGCCTCCTGCCCGGGCTCGTACGTGTCATCCGTGATCTTCAAGCCTCGAGGCGAGCCAAGGGCATGGGGCGCATGGCTGAAGAGCCGACTCTGCCTGTTCGGGCCTACGACCCGGAGACCGGGATCGTGGACGGGAGCGTCGTGCGGGATAAGAGGGACCTGCTCGGCTGGTACGCCGCGCTCAGACACGTGCCCCTCTTCGAGGCGCTTCCCGAACGCCATCTCCGACAAGTCGCGCGCCGCTTCGCCGTGAGACAGTACGGAAAGGGCCGCGTGGTGGTCCGTCAAGACGCCAAGGGGAGCAGCTTCTTCCTGCTGCTGGCCGGTCGTGTCCGAGTCGATACGCGGGACGGTTCATCAAGCGTGCTCGACCCGGGTGCCTGTTTCGGAGAACTCGCCTTGATCGACGGCGCGCCGCGGTCCGCCACGGTCACGTCCCTTGAGCAGGTGACCGTGGCCGAGCTCCCGCGCGCCGCTTTCCTGAGGCTGCTGCAGAACGAGCCCCGAACGGCCGTTCCCATGATCGGCGGCCTTGTCGCGCTGATCCGAGAGCTGGAGGGGCAGACGACGGAGTGACGGGCGCCGGCACGCGCGATCGAGGTCTCGCCGGAGCCGCGGCGTTCCCGGGAAGAGAAACGAAAGGCGGCGGGCGGGCCGGGATGGGCCCGCCCGCCGCATGGCGAAGCGGCTTGCACGGTCTTCGGAAGCATCCCGCCGGCCGGCTGGACTCCGCCGTGCCGCGAGTCACTCATTCTTCGAGCGCGCGGCCCCGTCTGCGCCTGACGATCAGCACCACGGCTCCCGCCGCGACGACGACGGCGACCGCCACTGGGATCCAGAGCGTGTTTGACGAGGAGTCACCCGCCACAGTGGCGGCGGCCTTCGGTTTGACATCGATGTAGCTCTGGCGGCTGATCATGCTGTCCCAGACGCTCCCGCCTACGTAGGGCGCCCAGCCGTCCCACTTCGCGGTGTTCACGGCCTGCAGGATGGAGGGATAGTCGAGAACGATCATGGGCTGCTCGGCACACATGATCTGCTGCATGCGCTTGAGGATCTCGATCCGCTTCTGCGGGTCCATCGCCTCGTACTGCTGGGTGTTGAGCCGGTCGTACTCGGCGTTCGACCAGTTCATCTCGTTGTAGTTCTCGATCTGGTCGGTGGTGAAACAGGCGGCGGAATCGCCGGGGTCGATGTAGCCCATGAAGTCCCACAAGGCGAGGTCGTAGTCGGGCGCATAGGTGTCTCCCGTGTAGTTCCAGACACTGTCGCCCAGAGCGCCCTCGTCGACCACGCTGAGCTCGATCTGCAGGCCGATCTGGCGCAGCCAGCCGGCGATGAGCTTGCCCTGGATCTGACTCTCGGGCGAGATGTCCCGGGACCACAGGCGCAGCTTGATGGGCTTGCCCTTGTAGTCGCGGACGCCGTCGCCGTTTGCGTCGCGGTACCCGGCCTCGTCCAGCAACTGCTTGGCTTTCTCCAGGTCGAACCCGATCGTCTCCTCGGGGGTCGGCTGGTAGTAGGGATCGAAGCTCGCCGGCCAGCCTTGCTTGGGGTAGATCCCGTACCCGGGGTCGGCATTCCCGCCCCAGCCGAGATCGGCGCACTTCTGCCGGTCGATGGCCCAGGCCATCGCGCGGCGGAACTTGACGTCGCGCAGCACCGGGTTCCCCAGTGAGTTCGGACTGTCGTAGCAGTTCACGTCGATGTACTCCCAGTTGTACAGGGGGTACGGGATGGCCGTGATCGCGGGGTCACTCGCGAGGGTCTCGAACTGCGCCGGCGGGATGACCTGGGCCCCGTCGACGGCGCCGCTCTTGAGGTCCTGCACCATGGTGTCGGAGTTCGTGTAGTACTGGAAGATGATCTCGTCCACCGCCGGCCTTGACCCCCAGTACGAGGGGTTCCGGACCATCTTGACGTACTCGTCCTTCTTGAACTCCACCGTCTGAAACGGCCCGGAGCCGACGATCGGCGGCGGGTTGCGGAACGTGTTGGCCGCGGCCTTCGCGTCGATCTTGCTCCACAGGTGCTCGGGCAACACGTAGATGTAGATCTGGGTCAGCAGCATGTTCGCCTTGGGCTGCGAGCAGATCACCTTGAGGGTGGCGTCGTCGACGGCCACGGCCTCCTTGACGCCGCGCAGGTACACAACGTTGCTCATCTCGTTCTTGATGATGTAATTGAACGTGAACGCCACGTCGCCGGCGGTGAGCGGCTCACCGTCCTGCCACTTCACGCCGGAGCGGAGGTGGAAGATCCAGGTCTTGCCGTCGGCGGACGTCTCCCAGCTCGACGCGAGGCCGGTCTCGGTCGACGGAAGTCCATCGCTCCCGATCCCGACCAGCACGTCGTAGTTGAGCAGCCAGATCTCGTAAGAGGCGCTGTACCCGATGAACGGATTGAGGTTGAGCGGACCCTCGTTCCAGCCCAGCCGCAGGGTGACCTTCTGGGCGGAGGGCGACGGACTGCTTGCGGACGCCTTGCCGCCACCGGCGAACTGGACGAGAGTGAGAACGGATGCGATCGCGACCAGCGCGACTGCGAGTCCGATCACCGCACGATGCCTTCTTTCGGACGCCACCTGCCGCTCCTTTCTCGCACGCCCGGCGGACGCGCAATGCTCCTGGACCAAGACACACATCGAAACGCTCCAGAGCGCTCATCTTACAGCTTCGTCCGGCACGGCGGGGTCGAGATAGCGAGGGGGTCAGCGCCGCGGCGCCGATGACGCCAGGCACGCCCACAAGAAGAGCGGCGGGCGGCGGGTGTGCCCCGCCCGCCGCGACGCGAAAGCGCTGAAGCCTTGCCGCTCGCCGTCAGGCGAAGCGGCTCACGCCGTCTTGATCACATCATCCCCGGAGGCATCCCGCCGCCCATGCCGCCGCCCATACCGCCGCCGGCGGGCTCGGGCTTGTCGGCCACGATGCACTCGGTGGTGAGGATGTTCTTGGCGATCGACGCGGCGTTCTGCAGCGCCGAACGGGTGACCATGGCCGGATCGATGATGCCGGCCTTGGTCAGGTCCTCGTACTTGCCGGTCTCGGCGTTGAGGCCCTCACCCGGCTTGAGCGTCTTGACCTTGTTCACCACGACCGAACCCTCGAGGCCCGCGTTCTCGGCGATCTGACGAAGCGGCTCCTCGAGCGCGCGGACGATGATCTGCTTGCCCGAGCGGAAGTCGATGTCGTCGGACTTCTTGTCGACCTTGATCGAGTCGATGGCGTTGACCAGCACGACGCCGCCGCCCGGCACGATGCCCTCTTCGAGGGCGGCGCGGGTAGCGTTGAGGGCGTCCTCGACGCGGTGCTTGGTCTCCTTCATCTCGACCTCGGTGGCCGCGCCGACCTTGATGACGGCCACGCCGCCGGCCAGCTTGGCGAGACGCTCCTGGAGCTTCTCACGGTCGAAATCGGAGTCGGTGTTCTCGATCTCCGCCTTGATCTGCTTGATGCGGCCCTTGATGGCATCGGTGTCGCCGGCGCCGTCGACGATGGTGGTGTTGTCCTTCGTCACGACGATCTTGCGGGCGCGGCCGAGCTGCGAGAGCTGGGTGTTGTCGAGCTTGAGGCCCATCTCCTCGGTGATGACCTCGCCGCCGGTGAGGATGGCGATGTCCTCGAGCATGCGCTTGCGGCGGTCGCCGAAGCCGGGAGCCTTGACGGCGACGCTGGTGAACGTGCCGCGCAGCTTGTTCACGACCAGGGTCGCGAGAGCTTCACCCTCGACGTCCTCGGCCACGATGAGGACCTGCTTGCCGGCCTGGATGACCTTCTCGAGCACGGGGAGCAGGTCCTGGACGGAGCCGACCTTCTGGTTGGCGATGAGGATGTACGGGTCCTCGAGCACGGCTTCCATGCGCTCGGGGTCGGTGACCATGTACGGGCTGAGGTAGCCCTTGTCGAACTGCATGCCCTCGGTGAACTCGAGGTCGAGGCCGAAGGTGTTGGACTCCTCGACGTTGACCACGCCGTCCTTGCCGACCTTCTCGATGGCGTCGGCGATGACGTCGCCGACGGCGCGGTCGCGGGCGGAGATGGTGGCCACGCGGGCGATCTCCTCCTTGCCGGAGATCTCCTTGGACTGCTTCTTGATGGAGGCGACGGCCTCGTTGACGGCCTCCTCGATGCCACGCTTGATGGCCATCGGGTTGACGCCGGCGGCTACCATGCGCAGGCCCTCGCGCACGATGGCCTGAGCGAGCAGGGTAGCGGTGGTGGTGCCGTCACCGGCGATGTCGTTGGTCTTGGTCGCGACTTCCTTGACGAGCTGGGCGCCCTGGTTCTCGAAGACGTCCTCGAGCTCGATCTCACGGGCGATGGTGACGCCGTCGTTGGTGATGGTGGGGGAGCCGTACTTCTTGTCGAGCACCACATAGCGGCCCTTGGGGCCGAGGGTGATCTTGACAGCGTCGGCGAGCGCGTTGACGCCGCGCTCCAGCGAGCGCCTGGCCTCGTCGGCATACTTCAGTTCTTTAGCCACGCTACTTCAGCCTCCTCTCTACTTTGTGACTACGGCCAGGATCTCGCTGGCGCGCAGGATCAGGAGCTCGTCACCTTCAACGGTCTTGTACTCGGTGCCCGCGTACTTGCCGTAGATGACCTTGTCGCCCTTCTTGACGTCGACGGGGATACGCTTCTCGCCGTTCTCGTCCCACTTGCCGTCGCCTACGGCGACGACCGCGCCCATCATCGGCTTCTCTTTGGCCGTGTCGGGCAGCACGATGCCGCTGGCCGTCTTCTCCTCTTCGGCGACGGCCTTGATGATCACGCGGTCTTCAAGCGGCTTGAGCTTCATGCAGCAACCCTCCTCTTCATTTGTCCGGAATCTGGCACTCTCGGGGAGAGAGTGCTAAGTCATGCGGGGTCGTTATCGTATGACCGATCCGGGCCGATGTCAAACCCCCGCCGGCACGCCCCGGCAGCGTCGCGGATTCGCCGGGAAATGCGAGGTTTTGCACGCCTTCTTCGCAGTCGTTGCGGGAGCCTCAGCCTTTGGCAGGGAGGCGGCGGGAGTGCTCGGCGCCGCGCTCTGTGGCGCGCGCCCACCGCTGCGATCAGCCACCGCAGGCGGGCTGACGTGGGGTGCGCCAACGAGCTGGGGAAGCGGCGCGGATGTCGCAGACCAGGTGCGCCGCACAGTAGACTTCGGCCATGCGCATCCTCATCCAGCGCGTGAGCCGCGCCTCGGTGACCGTGGGCGGCGAGCGCGTGGCCGCGATCGGCCGCGGTTACCTGGCCCTCGTCGGCGTGACGCACGGCGATTCGGCCGCCGGCGCTGGCAAACTCGCCGCGAAGACGGCCCGGCTGCGCATCTTCGAGGACGACGCCGGGCTCATGAACCTGGCGCTCGCGGACGTGAGCGGCGAAGTGCTGGCCGTCTCGCAGTTCACGCTCTACGCCGACGCCCGCAGGGGCAATCGGCCGAGCTTCACGGACGCCGCGCGGCCCGCGCAAGGCGAGGCCGTCTACGCGGCGTTCGTCGAGGCGTTGCGTGCCGCAGGCGTGCCGGTCAAGACCGGCATCTTCGGCGCCCACATGCACGTCGAACTGGTCAACGACGGCCCAGTTACGATCCTGCTGGAGGCGTAGCGGCCGCCGGACAACACGTCCAGCCCCGCAACGCAGAAAGAGACCGGAGCCCTCTACCTGCGCTCCGCTGCCCCATCCTTCTGCGCGCCCAGCTGCTGGACACGCTGCGACATCGACAGGCCGGCGAAGATGCCGGCGATCCAGGCGAAGAGCCAGGGAGCCCACCAGTAGTACACCAGAGGGACCCAGCGATACATCCCGCGGTCGTAGGTGTAGATGAGGCCGACGATGGCGCCGAGACACACGATGGTGGCTCCGACGCTCGGCCACTTGAAGCTGATGAAGCCGCCCGCGAGCATGATGATGCCGAGGCCCACGAGCATGCCGACGCCAGAGAAGCCCTGGTCCCATTTCATGCCGAAGAACTGCGGGGACCCGAACAGGGGCTGCGTCGAGTGCGCATAGAGCCCTCCGGCTATCGCGGACCCGCCGGCGATGATGCCGGCGACAGCCGCGTACATGGCCATCTTCTTGCCCTTCATGCCGACGCTCCTTCCACTTCAGCGCCGAACGCCGTGAGCGCGCCGTCAGAGGTGACGGTAGAACCTTCGAGCTCGTCGTCCGTCACGCCCTTGTAGATGCTCTTGAAGATCAGATAGGCGATGGGGCCGGTGAGGATCCCGATCAGACCACCGATCATCCAGTCGACGCCGTTGACGAACAGGGCGATGACGGCGATGGCGATCGGGGCAGCGACCCAGGCGCCCAGCAGCCACGTGGGCAGCGGCACGCGGAACGGTCGGACCGCTTCCGGCTCGCGGACCCGCAGCACGATGATCGCGAGGTAGATGAGCACGTAGGGGAACATCAGAAGGAACACGTCGATGGTGATCAGCGCGTCGAAGTTGAAGTTGATCAGCACCGCATTGACAACGGCCATCGTGAGGATGGCGGGCCACGGCGTACCCCAGCTCTTGTGCGTGACGCCGAAGAACCTGGGGAGGAGACGGTCGCGCGACATCTGGAACATGGGGCGCGCGCCGGTCGCCAGGTAGCCCGCGTACAGGCCGACGTTGGAGAGGACCGCCGACATAAGCATGAGGTAGGCGAGCACGCCGCCGCCGAGCGTCTGGGACAGCTCGACGAAGTCGTAGCCGCCGCCGCCGGTCCACATGTTCGTCCAGCCGTTGGGATCGCCGATGTTGGCGACGCGGATGGCCGCGAACACGGTGAAGAAGTAGGTGATGATGACCAGCGGCGTGCCGATCATCAGCGCCTTGGGGATGACCTTTTGCGGCTCGTGAATCTCACCCGCCAGGGTGGAGATGGACTCCCACCCCGAATACATCCACATCATGATCGCCAACCCAAGGTTCAGAGAGGTGAGGAAGCTCTCACCCTCCGGCATCAGCGGATTGAACGGGTTGCCCTGGCCCTTCGCGATGCCCCACACGGTGAAGATGACCAAGGGGACCATGACGCCGACCTGGATGATCGTCAGCGACCAGCCGGTGAGTTCGAGGCCACGGATGTTGATGAACGTGAACACGGCCACGATGCCCACGCCGATGAGCGCCCGCGTGGTGCCATCGAAGGCATACTTGGCCTGCAGATAGTCGAGCGCCAAGGCGACGTACACGGCGGAGTCGACGTACAGGGAGAGCGTCCACCACCAGCCGGCCTGGAAGCTCCAGTACTCGCCCATGGACCGGCGGATCCAGCGATACAGACCGCCGGCCTCCGGGACCATCGACCCGAGTTCGGACGCGACGAACGCCATCGGGACGCTCCACACGAGCGGCAGGATGAGGATCATCAAGAGCGTCATGCCCGGGCCGGAGGATGAGACCACGTCCTCCATACCGAACGAGCCCGAGCAGGTGAGCGTGAACACGAAGACCACTGCCGTGATCAGTCGCATCCTCACCCGCTTCAGTCCCTCGTTGCGCAACATCTCTGTCATTCGGCCCCCTCCCTCCGAACAAGATTGCGCACCTTCTAGGCGAGTGCCTCCGGTGCCAACTGCCACAAGTCGATGCCCAGCTTGTCGTTCTCGGCGTAGTCTATAGGAATATCCACGACGACAGGGCCCCTGCTGTCGAGAGCCTTGGCGAGGATGGCCGGCAGGTCACCGGCGCGCTCCACGCGCACGCCGTCCACGCCGAAGGCGCGGGCCAGGCCCACGAGGTCCGGGTTGTCGAAGCGCGTGCCGGCGACGTGGCCGAACTTGCGCCGCTGGTGCATCTCGATGAGGCCGTAGCCTCCGTCGGTCCACACGAGGATGACGAAGGGCAGCCGGAGCCGTTTGGCGGTCTCGAGCTCCTGCACGTTCATGAGGAAGCCGCCGTCGCCGGTGATGCACACGACCTTGCCGCGGCCGCGGCCCACCAAAGCGGCGGCCATGGCCGCCGGCAGCCCGAAGCCCATGGCGGCGAACCCGTTGCTGATGAGCACCGTGTTGGGCTCGCGCGCCTCCCAGAAGCGCGCCACCCAGAGCTTGTGGACGCCGACGTCCGAGACCAGGACGTCCTTCGGCGCCAGGGCCGCGCGCAGGTCGCGGAGCACGCGCTGGGGCTTGACCGGCAGGTCGTCGCCCGACCCGGTGTCGAGCAGCGCCGAGATGGCCCGCCGGTAGGGCTTGGTCTGGGGATGCGCGACCTCCTTGCCCTGAAGCAGCCCGGCGAGCTGATACAGGATGCGGCTGAGATCGCCGATGAGCTGCACCTCGGGCACGTAGTGAGCGTCGATCTCCGGCGGCACCGTGTCGATGCAGACGATCTTCTGACGCCCGTCGGGGTTCCAGGCCGAAGGCGGCCATTCGATCATGTCGTAGCCGACGCAGACCACGAGGTCGGCGCGCCCCATGAGCCCCTGCGGGTAGTCCTGGGCGCGCAGGCCGGCGGTGAAGAGGAACTGGTCGGAGGCGGCGTCCACCACGCCTTTGCCCATGAACGTGGTGATGACGTGCAGCCCGGTCTCTTCGCAGAAGGCGCGCAAGGCCGGCGCCGCCCGCTGGCGCACGACGCCGTTGCCGACAAGCATCACAGGGGTCTCCGCGGCCTGCAGCGCCTCTACGGCGCGCAGCAGGCTCACGGGATCGGCCTCGGCGAGCGTCTCGGGGCCGGGTTGCATGGGCCGCCCGACGACGCTCGTCGCCATGACGTCGGCGGGGAGCTCCAGATGCGTGGCCCCGGGCTTCTCGGCGGCGGCGGTGCTGAACGCCTTGCGCACCGCCTCGCTGATCATGCGCGGGTCGTGGACGCGGGTGTTCCACTTGGTCATCGGGCGCAGCATGTCGACGGTGTCGATGAACTGGTGCGTCTCCTTGTGCATGCCGACGAGGTCGATCTGCCCGGTGAGCGCTACGAGCGGCGCGTTGTCGAGGTTGGCGTCGCCGATGCCGGTCGCCAGGTTGGTGGCCCCGGGCCCGAGGGTCGCGAGACAGACGCCGGGGTCGCCGGTGAGGCGGCCGTAGGCGTCGGCCATGAAGGCGGCGCCCTGCTCGTGGCGCGTGGGCACGAACGTGATGCGCTCCGACCGATCGAGGGCCTCGTTGAGATCGAGGGTCTCCTCCCCCGGGATCCCGAAGATGTACTCGACGCCCTCGCTCTCGAGGCACTCGACGAAGAGCTCGGCGGCGAGGCGCGGCGCGTCGCCGGCGCTCACGCGCGGAAAGACGGGTTTCGGCCTGCGGCCCATGACTGCCCGGAGTGTAGCAGAGCGTGCCGGGCGGGACGCCTCACCCAATGGCGCGCGGCCGTCTCTTGGCCGGCCGCGCCGCCCGCGCCTCGCTGTCGCTGGCGAACGCGTCGAGATCGAGGTACGTGGGCCAGGGGAGCGCCGGCAGGAAGCCGGCCGCCAGGCCGATCATGCCGGCGTTGTCGGTGCACAGGCTGAGCGGCGGCAGCGCAAGCTGCAGGCCCTCAGCCTCACAGCGCTCGGTGAGCGCCCTGCGCAGGCCGGAGTTGGCGGCCACGCCGCCGGCGATGGCGACGCTGCGCAGGCCCTCGCCGGCGGCGCACGCCAGCGTCTTCGCGACCAGCTGGTCCACGATCGCGGCCTGATACGAGGCGGCGATGTCGGCGCGGCGCGCCTCAACCTCCGCCGCGTCGCGGCCGCGCAGGTCGTAGAGCAGGGCCGTCTTGAGGCCGCTGAAGCTGAAGTCGCGGCCGCGGGGCACGGCCCGCGGGAAGCGCACGAAACGCGCGTCGCCGGCGGCGGCCAGGAGGTCCAGCTCCTTGCCGCCCGGATAGCCCAGCCCGAGCAGGCGCGCGCCCTTGTCGAAGGCTTCGCCGGCGGCGTCGTCCATGGTCCGCGCCGCGACGCGGTACGCCACACCGTCCTCAACGACGGCCAGCAGCGTGTGCCCGCCGCTGGCCACGAGGCAGACGAACGGAGCCGCCACGCCGAGGGCGTAGTTGGCGGCGATGTGCCCCTGGATGTGGTTTACCGGGATCAGCGGCAGGCGGCGGCGGTAGGCGATGGCTTTGGCCGCCGCCAGCCCCACGAGCAGCGCGCCGATGAGGCCCGGGCCCTGCGTCGTGGCGACGCCGTCGAGGTCGTCCCAGCCCACGCGCGCGGCGCTCATCGCCGCGGCCACGACCTCGTTCACGAGTTCGGTGTGGCGGCGCGAAGCCACCTCCGGCACCACACCGCCGAACTGCGCGTGCAGCTCGTTCTGCGACGACACGATGGACGAGAGGACATCGCGGCCGTGCACGATCGCCGCGCTCGTGTCGTCGCACGAGGTCTCCAGGCAGAGCAGAGGCCCGGCGGGCGGAGCCGCCACCTGCGAGGCGCCCGGTGAGGGGCCGATCACGCGCTCTCCCCTTCCCAGTCCTTCCACATGATGACGGCATCCTCACGATCGTCGCTGTAGTAGCCGGGACGCACGCCCGTCGTGACGAACCCGAAGCTCCGGTACAGCTCGATGCCCGGCGTGTTGGAGACGCGCACCTCGAGCGTGTGCCCGCGGTGCCCCTGAAGCTCGGTGATCGCGAAGTAGGCCTCCAGCAGCTCGGCGGCGATGTGCCGGCGGCGGTACGGCTCGTCCACGGCGATATTCATGAGGTGCCAGACGTCCACGAACATGTCGGCGACGACGTAGCCGGCGATCCGCCTGCCGACCTCGCAGACGAGATCGATGCCCGTCTCGCGGGCCAGCTGGCCGCTGAAGATGGCCAGCGACCAGGGCAGCGCGAACGTGCGGCGCTCGATCGCCGCCACCGCCTCCAGGTCCGTGAAATTCATGGGCCGCACGAGACGCTCGCCGCCCTCGATGTCGGGCACGGCTTCGAGCGTCACGACCCGCCGCCCGAGGAAGCCGGCCGGGCAGCACTGCCGCCGATCCAGCGAGCCGCGTCCGAGGCCCGGCCGTAGAGCGGCAGCACCGCGTCCGCGCCGAAGACGAGGCCGGGCGCCCCGCGAGCGACGGCCCGGCCGACCATCGCGGCCGTGGGCGCGGGGACGCCGAGGGCGACGCGCGCCGTGGCCGGAAGCAGGTCGCGGTACAGCATGGCTCCGTCGCCGCCGACGAGGACGTCGCCCAAGCGCGCCAGCCACGCCGCGAGCTCGTCCGCCGGCACGACCGTCACGGGCTCGACGACGCGCACCCCGCCGCCTGCCTCGTCGGCGGCGTAGACGGCCGCGAAGACTTCACGGCGCTTGCCGTCGATGAGCGGCACGAGCGGGCGATGGGCAGCGGCTTCCGGAGCGCGCGCCAGGGCGAGCGCCAGCGCGGCCGGCGTGGGGACGCCCGCCAGGCGGACGCGGCCGTCCGCCTGCGCCAGGGCGCGCGCCGTGGCCACGCCGATGCGCAGGCCGGTGAAGGCGCCGGGGCCGAGGCCGACGGCGACAGTGCCGACATCGGACCAACTCGCCGCGGCCCTCTCGAGCACCCCGTGCACGCCCGGTAGCAGGCGCTGCGTGTGGGCCGGGCCCTCGAGGGAGACAGTCTCGGCGACGACGGAGCCGTCGGCGGCGCAGAGCGCCGCCGAACACGCCGTCGTCGCCGTCTCGAGCGCCAGGATCACGATGCGCCCCGCGGCACGGCAGTCGCGGGCACGTTCGCGATCGGCTCACCCACCTGGATCCCCTCGGCGGCTGCGCCTTCGGCGGCCGCCTGCTCGAACGCCGAGGACGCTTGCAGCCGCGCCAGGCGGCTCCGAGGCGTCCGGTGCAGCAGCTCGAGCCGCACGTCGGCCGCCGGAAGAGCTTCGCTGCCGGCGGCCGGCCACTCGACGAACGTCACGGCCTCCGCGCCGAGGTAGTCGTCCCAGGCGAAAAGGTCCACGTCGGCGCCGCGGCTCAAGCGATACAGATCGAGGTGATGCAGGGCCTCCCCCTGCCGGCCGCGGTAGCTCTGCGCCAGGGTGAACGACGGGCTCGTGACGGCGCCGCGCACGCCGCGGGCGCGCATGATCGCGCGCACCAGCGTCGTCTTCCCCGTGCCGAGGTCGCCCTCGATGGTCACCAGGGCCGGCGGCTGCAGGAGCCGTGCCAGCACGCGGGCGAACCGTCGCGTCTGCGCCGGCGAGGCGAGGGTGAGGGCGACCATCTAGAAGAGGCCGAGCTGCTCCGGCTTGGCCAGCGGCGCGTCGGGCGTGGCAGCAGGCGCGGGCACGGCGCCCGTCGGCGGCGGCGCCCCGTCCTCGGGCGCCGCCTGCGCGAGCAGTTCGGGGAGCCGCCGGAAATCCTCTTTGAGGGTCGTGAGCATCGCCGGCGTGTACAGCGCCGCCGCAGGATGGAAGATCGGATACAGGTACAGGCTGTGCCCGGCGATAGCGGTGGCCTGCGGACGGCCGTGCACGCGCGTGATGCCGGCGGGGTCACCGGTCAGGAGCTTCGTGGCGTGATTGCCCAGGGTGCAGATCACTTTCGGCTTGATGAGCTCGATCTGCCGCCACAGATAGGGCTGACAGGCGGCGATCTCCTCCGGCCGCGGGTCGCGGTTGTTGGGCGGCCGGCTCTTGAGCACGTTGGCGATGAACACCTGCTCGCGCGTGAGCCCGATGGAGGCGAGCAGCTGCTCCAGCAGCTTGCCGGCCTGGCCTACGAAGGGCCGGCCCTGCTGGTCTTCGTGGTACCCCGGCGCTTCGCCGACGAACATCAGGTCGCTGGCGGGGTCGCCTTCTCCGGGCACGGCCTTCGTGCGGGTGGCGTGCAGATCGCAGAGGGTGCACGCCTCGACCTCCGCGCGAAGCGCGGCAAGCGCAGCGAGGTCGTCGTCAGTGGCAGGTGCCACAGGAGGAGCTGGCGCAGGAGGAGCAGTTCTTGCTCGCGCCTCCGCCGCCGAGGTTGGACGACGACGAATGCACCGCGAACGTGGACAGCAGGCGGCAGACGTCGCCCGAGTGGCACTCCGGGCACTCGGGCCTGGCGCCGTTGCGGACGAGCTCCTCGAAGGCGGTTCCGCATTGGTTGCAGCAGAATTCGTAGATCGGCATGGCCGTAGTGTACCACCCGGATGAGGCTGGGCGACCGGCGGCTGAGCGCCGCCGGCAGCCTCGCCTAGACCGCGCCCCGTGGGTCGCGCCGCGCCGGCACGATCAGCAGGACGATCAGCATGATCCACGGGAACAGAACGCTGAGGAGCACCCACAACCAGAGGGGCTCGAGCGCCTTGCGCGACGCGATCACGACGTCGAGCACGCTCGGGACGCGCCGGACAACGGTCCACAATTGACCGCGCGCCCGCGAGAGGCTACCCTCGACAAGGCTCCGCTCCCAGCCTTGCGCCGGAGACGGAGACACCGCCTGTGTTCGCGCAGGCCTGCGACAGGCACGGTACCGCCCCCCACGGGCGGACTGCAGCCGGAGAGCTCGAAGGCTTGGACATCGCCGCGTATCGCTTCTGCGTGATCGGCCCGGGACGCCTGGGATCGACGCTGCTCGCCGGCCTTCTGGAGGCCGGGCTCACCGTTGCCGCCGTGGGCGTCCACGCCGACGACGACACCGACCTCGGCATGATCCCCAGGCACGTGCGCGTTGCCGACGCCGCCCTCGAGGCCGACGCCTGGTGGCTCACGGTGCCCGACGACGAGATCCACACGGTCGCCGCCCGGCTGGCCGCGTCGCTGCCGGCGACGCGCCCGAGAGGGCGCACGCCGCTCGCCGTCCACTCCAGCGGCCTGGGCTCGATCCACCTGCTCAAGCCCCTCTTCGAACAAGGCGCTCGCGTCCTCTGCCTGCACCCCCTGCAGACGTTCACCGGCGAGCCGCGCGCCGAGCTGCTCCGCGACGTGCCGTGCGCCGTGACGGCGCACGAGGAGCGCGACCTGCAGCTCGGCGAGGCTCTCGCCCGCCGCCTCGGCATGCGCCCCTTCCGCCTGGCCGACGACAAGAAGACGCTGTATCACCTCTCGGCGGTCGTCGGCTGCAACCTGCTGGTCGCCCTCGAGTCGGAGGCCAAGCGCCTCATGGACGCGGCCACCGGCGGCGAGGACGGCCTCGACCACCTCGCGCCCCTCCTGAGCACGGCGATGAAGAACCTGCTGGGCAGCGGCGACCCGGCGCACGCACTCACCGGTCCGGTGGCGCGCGGGGACGTAGGTACCGTGCGCGCGCACCTGCGCCTGCTGGACCGCGAGTCGCCGCGCCTGGCACGCACCTACCGCGCGCTCTCGCTCGAGGCGCTCACCCTAGCGGCTCCGCGCCTGGACGACGAGCAGGTCCGCACCCTCAAGGACCTGCTCGACGAGGGCGCGACCGCTGCGGACGCCGGCCGCGGAGCCGAAGGAGGCGCCGCGTGATCGTCGCGCGCACCATCGCCGAGACGCGGGCCGCGCTGCGCAGCCTGCCGCGGCCGCTCGGCTTCGCGCCCACGATGGGCGCGCTTCACGAGGGCCACCTGAGTCTCGTGGACGCCGCCCGCACGCTCTGCGCCTCCGTCGCCGGCTCCGTCTTCGTGAACCCCACGCAGTTCGGGCAGGGGGAGGACTTCGACCAGTACCCGCGCGACGAGGCCCGCGACTTCTCGCTGTTCGAGGGTCGCGGGGTCGACCTGGTCTTCGTCCCGTCGCCGGCCGAGATGTACCCGGACGGCTTCGCCACCTCGGTGCGCGTCCGCGGACCTCTCACCGAGACCTACGAAGGCGCCTCGCGCCCCGGTCACTTCGACGGCATGGCGCTCGTGCTCACCAAGCTCCTCGACATCGTGCGGCCGGACGTGCTGTTCCTCGGCGAGAAGGACGCCCAGCAGCTCGCCGTGGTGCGGCGCTTCGTGCGCGATCTCGACCTGCCCGTGCAGGTCGTCGGCGTGCCCGCCGTGCGCGAGCCCGACGGCCTGGTCATGAGCTCGCGCAACGTTTACCTCACGCCGGAACAGCGCGCCGTGGCGCCCGACCTCTACCGGGCGCTGCTCGCGGGGCGGGCCGCCGCAGGCGCGCCCGCCGCCACGACCAAGGACGTCGTGGTCGCGGCCACCAGCGCGCTGCTGATGCCGGCTGTGCCGATGGGCGAAGCGGAACGTATCGCCGCGCTGCGCGGCGAGGCTCCGCCGGCCGCGCCGCGCTTCGATCTGGACTACCTCGCCATCGTCGACGCCGACACGTTCCAGCCACAGTCCACCATCGGGCCGCGCTCCCTGCTCATCGCCGCGGCCCGTCTCGGCCCCACCCGTCTCATCG
>Ga0315284_10006053_pt1 | contig 17219 bp, 20 predicted proteins | sample YL17G09_16_MG_FD_203696 | JGI IMG/M metagenome (GOLD analysis project Ga0315284, IMG submission 203696) | Sediment microbial communities from Yellowstone Lake, YNP, Wyoming, USA - YL17G09_16 | ecosystem: Environmental > Aquatic > Freshwater > Lake > Sediment | place: USA: Wyoming | collected...
TACCATCTGATGGGATGTTTTTAATAGATATAGCTGGCACAAATGAATCTATTGAACTTATCACTCCTGTTCGTTTTGCAAACCCATTGGCACCTTTGCCTGCTTCTGAGATAGAAGGGATTTCAGTTGATTTTCAAAAGATACAAAAAGCATATACAGAACTTTCAAAAAAATATGATATAGTAATCGTTGAAGGAATCGGAGGGTTGCTTGTCCCGATCACAAAAGATTACTTTGTCCTTGATCTCGCAAAAGACTTCGGACTGCCGCTCATAATCGTCTCAAGGCCAGGACTCGGCACAATCAACCATACAATGTTGACTGTCAACTGTGCGATAAAAGAAGGGCTTAATGTTGCAGGAATAATAATTAATTATAGCCACCCACCTGAGGGCACACTTGCTGAAGATACTAATCCAAAAATCATAACACAAATCAGTCCGGTCCCGATTATAGGGATATTCCCTTACCTTGAGAATTTCGAAAGTGATACCATAGAAAAAGCAGCAAAAAACCTCGATATCGAGATAATCAAAAAATATCTCTAAATCTGTTTTCTAAATCAGCCTCAAATCTCCTAGAACTTTTCTCAGCTTTTCTCTATTTTCCGGAGACATCTCGCAGAGTGGAAGTTTGAATTCTTCCTGTATTCTGCCCATCATTGCAAGTGCTGTCTTCGCAGGTATTGGATTTGTCTCTATGAACATTGCCGCATTCAAAGGCTCAAGTTTATAATGGATTGCCCTTGCTTTATCGTGTTGTCCTTTCATCCATAATGAACACATCTGTGAAACATCTTTCGGAGCAACATTTGCTGTAACAGAAATTACACCCTTACCGCCTAATGCAAGGAGAGGGAGTGTTGTAAAGTCATCTCCCGAGACAACAGCTATCCTGTCTCCGCAAAGCCTTATAACCTCACTCACCTGTTTCATATCGCCTGTCGCTTCTTTTATCGCAACAATATTTTTAATCTCTGCAAGACGGGCAACGGTTGGTGGAAGCATGTTTACCGCAGTTCTTCCTGGCACATTATAGAGAACTATAGGAATATCAACTGCCTCTGCAACTGCCTTGTAATGCCTGTAAAGACCTTCCTGTGTGGGCTTGTTATAGTATGGTGTAACAAGCAGGGCTGCATTGGCACCGAATTTCTTGGCATGTTTTGTGATCTCTATGGTTTCATCAGTAGCGTTCGCTCCGGTACCTGCGATGACGGGGACCCTTTTATTCACGGCTTTCACTGTGAAATCGATAACCCGGTAATGTTCTTTATAATCGAGGGTCGCCGATTCACCGGTCGTACCACAGGGTACTATAGCATTGGTTCCCTGATCGATATGCCACTCTATGAGATCTCCGAGTGCCTTTTCATCAACCCTCCCCTTTTTAAAGGGTGTCACAATTGCTACTATTGATCCCTTAAACATGGTTCCCTCCTTATGTGGAAACTTACTGCAATATTTAAGAACTCATTTTAACTGTGCCTTCAAAAACCTCTGCAGCAGGACCTGTCATATAGACGTGGTTATCCTCAGACCATTCTATAAAAAGGTCTCCACCGAGAAGATGAATAGTTACACTCTTTCCTGTAAGATGCTTAATATTTGATGCGACAGCTACAGCTGAAGCACCGGTACCGCATGCCATAGTCTCACCCGAACCTCTTTCCCATACTCTCATGTTTATTTCTGCGGTATTAAGTATCTCTATGAACTCAACATTTGTTCTTTTAGGGAATAGGGGATGATTCTCTATTATCTGGCCATAATAGGGTATAGGGAAATGAGAAAGATCGTCAACGACAATAACTGCATGTGGATTTCCCATAGATACACAGGTAATACGAAATACCCTATCATCTATTTGCAACGGATAATCTATAACTGGTGAAGAGTGATGGGTGATGGGTGATGAGTTACTAATATTGATCGGTATTTTCTCTGGTTCAAAGATCGGTTCTCCCATGTCAACTTTTACCATATCACCTGCCTTTTTAGGCCTTATAATACCCGCGATGGTCTCTATATCAAGGACATTTTTATCTGAAAGATTTCTGTCCCAGATGTATTTTGCAAGGCAACGTATCCCATTCCCGCACATCTCTACTTCACTGCCATCTGCATTAAAAATTCTCATCTTAAAGTCTGCAATAGTTGAAGGATAAAGAAGCAGGAGCTGGTCAGCACCGATTCCAAACCGTCTGTTACATAATTTTTTACTGAAAACTCCTAACTCTGAACTCTGAACTCCAAACTCTTCTTTTCTGCAGTCAATAAGGATAAAGTCATTGCCGAGGCCGTGCATCTTTGTGAAATGTATATTCATTTTAAAAACGGCGGAATCCTATCATTTCTTATAAGGTCACTGTATGTCTCGCGTTTCCTTATTAAAAAATGCTCTCTCCCTTTGACCATGACCTCAGCAGGCCTTGGCCGGCTGTTATAATTTGAACTCATAGAAAATCCGTACGCACCTGCACTCATCACTGCGAGGTATTCCCCCTGTTTTATCTTTTTAAGTTCCCTATCCTTTGCGAGAAAGTCACCCGATTCACATATCGGACCAACAACATCAGCAAAAACTGTTTTTCTCTTTCTTCTGATAACAGGAAGTATATGGTGATATGCATCATAAAGTGACGGTCTTATCAGGTCATTCATTCCTGCATCCACGATAATGAATTCCCTATCTTCACCTTCTTTCAGATAAAGTGTCTTTGTCACAAGTATGCCTGCATTGCCTACTATGGATCTGCCAGGCTCTATTATCAATGTAACCCTTCTGTTTTTAAGAAGAGGAATGAGATTTTTTGCAAGGTCTTTCGGGACAGGAGGCTCCTCATTTCTATAAGAAATACCAAGTCCTCCTCCGACATCAAGATATTCTATCTTCACTCCCTGTGCAATAAGTTTATCCATAAGAATGAGTATTCTCTTTAATGCATCAACAAAAGGAGAGACCTTTGTTATCTGCGAACCTATATGCTTGTGAATACCGATAACATTGACATTCTTCAATCTCGAGGCAATCTGATAATTCTCTAAAGCATCCTCGATTGGAATGCCGAATTTATGTTTTCTTAACCCTGTTGCAATGTAAGGATGTGTTTCAGAATCAATATCAGGGTTAATCCTTAATGCAACCGGCGCTCTCGTTTTCATTATTCCAGCAACTCTGTCAATTTCTCTGAGTTCGTTTTCTGACTCCACATTAAACATAAGTATCTTTGACCTCAGGGCAAACCTTATCTCTTCCTCTGTTTTCCCAACACCGGCATATACAATCTTCCTTGGTGAAATACCTGCCTTTAATGCAATGTGAAGTTCACCACCAGAGACGATATCAGCACCGCCACCATTTTTAGCAAATAATCTAAGGATTGCACTGTTTGAGTTAGCCTTGACAGCAAAACAGATGATGTGCGGATAGTCATTAAAGGCATCGGTATATGCTCTGAAGTGTCTTAAAAGAGTATTGTAGCTGTAGATATAAAGTGGTGTTCCATATTTCTCTGTAAGTGCCATAACAGGTACATCTTCAGCAAACAATCCACTACCTCGGTATTGAAACAGATGCATTAAAGGTCTCCTTGTTCTGATTGTTCTTGATTTTGCTCTATTTTAAACATATTTCTTCTTTATCTCAAGGGATAAGAGCGGATTGGAAGAACACTATTTATAGAAATAAGCGAGTTTGGATTTAATTTTCCTAAATATGTTACATTTTTATATTGTGGGAAACAACATTGCAGAGAAGATATTTGAAACACACAAGGTCTACGGTAGGATAAAAACAGGTACCCCTGTTGGGTTAAGAGTTGACCATGTATACACTCAGGATGCAACAGGTACGATGGCATGGCTTCAGTTTGAAACCATAGGACTTGACAGAGTAAAGGTACCGCTCGCTGTATCATATGTTGACCATAACATGATTCAGTCAAATTATATGAATACTGATGACCACCTCTTCCTTCAGACCGCTGCAGCAAAATTTGGCGCATATTTTTCAAAGCCTGGTAATGGCATCTCCCATCAGATACACCTCGAACGATTCGCTGCTCCGGGTAAAATTGCCCTCGGTACAGACAGCCATACCCCAACTGGTGGAGGCATTAGCATGTTCGCAATAGGAGTCGGGGGACTTGATGCTGCAACTGTTATGGCAGGTGCTCCTTTTGAACTCACCATGCCACAAATGCTCCTTATAAAACTCACCGGTACATTGAACAAACCATGGGTTACTGCAATGGATGTAATACTGGAAATTTTACGGAGGCTCACGGTCAGAGGTGGAATCGGGAAAATTATTGAATACGGTGGCGGTGGTATAAAAGACTTAAACATAACGGAAAGAGCTACGATCACAAACATGGGCGCAGAGCTTGGTGCAACGACGTCAATCTTCCCGAGCGATGAAAGGACAAGACTTTTTTTAAAAGCACAGGGAAGAGAGTCTGACTGGATTGAGCTTCAGGCTGATGAAAATGCAGAGTATGACGGTATTATTGAGATTGACCTGAGTTCTATTGAACCTATGATTGCCAGACCACATAGCCCTGACAATGGCGTACCCGTAAGAGAACTTGCTGGCACAAAAATAGACCAGGTCTGCATAGGGAGTTGCACAAATTCATCATATCAGCTCATGAAATCAGTTGCTTCCCTATTAAGAGGCACTTCTGTTGCAAAAGACGTGAACCTTTTGATAAACCCTGGTTCAAAACAGGTATATGAGATGCTCTCACGCGAGGGACTCATCGCGGACATGATTTCAGCAGGTGCAAGGATACTGGAATGTTCATGTGGCCCGTGTATCGGGATGGGTGGTTCACCCGGTACGGGACAGGTATCTATTAGATCATATAACAGAAACTTTAAAGGACGAAGCGGAAATAAAGATGCCTTTGTCTATCTCGCAAGTCCAATCTCCTGTGCTCTATTTGCTCTAAAGGGCGAAATCATAGATCCCCGTGATTCAGGATTCAGTATTGAGAATCCTGATGAACCATCGACGTTTCTTATAAACGACACTATGCTCATTCCACCAGTAAAAAATACGAGCACTATAAAGATTGTCAAAGGGCCAAATATAAAAGAGGTACCCTTGAAAGAACCGCTCCCTGAAAAAATTGAGGCAGAGGTACTTATTAAGCTTGACGATAATATCACCACAGATGACATAATGCCTGCAGGCTCTGCAATTTTACCCCTTCGTTCAAATATACCTGCACTATCAGAATTTGTATTTTCCAATCTTGACAGTACATTCAGCAAACGTGCAAAAGAAGCAAAGTCAAAAGGTGGAGGAATTATCGTCGGAGGTGAGAATTATGGACAGGGCTCATCAAGGGAACATGCAGCAATTGCTCCGATGTACCTCGGACTGCATGCAGTAATTACAAAGTCCTTCGCACGTATTCACAGGTCCAACCTGATAAATTTCGGGATCCTCCCGCTTTGTTTCTCAAAGTCTGAAGACTATGAAAAAATCGAGAAGGGTGACGGACTGCTATTAAAAGCTATAGAAAAGTCATTAACAGGAAATCAAACGTACACTGTGTACAACCTGACAAAGAATTATTCTTTCGAGGTATTTTCAAATCTCAATGACAGGGAAAAAGAAATCATTCTCAATGGCGGGCTCCTGCCACACACAAAGAAACGCTTCCACGTTATTTGACAAGAAAACTATTGAACAGGTAAATTAAAGGACAATTTTGGGCCGCTAGCTCAGTTGGTAGAGCACCGCCCTTTTAAGGCGGGCGTCGTTGGTTCGAATCCAACGCGGCTCACCAGTACGTCCCTATCGTCTAGCCTGGCCTAGGACATCGCCCTTTCAAGGCGGTAACACGGGTTCAAATCCCGTTGGGGACGCCATAAAAATTTGATGAATAAAGTCATCGTTCTCCTTGGCCCCACTGGTGTAGGAAAGACTGGTGTTTCAATCCTGCTCGCCAAAGCACTCAATACGGAAATAATCAGTGCTGATTCGATGCAGATTTATAGACACATGGACATTGGGACTGCAAAGCCAACTCCAGAAGAAGAGGCTGAAGTTACCCACCACATGATTGGTATTGCTGAGCCCTGTGAGGCGTTCAGTACGGGGAAATATATTGAAGCAGTAACACCTATTATCGAAAGCATCCATAGAAAAAGAAAGTTCCCCATTGTAGTCGGCGGCACAGGTCTTTATATCAAGGCAATGACAAGAGGCATTTTCAGCGGTCCATCTGCTGACTGGAACTTAAGGAAAGAGCTTATTTCAATGGAAGAGGAAGAAAAAGGCTCTCTGTATAATTATTTAAAAGAACTCGATCCTGCTGCCGCAGAAAAAATAACACCAAATGATACACGCAGGATTATAAGGGCTTTAGAGGTTTGCATAAAGAGCACTACGAGTATGTCAGAGATGCAGAAAAAATTCACCAAACCGCTTCCCTATGAATTTATAAAGATAGGTCTTCAAAGAGAGAGAAAAGAGCTCTACAGGATGATAGAAATCCGTGTTGATGAAATGATTGACAGAGGCCTTGTACAAGAAGTGAAAACTATCCTTGAGATGAATCCTGAAAGAACGCCAATGCAGGCAATCGGGTACAAAGAAATCGCAATGTATCTCAATGGTGAGATTCTCTTAGAAGAAGCGATACGGCTTATCAAAAGAGGAACAAAAAGATATGCAAAGAGGCAATTCACATGGTTCAATAAAGAAGACGGAATCCACTGGATAGATATTACAGGTATTCATGGCAATGATATTATTCTTGTTTTAATTTTTAATGTCATTAATTCTGTCACATTATACTAACGAAGAGAAGGGATTAGCTTTGAACGGTTTTCAGAATCATAAAAGCCTTGCCAGGATGGTGAGGCATGATTCTGACCTCGGAGACCCCGATAGCTATCGGGGTCGAGAATGAGTGAAAGGCTAATCTCTTCTCTTACAGGTTTTTTTTGCTTTTCTCTCACTACTCTTATTTTTTGTTTAGACTTGCAATATTAAAAAAAATCCTTTAAGTTAAAATAAAAAGGAGAAAAATCATGACGACTGCACCGAGGATAAATAACCTTCAGGACAACTATCTCAACGTGCTCAGGAAGGACAAGACACCCGTGGTTGTCTACCTTACTAATGGAGTGAGGTTAAAGGGAATAATAAAAGGATTTGATAGCTTTGTAATTCTTTTAAAGGAAACCACCAATTGTCTTATTTACAAGCATGCCGTATCAACAATAGTACCTGAAAAGGACGTAGACATTAGATTTGAAGAGCAGCAATAACCTCAGAAACCCGTTCCCAACTGTGGACATTATAATAGAATATAACGGAGGCATTATTCTTATAAAGAGAAAGAATCCACCTGAAGGGTGGGCATTGCCAGGAGGGTTTGTAGGCTACGGGGAAAGCCTTGAATCTGCTGCAACTCGGGAAGCAAAAGAAGAGACAGGACTTGATATTGAACTACTAAGACAGTTTCATACATACTCTGATCCAAAGAGAGACCCAAGGCATCATACGATCACAACAGTTTTTATCGCAAAGTCCAGAGGCAGGGCAGTTGCAGGAGATGATGCGAAAGAAATCGGGATATTCAGCAAAGATAATCTGCCTGCGCAGATAGCCTTTGACCATAGAGATATCCTTAATAATTATTTTAGCGGAGGTGTCAAGTAGATGCTCAAAGTATTGAGAACACATGCAAAGTATTTTTACTTCCTTTTTTTCATCGTTATCCTTTCCTTTATCTTCTGGGGTGTAGGCACAGTAGATAAAACAGGCGTTACTGGAATTGCCGCAGAGGTTGGGAAATACAAAATAACATCTGAGGAATACTGGAAGACCTATGAGAACGCAATACGCTTTTACAGAGAAATATATAAAGATAAATTTGATGAGGAATTTGAAAAGAAGATGAAGCTGAGAGAAAAGGTTCTTGATTCAATGATAAATGACAGGGTGCTTCTTATAGCTGCAAAGGATGCAGGGATTCGTATAAGTGATGAAGAACTCCATGAGGCAATAACACAGGAACCTGCGTTCATGCGAAATGGAGTGTTTGACAACAATGTATACCTCAACAGGCTTCGGCTAAACAGGATTACTGTTGAGGCATATGAGAGTTTAAAACGTCAGGAACTCACACTCTATAAAATAAGACGGTTAATAGAGTTGTCTGTTGATATTCCAGATATCAGCCCTGATGTGAAAGAGGGGTCCGGTAACGGGAGGACAGCGAACATGCTCAGACAGGTTATGCTCAATGACAGAAAAGAAAAGGCAATAAAGTCCTATGTTGATGGCCTGAAAAAACAGATAAAAATCAAGGTTAATACCCAGATCATCTCAGGATAAAACGTTATGATATTGTGCAGTACGAGTGCTTGAAAAACATTAAATTTATATAGTAGCATTAACTACTTTATGCCGAAGTGGTGGAACCTGGTAGACACGCACGTTTGAGGGGCGTGTGGGGAAACCCATGCGGGTTCAAATCCCGCCTTCGGCACCATTCTTCCCCCTTAACTTAATGTATCTTCATTCTTCTGCAAAACAATATCAAAAAAAGAAGTATCAGGACTTCTCCGAAAGCAAACAGATACCAGTTATAGGAATCAGGAATATAATGTGCAACAATTTCCTGAAAATCAGGATCTACTCTTAATGTCCAGAAACGTGCTATAAAGCCGTGCTGAATAATTATTCGGGAGTAATCCCACACAAAAGTGCTAAAAATAATAAGAGCACCCATAATCAATAAGATCCATTCATATAAATTTATTCTTACCAGATATCCTTTCGTTTGAAAATGAAGAACGCATCCTGAAATGAGTATCATGGTTACAGAACAGATAATTGGTGCCAGGACAGGCCCAACCCATGCTATGGGAATAAGGAATAGGATATCCCATGTGAACAATGAGGGAGGCCAGTTCAACAGAATTTTTAACCATACATAATAAAAAATATCCCAGATACCGAAGCTGAACAGAAAAAACGAGAGTCTTTCAGGGAAATTCCTGCCTGCAATGATGCCCAAGGAAAAAAGCATCACCATTGTTGCAATTTCCCGTAAGTACTCAACGGAAAGTGTCTCAATGGCCATGAGTGTCAAAGGAAATGTAAATCCTTCCGGGTAGTATAACTCTCTCAGGTACACCACCACCGCTGCTTCAAGAAAGCCCATTGCGATACCAAAGATGGTGAGGAAAACAATATGGAAACTTAAATTATTTTCTCTTTTTTGTTTTTTATTCATTTCATCAACAACCTGTAAGTTGCATTTTAATGAGAATTAACAATATTGATAACATTACGGTTAGGGGAATAGGGAGAACAGTCTCTGGAGTTAATCCTGTTTATTTTTTCTTCTCTTTTTAAGCGTTTCTCTATGATATTCCTCGAGCTCTTCTTTCAGTTTCTTTGCCTCTTCCATAATATTTTTCAACCTTTTATTGAGAGGAGCGCTGCTTGAGTGAGCTTTTATTTTTTTTGCGACATCATCTACCCTTTCATCATATTTACGCCTGTACATTCCTATTTTTTCAAATTCCCTCAGAAATATACTCAGCAGTTCCCATGCTGTTCCTCTATCACATCGAAAAGCTATCTTAAGGGCAAGCACATGTGTTTTCACAAAATCGATAAACCTGTTCAGTTCCTCCCTGTCTTCATTAATACCTTTAATGATTTCCCTGGCTATTTGTTCGGTGGTCTTCAAGGCACTTCACCTCCTTGTATTCTCATCTTAACATACTATATTCACTCAAAATTCAATTGTAAATTAAAAAAATCAGTTTTGTTGATATCTTAAAATAGCTTGTATGAGTAAAAGATGGGGGGGGAATATATCTACTTCAGAAGCGACAATTTCTCTTTCATTTTTATAAGGTCTGTGATAGTTTCGTTTAAAGGGACTGAGATATTCTTTTCATGGGCAAGTGTGACAATTGCTCCGTTCATGGCATCTATCTCGAGTCTTTTACCTGCTTTCAGATCGTGATACATGGATTGAAAATGCTCGACACTGACTATCCTGGTGGCCAGTGCATGTGCCTTCCACCCAGCACATGAAAATGTATGTGATAAACTGACTGTCCGCTTTCAGGATTACAATTGGTTACTACTCTGAATCCCCTCTGTGCGATACCTTCATCATTCGCAATTTTATTGGCAATGTTCAAAATATGAGCAACAAGATTACTATCCTCTTCTTTCAGATCAAGGATTGTTGGAATATGTTTCTTAGGTATTATAAGGGTATGTACAGGTGCCTGCGGATTAATGTCCTCAAAGGCTATGACATGCTCATCTTCATATATAATTTTTGCTGGTAGTTTTCTCTCGATAATCTTGCAGAATATGCAACTCATAAAAACCTCCGGAATTTTATTTATTGAAAATAATGTAATTATTTTCAATCATGACAATATAACAAAAATGGGACACTAAGGTGTCCCATTTTTACGCTTTTCACAGATTTACACTGTTGACAATTTTCAAACCAACAAATGTTGAGCAGGTCCCGATGAATCAGGACCTGCAAGTTAGCTTAGAGTTTTACCACATTTGCTGCTTCTGGGCCTTTTGGACCATCAACAACTTCAAAGCTCACTGCCTGGCCTTCAGCCAATGATTTAAAACCATTGCTCTGAATGGCAGTATAGTGAACAAAAACGTCTCCGCCGTCTTCTTTGGTAATAAATCCAAAACCCTTGGACTCATTAAACCACTTAACGGTCCCCTTTATCATCCTGCTGCACCTCCTTAATAAAAAATCGAAGATTACGGAACTATTCAATAAAAAAAAGCCGCAAGTCCAAAGTCTTTGAGGCTTAGTACAACAAAAACTTCCGAAACTTCGTCAATAGTATTATACAGAATGAATAGTAAGGTCAAGAATTTAGACAAAAATAGAAAGATAAAACAAATACAAAATCTTAAATAAGTGATAGGATAGGCCTTTCATTTAATACGTTAGTTTCTTTATTGCTTTTTGAGAAGATAATTTTTTATTTTAATTGAATACTAATTCTTTGGAGGTACAACTTGATAACAATCACCGATAAGGCTGTAGAAAAGGTAAAAACCATATTGGTCGCTGAAGGGAAGAGCAGTTGGGGTCTCAGAATCTATAATGCCGGGAAAGGGTGTTGCGGACCATCTTATGGTCTCGATATGAATGAAAAGCCACTTGCTGATGAAGAGACTATCGAGCAAAACGGGCTGAAAGTTTTTGTGGATAAGAAAATAGTCACAAGCCTCTCCGGGATGAAGCTTGACTATTATGACGATGGAGAACAGGCAGGATTCTTACTCACAGGCGGCTCAGCTTCATCATGTTGTCCGGGGAGCGACAGTTGTGGATAGTCCTGGTTGACATCCCTTCAACCTCGACAAATATTTTATAACTCTCTTAGTACTGACTGAGAACTTATTTATTGTTAGAGATATAGGAAGCTTATAAAAAATATAGTATACTATGCTTAGTAAAGTCTTTTATGGCTGACGAAAAAGAAAAACTTCCTCTCGATGCCCGATTACTCAGTGATGCTATCATTGAGTTAAATATCTCCCGACGGAATGTCTCCATTTATCCCAGAGGCCATCCTTCTGTAGAAAAGTCATTAAACAAGGCTTTTGATTTCTTACAGAAACTTTTTGAACTGAGACCTGATGTTACTCTTGCTGTTGCTAAAGACACGCTTATTATTGATGACTTCTATCTTGACAAGAAAAATCCGGTTTATAGGGAGTTTGCCCTTCATTTAAACAAGATGAATATCGCCTCCGTGACATTCATAACAGGACTGACAAAGGATGAACTCTATGAGTTTCATAGGTTTTTATCAGAAGATTTTGGTAATTCATCTGTAGAAATACTTCAGGAAGCACTCAATAAAATAAAACTGATTCATATTAAGGCTGATTTCATTAATTATGAGGCATTCGTATTTAAAGAAGGGGAAACAAATAAAGAAGCTCCAACAGGACAACTATGGGAAAAGTATATACACGGGTTACTTGATGGGACACTCCAGACAGAGGCACTCTCCGAGATGGTCCGGGAAATTCCTCCGATAGCATTTGCTGGACTGTTAAACCAGACTGCCACTGATAATCTCAAAGAAGATACCTATGACCGAGTTATTACCACCTATCTTAGAAAATCCTCAGATAGGGCTTTCACAAGCAAGGAGCTCAAGAAGCTCCTCGATTTTATCAATGAACTCCGTCCTGATCTCAAAAAACAGTTTCTCTCCTCTACTGTCAGAACAGTTTCAGAGGATATCGATTCTGTTGAGACAGTGCTCAGAGAGACTCCCGTAGACAAGATCATAGGGCTACTCACTGCTATTAATGAACAACGGGTTGCCATACCGGAAGCCCTCAAGAATCTCCTCGATAAATTTTCAAGCCTTCACACAGATAAAGGTGCTGAACGTCTCTTTCGAGGAAACCTTATTGCAGATGATATCTTTATTTCACCTGATGTTTTAAGCCTTTTGAGCGATGGTAATTTTGATATTTTTGTGACTGCTACCTATCAGAAAGAGATTCAGAAACTGTTAGATTTTGATGCAACAAAAATCGTTACAGAATTCAAAGAGCTCAGGAGAGAATGTAGTGATGAGTGTATTGAGAGAGATTTTAATACCACTATTCTCGAACTCATGGCATCTGACATCATCTCTGAAGAAGAATATGCAAACTTTATCAATACCCTGAAAGAACAGTTAGAGCAATTTATCGGAACCGGTCAGTATGGACAGGTTCTGAAAATATTCAGTGTCTTAGAATCAAATGCTAAGAGAGGGAAATTTTCTGAAATAACATCAGAAACTCTCCAGTATTACTCTACTTCAGAGTTCATTTCTTTCCTCGTTGACTCATTGAGGATAATGGGCAGACTTACGAGAGAAGAATCTTTACTCATCTGTAATCATTACGGAGAGAGGATAATTGCACCTTTGTTAGATGCTCTTATTGAGGAGGATTCTCAAGCAGTCAGGAGATTTCTCATCAGTCTGATAACATCATTCGGTGATAAGGCTATGCCTGATGCAATAAAACGTCTTGGTGACAACAGGTGGTTTGTAAAAAGAAATATGCTCTTTATCCTGAGCGAATGTTGTGGGAAGGATGTAATCCCACATGCCAGGCCTTACTGTCATCATGAAAACCCTAAGGTTGGTTATGAGGCAATAAGATGTCTGCTGAAAGCTGGAGATAAATATTGTATCGGGACGCTCAAAGAAAACCTTTTATCAGAATCCAGTGAAGCGTCCAAACAGGCCATCGCCCTTTCAGGAACTTTCAGGGTAAATGAAGTTGTCCCTGATTTAATCCAGATGCTCAGGAAAAAAACGATAAGTGGTGCCGATTTTCACGAAAAAATTCCTATTGTAAAAGCCCTTGGTGCGATAGGAGATCCACGAGCTCTGAATGCCCTGAGAGATGTTCTTTCAACAAAAAGCTTCTTCTTTAAAGACTCTATTGAGAAACTGAAAGAAGAGATATACATAACGCTCAAAAATTATCCCTATAATGATATGAATGATCTGATCGAAGCAGGCATGAAATCTGAAAATGAGCGTATCCGGGAAGAATCGTTGAGAGTTAAGAGGTCGCACAATGGGTAAAGTCGAACGTATAAAGAAATTCATTTCCATCTTTCAGACCACCATTTCAACGTGCTCATTATATTCAAAAAATCATATATCTTTAGATGACATGACTCAGAAAGCCTTCTCGATCCTGAACGAACTCCTGACAGAACAAGATAGTTTGAAAATTATGATCGTAGAGAATGACCTGATCGTCGATAATAATCCTCTCAGAGATACAGGGATTCATACAGCCAATCTCATTAAGCGTTTCAAGAGAAAGGGAATTTCACGTGTTGACTTCTTGAAGGGGGTTACCTTTTCAGAAATCAAGCAGTTTATTGTTGACCTCTCTGAAACTGATAAGGGGTTAAAAACATATCCGAATATCAAGACTGGCGTTATTGATGTCAGATTAGGTGGACTCATGGTTGACGCCGATTTTGACATAAATGACCTCCCCCGTTTTACATCAGAACAGGTCGAAACAGTTAAAGAGGTTTATCACGATATCTCATATTTCAGGAGACTGAATACAGCAGGGCTTGAGGAAATAGTGGTTAACTTTATTGTCACGTTCAGGAAAGCGGCAAATATACTGCAATTGATAAGTCCTGTCAGATCATATAGTGAGTATACCTATACCCATGCGACAAATGTAGCAGTACTGTCCATGTTTCAGGCAGAATCTCTCGGTGTAACAGATGAGTTGTTACGTGATATCGGCATAGCAGCTCTCCTGCATGATGTGGGTAAATTATTCATTTCAAATGAGATCCTTGAGAAAAACGGCCCCCTTAATGAGGATGAGTGGGATGAGATTCGGCGACACACCCTCTATGGTGCACGATACCTTACAAGGACTGACGGACTGACCCGTCTTGCCCCTATCGTTGCACTTGAACATCATCTCAGGTATAACGGTCAAGGATATCCGAAACTCAATGTAACGTCCAAAAGACAACACATCTGCAGTCAGATTGTAGCAATTTCAGATTTCTTTGATGCAATGAGGAGCCGGAGACCGTATAGACGAGAACTGGAAACAAAGGAAATACTCTCTCTGATGAAAACGAATGCCGATACAGAATTTAATCCCTTCCTCTTAGATAACTTTTTAAGAATAATAGTTTTGACACTCAAGGAAAAATAATAATTCCCTTACTTTATTTTTGAGCCTTCTTTTATCGGCCTGTCCGGGGTAATGATTACAGGCATTCCTTCACTATCAGATGCCGCAAGCAACATACCCTGTGATTCAACACCCATAAGTTTCACAGATTGTAAATTTGTAACTACAACAATACTTTTGCCTGTAAGCTCTTCAGGTGAATATACTTTGCCAATCCCTGCTACTAACTGCCGCTCTTCACCTGTGTTTACCTTCATCACAATTAACTTATTTGACCCTTCAACCCGCCTTGCCTCAAGCACCTTTCCGACCTTAAGTTCAATTTTTGCAAATTCTTCAATTGTGATCACTTCTTCCTCCTGCTATTCTTTTAAATTAACCCACCAGTTGCAAAACTTGTTTTACATTGGAAGGCAGATATGATGAAAAAGGCCAGCCAGCGACACCTTATAACCCTCAAGGCTGAATAGCCAGCTTTCTGTCAAAATACACTGACCGTGAAATGTACAGTCATGTGTATCATGATTCAATCTTGTCGCTTTGCTGGGGTTTTTCAGCATATCTGCCCTACTTTTTATGTAACGTTTAATTAATTTTTAGTAATTTTTCTGAAAAAGCACGTCCTGTTCCCTGTGTGGCATGCACCCGTACCTCTCTGGATCACCTTTATAAGCAGTGTGTCCTCATCACAATCATACAGAATCTCTTTTACTTCCTGGACATTGCCTGATGTTTCACCTTTCTTCCAGTACTTCTGTCTTGAGCGCGACCAGAAATGTGTGAATCCTGTATCGAGTGTCATCTCAAGGGATTTCCTGTTCATATACGCCATCATCAACACATCACCGGTTTCCATGTCCTGAACAATGGCTGGTATTAACCCTCTATCATCGTATCTTAATTCAGGTATCATAATATCTCCTCAGAAAGTCTTTTGTAATTTTTTGTTAACGTCTCTATACTCCATCACAACTTGTACCCTATTTTCCTCAAGAACTCCTTTCTCTGTGTTTTATCCTCAGCAGTCTCCACCCCTTTTGGAGAAAACCCGTCAATGACACCGAGCACACCATTACCCTGTGGTGTTGTTGCAACAACAACCTCAATGGGGTTTGCTGTTGCACAGAAAATCCTGCAGACCTCAGGGCAATTCTTTATCTGGTTGAGAATATTGATTGGATATGCATTTTTAAGAAGGATACAAAACACATGACCAGCAGCTATTTCCTGAAGATTCCTGACACAGAGATGAACAAGTTCGGTATCATTGCCCTCTGTTCTTATGAGGCATGGGCCTGACGCTTCTGTGAATGCAATGCCAAATTTTGCCTGAGGGACAGTCGTTGCTATGATTTCATAAAGGTCCTCTGCAGTCTTTATAAAATGTGTCTGACCGATTATAATGTTGCAGCCTTCCGGGATATCTATCTTTATTACTTTTAGTTCCACATGCGCCTCCTTTTAATCGTTAAGCGTAAATGGTGAGGCGTGAGGAGGATCAAAAATCTACTTTACGTTTCACACCTGACGACTCACGATTTTTCAGTATGCTATAATGAAAATAAATTTTCTGAGTTATGTCAAGTCTTAAATTTCAAAAATTGAACATGAAGAGTGATAAATTAAGAGTTACAGGTAAAAAGAATTCAAAACTTTTTATTTGTCAGTTGTTTTTTGTCGTCTGCTCCCTGTTCCTTTCATATTCATCATCAAAATGTGCAGAAATAACAGGGCCTGAAATAAAAATGCAGAACAATGAAATTTTTGTGACAACCTCAGTCCTGCTCGAAGAGAAACAGATACAGGAGCTCAAGAATGGAATTAAAAAGGAGCTTCGATTTTACATAGACCTTTTCAGGGCATGGAATTATTGGCCTGATGAGTTTGTACTCGGTAAATCCTTTGTGAGAACTGTTAAATGTGATCCGGTAAAGGGAGAATATATTGCAACATCATTTGACGGAAGCATTCTCACAGAGAAAAGATTTAAATCATTTGAATCTATGATAAAATGGGCTCTGAGCATCAATGACCTGAAACTCTCAAATATACGGGAACTCGAACAGGGAACATATTTTGTGAGAATAACTGTCGAATCAAAAATAAGAAAACTGCCTCCTGTGATAGGATACTTTATTGTTTTTTTATCTGAAAACGAATTTAAGGTTGTAAAGGACTCGTCATCTTTTAGTATAGGTACAGTGAAATGAAAAATCTCCGTTTTAATACTATTGTAGTGCTTATATGCCTGTTTATTATTGGAGCCTTCTTGATTGAATTGCACTATATGAGACTTGAGACTGTTCCATTCTTCACAAAACTGACTGTCCTTGTACTCCTGAACCTTACCATTATTGCACTTCTCACCCTTATGTTCTTTGTGAGCAAAAGCCTTGTGAGACTCTATTTCGAGAGAAGAAATAAGGTACTTGGTTATAAGTTTAAAACAAAACTCGTGGTTATTCTTGTTGTCC
>Ga0315284_10006054_pt1 | contig 17219 bp, 10 predicted proteins | sample YL17G09_16_MG_FD_203696 | JGI IMG/M metagenome (GOLD analysis project Ga0315284, IMG submission 203696) | Sediment microbial communities from Yellowstone Lake, YNP, Wyoming, USA - YL17G09_16 | ecosystem: Environmental > Aquatic > Freshwater > Lake > Sediment | place: USA: Wyoming | collected...
GCCCCGTGCCGGCGACCACGACGTACTCCACATCGGGGTTGACGGCCACCGCCTGATTGGACGGCAGTGTCCACGGCGTGGTGGTCCAGATGAGCAGATAGGCGCCATCAAGATCGGATTCCGATGCGCTCACCCGGAAGCCGACGGTGATGGCCGGATCCTGGCGGCGCTGGTAGACGTCTTCATCCATCCGCAATTCGTGGCTGGACAGCGGGGTCTCGTCGTTCCAGCAGTACGGAAGTACGCGGACGCCCTCGTAGGCCAATCCCTTGTCCCAGAGCTGCTTGAAGGCCCAGATCACGGATTCCATGAAGGACAGATCAAGGGTCTTGTAGTCGTTGTCGAAGTCGACCCAGCGGGCCTGACGCGTCACGTAGGCGCGCCATTCGTTGGTGTAGCGCAGCACCGAGTCCCGGCAGGCGTCGTTGAACTTCTCGATGCCCATTTCGTCGATCTGGGCCTTGTCGGTGATGCCGAGTTGGCGCTGCACCTCGAGTTCGGCGGGCAGACCGTGGGTGTCCCAGCCGAACCGGCGCTCGACCTTGTAACCGCGCATGGTGCGGTAGCGGGGCACGATGTCCTTGACGTAGCCGGTCAGCAGGTGGCCGTAGTGCGGCAGGCCGTTGGCGAACGGGGGCCCGTCGTAGAAGACGTACTCCTGCGCTCCGTCGCGGCGGGCGATGCTGGCACGGAAGGTGTCGTCGAGCGCCCAGTAGTCCAGGACGTCGAGTTCGAGTGCCGGAAAGTCCGGAGAGCCGCCGGCCTGCTTCGGATAACCATTGTCGGTCACGGTGTGCGTTCGTCTCCTGTGCCACATGTCTGCAGGCACGGGGACGACGACGCGCCGGTGCGCGAGCGCCGCGGTACCACCCCGCTTACGCACGCGCGGGCGTGCGTCTCTCCTTGCAGGCTGTGACGGGCCCACCCGTCCGGTTCTACTGGGCCTGACCGGCTGTTCTTCCGAAGGCTCCCCGGTGATGGCCGGATCGTTGCCGATGGAGATATTCTAATGCGACATGCAAATCGCTCAGCGGAGCACTCCCCCCAGAGGCGATCTCGAGCGGGGGACCGCCACCTCAACATCCACGAGACCCGGGACAACCTCTGCGCAGCCTGGTCGACGGTTTGCCATGCTAAAAACGGTAACGCAGCACGACGCTCGACATTATTCGGGACAGCTTCGGGCTCCCGGCCGCCAGCCGGGTCGTCAACCGGCGGAGCAGCGGCAGCTCGGCGACCTCACGTGCACGGGTGAGGAAGATTTCGTCGAGCAGCGTGAGCCCGTCGGCCCATTTTTCTAGCTGCCGCGGGTCATTCAAACCGGGGTTGGTCATGCCGCCGGCGATCGCCCGCATGGCGCGGGAGTGCTTGAACGCCCAGACGGCGTAAGTGGTGTAAGCATTCATTGCGACCTCGCCGCCCGGAAAGTGGGCGATAAGCCTCTTCAGCAGCAACACCAAGTCTTTCTGCCCGAGGAAGAGAACGAGCCCGTCTGCAACGATCATTGCTGGTCGGTCTCGGGGAACGTCCTGCAGCCAGTCCGGGTCAGTCAAGTCCGCCCCAATGTGATGGGCATTCGGGCGAAGGGGCAACAGTTGCCGCCGAAGGGCAACTACCTCGGGGAAGTCGACGTCGTACCAGTCGACGGTGGGCGGCGGGTTAACCCGGAAGTTCCGGTCGTCCAAGCCCGCGCCCAGATCGAGCACGACCGCGTCCGGTTGGCGACGTACAAACCTTCGCACCGTCTCGTCGAGTATCTTGGCCCGAACCGCCACCTCGAACACCTTGGTACGTCGGTCCAGTAGCTTCGTGTTCAATTGGGGGAACTTACTGAGGTCGTAACCGATCTTCGCGATGATCTCGTCGGCCAAGGTGTCGCCCAAGAACGGACGCGGTAGGCGACTGTCGAGCGCCCTACTGCCGAGTGTAAGAAACAGGCTCTCTTGGGCCGGCGTGAACTCCGGAAGCGCGATGCTCATGTGTCGTCAGTCTTGCTTCTGTCTAGTTTGGACAACAGAAAATTTGGTGAAGAGCCGTACAGTGCGGCGGAAACCCCGTTGCGAAACGGGTTGAACCTGTTTCCACCTGTGCGCAATACCACGCCCTACGTGGCTCGGTGCCGGCCGCCGACCTTGCCAGCCGCGCTGTCACCTGAGCTGGTCCCGCCTGCCGCGGTGTCGCCAGTGCTGGCCGTGCCGTCGCCTGATAACCCGCCCGCGGGCTGCGGAGTGGTGCGGTGACCGCGAGTCGCCTCCGTTGGCGTTCGGTGGACTGACCTGCTGGTCGTCTGGTCGGACTCCTCGTCCGGCTTGCTCTCGGAATCCGGTGTTTGGCTGGCTATCAGCGGCGCGGGTGTGATAGCCCGTATGTCCTGCTGGGCTTCGGTGGACACGTTGTCCACCGCTTGACCGCTCGGCGCAACCGGGACCGTCTTCGCGTTCGGCGTTTCGAAGTCCGGTGCCAAAGGGGAGATCGACATTGCCGAGCCCCGCTGCGCCGCCCTGGTCGTGGAAACACCACGCATTGCGGCAGGCAGCGGCAGGCGAGCCGCGTCGGGGGAGCCGATGGATTCTGTGTCGCTAGAGCCGCCATTGCCCACCAGTCGTCCGATGTCGGCCAGCAATGCAACCAGATCCGGGGTGCTCAACAGTCCGATGTGAGCGGCGATATCAGGCATTACGGGATCGATGTCGGCCAGCCACGCATTGATCTTCGCGGTTGTGGCCCGATCAAAGGTGAAGATGCCTGGCTGTAGATCGCTTATCGACTGAGTGATTTGCGCGTCGGTCGGCCCGTTGACGGTGCCGTTCTTCACGCCGATCAGCCATTCGTCGATGAGACGATTACCCGGGTACAAGTCTCCAATGAACTTGACAACCGTCGGAACGGTCTGCCTGTACGCCTCGCACTTTGCCGCGCAATAGGGGCTCCCGGGGACTAATGGGTCGAAGGCTACGACGATGCCCGCGAGGAGGGCCTGAAATGCGCGGATGACCTGCTTGGGTGTGACGACGTTGATGGCGTCGCCTGGGGGCGCGAGCGGCGCCGTCAAGCTGTCGTAGAAAGCTACCAATGGTTCCAGTGGATTCCATGTGAATGCCGTGCCCGACCACGCCATCAAGGGCTCGCCAGTCACGGGGTCGGGGTGCGTACCCTGGTAGCCGAAGCCGTCATACGCTGGTCCGGACACGCTCACGACTCTGGGGAAGGTGTAGCCAGATATCAGCTCGGAAAGCGGTACGCGCAACCACCGCCCGCCACAACAGCCCGAACGCGGGAACCAGTTGTCGATAAGCCCAAGGGATTTGAATCCCAAAAGTATCGCTGCCATCTGAAGACCCTGGTCGAGCACTGAGATGCCGGTAATGGGCTCTATCGGGGTCACCGGGTAGCAGGTTTCTGCGTCACAGGAATCACTCACGGGCAACTCTGCCGCCGCGATCATCGCCAGTTGCTTGCCCAGAATGTGCGACATCGCCGGAAAGGGAACAAGCAAGTTGGCAAGTGACTCCCATTTCCCCGGGTCTCCGGCGTCGGTTCCCCAAACGTTCGTGGCGCTTCGGACCAGCCAGTTCCCCCCGTGAAATAGCGAGGCGGCTACCTGATCCACGGCCTGCACCCCGTTGTACGGGACGTTAGCCAAGGCGTAGACGAGGTTCAGCGGAATGTTGGCCACCGAAGCAGCCAGACGGGATTCCAGGTTGGCGACGTGGATGGCAGGGGGCGTCGGGGGTGGGATCGGAATGACGGCAATTGCGCTGGCCCCTAGAAGCGCCACGCCGCTTACTGCGCGTCGACGCACAGCTTTGTTCATACGTTCTTCCTGTCCGGGGGTAGCCCAGCGGCACCGAAGTATCTGACGATTTTGAGGGGAGGTTCGCGTCGGGGTTTCTCCGCGCCGATAACGATATTGATCAACTCACCACGGCGTCAAACTGAACCGATGCCCGCGTCGCCCCACCCGTCGAGCCGAGGCCGGGTGCCGCAGACATCCAGATGTGTCACCTGCTCGCGGCCTCTGCCCGCACTACCAGGCCGCTAATGATCCACCACAACGTCAGTAGATTCCAATTTTTCGTGGTGCGAGGAGCCACACTCGACATGGTGCTGCCGAGCCGAGCGGTCGTTTCAGTCCTTGGTGAGACAATAGATGCGGTAGGAGATTTCGCCGCGTTCGAGGTCCCTATAGAACATCGATCCGTCGACAACGGCGAACTCGCGGCTGAAGCGGCGAAGTAAGGCCGGTGTGTAACGGTTTATCAGTTCCATCGACCTCGGTGAGTTGTTGCGCAGACCACGCAGAACTTGGTCATTGACGATCTTCTCCGAGACAACCCGTAGCGGGGGTTTCGCCAGCGCTGCCTCCCAAGCTGGGGATTGGTCACGCTTCCTGAAGTCGGCGTGCAGGAAATACCCTCCGGGGCGCAGGACGCGCACCACTTCGCTGAGGAAACGCTCGAAGTTGGGGTAGATGTGTGAGGCTTCGACGTTGATCACCGCGTCGAAGGAATCATCGGGGAATGGCAAACGCTCGGCATCGCCCTGGACGAAGTCCAGACCGGGCAGGTTATACCTCTTCCGGCAGAAGTCGACGGCGGCAGAATTGAAGTCCAGCCCGGTGTAGGAGGCGGGGTGCAGCGTGCGCGTCAGGTAGGAGGCGCCGCCGCCGTGGCCGCAACTGACTTCCAACACTCTCTTGCCGCTTAGGTCAACCTGGGTCGCGGTCTGGTGGTAGAGCTGAATGCAAAACCGGTTTAGCTCATCAGCTTCCTCAAGTGGCAGACCCATCGGTGGGTCTTCCTCGTAACCCCAGTTCAAGAATTCGACATCCTCCTGCCCGTAGAGCCGACGGGTCAGGAAGGGGTACCAGTACCTGAAGATCTTCTTGTACGTCGGGGCGGAAGTGATTCGGTACACCAGGGCAACGCTGGCTTTGTCCAACGATTGCAGGGGGCTACGACTCATGGGGAGAATTATCGCACGAAGCCATGACCGCTGCGATCGCCGGGTTTCACCCGTGCCCTGGAATCTCGAGGGTGTGGTCGCCGAGTCGGTTCAGCGTCTGGCAGACGGGGCCAGGGCGCTGCGCGTAACTCCCGCTGACGCTTAGAAACGCGCTCTGCTCGACGTCGGCGATCTACCCGTGCGCCAGGTCGGACATCCGATGATCTTGGTGGTTTCGCTCGCAAGTTCGTCGGTGGTCATGCCCAGGCGGTCGGGTCGCCCAGGTAGAGGCCGCAGGCGGTATCGAGGGCGTCTTCGGGTGCGCCGGCCAGGTCGCCGGGTGGTCAGGACAGAATCCTCGTAGCCGTCCTTGCTGGACAGGTACCACGACAGTGGAGCGAGTGGTCACCGCGCAAGCGGTGGTGATCACCCCGGCCCGGCCCAGCTGCAAACCGCGTAGAGCAGCCTGGATCCGGGTGGCTTGGCGTCGATATCGCCGCGGCGCGGGCGCGTTTGAGCGCGTGAGGGGGACCCGTTTGGTGGTCCCACAAGCGAATCGCGGCGCTCGAGGCCGAGCTGGCTTTGACCCGCGATGCCTGTGAGCTATTCGACGAGCAGGCGGTGGTGCCCCCAAAACGCCGACGCGCGATCGCTGAAGGCTTCCGCGACACAGAATGCGAATCCGACCGCTGTCCGGGATCTAGCGCGAACAACCCCTCACCACCGAGATCATCAGGCACTCCCCATCATCGCCGACCACCGGCCATCAACCAGACACCCCGCCAGGCGTGTTACCGACCCACCCTCCCAGTGAGGCTGCGCCTCTGACCGCCGAGGTGGGCGGCTGAGCTGGGCTTCTCGCTTACTGACTCGATTTTGGGCAAGCTCACGCGAAGGCCGGCTGTCCTGATCGACAGACCGCCGCCACCCGCTGCGCCGAAGTCCGATCACCGAAGCGACCGGCCGTGCCACCCAAAGTGGCTGGTCAGACCTACTGTCTGCAGAAATTGGAGCGGGCAACCACCACCGTAGACGTTCCCAAAACTCTGCTCAAGTGTCAAAGTCTCAGCGACCAAGGGTCGGTAGACGTTCCCAAAACTCTGCTCAAGTGTCAAAGTCTCAGCGACCAAGGGTCGCTAGGTGACACGAACCGCCGCCCGGCAGTATCCGTCAGGAGTCCTGAACCCAGGACTTGCGTGCGGACAGCTGGGAAGGGGAAAGGGAATTGCACCATTGCTATGCCGTCTCCAAATCTCAACCGCGAAGAGAACGCTCATCCAGTGACAGCTGTGGGAAATCGATTGTTGCTTCATTTTCAATCGCACGTTCGACTGAGCCAGCCCGACGGCTGGCGCGGGCTGGACTGGAGCGGACCTTCATAGGCCACCAGAACCAGCGTCCCAGCATCGCGGCAATCGACGGCATCAAGAATGACCGCACCACCAGCGTGTCGAACAGCAAACCGAGAGCGATAGTGGTGCCCATCTGGCCGACCACCAGCAGGTCACCGACAATCATGGCCGCCATCGTGAATGCGAACACCAAACCCGCGAGGGTCACGGTCCTTCCGGTGCCGCTCATGGCACGGATCATGCCCGTCTTCAGTCCTGCGCCTATCTCTTCCTTCATACGTGAGACAAGGAGCAAATTGTAGTCGGCCCCGACGGCCAGTAGAATAATGGCCGACGTAAGCAACACCATCCAGTGCAGGTTGACGCCGATCATGTGCTGCCACAAAAGCACGGACAGACCGAATGCGGCCCCCAGAGAGGCCACGACCGTGCCCACGATCACTAGCGCAGCAATAAGGCTTCGGGTGATCAGCAAGATGATCGAAAAGACGATGCACAGCGATGCGATCCCTGCGATTATCAAGTCATAATTCCAAGCATCCTGCAAATCCTTCAAGACCGCCGCCACGCCGGCTATGTGGATCGTGGAGTTCACCAAAGGCGTCGCCTTGAGGGACTCCTCAGCAGCCGTCCGTATCTGGTCGATCCGCGCGATGCCCTGTTCTGAGGCCGGATTCCCACGATGGGTGATGATGAACCGCGCCGCCTTCCCGTCCGGTGACAGGAACAGCTTCATTACCCGCTGGAAATCGGGATTGCGCACCGCTTCGCGAGGGAGATAGAAGGAGTCGGCGGTTTGCGCCGTGTCGAAATCCTGCCCCATGGCAGCCGCGCCAGCCCCCAAGTCCCCCATCTGCCCGAGAATCCCAGACATGGTGCTGTAGGCGGTCAGCATCATGGTCTGCAGGCTCTTCAAAGTGTCAATCTGCGGCGGCAGCAACTCGACCAGCTGTGGAGCGACCGTGTCGATGTTCTGCAAATCCGGCCTGAGCTGGTCCAGCTTGTCGGTGATTCTGTTCATCCCGTCCGAGGCCTCCAGCCCAGCCTCGCGCCCATCTCTCATCGCCGAGCAGGTGGCGATACTGTCGCACAGTGCGCCGGATAAGACGCGGTCGTAACGGTTGAATGAATCATTCAATCTCACAATGTCGCCACGCACCTCATTGGTTATACCCAATATTTCATCGGTGGCGCCGATCATATGGTGCGCGCTCGTGGTCAGTTGTTGCATTTTGGTATATGCGGTCTCCATCGTGGCGATGGTTCCGTCAAGCCCATCGGCTTGTGTTCGCATATCTTCAAGTCGGTCTTTGACAAATTGCAAATTCTGTTGCTGGCCGGCAGCCTGCATGCTGAGTAAGAATGGTATGGACGTGTGCTTGAGAGGCGATCCTTCGGGACGAGTGATGCTCTGCACCCGGGCAACCCCTTCGACATCGAGGATGCCGTTGGCCAGTTTGTTCAACACCAGAAGGTCCGCCGAATTCCGCATATCGCGATCGGACTCGATCATCAGGAATTCGGGCATCATCCGCGCCTCTGAGAAGTGGCGGTCGGCGGCCGCCCATCCGATACTGGCGGGCCCATCGTTGGTAATGTACAAGCGGTCGTCGTAGCCCACCTGGTACCCCGACATTGCAAGCAATCCCGCCAAGGTGACGGCGGCGGAGGCTACGAAGATCGGCACCGGCCAGCGCACGATCGCCGTCCCCACTCGCCGCCAGCCGCGAGTCGACATCGTCCGCTTGGGCTCCAGGAGTCCGAATCGGCTGGCCACGGCGATAACTGCGGGGATCAGCGTGAGTGCGACCGCAATCGCGATGAGCATTCCCAAAGCGCACGGAGGGCCCATCGTCTGAAAAATCGGCAGCCGGGTGAAACTGAGGCAAAATGACGCCGCGGCGATAGTCAACCCGGAGGCCAAGATCACGTGCGCGACCCCCCGGTAAGCGGAGTAATAGGCTGACTCCCGATCCTCGCCGGCCTGGCGTGCCTCGTGGTAACGCCCGATGAGGAATATCGAATAGTCTGTTATCGCGGCGATGGTGAGAGCTACCAGGATGCTGATAGAAAAAGCCGAAAGGCCAATAGCGCCGACATGGCCCAGGGCGGCAACGACCCCCCGGACCGCGGCCAAGGCGATACCCACGATGGCCATCACCAGCACAACCGTCGTCACCGACCGGTAAGCCAGCAACAACATGATGGTGATCACGGCAACGGCAGCGATCGTGATTTTCACGGCGTCATGATCGCCGGTGTCAGTCAGATCTGTTGACAGCGGTGTGGGACCAGTGATGTAGGCCTTGACACCGTCCGGCGCGGGTGTCCGCTGCACGATATCGCGAATAGCGGCGACGGATTGATTTGCTGAATTCTCGCCTTGGTTGCCAACCAGATTCAACTGAACATACGCGGCCTTGCCGTCAGCGCTTTGCGCTGCTTGCGCGGTCAGCGGGTCCCCCCAGAAATCCTGGATGCGCTGCACATGTGCCGTATCAGCGCGGAACTTACGAATTAGGTCGTCGTAGTACTGGTGAGCAGCGTCACCGAGCGGATGATCGCCCTCAAGGAGGACCGTCGCACTGCCGTCGTTGCTAGGTTCCTTGAATGCTTCACTGATCTCCTTCCTCGCCAAGAAGGACGGCGCGTCTTGATAGCTCAACGACACGGCACGTTCTCTTGCGACCTGCTCGAGCGAAGGCACGCCGAGACTGACCAGAAGAGTGACCGCCAACCACCCAAGAATGACCGGCACCGCAAACTTTCGGAGGATTCTGGCAAGCAGTGGTCCGTGGTGGCTTCTGTCTTCGATTCTCATGCACCCTGTACTAGGCAATAGGTGAACGCATTCACTTCGTCCGTGACTTTCTCGGCCTTTGTCTCTCCGTCCACCACGATGCGGCAACCAATACTCTCGCTATCGCCCTGCGCCACAACGCTGCCGATGACCGCGGGCGAATCCGACGTAATCGTCAACGACCATGGCAAGGACGCTCCTTCGACTTGTCGCGGCGCAGAATCGACATCGAAATAGCTAATATCTGCCACGGTGCCCGCCGGGCCGAATACCTCATAAACGAGCTGCTTCTGGCGGAGAGACTTGGTGCCCCTGGCTTCACCCTCAGCGTATGACGCGCGCTTCTCGGATCCGAGAGCGCTGACCATCGACACCGCGTAACCTCCGGCCCCGATCACGAGCACAATGACCACCGGTATCCAAACCCGACCCAGAAGTTTGACAATCCCCACCCGCTGCACCCGCTCAGACCCCTTCACCGCATTCCCGAGCGATTGTACGGGTCGATGGCAGGAGCGAGCCGTCAGGATATTGCATAGTCCGACAACGGGAAGCGGTCCTGCGCCCTCACCGCATTCCGGACCGAGGTAGGCCGGAACAGCGCGGGCTCACCAGTCGGACTGAACCAGTACGACCGCGACGTTGCACAGCTGCCCAGCCGGAATACCGAATTTTCGAGCCGATCGGTCACGTTCTTCAAGAATCGGGCGTTGGCTTCCTCGGTGACTTCGAAGGTCGTTGCGCCGCGGCTCTGCAGTTCGCCGAAAAGACGGCGCATGTGACGCATCTGGTATTCCACCGTGTTGAACCACGACAAACCCACCCATGCGTATGGGCTGGCCATGTTCAGAAAGTTGGGGAACTGAGGAACCGAAATACCCTCATAGGCCTGGAAACCTGCCTCGCGCCACCATTTCCCCAGGTTGCGACCTTCGCGTCCGATGACTTCGATGGCCGGTAAGTTGCTTTCCCACACGTCGTACCCAGTGGCCAGAACTAGGGCGTCGACTGTCCGCTTGGTCCCATCGCACGCGACGATTCCGTCGGACTCGATGCGTTCAATACCGCTGGTTTCCAGGTGCACATTCGGCTTGGTAAACGACTGATAATATGAATTCGATATCGATGGACGCTTGCAGCCGAAGTCGTATTCTGGCGTCAGCTTGCGGGACAGTTCCTTGTTGCGCACCAACAGCCGCCGCTGAATTCGCGAGCCAGCCTTGATGGCCTTGTTGACCACCTTAAAGTGCCGGAAGTTCCACATCGTGATGACGTTGGCGATGTCCATGAAGGCGTCAGTGCCAAATCGCAATGCCCGTTGGGTCAGGGGCACCTTGGCGAAGAGCCGTTGCACGATGCGCGGGAACCTGATGTCGGCCTTCGGCATCACCCAGATCGGCGTGCGTTGATAGACGGTCAGCTCAGACGCCTCGTTGGCGAGTTCGGGGACTACCTGGATACCGGTCGAGCCGGTGCCGATCACCGCCGCCCTGCATCCGGCGAAAGAGTAGCTGTCGTCCCACAGGGCGGTATGGATGACGCGCCCGGCAAAACTGTCGATTCCGGGAATATCAGGTGTCTTCGGTTGGGAAAGATAGCCGGTCGCGACGATCAGAAACTGTGTGCTTATCGGCTCACCGCCCGCCAACGAAACCCGCCAGACCCGCGCGTCTTCATCCCACTGGGCGCCTTCGACAGTGGAGTTGAATCTCATGTGCCGGCGAACGTCATACTTGTCCGCGACGTGCTCGGCGTAGTGCTTCATCTCCGCCCCCGGCGGGAAGAGGCGCGACCAGTGCGGGTTCGGCTCGAACCAGTAGGAATAGGTGGTCGCCGGCTGATCGACCGCCAAGCCCGGGTATCGGTTGACGTGCCACGTCCCGCCCAGATCGTCCTCGCGGTCGACGATCACGATGTCGTCGTAGCCAAGGCGCTTCATCTGGATCGCGGCACCTATGCCGCCGAAACCTGCGCCAACGATCATCACGTCGAACTGCTGCTCACCCATAAGAACTACACGGTACCTTCTCGCCGCGAAGTGATCCGGTCAGGGTGCGCCAGAAAAACCGAGCCTTCACTGTGGATTGGGGCCCGCGAACACTCAGCGGGCCTGCGCGGTGTGGGACTATGCCGGCCGTGTCCACGGTTCGTGCGATACTGCCGCGGTGGTCACCCCAAATCGCTTGGTATCCAGCCCGTTCCTCAACCGCCTGGTAACGAACCCGGTTGTCTTCCATCTGCTATTCACCTCGTTCGTTACGAAACGGTTCGCCTCCCAAACGCACCTACTCGGCGATGATGACTGGCTGTTCTTGAACTACGGCTATGAGGAGGATCCTCCGATGGCCCTGCCGCTGGAGGCGTCCGACGAACCGCACCGGTACTTCATCCAGCTCTACCACCGCACAGCGGCCCAGGTGGATCTCAGCGGCAAGACGGTGCTGGAAGTCAGCTGCGGCCACGGCGGCGGATCGTCGTATCTCACCCGCACGCTGAAGCCCGCCTACTACACGGGGCTGGACCTGAACCCGGCGGGCATCGAGTTCTGCAAGAAGCGACACCCGCTACCCGGCTTGGAATTCGTCCATGGTGACGCCCAGAGCCTGCCGTTCCCCGACGACTCCTTCGATGCGGTGGTCAATGTCGAAGCCTCGCACCTCTATCCTGACGTTCCCCGTTTCCTCGCCGAAGTGTCGCGCGTGCTGCGCCCGGGAGGGCATTTCCTGTACGCCGATTTCCGCCGGCGCAGCGCTGTCGGCGACTGGGACGCGGCGTTGGCCGATACCCCGCTGCGGATGCTTTCGAAGACGGTCATCGATGCCGATGTGCTGCGCGGGAATGAGAAGAATCGGCCGCGTAAGCACGAGCTGATCAATCACCACGGCGCGGCGCTGCAGCGTGGCTTCACCCGCTTCTCCACCGATCTGACCGACTGGGCCTTCAACGGCGCGTTGCGAAGTGGGGAGTTCACCTACCGGGTGTACTCCTTCGTCAAGGAGTGACGTCGGGTCCCCGTCCAGAGAGATGGTCTCGCCGTCGTGACGACGAGGCCATTCGATTCCGCTCGGCCGAGTTGCACATACGGACAACTTCTGAACCGTAGGTGCCGGTGGGTTACGGTGACTGCCGGTAACCCGCGACGGTCCAAGGATCTTCACACTAGGGAGTGATTTCCATGATGCTGACTCGCTGGCTCCGATTCCGCGCCAGCCTCATGAAGATCGGCCTGGACGGCGTCACCGGGGTTGCCCGAGACAAGGCCGCCGCGTACAGCTCAGTCTTGACGGGCAGGGAAACGGCTCCACTCACTGACTTCGACCCGTTCTCGACCGAAGCGAAGCGGGATCCGTACCCGGGATACCGGGCGCTGCTGACCGGCCAGAACGTGCCGAACGTGTGGTATAGCCGAAAGCGCGGGATCTGGATCGTTTCAGGCTACGACGACGTGCGGAGGGCGTTGCGCGACCACGACGCGTTCTCCTCGGCGGAGAGTCAAGCCCGGTACCGGGTGCATCTGCAGTCCATGAATGCGGCCGACCCGCCTGAGCACACTCGGCTGCGCAAATTCGTATCCCGGGCCTTCACACCGCGGGCGATGGCAGAATGGCAATCGGTCATCAATGAAGTCGCCGACGAGCTCGTTGACGCCATGATTGCGCGCGGTAGAACCGAACTGGTGTCCGATCTCGCCAAACCGCTGCCCAACCGGTTAATCGCCACGATGCTGGGAATACCGAAACAGGATCACGCACAGTTCCTCGTCTGGTCCGATGCGATGGCCGAAGCGGCCTTCGCGCCGTTGACCGGACACGGAATCGCTCTGAGCGCACGCTCAGCCCGCGCGACAGCGGCAATGCGGCGCAACCTTGACCGCCTCATCACCCAACGCCGCCGTCATCCCGGTGATGACCTGATATCGATGATGACCGCTTCCGATGGCGACGATGTGCTGACCGACGACGAGGTCTTCTGGAGCGCTGCCATGCTCATCGGTGCCGGCAGCGAGACGACGACGAATCTCTTGTCGGGACTGTTCCTGACCCTCGCGCAGCAACCCGAGCTGTACGCCCGACTGCGTGAGCGCCCCGAGCTGATTCCCGGCGCGATCGAGGAACAGCTCCGCTTCGTCGCACCTGTTCAGGGGTTCTACCGAACTGCCACCCGCGACTACACCATGGGTGAGACCACGATCCCGGCCGGTGCACGCGTTCTGCTTCTGTTCGCCGCGGCGGGCCGCGACCCGCGCCACTACGACGATCCGGACACCTTCGACCTGAACCGCAACCCGTCCGACCACCTCGCCTTCGGTTTTGGCATCCACTACTGCCTCGGCACACCTCTGAGCCGTCTGGAAGTCAGCCGAGTCTTGACGCAACTGCTTCCGCGGGTCGAGTCCATCCGGTTCGACGGGGACTACCGGTACCTCGACAACCCGACGATGCGCGGACTGGCGCACCTGCCACTTGAGTTGGTGCCTGCCAGACCGGGCGCTACTGGAAGCGGCACGACCACGGGCGTCGTCAGTGACGCCTGAATCTCTCGAAAGCCCATGATTCGCAAGGCCTTACAGCCCGCGCGTGCCGAGCCAGGTGTGGATTCGTTCAGCGACGGCAGCCCACCCCGGCTCCAGCATCATGTTGTGACCCATGTTGGGGAAGAACTCTGCCTCGGTGCGATACGCGCGCGCCGTCGCACAGACTTCCTCTCGGGTGTGGGCGCCATCATCATCGGCGCCTAGGACCAACAGCGGGGTGGTCACCCGTTTTGGCCTGGGCAAGCTGAGCACGAGGCAGTCGATGCCGACGCGCGCGCTATCCTCTTGGAGCCTTGCCGCGTAATCAACAACGTCCGAATCCGGGGTGTGTGCAGAGAAGAATCGCTCACGCGCGAGTTGTGGGGTGCTGATATACGGCAACGCCTTGCCGGTGAGTGTCATCTTGGTGAAATGCCAAGGGTGGGCCCTTATCCAGCGCAGGGCGGATCCAAGGTTGCCCTGCGGAGGCATGGACGTCATCAACACACCGGCAGGCGAGTCGTTCGACTCCAGGTACTTCTGCACGATAAGTCCGCCCATAGAGTGACCGATAACCACCGGCGTTGTGGGCAGGCTGTCGGCGACCACGGTGACGTCCTCGACGAAGTCGGCGACCGAACAGGCACGTAGCGGCCTTTCAGTCGGGCTGTCGCCATGGCCTCGCAAGCTGAGCGCCAGAGCGCGATAACCCTTGTCGGCGAAGAAACCTAGAAAGTTTTCATCCCAACACCACGCCGCATGCCAGGCCCCGTGGACGAAGAGCAGCGGGACAGGGTGGGATTCACTGACGGCTCCCCTGTCGATCACCTCAAGCATTCGCACACGATCATCTTTTGCGCCCTGGGCACCTTGCGTGCCTCCCCTGGGTGAAGGTTGCTCTTTGGAGAACCGCAAAACTATCACGGAATAGACTCGACCACAGATTCAGTTTCCCAGCCCCAAGGAGCCCTGATCCAATGAATGCCCAACCGGTCGCGTTGGTCACGGGCGCGACGAGCGGCATCGGTGAGGCCACCGCCTACCGGTTGCGGGCCAAGAATCATCTGGTGTTCGCGGTCGGCCGCAATCCCGCTGCCCTCGATGGCCTGCGGTCACGAGGCTTCCAAGCCCGCACGCTCGATGTCACCGATGAGGCCGCTGTGACCCGACTCGTCAATGAGATCAACACCGACTACGGGGGTGTGGACGTCCTCGTCAACAGCGCCGGATTTCCGCTTCGAGGCCCTCTTGAACAGGTGGCGCTGAACGAGGCTCGAAGCCTCTTCGAGACCCATGTGGTTGGTCCGCTCCACCTTTCGCAGGCCGTCTTGCCTGGGATGCGCGCTCGTCGAGCGGGCATCATCGTCAACATCGGCAGCACCGGCGGGAGATTCACCTCCCCCGGCGCAGGCGCTTACCACATCAGCAAGTACGGCCTCGAGGCTCTATCGCTCGCGCTTCGGGCGGAACTGATGCAGTTTGGCGTACGCGTCGTGTTGATCGATCCAACCGGGGTACGTACCCGATTCGTCGAAGCGCAACTCGAAGAAACGCGTTCGTACGCCGATGACGATCCGTACGGCGAGTTCAAGCGCCGCTACGATGAGGCCGCACTCGCGCTGACCAAGACGCCCGGCGTAATGATCAACGCCGATACCGTCGCCCGCGCCGTTATGCGAGTGGTCGAGTCCAGGAACCCAAAACCCCGCTACATCGTGGGGTTATCGGGCCACGCAACGATGCTGGCGCGAACGCTGTTGACCGACCGGATGTGGGAGCGTGTCGTGATGATGGGCTTGCGCGGCTAGCTTCTTGCTCCATTCGAGCCCTGAATATCGCTGCATATCGCTGCGCTGCAGAACAACACAACCCAGGGTCGCTAACAGGCTGGGCGAGGCGCGCGAAGTCAGCGGCGATTGTCGGGTGCGACTGGCGTCCACAGCACCGATCATCCGTCGGCACAGCCCATTTGGCCACCTCAGCGCCCCTGACGCCCTGCGCAGGCAACACCTTCTTAGCGGATGCGCCCACGCCCGAAGTGCGCTGTCCACTTGCGGCTTCCCAGTCACAGACAAGCGCGGCAGCCGTCTGGCGAGCGCCTCGGGATGCTCCAGGCATTCAATCATGCTGCGTGGCAGACACCCGCTTGCGCCCCCCAGCCTCCCACCGGGCTCAATTCTCATCATTTGCGACGGAGCGCAACCACCCTGAGAGCCGCCCGCGGATGCAGCTAGGCCACGTTCGCAGACAACACAGCCACCGACTCAGGCGATGCCGCATCTGCGGTCGGCAGTGCGAGACTCGTGCTCGCCACAGTCAGAGTGCCCAGTGACCAGACCGTTTCGTAGGTCACCGCCGAGGCGACCAGTTGCAACGTCACCGTCTCCCCCGGACGGAGGGTGTGCGCAACCATTTCCATCGGAATGCTTACCGTGTGCTCCTGCCCGTCCAATATGACGGGGACGGGAGTGACTTGGTTGCCCAGCACTATGCCGGTGGTGTCGTCGACGAGCTGGGCGAAGACGTGGCGGGCAGTACCTGTGCCGGAATAGGTGACGGTCAACTCGGGTGCGCCCACAATATAGCGGCTCGTCGTCGCCGCCGGAACAACGAGATTGACTGCGTTGATCGCCTTCGCACCGCCGATGGTCAGCACGCCGAGGAGTGGTCCCGAGCCGCCAATGAACGGAAGCAGCGGTAGGTGGCCGCCCGTGCTGCTCGAGGCGACGATCGGAGTCCCCGGGGAAATCGGGTAGACGTTCGACGAGAAGTACTGCCCATGTTGGTCGACCCACTCGAACTGCGGGCCGGTCGAAACCGATTCGCCCTTCACGTACCGGTCGAGCCAATCGAGGGTTCGCTGCTCGATCAGCGCGCCATCGCGAAGGTCGAACAAATTGTTCACGCAGACGCCATGTCCGCCGCAGAACCACAGCACCTTTGTCGGGACACCGTTGGCAATCAAGGCTTTCGCATTGTCGTCAGCCTCCTGCAGGGTGTAGATCGAGTCGACCGTGCCCTGGAAAAGCAATGTTGGCGCGGTGATGTTGTTCAACAGGTCACGGGGGCCGCCAGGGCCGCGCTCGGCCAGCAGCGCTTGGTCAGTCTGCGTCAGCATGCCGGTCACGACTCCGTAGATGACGGCCGGGAGGATTCGCGGATTCGCCTCTGCCCCTTCACGTACGAGAGCGCTGGCGAGGATGGTTGCCCAGCTGCTTTTGAACGCCTCGCTCTTGTACAACGAGCTGTTCAAAGTGTTCCAGGCGATCGTCGGCACGATCGCGTCGACCCGGTGGTCGATGGCGGCGGTCACCAGTTGAATACCGCCGCCGTACGATCCGCCAACCATGCCGATCAGTGGATCATCAAGATCGCCCGGGTAGTCGGGCTGGACCTCGGGCTGGGTGGCCAACCAACTGATGATCGCCGAAACATCGCGCCCTTCGAAGTCCGGCGAGTCGACCTCTAACACCCCACCTGAGCTATATTCGCCGCGCGGGTCCCAGGTGACGACGTTGTAGCCCGCTCGACGCAGCGTCGCGATACTCACCACACCCACAGTGTCGGTGATGAAATCCTCCAACAGCGCACCGTCGAGGTTCGTCGCGCC
>Ga0315284_10006055_pt1 | contig 17218 bp, 15 predicted proteins | sample YL17G09_16_MG_FD_203696 | JGI IMG/M metagenome (GOLD analysis project Ga0315284, IMG submission 203696) | Sediment microbial communities from Yellowstone Lake, YNP, Wyoming, USA - YL17G09_16 | ecosystem: Environmental > Aquatic > Freshwater > Lake > Sediment | place: USA: Wyoming | collected...
AGCACGCCATCGCCGAGACCTTTCAGCAGGCGCTGCTCATGGAGCCACCGGCGATGCCGGGCATCGACGTCGGGGTGCGCTACCGCGCGGCGACCGACACGGCCCGTGTGGGCGGCGACTTCTACGATCTGGTGACTCTGGGGCCGGGCCGCCTGATGGTCATCGTGGGCGACGTGTGCGGCAAGAGCTTGAGCGCCGCGGCGCAATCGGCCGTCGTGAGGTACATGTTGCGCGCCTACGCCGCCGAGGGGTCGCCGGGAGAGGCGCTCTCCCGGCTCAACTCGGCGGTCTTCGCGCAGACCCCCGATCAGCCCTTCGTGACTCTGATCGTGGCCTACATCGACGTGGCGCGGCACATGTTCGAGTACGCGGTGGCCGGCCACCCGCGGCCCATCGTCCTTGCCGGCCACGGCGAGTTCCCCGTGCCGGGCGAGGGCAACGTCCCCGTGGGCATCTTCCGCGGGGTCGTGTACCCGACGAATCGCGCCATCCTGCCCGACGACACCTGCGTAGTCCTGTACACCGACGGCATCACTGACGCGCGCCTCGATGGGTCACTGTTCGGCGAAGCGCGCCTGTACGAGACCGTGCTGCAGCACCTCGGCATGCCCGCCCAGGAGCTGGCCGACGCCATTCTCGAGGCCGTCAAGGACTACGCCGGCGGCGTGCTGGCCGACGACTGCGCGGTGGTGACGATCAGGCTGCCGTGAGATGTAGGGCTCCGGTGGTCGTCGTCAGCTGCCGCTGACGACGGTGGCCATGGCGTCGGCCACGGCGAGCACGCGGGCGCGGCGGCCGAGGCGCGCCTCGGCCGCGGCGACGGCCGCGTCGACGGAGTCGAACGCGGCCACTCCGAGCGGCTCCAGAAAGCCGGGGTCCTCGGCGCCGACCACAGCCAGGCGGAAGCGCTCCAGCACACGTGCCATCACGAAGGCACGCTGTCCGCCGGGGCCGAGCGGCTCGCGCAACCCTCGCGCGACGAGCTCGGCCGGCGAAACTGCCGCGGCAAGTACGTTCGCGAAGTTGCGCTCGCCGGGCCCGTCGCCGGCGCCGCCCGGCAGGTCGGCGCACAGCACGAGCAGACCGTCGTCGGCGAGGGCCGGGCGGGCGGCGAGGCCGATGTAGGTGGCCGCGCGGCTGGCCTGGTAGAAGTTGTGGCTCTTGGGCGCGTGCACGCCGGCGACGACCACGTCGAAGGGCCCGTCGACGGCGCGCAACCAGGCGCCGCGGTGCGCCTGTGCCAGCGCGGCCTGCGCGGCCGTCGGGTCGCCGGCGGCCACGGCAGCGGCCTCGCCGCGCTCGTTCATCACCACATTGACGGCCCAGGCGAGCGGCGTGCGCGCGGCGATCTCGAGGAGGGTGGCTTGGAACGGGTTGCCCGTGAGTCTCCCGACGATGACGCCCGGCGCGCTGACGAACGCCGGGCGGTGCGTCCAGGCGATCGTCTCGTGGCCGGCGCAGCCGATGGCGACACCTTTCACCCCGCCGGAGAAACCGGCGTAGAGGTGCGGCTCGACCACGCCGACCGTGACGGCGAGGTCGGCCTCCGCCACGCGGCGCGCGATGCGCACCGGCGCGCCACCCGAGGTGAGGCCGAGGTCTACGCACGGCGTCTGCAAACCCTGCGCATCCTCGGTCTTCACGCGTCCGGCCAGCGGCGCGCCGGCGAGGCCCTCCCGCTCGGCGGCCGAGGTGGTGCGGTGCAAGCCGCACCCAACGACAACCGTGATGCCGTCGTCGGGGACTCCGGCGTCGGCCAGCTCCTCGACGAGGTGCTCGAGAAGGGCCGGGCTGGGGCAGGGGCGCGAAGCATCGGGGATGGTGACGGCCACCGTGGCGACGCCGCGCGCCAGACGGCGCAGGCGCGGCGCCTCGATGGGATCGGCCAAAGCGCGTTCCACAGCGTGGTCGAGGTCTGCGGCTCGCGGCAGGCGGGCCGGCGGTTCGAAGGCGTCGGCGCGGGGGATCGGCAGCCGGGCCGCGCCGCAGAACACCCAGGGGTCGTCGCTCACGCCGGCGGCTCCGCGTCGAACGGCGCGCTCTCGGGCAGCGCGGCCCCCGCGCGCCACCACAGGCCGAGCATGATGAGGATGCCGGCGAGCGGCACGAGGGCGGCGAAGAAGCCGACCACCAGCCAGTTGAGCAGGTCGCCGGCGGTCTTGCGCGCCGCGAAGTACCCGAGCAGCATGCAGATCACCAGCTGCGGGCCGAGCGCATAGAAGTACCAGCCGGTCTTGTAGGCGATCCAGGCCAGACTGGCGACGGTCATCGTCCGTACACGGCCAGCAGGCGTCGGACCGTCGCGCGCAGATCGGCGACCGCCTCGGGCGGTGACAGCGGGCGCGCCTGGTCGGCGAAGCGCAGCAGGTGATGCGATAGCCAGCGCTCGTCGACGTAGGGCTGCTCGGCGAGGCACGAGCCGTCAGCGAGCGGTCGCACCGGCTGGCGTTCGGCGATCCAGCGGTGCACCGCCGGGCTGTACCAGATGGTGGCGGTCCTGGGCGCGTAGCTCCCCGAGGCGGGGATGCCCTCTCGCCGGTAGAGCTCCAGTTCCACGTCGGGTCGCGGCTCGAAGCGCTCGTCGAGGAGCCGCGCAGTCTTCGTGGTGGCCACGCGGAACACGCGTGTGCCGCCGGCGGTCCGGCACCAGCACACGTAGTACCACTCGCCGCGGCTGTGGACGAGCAGGTAGGGCTCGACGGTGCGCCGGCCGATCCGCTCGGTGCCCTCGGTCCAGTACTCGATGTCCAGCAGCCGGCGCTCGACGATGGCGGTGTTGACGGGGTCGAGCACGTCGTCGGCGGGCAGAAGGAGGTCGCCGCTCACGAGCGTCGGCGTCGTGCCCTCGCGCGCCTCGCGCAGCTTGGCGGCGGCGCTCGCCAGAGCGGCGCCCGAGGCCGTGGGCAGCTGGCCGCCGACAAGCTCGACGGCGAGGAGCAGCGTGTCGGCCTGCAGCGGAGACAGGCGCGCCGGGCGGGCGAAGGCGGGCCCGCCGAGGTCGCAGGAGACGCGCAGCTTCGTGCGGCCCTTGTACTCGGCGTAGAGGAGCGCGCCGTCGGCGCCGAAGTTGACCAGGTTGAGGAGGCGGACGTCGGCGCGCAACTCTTCGGCGGAGACCCCGAGAGCGCCGCGGATGGCGGCGACGTCGAGCAGTGCCTCGTCCTCGCCGCAGCTCTGTAGAAGATAGGTGGTGAGGGCCGTGAGGCGCGTGAAGCGATCGACCTCCACGCGCCAGTCGTCGGCCGAGCGGCGCCGGCGGCGCTCGCCGGCGGCCGCGTCGCGGCCGGCGGGCCTCGCCGGCGTCGCTTTCGGCGGTTCCGCATCGAGCAGGCCGTCGAGGCGGCGGAGCTGCGCCGCCAGCTGCTCGCGCAGCTCGGCCGGCTCCAGGAGCTCCGCCGCGTCGGCCAGCCCGAGCACCCAGCCGAAGAGCGGCCGCGCGCTGGCGTAGGGCGTGCTGTACACGACGCCGCCGCCCTCCTGGCGCTCGATGGCGCCGCAGTGTCCCCAGTGCGCCTCCACCCACCAGGCCATCTCTGGCGCGACGCGGATGCGCGCCGTGCCCGTCGGCTTCGCGAGCTGCCACGCGGGCCGGTCGCGGTAGGCGCCGATGTCGAAGCTCTTCGGCGCCGCGAAGTCGTGCGGCGCGCGCGTGGCGTGGGTGACCCGCGAGCGGATGCGCGAAAGGCGGAAGGTGCGCTCCGCCCGGCGCAGGTGGCACCAGCCGATCAGGTACCACTCGCCGGCGACCAGTTGCAGGCCGTAAGGGTCGACGGTGCGCTCGAGCTCCTGGTCGCGGCCGATGGCGTAGTACGCGAAGCGGACGGTCTTGCGCTCGGCGATTGCGGCCTGCAGTTTAGGCAGCACAGTCGCCGGGGCGGCCGTCTCAGGCACGACCGTCAGCGGCGGGACCTCAGCGTCGGTGATGAGTTCGGGACGCCCCTGGGCCAGGCTGAGCAGCGCCAGACGCAGCGGCTGCGAGTACGCGAAGCGGTCCTCGAGAACGGCGAGACACGCGGCGAGCGCGGTAAGCTCCTCGCCGCTCAGCTCGACCGGCGGCAGGTAGTAGGCGCTGGCCGGGAGGCTGTACGTCTCGCCCGCGCCGGCTTGCGCGTCGGCCTCGGAGGAGATGTGCAAGCCGAGTCCGGCCAGCTCGGTGCGGTCCTCGTAGAAGCGGCGTTTGAAGGCCTCTTCCGTCATCGTCGGATAGCCTTCGACGCTGCGGCGGATCTGAGCGACGCTGACCGGCTGGCCGCGGCGGCTGAGCAGCAGCGCGACCAGAGAGAGACGCCGCACGAGCTTGTCGGCGTCCTTACTGAAGCCTTCCTCGCGGACCCTTTCGCTGTTCATCGGCGGCGCTCCGGGCTGAAGTGGTGAGGCGCGGGCGGCGGCTGCGCCACCCGCGCCTCATGCTACCGCAACCGGAGCGGGGAGGGGGAGGGGCCGCGAGCGCGGAGCGGCTGGTCTGCGACATCCGAGCCGGTCCCCCAGCTCGGTGCCGCCGCGCCCGGCCTCGTCACGCGGCCCGCTGTCTACTGCGCGGCGGCCTCTCTCGCCGCCGCGGCGATGATCGCGTCGAGCTCGGCGCCCAGGTCGGCCGGGAACGGCGCCGCCTCGGCGGCGAGGATCTCGGCCACCTTCTTCTGCGCCTTCTCGGTGGTGCTCTTGGCGCCGGCGTTCTTCCAGCCGTCGTAGCTGCCCGTCTCGCCGAGCCTGGCCTGCCAGAGCTCGCGCACGTGTGCGCGGGTGTGGTCGTCGAACAGGTAGCTGCCGCTGAACCCCATCGTCTTGATGAGCTCGACGGCCAGCGTCTCCTCGCTCACCTCGATGCCGCGAAGGATGCGCTTGACCATGCCGATGATCTCGTCGTCCACGACCATGTTCTCGAGGCAGAGGATGCGCGAGCCGTCCAGCAGACCGGTGCCGAAGGTCACGTCCGCGCCGTTCGCGTAGGCCATGAACAGCGCCAGCGTGTTCTCGTAGGCGCTCTGGATGCCGGGCTCCTTGGCGGTGGTGGCGCCGGCGCCGTACCAGGCCGGCACGCCGTAGAAGTCGGCCATGTGGCCCTGGCAGCCGCGCAGGAGCAGGGCCTCGGGCGAGTTGCTCGCGTAGGCGCCGGAGTTCATGTACATCGCCGTCGGGCCGCCGCCGTGGATGACCTTGGCGCCCGGGTGGGCGAGCTGCATCACGGTGGCCGCGCTGAGGAACTCGGCGTTGTTGACCACGGCCGAGCCGGCGATCGTGATCGGGCCGGTCGCGCCGAGGATCGGCATGGGGTAGAAGCTCACCGGGATGCCCGCCTCGGCCAGCACCAGGGCGAGGTCCATGCCGAAGCGCTCCTGGTGGAGCGGCGACACGGTGCAGATGATGGCCGTGAACAGCGGCCGGCGTTTCAGCTCCTCCGTGCCGCCGGCCAGGGCCTCGGCCATCTTGATGAGGCTGCGGGCCTCCCAGTCCTCCTTGATGCTGACGACGATGTTGTGCTTCTCGCTGCTGCGTACGCAGGCGTCGAACTCGTGGAGCACGCGCGTCTCGGGCGGGCAGTCCTGCGCGGAGACCACGGCCGAGGTCGCGGACACGTTGTCGAGCGCTTGCACGACCTTGGCACAGTTCTCGACGTCTTCCTTGCGCGACGAGCGCACCTCGCCGGTGGCCGGGTCGCGGTAGAAGACCCCGCAGCCGTCCGAGCTGATGTAGATGTGCTCGCCGTCGAGAGGCAGGTCGTACTCCGGATTGCGAGCGCCGAGCGTGAACTCGTGCGGCACGGTGCTCATCGCCTTCCCGACGGCGGCGGCCGGGATCTTCGCCACCGTCGTCTCGCGGTCCACCGAGGCGCCGTTGGCCTCAAGGACGTCGAGGGCTTTCTGCGAGTGGAACTTGACGCCGACGTTCGCGATCACATCGAGGGTTGCCTCGTGGATCTGCTGCACGTCGTGCTGCGAGAGCAGCTCGAGCTTGGCGCGCTTGCCGACGTAGCACGTGTCTGCGTATGCCACGGTGGGTCCTTTCAGAAGCGGCCGGACTCGGCCGCGGCGATGATCGCGGTGAACTCGCGGCCGAGCTCCTCGGGAAACGCGGGCGGGGGAGAGGCGAGGATGCCTTCGGCGACGGCCCGCGCCTTGTCTTCCAGACGCGGGCTGCCTGCGGCCTTCCAGCCGTCGTAGGTACCGGTCTCGCCGAGGCGCGCCTGCCAGAGCTCGCGCACGTGCGCGCGAGTGTGCTGGTCGAAGAGGTAGTCGCCCCTGAACCCCATCTTCTTGATGAGGTCGACGGCCAGGGTCTCCTTGTCGACGGTGACGCCGCGCACGAGGCGCGTGACGATGCCGAACACCTCGTCGGCGATGACCAGCTCCTCCAGCGACATCTGCTGCGCGCTGTCGAGGAGGCCGGCGCCGAAGAGGAAGTCCGCGCCGGCCGCCATCTCGAGTACCATCCCGAGCGTGTTCTCGTAGGCCGACTGGGCTTCGGGCTGCTTGGCCTTGGTGCCGCCCCAGCCGAGCCCGGCCGGCAGGCCGTAGAAGCGCGCCATCTGCGCCTGCACGGCGCGCAGCATCAGGGCCTCAGGCACGTTGGCGAAGTAGCCGCCGGTGCGCATGAACAGCGCCGTGGGGCCGCCGGCGTGGACGATCCTGGCGCCGGGGCAGGCGAGCTGCACCGCCGTGATGGCGGCGAGGATCTCGGTGTTGTTGACGACGGCCGTGCCGGCCGGCGTGACCGGCGACGTAGCGCCCAGGATCGGCATCGGGTAGAGCAGCAGGGGGATGCCGGCCGCGGCGAGCTCAAAGGCGAGCTCCATGCCGAAGCGCTCCTGGTGGAGCGGGCTGACCGTGCAGAGGATCACCGAGAAGGTGGGCCGGGCCTTCAGCTCCGCTGAGCCGCCGGCCACCGCCGCGGCCATGCGGATCAGCGGCTTGGCCTCGGTCGCGTCCTTGATACTCACGACGATGCTGTGCTTGCGCGAGGCGCGCATGCAGGCGTCGAGCTCGTGCAGGACGCGCGACTCCTCGGGGGCGTCCTGAGCGGAGACGAGCGCCGAGGTGGCCGAGAGGTTGGGCAGGCCGTCGACGACGCGGGCCGCGTCGTAGACGTCCTGCTTGACGCTCGGCCGCACCGTGCCGTCGGCATCCCGGACGAACGTGGCGCAGCCGTCGGAGCAGAGATACACGTGCTCCCCGTCCAGCGGGAGGTCGAACTCGGGGGTGCGCCCGCCGAGGGTGAAGTGGGCGGGCAAGGTCGCGAGGGCCTCGGTCACCGTCGCCGGCGGGATGCGCGCGACCGTCGCCTCCCGGTCCACGGTGGCGCCGTGGGCCTCGAGCGCGTCGAGGGCACGCTGCGAGTGGAACATCACGCCGACGTCGGCGAGCACGTCGAGCGAGGCTTCGTGGATGCGCTCCACGTCTTGCGCCGGGAGCATCCGCAGCGGGCGGCGGGGCCCGACGAAGCGGCCCTCTGCGTGAGCGCTCATGAGTCTCCCTTCGAGACCTCGGACTTCGCCCCGGTGATGAGCTCCTTCGCCACGAAGGGCGAGGTGACGGCTCTCACCAGAGCGTCGTAGTCCACGGCGAACGACACCGTATCACCGGGACGCAGCGGTTCGGGCGCGATGAGCACGCTCACATCGCTGGTGGCGCCGGCGAGATAGGAGCCCGGAAGCAGCGGCCGCAGGCCGCCGGGCTCGCAGTCGCGCCGGCCGAGGCAGAGAAGGGCGTAGTTCGCGTCGTCGCGCGGCAGGTCCACCTCGGGCACGTGGCCGAAGGCGTCGAGACCGCCGGGCCCCTGCGGCGCCGGCGGCTTGCGGTAGCACTCGAGCACGACCGCGGTGAGCACTGGGTCGGTGCGCTCGAGACCGGCGATGCCGGCGCCGCTGACGAAGTCGTAGCCGTAGATCGGACCGCCACCGGAGCGGATCTCGGTGCGGAAGCGCGGGTGATAGCCGTCCAGATGCTGCAGCACGCAGGTGCCGCCGAGCGAGAGCTGCGGCTGGGCGGTACAGCGGTCGGCGATGCCGGCGAGCACGTCCTCGGCCTGCCGGAACAGCTCTTGCGACGGCAGCTGCCCGGACAGGCAGGCGAAGTTGACGCTGACGCCGGCGAGCTCGACGCCCGGCAGGCCCGAGAGCTCGGCGGCGACCGCGGGAGCGGCGTCAGGCAGCACGCCTTCGCGGCGGTCGCCGAGATCGACGGTGAGGAGGATCTGGATGGGGGCGCCGGGGGCGTGCTCTCCGAGCACGCGGGCGGCGCCCACGTCGCTGAGCAGCACCCGGTCGGCGACCTGCGCCACCGCTTCGAGCTCGTCGGGCTGCGGGGCGCGGATGAGCGTGAGCGGTCCCAGCGCGGCGGCCGCGAGCCGCGCCAGAGCGGGCAGGCGGGAGTCGGCGAGGCCGGCGCAGCCGGCCTCGAGTAGCGCCTGCCCGACGCGCGGCTCGCCGTCGACGCACTTGGTGACGCCGACGAGGGTGAACCCGTCGCCGCGCAGCCGCGCGGCCAGCAGGCGCGAGTTCTCGGCGACGGCGTCGAGGTCGATGGCGAGTCTCGGGTAGCCGGTCATCGGTTCACTCTGCGGGGGGCCGGCCGAGACGGCCGTGTGCGTTCGTGCCGGGCCATGTGCTCAACGTTCGCCACCTGATGTGGTCGTGGACCAGGCGGCGAGCCGGCCGCCGGATGATGGACGAATGGCCGGTGAACGGCCGGGTCGCATCGCGGTCAGGTCGCCGTCGCCGGCGTGATCGCGCGGCGCCTGCCCGGTCGAACCGGGGACCATCGCGACGCGGTGGGAGGGGGCGGCTGCTAGAAGTCGTGGAACTTGCCGCCCGAGAAGGCGGCGTGGCGGTGGTCGTGGGGCTTGACGTCAGCCACGCGGTTCACGTTTCTCCCGTAGCCGGTGGGACGGAGCGTGGGCAGTATACTTCGGCCACATCCAACCGTACAAGCGGGGGCATGGCGTGCCGACCAACGATCCGTGGCTGACCGTCCGCGATGGTCATCTCTGCTTCGACGGCGTGGACATCGTGAAGGTCGCCGGCGACGCCGAGACGCCCTTCTACCTGTTCAGCGAGCGGTGCCTGCGCCACAACATCGCCGCGCTGCAAAAGGCCTTCGGCGGCCGCTCTCCGCGCAGCGAGATCTTCTACGCCAGCAAGGCGTGCTCCAACCTGTGGTTCCTGAGCGTGGTGCGCGACACCGGCATCAACATCGAAGTGAACTCCGGCGGCGAGCTCGAGAAGGCGCTGCGCGCGGGGTTCGAGCCGCGCCAGATCGTGTTCAACGGGGTCGCGAAGACGCGCCCCGAGATCGCCGCGGCGGTGAGGGCCGGCGTGCGCGCCCTGCTCGTCGACTCCCTGCACGAGCTGGGCCGCATCGCCGAGGTGGCGGCCGAGGTCGGCAGGCCGGCGGCCGTGGCCCCGCGCATCGACGTGCACGTGCCCACGGCAACGCATCCCGGCCTCGAGACCGCCCACGGCGGCAAGGCCGGCATCGACCGCGACGACGCCGCGGAGGCCTTTCGCCGCGCGGCCGCCGACCCCGGGCTTGAGCCGGTCGGCCTGCACCTGCACGTCGGCTCGCAGATCACCAGCGTGGCCCCGTACCGGCAGGCGCTGGGCAAGGCGCTCGACCTCGTCGACGAGGTCGAAGCCGCCGCCGGCGTGCGCCTGCAGTTCCTGGACGCCGGCGGCGGCTTCGCCGTCCCGTATCGCGAGTCGCCGCCGTCGGGCGCCGCCGCCGACTACTTCTGTTCCCAGGTGAGCCTCGACGAGTACGCGGCGACGATCTGCGGCGTGCTCGAGGCGCGGCGGCCGGACCTCACGCTCTTCATCGAACCGGGCCGCTCGATAGCCGCCACCACCGGCGTGCTCCTGACGCGCGTGGAGAACGAGAAGACCAAGCGGACGCGGGAGGAGGACGGCCGAGTCGTCGGCGAGGAGCGGTGGCTCACCATCGACGCCGGTTTCAATACGCTGCTCGAGCACACCAACTACCGTTGGTACTTTCGCACCCTCGCCGCCGGCCGGGCGGGCGAGCCGGCCGACACGCAGTTCCGGCTGGCGGGCCCGCTGTGCGACGGCGGCGACGTCTTCGCCGGCGACGACGACACGCCCTACCGGCGCTTCCCCGCCGGCACGAGCGTCGGCGACCTGGTCGTGTTCCTCGACGCCGGCGGCTACACCCTCGAGATGATGAACGACTACAACGCCCGGCCGCGAGCGGGCGTGCGTGCCATCACGCTCGCCGGCGATGTGGTGGAAGTGCGGCGCCGGGAGACCAGCTCCGACCTCTACGCCTTCGACCTGACGCCCGGCTTCGAGCCCTGACGGCGTGCCGTTGCCGGGCGGGGGCGGGCTTTCGCCCGCCCCCGCCCCCCATGCCCGCCGTCTCAGATGCTCAGACGACCCATTGCGCCCGCACGCGCGCGTACATGTAGCGCGTGGAGCTGTAACCCATCTTCCAGTAGGTGTGGTAGTAGTCGGTGGTGTGCGCGTCGACGACCTTCTGCCCGGCGCTGTTGCTGCCGACCACCACAGCTACGTGGTCCCAGGCGCCATCACCGCTCCAGTCGTAGTACACGAAGTCGCCTTTGCCGAGCGTGCTGATCGACGTCACCCAGTCTGTGCGGCTGCCGTTCCAGTAGCTCATCTGCTTCGTGACGTTGATCCAGCTCAGGCTGTAGCTGTCGTCGGAGGTCGACGAGGTGCCCTTGCCGTTGTACCACCAGCCGTTGCTGTAGTCGCCGGAGGTGACCGGCATGCTGCCGGCGCGGCCGCCCTGCGAGGCGAAGTTGGCGCAGTCGGCGCCGAAGCGGACGTAGCCGGGGTTGTACGAGAGCGCATACCGGTCGGCGTAGCCGGCGGCGGCGGCACGGTCGTAGGTGATGATGTCCCTGTAGCGGCGGATGCCCACGGCGTGCCGGACCCACTGACGTTCGCGGCCGCTCGCCGCGGTCGGACGCGCGACTTCGCGCTCGAGGCGCCCCGCGGCCCCACGCACCACCGCGGGCGACGCCCCGGCGGCCTCCAGATACGCGGGCACCAACACGTCGAGATAGGAATCGCCGACGACCTGCCACGTGCCAGCGACACGCTGCAGCGAGACGGTGTGGTCGACGCCGGAGGCCTCCGTGCTGCGTTCCATCCCGGCCGCGTGCCACACGATCGTGGTGATCACGTGAGCGCTCACCGTGGCAGTGTCGCGGGTCGCGCCCGGCACGGCGCCCAGGACGGTGATCTCGCTGTCGACGGAGTCGATCTGGTGGCCGAGCTGGGCGGCGCGCAGTGCCGTGCCGCGGGCGATTGCGCGCTCTGTGACTGCCAGTGTGCCGGCAGACGTCGTCCAGGTGGCGAGCACGGCGCCCGGGTCGGCGGCGGTGATCGCCGCCGCTCGTGCCTGCAGATAGGCCGTGGCAGCGGCTACCTGCCCGGGCGCCGCCGCGGCGGGCGCCGCCGCGGCGCCGCAGGCGGCCGCGGCCAACGCGACGAGCGCAAGCCTTGACCAGTGTCGCTGTTTCATGAGGGACCCCTTTCGTAGGGTTATGGGCTCGTGGTCACGGCTGTGATCAGCCAGCCCCCGGCAGTGGTCCCGACCCTCCCCAGGGTGAAGAACAACGTGGTGTCGCCGTCGCGTACCGGGCTCCCGGACCCTCCGGATGCGTGCACCCGTGCGACCACGACGAGCGTGCGCGGGTCTGGCGAAGAGCCGATGCGCGCTGAGCGGAAGTCGAGCCGCAGCACCGCGCGCAGCTCGCGGCGCGGCCACACCTGCGGCGTGGCGAACAGCGCGGCAGCGCGCCAGAGCCGGCGGCTGCCCACCAGATCGCAGAACAGCTTGACGGTGCGCACCGCGTCGAGACGTTGCGCGCCTTCGGAAGCGCTCGGCAGCGCCGCCGCCGTCGGGCTGCTGCCTGCGCCGGCCGCTGCGGACGGCGCCGTCGCCACCGCGCCGCCGCTGCCCTCGCGGCGGTCCGGCCGCGGCAGAGCGGCGACGGCGAGTACGATGACCATGGCGAGACAGAGCGCGATGATGGTGGTACGGAACGTCATGTCCGTATGGTGCGCCGCCGCCCCGCCGGGCCTCAAGGGTGACGCCTCGCCCGGGCGGTGACGTTTCGCCGGCCCCGGGATGACGTTGGCCGACGCACTGCGGCCGCTGGTCCTCGGCCGCCGGAGAAGCGACAGGCCGGCGCGGGGCGGCCGGGCCCGATCCGGGCGCGCCGGCTCGGGCGGCGACCGGTGACGCCGGCGGCCGCGTCGTCGCCCGGGGCGGCCTCCGGCGAGCCTTCGCCCCAACCCGCGCCCGGTCTGGGCGCGCGCCTCCGCCGCGACCTCCGGATCGGCGTCAAGGCCGGCCTGCGGACCTTCTGGGAGCTGGCCCGCGTCATGGTCCCCGCCTACGGCATCACGCTCGTCCTCGAACGCCTGGGCGTGATCCAGCGGCTGGCCCAGCTGGCGCGGCCGCTGATGTCGCTGCTCGGGCTCCCGGGGGACGCCGCCGTGCCCCTCATGGTCGGCTACGTGCTCAACATCTACGCGGCCGTCGGCTCGATGCAGGCGCTGCATCTCAGCGCGCAGCAGATCACGGTGCTGGCCATCGCCATCCTCATCGGGCACAACCTGCTCGTTGGGGCGCGGTCCTCCACAAGGCGGGCATGAACGGCTTCGCCTTCGGCGCCCTGCGCGTCGTGGCCGGTCTGGCGGCGGCCGCCGTCGCCAACCAGCTCATGGGGCTGTTCTGACGATGACCGACCTGCTGCGCACCTTCGTCACGGGGTCGGTCGACCTGCTCCTGCGCGTCTTCCTCATCGTCGTGCCCATCATGGTCGTCCTCGAGCTCTTCGAAGGCACCAGACCGTTTCGCGCCATGGTGCGCGCCTGGGCGCGAGTGGTGCGACACGTGGGCTTGAACGAGCGTTCCGCCGCGCCGACGCTCATCGGCTTCCTGCTCGGTCTTGCCTACGGTGGCGGCGTCATCGTGCGCGACATACGCCGCCACGACCTGGGCCGTCGCCAGGTGTTCATCATGAGCACCTTCCTCAGCATGGTGCACGCCGTCGCCGAGGACTCACTGGTGTTCATGGCGCTGGGGGCGAGCGTCTTCTGGGTCGTCGCGTACCGCATCGTGTGGGCGGCCCTCGTGACGCTCGACCTGACCGCGGTCGCCACGCTCGTCGTACGCCGCCGGAAGGCGTGAGAAGGAGCGGGTGTGAGCGCCGGGGCGTTGACACGGGTCGCCGTCGTTCCCTATTCTTGAGTGGAATTATCGCAAATGCTGTCGGCGCGGGAGCGGAGTGGGCGTGAACATCTCCATGAAAAGCAGGTACGCGGTGCGCGCCCTCACGGAGCTTGCGCGGCGCGAGGAGACCGCGCCCGGGAAGCCGGTCCGGCTGGGCGACATCGCGGACAGCCGCGACATGCCGCTGCAGTTCCTCGAGCAGGTCTTCTCCGCGCTGCGCCGCGGCGGCGTGGTGCGCAGCCGGCGTGGCGCCGCTGGCGGGTATTCGCTGGCGCGCCCGGCCGCGGAGATCAGCGTCCTCGAAGTCGTGGCGGCGCTCGACGGCGTACCCTCGCCGGCGGAATGCACGCAGGGCCTCTGCGAGCGGGTCGACGGGTGTGGCGCCTCGTCGGTCTGGATCGAGGCCCAGCAGGCTCTCGTGAAGGTCCTCGGCGGCACGACGATCGGCGACCTGCTGGCGCGCGAGGACGCTTTGCGTGGACGCGCGCCGATGTATCATATCTGACTCTCGACCCCCGGCCTCGCCGGGGTCCGGCAAGGAGACCGCATGAACAGGGCAGGCAGCATCACGGAGCTGATCGGACGCACTCCTCTGGTGCGCCTCAACCGCATCTCCGACGAGAGCGGCGCCGAAGTGCTGGGCAAGCTTGAGTCGTTCAACCCGGGCGGCAGCGTCAAAGACCGCATCGGCCTGGCGATGATCGAGGCCGCCGAGCGCGACGGGCGCATCGCCCCGGGCCGGACGACGATCATCGAGCCCACCAGTGGCAACACGGGCATCGCCCTGGCCATGGTCGCCGCGGCGCGCGGCTACGACTTGGTGCTCACGATGCCCGATACCATGAGCATCGAGCGCCGCACGATCCTCAAGGCGTTCGGCGCGCGTCTCGTGCTGACGCCCGGCGCCGACGGGATGCGCGGCGCGGTCGCCAAGGCGCTCGAGCTCGCCGCGGAGGGCGCCGACGCCTTCGTGCCGCAGCAGTTCGAGAACCCCGCCAACCCCGAGGTCCACCGCCTCACGACGGCCGAGGAGATCTGGGCCGACACCGGCGGCGAGGTCGACGCGTTCGTGGCCGGCGTGGGCACCGGGGGCACGCTGACGGGCGTCGGCCAGGTGCTCAAGGAACGCCGCCCCGGCGTGCTCGTGGTGGCCGTCGAACCGGCCGACTCGCCGGTCCTGTCGGGCGGCGCGCCGGGCCCGCACAAGATCCAGGGCATCGGCGCCGGCTTCGTCCCCCAGGTGCTCGACACGGAGGTCTACGACGAGATCGTGAAGGTGAGCGTCGACGACGCCTTCGCCGCGGCGCGCGACCTCGCGCGCCAGGAAGGCGTCCTCGTGGGCATCTCGGCCGGCGCCAACGTGTGGGCCGCCGGCCAGGTGGCGCGCCGGCCTGAGTTTCAGGGCAAGATCGTGGTCACCGTGCTCTGCGACACCGGGGAGCGTTATCTGTCCACGCCGCTCTTCGGCGATCTCCCCGAGGTCAAGGCTTGAGCGTGCAGCACGGCGAGGTGGAGGCGTGAGCGCGCGGCGCGGCGAGGGCAAGGTGAGCGGAGGGCGAGTATGCTGATCAGCGGCAAGGAGCGCCTGCGATACGACTGCCAGCTCGTGCTCAAGGACGTCGGCGAGCGCGGCCAGGACAAGCTCCGCAAGGGCTCCGTGCTGGTCGTCGGCGCCGGTGGGCTCGGGGCGCCGGTCCTGTACTACATCGTCGCGGCCGGCGTCGGCCGCGTGGGCATCGTTGACGACGATGTGGTCGAGCTCTCCAATCTGCAGCGCCAGATCCTCTTCACCACCGACGACATCGGTAAGAGTAAGGCCGAGCGCGCCGCCGCGCGCCTGCGGGCGCTCAACCCGGACGTGCAGGTGGAGCCCTACGAGATGCGCCTGGTGGCGGCCAATACGCTGGACCTCGTGCGGCGCTACGACGTGATCGTCACCGCCGTGGACAACTTCCCGACCCGCTACCTGCTCAACGACGCCTGCGTGTTCGAGCGCAAGACGCTGGTGGACGGCGCCGTGCTCCGCATGGTGGGGCTGGCCATGACCGTCAAGGGCGGGGAGACGGCCTGCTATCGCTGCCTGTTCCCCGAGCCTCCGCCGCCTGCCGGCCTGGTCAGCTGCTCGGAGGCGGGGGTGCTCGGCCCCATCCCCGGGACGATCGGCGCGATCCAGGCGCTCGAGGTCATCAAGGTGCTCACCGGCGCCGGGGCCCCACTGTACGACCGCCTCGTGCAGTTCGACGGCGCCGCCATGACCTTCAACCAGGTCGAGGTGGCGCGCGTCCCCACGTGCCCCGTGTGCGGCGAGCAGCCCACCATCACGGAGCTGGTCGACTACGATGATTGACCGACGCAGTCGGGTCAACGTGGGGGGCGCCGTAGGTGCACCGCACACTGACCCATCTCGCGGGGCGCGCGCAGCCCTGGAGCGGCTGGAAGCCGAGCTGGCGCAGCTGGGCTCGGCTTGCGTGGCCTTCTCGGGCGGCGTCGATTCGAGTCTCGTGCTGGCCGCCGCCGTGCGCGCTCTGGGACCGGCCCGCGTGGTCGCCTTCACGGCCGTCTCCGCGACGTATCTGCCGGAGGAACTGCAGACCGCGCGGGCGCTCGCTGCAGGGCTTGGCGTGAAACATGTGGTCGTCGAGACGCACGAGCTCGACGACCCGGCGTTCACCGGCAACCCGCGCGAACGCTGCTACTTCTGCAAGCGCGAGCTGATCGCCGAGATGGCGCGCGTCGCCGCCGAGACGGGCTGCGCCGCGCTGGTCGACGGCGCCAACCTGGACGATCTCGGCGATCATCGGCCCGGGATGCGCGCCACCACCGAGGGCGGCGTCGCGCACCCGCTGCTGGCGGCCGGCATCGGCAAGGATGAGGTGCGGCGCTTGTCAAGAGAGCTCGGCCTGGCCACGTGGGACGCGCCGCAGCAGGCCTGCCTTGCGTCTCGCATCCCCTACGGCGAGCCGATCACGGCGCAGAAGCTGAAGGCCATCGCCGCGGCCGAGCGGGTGCTGCACGAGCTCGGCTTTCGCCAGTGCCGCGTGCGGCACCACGGGAGCGTCGCCCGCGTAGAGGTGGAGAGCGGCGACCTCGGGCGCGCGCTCGAGGCGCGCGAGTCGATCGCGCGCCGGCTGCGCGCCCTCGGGTTCACGTATGTGACCCTCGACCTGGAGGGGTTTCGCTCGGGCAGCATGAACGAAGCGCCGGCCGCCGAAGCGCCGGAGAAGGGGGCCGCCTCCGGCGGCCCCGTGAGCGCCGGCGCCGCCGCGTGATAGCGTACCGCTCGGGCGTGCGGCGGCCTGCGGCCGCCGCCGAGAAAGGGAGGTGATGGTCGTGTTCCGTAGGCTGCTCGGCATCGCGAGCCTGGGCATCGCCGGCTGCTGGTTGCTCGGCAAGCGGGCGCGCGGATGCACTCCCGTCAACTCGATCGTCGGAGGCCTGAGCCGCGACGTGCACACGGCCGTGGACGAGATCAGCAGCGACGTCAAGGCGGTGCAGGAGCGCGACCCCGCGGCGACGTCGAAGTTCGAGATCGTGACTTCGTATCCGGGCCTGCACGCCCTGTGGCTTCACCGCCTGGCGCACAAGCTCCGCGGCGTGGGCGTGCCGCTCGTGCCGCGCTGGATCAGCCAGTTCAACCGCCTGCTCACCGGCATCGAGATCCACCCCGGCGCGCGGATCGGTCACGGCTTGTTCATCGACCACGGCGCCGGCGTGGTGATCGGAGAGACCACCGAGATCGGCGACAACGTGACCATGTACCAAGGCGTCACCCTGGGCGGCACGGGCAAGCAGACCGGCAAGCGGCATCCCACCGTGGGCGACAACGTGGTGCTCGGCGCCGGTGCCAAGGTGCTGGGCGCGGTGACCGTCGGCGACAACGCCAAGATCGGCGCCGGCAGCGTCGTCGTCAGCGACGTGCCCAAGAACTCCACCGTGGTCGGTAACCCGGGCCGCCCGGTGCTGCTCCAGGGCCAACGCGTGGGCATCCCCGACATCGACTA
>Ga0315284_10006056_pt1 | contig 17217 bp, 8 predicted proteins | sample YL17G09_16_MG_FD_203696 | JGI IMG/M metagenome (GOLD analysis project Ga0315284, IMG submission 203696) | Sediment microbial communities from Yellowstone Lake, YNP, Wyoming, USA - YL17G09_16 | ecosystem: Environmental > Aquatic > Freshwater > Lake > Sediment | place: USA: Wyoming | collected...
TCGACTTTGGTACGTATCTCAAGCGCACCGGATATATTATGCTGTATAGAGCGGGCTGGACCGATCACGCAGAGGTTGTGCGCATTATTTTGGATAGCATGGGTACAGATACACCGTTCACGTGGACATTGGAGGACGTAATTTACGACGTAATAGCGAACGGTGATGCTAAAATCATTCGATGCGTATTAGAGCATCCTAATATGGCAGACCATTTGTGCAATCCGTCAAACAATATGATCGAGCGGGCCATAATCCGGGCTTCTGAGTATGGATACACAGATATCGTAAGGCTTATAATCGGAAACCAAAAAATGACGCAGCACTTGAATTCTGTATCGTACACAGCCGCCATATCAAATGCGTGCAAATATAATCATCTCGACATTTTGTTCGATCTGCTGAAATTCGTTGAATCCAAACCGTACAGTTCGTATGCTTTGGATCTGATAGGTGCTCTACTAGCTGCATGTTCAAAAGGAAATCTAGAGGCCGCAAGATGTCTTCTGATGTATTCACGTGTCGACCCGTCTACTAATAACAATGCAGCTCTATCGGCCGCCTGCTCTTCGCGCAATTACGACTTAGTCAGGCTGCTGCTTGACGACGCGAGGGTAGATCCGGATCGGTTACCAGCCCCGCCTTACAAAAGGCCGATCAAAATCGCAACCAAGTCGTTCGAAATATTCAAGATGTTGATGGACGACGGCAGAGCAGATCCGAGTCGGGATAATAACACCGTACTGATCAAAACCCTGACTGCTAACAAGCGCGGCATCATCGATATGAGAATCCTAGAGCTGCTGTTGGCCGATCGCAGAGTAATCGAACAGGGTTTAGACGACGCGATACACATAGCCCGACTGTATCGATATCAGGATGCGCTGACCATGTTAGAGGCCGCTAAGCTGAAAGCTGAACAGTCAAAGAATGAACAAAAAAACATTGAAACATAATGATCCTCAACCGTATTCCTCTATTAGTTCAACACATCACGCCGCTATGAGATGAATCGATCTATTCTGAACCAGATAAAGCGCGCGATCAGACTCAACCTAGAGGACAAGGCTAGTCAGATCGTAAAATCGTATGGCAGCTATTTATCGCGCAAAGACATTAGATCCCTCATCACGTACATGGATGCTGTCAAAATGTACAGCTATTGTGTAATACGGTACATCTACTACGTCTCACCACATAGGCACGACTTCGACCCGTCGACGGAGTACAGCGAAGCATTCGACCGGATCGACTATAACCGCATGCTGCATCGGACAGAAGAAGAGTATCCGGAAATCTTCGAGCTGCTGATTCAGGACGACAGATTTGACGCATCGAACGATAGACCGAGCGGGCCGTACAACTACAAAAACGAACAGACGCTGCGGCGATTGTTAGAAGGCCATCCCTACACGTACGAACCGAGTATGGTATTCATCGTCGCATGCACTAGAGGGTTTACGAATTTAGTGCGCGAATTGTTGGACTACCCGGACATAAATCAGGCTCTAGCAAATAACGAAGCCATGGTATCGGCCTGCTATCACGGCCATACGGACATTATAAAAATGCTTCTAGTAGATCCGCGGATAAATCCGGCCGACCAAAATAATGGAGCTATAAACGGCGCGTGCCGCTCTCATAATATGGATGCCGTAAGACTTCTGCTAGCCGATGACAGAGTCGATCCGAACGACCCGGTCAACCGATCCAGACCGATCTATAACACAAACAATATTGAAATTATCCGTCTACTGATGTCGGATAAACGGGTCGATCCGAGCGCAGACAACAATAAAGCTATACGGAGCGCTGTTAAGTACGGCCCAAATAAGACCAGAGCGGAGCAAGTAAAACAGCTGCTGACGGACGACAGGGTTTTGCGACTAGAAGTTCGGCACGGATTGGATAGCGCAATTATCGAAGCAAGGTGGCAAGGCTTGACAGGCATAGCAGAGATGCTGATAACTGCTACACGGAACGCCGCAAACACAAAAGATTGAAAATTAATAAGCTACATCAATCTATTTTCTTCTATCGGCCATCCAGCTATACACGTGCTTTGATGTACTACATCGGTATCACATCTGATGAATAAAACCGTACTCAGCCAGCTAAAGAGCGCGATCAACCGCAATCTAGACGAGAGGGCGAGACGTATCATCGAATCAGATGGTTCGTACTTATCGATAGCGGATTTTGTACTGCTCATCAATTACATGCGCAAAATTGGAAGATTTTCGCGGCCCGTTTTGGAGTACGCATATTCCAAATCGATCTATAGGAACGTGTTGTTCACGGATCGGTTTCACGCGATATATTTAGTGATGCGGGTGTGTAGGAACGGCGATATTGATATTGTTCGACTGCTGCTGACAGATCCCGGCATCGATTCCGTCGACTGTTTTTATGCTTTGGAAACTGCATGTGATGCCGGTCACATCCGTATCGTGTCTCTACTTCTGGCGGACGATCGGATCGACAGCCGTATATTAAAGATAAGCGACATGCCGCTGAATAAGGCGTGTTTGAGTGGCCACAACGACATAGTGAAGCTGCTGCTGGCCTGCAATAAGTTCGGCGCCGATTACGATATGTACGGTTCGATCGATACGGCATGCATGATTGGGAACGCTGAAGCTCTACGGCTACTGTTGGCCGACGATCGATCGAATCGTATTAATTTTGACGATAATGATCTAAGTTTCATCACGAATGCGAGCATCCGAGGGCACGTCGATGTAGTTCGGATCCTTTTGGCAGATCAGAGGATCCGGCCCGACGTACGGCGCAACCAGGCCATAAACGACGCGAGTTATTTGGGCAACGCAGCTATGGTTGAACTGCTTCTGACGGATCGGCGAGTTGTTGAAGCGGGGTTGGATGCGGCTATTACTTCGGCGCAAGTTTTAGACCATCCTGCTGTTTTGAGCATGCTGACAGCCGCTGAAAAAGCAAAAGATTGAAAATTAATAAGCTGCAGCAATCTGTATTCATCTATCGGCAATTCAGCTATACACATACTCTGATGCATCCCATCTGATGAATAAAACCGTACTCAGCCGGCTAAAGAGCGCGATCAACCGCAATCTGAATGAGAAGGCCGGTCAGATCATAGAATCGGGTGGTACGTATTTATCGAAGCGTTCTATCAAACAGCTCATCAGGTACATGCATAAGCGATCCACATATCCGTACAATGTCGTGTCGTACATCTACTACGTCTCACCGCTCAGGCATAAGTTTGATCCGGCAGCTAATCAAAATATCCTGATACAGAACGTGATTTTGGTCGGTTCTGATTTGGCTCTGATACGGCTGCTGCTAGCCGATCCAAGAGTAGATATTCATGATAAGTACGACTATGTTCTTGGCGGCTTTACATCCGATACGGAGATCGACGTGCTGAAGCTGCTGCTAGAGTACATAGACCCCGCGGAACTTAATAACATTTTACTAAGGCGGGCGTGCTCTTGTGGGAATATCGGGCTTGTGAAACTACTGCTGGCCGATGATAGGGTCGATCCGTCGGCTTATAATAATGGCGCAATTATCCTAGCCAGCGGAAGGGGGCATGTCGAAATAATCAAACTACTGCTCGCTCGTACGGAAGTCGATCCGTCTTGCAGAGACAATTGTGCACTCAAATCCGCGTGCTGCGATAATCGGCACGACGCGGTTCGGATCCTGTTAGACGATGAGAGGGTAGACCCGACGGCCGACGAAAACAGAGCTATACACTACGCTATTTCGCTCAACCATATCGAAATAATACAGACCCTGCTAGACGACGGGCGGATAGATCCGGCTGAAAAAAATAATCGGATTCTGAATAACGCCGTATGGGATGACAAGACGGGAGTAGTCGAAGCTCTGCTAAAAGATCCGCGAGTTCTGGCTGGGCCTTTACGCTTTGCAATTTCGACGGCCGAGATTAGGGGATGTGGTTGGGTGGTGGATTTTATTAAAAGCCATCAGACCGCACAAGTCTGTTAGTTGTCTTCCACGATCAAAACGGTACTTTCTTTATCAGACGCCATATCGACGTAGTACGCCTTATAGAAATCGAGCATATCTTCAAACGACAGCAGATGTTCGAATGCGTCGTACGGAAAAGGCTTGTAGTGAGCGATCGTGTTGTACGGGTATGTCGATAAGATTTTGGATACGATAGTGCGATCGTAGATAGACAGCGGCAGACCAAACTTGAAATTCATCAGAAACCATATAACTCCGTACTCTGGGTTCGTCATGTAATTAAACAGATCCGGATCCCTTTGTAGATTCTGTTCTAGGTCGGCCGCCTGGCCCAAAACATACAAATCTTGTCTAGGGTGTACGATAAAAGACCCGACATCCCCGAGCTTGATCAATAAACCGTACGTCTTGATGCGCAAAACTTTGTCACGAATCTTGTATTCGATGTACCCGACATCGCCTATCGGTCTATCATCGATATACGAATCTTTGGACAGCCATTGTACGAAAATATTGTTGAAATGCATGTCTGCCGGTGTGATAGATTGTTTGGATAAAAGGTGAGCCGTATGTATGTAGCTGATGCAAATAGAATCGATGAGATTTATAGCATCACACTCTTGGTTGTTCGGCAAAATCACTTTTCCATCATTGTTATTGTTAGGGTCAGACTTCAGATCGATGTACTGCAGCAGACTAGACAGAGTACTGAGATTCGAATCGAATTTATTATACAGAAGATTGGTATCCTTTGCGGGGTGCCAGAACGTGTCTTCTGAAAACCCATCCATGTCGAACATAATTTTTTTATCCAAACCGTGTCGCTCCGTCACTATACGGTTTACAGATATTCGGTCTTTGTTATTACAGCAGCTATAGCCGATCATGTACGGCAGATGCGGCGATCTCTTTTCATGCCATAGCTTGTTCAGATATGACAAAATAATCGCCTCACCCGTAATGTTCTTGTAGCACTGTACGTACAGCACGCCGCTGATGATCTTGATTTCCAAAATATTAGACGGATCGTTCGAAGGATCTGTATGCGCGGTTTTGATTACGGATTTCATTTTGATCCGCTTTTTACTAGACGTGATGACAGGCATCTTCTTATTAACACCCGAGACATAGACTTCACCCATCATACCGGATCCTAGAACCGTGTCGCAGTACTCTGTATTCGACATAATGGTCAGCAGATTCGACTGTATGTCTGACAATGGCGCCTTATTCAAATATTCCACGATATCGATACTGTGCTCGGCTGTTTTGTTTTTTGCATCAGGGCTCTTGGAAATACCGTCGGTCTTACTCTTAGTCTTACTACCCTTGCTCTTACCGCCGCCCGCCATATTTTGCTTTAGCGCGACGTACTTCCTCTTCATATTGATGTATTTCAAATAAGATTCATCCATACGGATAGGTGTATACCTATATATTTGAAAAACTTCCGTATGATACAAATAGACAAAGTTAGATCATGCTGTTGTAGTAGCCGAGCTCAGCGCAGAGTTTTGCACATTCTTCGATGGTGAAGTGCTGGATCAGATCGACAACCGTGATCGTAATGCCGAACTCTTTATTGATCGATTCGACTAGCGGCATGAACATAACAGACGCCGCGCCGACTTTCAGCAGGCTCTCCGTCACAGAGATAGAGTCGCAGCCGATCCTATTCACAAATATGTCGTGCAGTTTCTGTTCGACGCTGTTCCGCGGTGCGACATGGTTAGCCGGCTTGATATACACGACTCCAGATCCATCTGTATTCGCATCAAAAGGATTCGGCAGCCTGTTCGTATCGACCTTGCTATTCAGAGTTTCCGGGAATCTTGGCAGCCAGATCACGAAGCCCGGCACCATGTATTTCGGCAGCTTCGATCGGATGTGTTCGATAATAGAGCCGTCTTCCACTCCGACGTAGTACGCGATCAAAATATGCTGACCATCCGAGCCTGGTTTGGTAATCACGACAGCTCGCTTGACAGACGGATGAGACTCCAGTACGCTAATAATCTCCGTCAGTTCGATCCGATGACCCCGGATCTTAAGTTGGAAGTCTGACCGGCCGATGTACGTAATCTCGTTATGCGGATTAATACGAACCAGATCACCTGTCTTGTACAGCCTCTGTCCGCGATACTCGATGAACTTCGTACTAGTCAGATCCGGTTTATTATAGTACCCGACCGCCACACCATCTCCTCCGATACAGAGCTCGCCGACACAGTTGGCCGGTACGGGCTGGTTTATCTCGTTCAGCACGACACACGTCGTATTTGCGATCGGTTGACCGATACTCGTGTCTGTCGATCCGTCGATCTTTTTGACAGTAGACCAGATCGTCGTTTCAGACGGGCCGTACACATTATAGACGTTTGGTGTAATAGCCAGCAGCGTTGTGATGACTTTGGTCGGTACGGCTTCACCGCCTACCAGTATCTGCATCTGTGGATCCGGGCTAATGTGGCGCCCTATTATGTCGAACATGGTCGGTGTAGCTTGTACGATGGTCGGCTTGTGCCGGTTGATCCAGTTCACCAGAGTAACAGGATTAGACGACACGCATTGTGGGCAGATCAGCAGCTCTGCACCAGACACCAGCGGCAAAAAGTTCTCCAACACCATGATGTCGAAAGACACGGTCGTCATGCTCCAGATCTTGGATGCCCGATTAATATTCAGCGCATTCCTAAAATAGTTCAGCACGTTCAGCACGGCCTTATGCGTAACCATACAACCTTTCGGGTTACCGGTCGATCCAGACGTGTAAACTGTGTAAGCCAAACTGTCCGGCGTCGATCGGCTAATATGATCGGGCTCGTAATTCGCGGCCTGTGCATACAGCTCATCGAAGAGTATAGTGTTTGGTGAATTATCCCGATTCTGTGTCTGTGTCTGTGTCTGTGTCTGTGTTTGTGTCTGTGTCTGTATCTGTGTCTCAGTACAGACGACTAGCTTCGGCATGCAGTCGTTTTTCATGTAATCGATGCGTGATGCTGGGAAATCTGGATCGATCGGGACGTAAGACGCACCGGTTTTCCAGATCGCGACAACCATCATCACAAAATTAATGCTCCGCCTCATCTGCAGCCCGACAACAGACGACGGGATTAGACCATACTTGGATATCAAACACCGTGCGATCCGATTCGTCTTGGTCTCCAGCTCGGCGTATGTCATAGCCTCATTCAGCCCGTCTGCATCTCCTGTCGAATGCCTAATCGCGATACTCGACGTAATACTCGACGTAATACTCGACGTAATACTCGACGTAATACCGGCCGTGTTCCGTGAAATCGCGCGGTCTAAAGTCAGCCCATTTTCATGTGTAACAGCCGGCCCTTCCAGGATCTTCTGGGATTTGATGTACGCGATAGAGCTGATCGGGGCGTAGTAGTTGTCGATCATACTGTTCAGCACGATTTCGAACGACTCCATCATGCTCGAAATCAGACTACGCTCAAAATCGGCATCGTACCGTACGTGCATGCTGTACGAATCGCCATCTGCTCCAGAATACGCATCGATGTAGATCGGGAAGGCCGAACTATTCGTATCGATGGTGATCGGTGTGACTTGCACACCGTTCAGGTACGGCGCGTCTTGGGATTTAGCGTTCTGCATGACAAACATCACGTCGATCTTGGATCCGCAGATCCGTGTCAGGTCGTTGTACGTGACGTATTTGTTCGACATGGCGGAAAGTGTTGTCTTCCTCACCATCTGTATGAGATCTGCTACGGACGTAGAGTAGGAAAACAGATTGCGCAAAATAACACTGTACACCATGAAGCCCACGGTGTTAGCCCATGCAGGATCGGATCGATCTGCGATCTGCGTCCCGATCGCTATGTCGGAATTCGCAGGATCTGTATTGGCGTACCGACTCAACACGATGAACAGAGCAGACACCAGAACATTGTACGGCGTGATGCGGTTGTCTTTGGTGAAACTAGTCAAGCCCGGAAGCCGCATGGTAAAGCGTACAGACCTGTCGGTGTTATTAGCGGATTCTAAGTGTGTAGATTTCGGCAGATTCAGCGGAACGAATCCGGCTAACCGAGACTCCCAGTACGTCAGAATTTTTTGTGTGAATTTTGGTCTGACGCTCCGTACGTACCGGCTGTACGAGTACGAACACGGATCGATCTGATTCATCTGATTCATCAGATCAGGCGTGTTGTACGCGGCTTCCAGATCTCGGCATATCACGCCTTCAGACCACGCGTCTGCCACAATATTGTGTTTCACGATCATCAGGGTATGGGTATCTGAGACCGTGTTATGGAACAGCCTGATCCGCACCATAGGTTCAGAAAACATATCGAATGGCCGTCTGACTTCTTTGTCGATCTCCGTCTGAATATCCGTACCATTCATATCAACCACGTTCATGATGACGGACGAACGGAAGTTCTGTTCGGTCTTGCTTGTTATCCCTCCATCAACATCAAAGTAGCCTTCGAACTTGGTCCGCAGAGCTTCATGCTTCGACACAACGTATTTTAGGGCGCTAATAATCCGCGATACACCGAGCCCGTGTTTTGGGACGCCTCTCAGTACGAACAGCGTAAGGGTATTGTAAGACGGGTCGTCCGGATATATCAGCTGATAGTCTAGCAGGTTCTGTTGGATCGGGGTCAGTATTAGTCTAGATGTGTCGGATGTATCTACACTTTGCTCTACGTCATCACAATTGGCCTGCGTATCGATGAACTCCGCCAGATCAGACACAATGGGATGAGCCAGCACGTCTTGACCGTCGATACGTACGCCATTTTTGAGCAGAGCCGATACGATGGTGTTCGTTGTCAGAGAATTGCCGCCGATCTCCAGATAATCCGTTTCGATGCCGATCGTACAGTCTGGTGCGAATTCTGTGTACGCATTGACAACCAGTCGCTCTGTAGCGGTCGATGGTTGGGTCACGATTTTCGGCATCTCTACGTACGGCGGCAGATCTTTCCGGCTGACCTTGCCGTTGACCGTCAGTACGAAGTTGTCCAGACACATGTAGTGCTGCGGAACGACGGCCCGATGCAGCAAACTGTGGCTCAGATGGGCTTTGATGGTTTGACTGAATCCGGCATCGACTTGAGTAGAGCGCAGAGTGTAGTACAATACGATACGGTTTGCTTCTTTGTTGTACGTCGCACAGGCTCGGCTGATCTCCGGGATCTGCATGGCCGTGCTTTCGATGTCTTCCAGCTCGACACGGATCCCGTTAATCTTGATCTGATTGTCGATCCGGCCGACGATCTCAAACTCACCCATCTTGTTTTTCCGGGCCAGATCACCGGTCCTGTACAGCCTGCCGTGCTTTGTATTGATGAATTTGGATTGTGTGAGGTCGAGCTGCCCCCAGTAGCCGGCAGCCACACCGATCCCGCCGATACACATCTCACCGACCTGACCGTTTGGTACAAGTTGAATGTTGTCGTTCATAATATGGATGTCATAATTGTCGAACGGGCTACCGATGTTCGATGCTAAGTCGCCGGGCATGTACCGATGCATAGTTGCGCCGATCGTAGTTTCTGTCGGGCCGTATCCGTTGTACACTTCGATCGTATTACCACAACACCAGAACTCCATATTCTTGGAATCCGCCATATCGCCCATGACGATTAGTGTTTTGAGAGACAGGATGTGTTGCAGCGGCATCTGAGCCAAGAACGCCGGTGTGACGGTAGCCATATTGATTTTGTGCCTCAGCATATACGCGTGACATCCGACAGGGTCTACCATCATTGCAGATGTCGCCATGTAGATCGTGCTACGAGACAGCAGAGCGATGTAGATATCCCATCCAGCTGCGTCGAATCCGATCGATGCGTACTGAAAGATATTCGAGTGCGGTTTAACGCGTAGGATGCGTATGGCGCTCTGGATCAGATTCAGCAGCGAGTCCTGTCTGATCATCACACCCTTTGGCGCACCTGTCGTGCCGGATGTGTAGATGATGTACGCCAAATCTGATACGTCTTGATTTTCTGATTCTATTTTTGCTTCTGGTACGCTGTTCATCGAACCCCGTACAGTTAGGTTAATCCCGTCCGGCGTTGTGTGATTCGATATGCGGATCACGTGAATTGGCCGATCATGATTGTCATAGCTGTCGTCGTAATCCGTCACAATGGCTTGGAGCTTCGTGTCGCGGATGATGAAATTCAGCCGTTCAGGTGGATAGCTCTTGTCGAGCGGCACGTAAAAGTTCTGACTCATCATAATAGCCAGCATGACTACGATGTTGTTTGGCCCGCGGTTTAAACAGAAGCCGATCGGTTTGTGTCTGTACCGTTTTGCCAGATAGGCCGCTAGCAGATTCACGTGTTCAGACAGAGTGCGGTAGTCCATGACCATCCCGTCGTAGTAGATGGCCGGGTACGATCCGATGGTGTGGTCTGACAGTACGGCGTCGATTGCGGTTTCGATTTTTTGCATAATGTACAGCTGACCGATTCCGATCGTATGGGTGCAGATTAAAAATCAAAAAGAGATATGCTTATCAGACTATTCGATTTTCAATTTTTTCATGAAAATTTATGAAAAATCACAAACCGATGCGTAACATCGCAAATTTTGAAATTTTTACTGAATCACGCGAAAGCCCATAATTTGATACAAAATACATGAACACAAACAAATAGTACACACGTACACAAATTCAAACAGTTCTAATGCTATACATTAATATGCTCATGCTTCTAGCCTCAACAGTTCTAGCCGGCACCGTAATCCTGATAACCATCATCGCATACGAATTGTACAATTTCAGTCTGACGTACCGTAAGTTCGGTCAACCCCGCAGTTTAATTCAAGCACAAGAAAAGTCGGCATACGATATCTTGGAGCGTGCGACCAGGGCGTACTACGGCCTGTTGAAATTGTACACCGAGACCATCAGACCTATCCGAAACAGATTAAGCCAGCCGATGAAGTGTTTGCCGCACAACGTTTCTAGCATACTAGACATAGAGACCCGTGTCGGATCCACGCTAAGCACGTGCGGTTCGATGTACTACGTATTTGACGGGTACCAGCGGATTATTATGATCGGGAGCTACAAAACGGCGAAGGCTTTTTACAAGACGCCGGCGTACTCAACTATAACCCGAGTCTACCCGTACCTGGGCTACGTCTTTAATAACCTGCTGCAGCACTGCATCGGCACGCATACCGGCAAAGAGTGGCTGACTATGAAGAAGCCTCTGACACAGTTCTTCACAACGCGCTCTGTTCGACTTCATTACGATTCGATCATAGACGAAGTACGATTGTGGATGGCCGATCTGGCTAAACAAACTCATACCGGTGGATTAGCTCTGCACGCCCTGTCTCTGGATAAGCTGACTATCAGCATCCTATCGAACATAGTGTACGGCAAGCTAGATCAGACTGATCTGTCTGAGCTGTACGACCTGTCTGTTATGCACAATAAGCTGATGATTAGTATGGGCTGCCGTATGGCTATACGTATCGACCGGTTTTGCAAGTTCGGTCTAGACGAGTGCAAGCTAGTGGACGAGTTCTGGAGCAGGTGGTCGGCGTTCAACAATAAGCAAATCGATCGGATCGAAAAGAGTACCGCATCGGACAAAACGCTGATCGATGCGATGCTAAGCACAGACACTTATGTAGATCGGCGAACGATGTACCAGACTCTGTACGAAATCATGCTGTTCAATTCGGACATCATGGTCGATTCTTTCGCGAATCTGATTTGGAACATCGCATCGAACCCGGTCATCCAATCGAAGCTGTACGCGGAGTGTAATAATGTAGAGGTCGAAGCGTATACGCAGATAGACGAGCTGTTATACCTGCCGCTAGTGCTGAACGAATCGGCTAGGCTGAACCCTGGCATCGTTCAGACTTTTGCAGAAACAATAAACGAGCCGATGGATTTGAATGGATACACATTCGAGTCAGGCACGATGTTCAGTCTAGACACGCAGATGATTAATCGGGATCCAGATATCTGGGCCGATCCGAATACATTCGACCCGTCGAGATTTACAGATCAGGCTAGTCAGACTGGTCAGTCTGGTCAGCCAAATCAAGACAGACTATTCGCATTCCACCGGTTCGGCCTGAGTCCGCGGAAGTGTATGGGTAACGTATTCGCGGATTACATTCTCAAGATCGGTGTTGTTATGTTGCTGAATAAGTACGCCATCTTTGTAGATACGGATTCAGCTAACAGATCGGCTAACCCGTCTAACACCGAGCGGCAGACCATACCCAACCTCAGCAACTGTATTATGCTGAACCGGATCAAATTCGATGCCAGAGTCTGATTTTTCTATGCATATACCCTACGCTAATACGCTAAAAATTGAAAATCGAACAGCTTATAGTGCCCATTAGATGTTCGATATTACTTCCCTGTCTACAAGACAAGGCCCGTTATGTCTGCATTTATGAAAGACCTATGCGCCAAAATGAGTCAAAACATCCGTACGATAGTCTTGGTGAGTCTGGTCATCCTATTCACATCGGCCCAGCTGATCCTGATCCCTCTTGTGTCAGGTAGGTACGCATCGATCTACTTTACTCTGCTGATGGTCTGTACACAGTTCACCATCATCGCATTCGTGACGATGGTTATAGCCAACAGAGGTGCTAGGCTCCCGAAAGACGTAACGTCTGTCGTATTGTGCGGGGTCTTCGGATCTCTAATGACGATCTGTTACGCGTATTCGGCCGACCCGGCTAGGACGCAGCCGGTTATGCAGACCGTACTATCTGTCTTGCGGATCATCCCGAGCGTAATATTCACCAAGCTGATTCTGAAGAAGGCCAACACGTACGACTTGCGTTTTACGATTCCGAGCATCGTGCTGCTTCTAGGATCGATCGGCTTAACCTTCATCCCGCAGACCGCAGACTTCACACCGATGTCTGCTTTATGGATCTCCATGTTCATGGCGTCCATTATCTTCGCGGCGCTGTACAGTATTTTCCAAGAGAGGTACACCATAATCACGGGCGACAGTTCTAATGCGAACGAAACTGTGCTGATCTTTTGGACACGTCTGATCCAGAACATAATTGTCGCATCGAGCTACTGGTGTGAGTACATCATAGGCCACGAGCACGATCCGGCTCACGCTTTCAGACAGTCGGTCGAGCAGTTCCTCAAAAACTCTGCAGACACCATGATCTTGGAGCTCGGCATCGCGGTGTATCTGGCGGCATACATCGTGTCGACATATTTGAACTCCGTGTCGACCAACTACTCTATGATTAGTTCTGCCGGCGCGGAGCCTATTGTCATCCTGTTCTTCACGATATTCTCGAGTCTGAATACGGGTGTGCATTATCCGTGGTACATCTCTCTGTCTTGCGTGATCCTGAGCCTGGCTAGCGTGTACCTGTGGGTGAAGGGCGAGAAGCATAGTACGCCAAATCAAGCAGCGCAGAATCAAGCCGGTGTGGCAGACGAAGAGAAGGCGCCGCTGAATGCAGGCCGCCCGATGTCTAGAACGAATTCGGCTAATCACGTGATCCCCGTTACGGCATCTGGCTCTGGCTCTGGCTCTGGCATCGTGCCTTACGTAAATCCGAACATATACAGCAGCTACGGTATTACGAACTACAGCGGTGCTGCGGCTAGTGTGGGTAGTATGCAGTACGGCAGTATGCAGTATGGCAGCCCGACAGACCCGAACTACGGCAGCTTCTACGGATCCATGAAGATGGATGGCTAATTTTATTATTCAACCACAACCCACGATGATCGTACTCTGAAAATTCTGATCATGACCGATCGTAATTTACGAGGGTCGCATCGTAAAATCTGGATCACAATCCGCGACAGCCGTGCTCTAAAATTTCTGGTCAGACCAGACTACTATCCACGATGGTCATGCTCTGAAATTCTGCACAACTTTGTAAAACTTTTCCGATGGGTCGCTTCGGAAAACCGTAAAACTTTTCCGATGGGTCGCTTCGGAAAACCGTAAAACTTTCCCATGATCCGCCGAAGCGGCAGGGCTGAAAATTTGTCGGAACCTGTCCGAATCTGCAGCTGTGACAGAAGCGAAATCTGATCAAAATCCATCAAAATTTTGAGAGGTACGCCTCGTGAAAACTGATCAAAAATCAAACCGATCACTCAAACAAAACACAAGCCCGTTTCGGCCGTACGATCTTCGATTTTGTTGTAATTTTTTATCTTTCTACCATCTCACTCGCGCCCCAAAAATAAAAGTGTCTGACCTGGACCGGGTCTGAGGGATTTATGTTAGAGCCCGTGGCCCTCGAGGGCGTTCTAGTATGGTCTAAGATCGGTTTGGGCGTCTGATCATGAGGTTCGATAATAAAATTCTAGATGCGGATGTTTTAATGTTTTTCCGATGCGGTACGAGGATAGCTACGTAAAAAATCGGATCAGTTTCACATCATGCTACAGCTTGGATGCTTCGATGACCGGTCGTACTTCCCATCGGACTAGAGCATGATCATCGTGAAGCTGGTCGTACTTCCCATTGGACTAGAGCATGATCATCGTGAAGCTGGTCGTACTTCACATCTGAACACCCGTCGACCCGCTTCAAAAAGATTGAAATCCGTCGGCCTGTATCAGCTCAAACATCACAGTCAAACATAACACCTCTCGCGCGGCCTATGGATCTTCAAACATGGATCACAACATCTATACCCGCATCACGAAGGCGATCAGTCTAAACTTGCACGAAAAGGCTGGTCAGCTCATCGCGGCGTACGGGCTGTATCTTTCCAAAAGAGAGACAAGACGGATCGAGCAGTTCATGAGGCAGAATAATACGTACCCACACAAGGTCGTCGAGTACATATTCTACGTATCACCGTACAGATTTGATTACGCATACAGATCTAGTGTTTTATGGGCTATCCTAGTCGAAGGGTGTATGCACGGGAGTTTGGACATGGTTAAGCTTCTGATCCGGGATCCGACAATTCAATTAGAGTCGTTAGATTCGTCAATTGTATGTACGGCGTTCTACAACGGGCGTATCGAAATTATTAAAGTTTTGCTTGAATCCGAGCGTACGGACCCTGGATGCAGAAATAATTTCCCGATCCGCAGCGCTTGTGAGTACGGCTACGTCGAGTTTGTTAGAATCCTGCTGGCCGACAGATCCGATAGAGTCGACCCGACATGCTTCGCAAATCTGCCTCTCAGACACGCTTGTATAAAAGGATACGTCGAAATTGTACGGCTCTTGTTAGAGGATAATCGGGTCGTATCGGCCGGCCTATCCAACGTCATCTGCGAAGTCGATCGTAGCTTATCGATAACTAGCAACCTTCGCGAGGAAATTATTAATATGCTGCAATTCAAATTGGACAGTGTGAAATAGAAAAACAAAACAACCGCATCGATAAATCAAATCAAACAGTGTAGATCTTAGCCACAACACTGTCAAACGCATCGCAGCAAGCATTGTAACTATCGCGCGTATGTGTACACCCTTCGTCATGGCAGTGCTTTTGGGTGCATCGGGTTCGACGCCTATCACCGTCACCGTAACCCGTGCCACCCGTGCCACTCGCGCTACGGTTACGTATCTCACGGTCTTTGTAGAACTCGCGCATAGCTTTCGGGTCGTACGGGCTAGAATTCGATTCAGAATCACCATCTTCGTCATCGTCTGCATCAAAACCACCGAAATAATCGTTATCGTACATCCATTTTTCGTATTCCAGCACGTCCTTGCCGTAGTAGATGCACTTGAAACACATGGCGTGGCCGCACTCCAGCTTGAACATCCTGGTCCAGATCGATCTAGTCGGCCCGGAATACACCGTACCACACAGCACGCACCACGGATAGCCTGACTCGCCTGACATACCGTTTGACATACTGTCTGTCTTATCATCTAACGCGCTATCCGACTTGCCTGACAGAATACCTTCTACTATTTTGGTAGACGGGATGTAGCTGTACAGAGCGTCGTCGAGCCGGACTAATTTCTCTATCGTCACGATTTTCACATCTTTGCGTGTTGCGATGTCCTTCCTGTACTCCGTCTTTGTAACACACGGGATCCGACCCAGCTTCTCATCTGCGACTTTGCGCCGTATGTCATTAGTCAGATACTGTACATCCCGATCGGGGTAATTGTCGTCTGCGCAGTCCTGGTAGTCCGACATGTCCTGTGTCTTGGCATATCTTTTGTCTTCGTACTGCTCCGCATCTCCATGACCCCCATCACATCCATCGACGTACAGGGGGTGCAGCAGATTCCACTCCAAAAATTCGTAAGAGATGGTCCACCCTAGCCGTTGCATTTTGATCGGCTTGTCGTACAGCCTCAGGTGTGTCGAAATGTGCGGCTGCGCTACTAGCTCTTCGTTCAGCAGGTATGTTTTGGTTCCGATGCTAGACAGAGCGAGGCACATCACCTCCAGATAAGACAGCTCGCTGATCTTGGTAGACCTCTTGGAAAAGACAGACATGCAGTGCTTGTTGATGTCGTATGTCAGAACATTCGGGAACGCGTCAAACCGGATGTCCTCTGTCGGTATAGGTTCGGGGTGGATGTCTAGCCGCAGCTTAATCTGTTCCGATACGTATCGAACTGTGAAGCCGGTTGGTGTTGCACCGGAAGTCGATCCATCACCAAACATCATCTTCTGACGATCTGCGACAGACGCCATTTCGCGGTACAGCTTCTCGAGTCTGGCGTATTCGGATCTCGGGCAAAAGATATCGATGTCTCCGCCCTTGACGTCTTGATTAGATAGCTCCCGTGTCAAAAAACCGCCGTAAATTTTGCAGCCTGTCAAGATGGCCGTGTCCAGCACCTTGTCTCGTAAGAGCTGACGGAATTTACGATCTGTAGCACCGGCACCGGTTAGCGCATCATCCGAAACAGTCGGCTTGACAAGACCGAAGTACTCCAGATCGCTAGGTAACAGATTGTACAGCGGATCGGAAAACGAGTACAGCCTATTCACCCCCGGCTCGAATTCGGATACTACTTTCCACTTTTCGTATTCGGATGTCCGATTTACGATGCCGCACTTCTCATGGACAAGCATCGTGCCCAAAATCAGTATGCTGTGCTTGTCGCTGGTGAGCTGGAACGGCATCGAACACGTTGCGCATCTGATTATTTTCCTGCCACACAAGGCTAGACGCCTAGCTAGCTCTGTTTTCTTGATCGATCTGTACGCGTCTAAATCGTACCCCATACTAGTGAGTGATGCATGAGGCTGTTTTTGCACGTATAACCCGAACAGATT
>Ga0315284_10006057_pt1 | contig 17216 bp, 21 predicted proteins | sample YL17G09_16_MG_FD_203696 | JGI IMG/M metagenome (GOLD analysis project Ga0315284, IMG submission 203696) | Sediment microbial communities from Yellowstone Lake, YNP, Wyoming, USA - YL17G09_16 | ecosystem: Environmental > Aquatic > Freshwater > Lake > Sediment | place: USA: Wyoming | collected...
CCGGAGAAGATTTTAATGGTTTCATGATTTGGAATTCGCAGAATGTTTATACAGAAGAAGCGCTTCGATAAACCTAAATAATATTGCTTATTTTTTATATATTTATTAAAATTAAATCATAAACTTATGGCCGAAGAAAAATGCAAAAAATGCAGCAAGTCTCTCGAAAGGGAAGAAGATCGCTGCCCTTGTGAAGAGTCAACTTGCTGTCAATGCTGCGAATGTCCGCCAGATTGTTCTTGCGGATGTAAAGAAAAAGAATAATTGCAGTTGATTATCAGATGTTTGAAAATGATAGCAATATCTTGTTTTTTGTTTATTGGTCCTTGTGAATTTTAGTCAGAAGCGGTAAAATAGCGAATGGTCGAAGAAAATAATAAATTTTATTATTCAAAAATAATATGAAAGGTTTCGCAAAAAACATCGAAAAAGAGACTATAGAAAATGAAAATTTTCGTAAGGTGCTCTATACTTCAAAACACAGCCAGTTGGTGCTTATGAGCCTTGAGCCCAAAGAAGAAATAGGGATGGAGGTTCATATGGACAACGACCAATTTTTCCGTATTGAAAAAGGCCAAGGTAAATGTATTATTGACGGCAATGAATATGATATAAAAGACGGCACAGCTGTAGTTGTTCCAGCTGGCGCCCAGCATAACGTCGTAAATACTTCCGATTCGGAAAAATTAAAGCTGTATACCATTTATTCCCCGGCACATCACAAAGACGGTATCGTGCGTGCGACTAAAAAAGAAGCTGAGAGTAACGAAGCGGAATTTGACGGCATCACCACGGAATAAATAAACTTAAAACCGCCTTATATTTTTCTGCATAATGAGAAAAGTAATTTTAATTTCAGTTATTTTCTCTTTCGCTTTGGCGGGCAATATCTTAGCACATCAGCCAAGAATTGTTTCGGAAGGAAGGATTGTTCAAATAAATAATCCTGAAATTTCTCAGGCTTTTTACGGAGAGCTTAAAGGAAAAGCTGTAGATTTTGAAATCGATTCAGGTCAGCCTTTCAAGTTTTATGTCGGGCTTTTAGTTCCAGATTTGCCCCATATTAAAAAAGACATTTCTGCCGGAGTTTTTTCGACGGAAGGAGGGGATAAAAAAAATTTGTTCTTTCTCGATGGAGAAAATTATGAATGGACCTATTTTTACGAAGAGTTTGCCGGTGATGCATATTATAAGGGGCCCGAGGTAAGGGCAGATTTGGAAAAAGGAAAATATATTATAGAAGTTTTTAACGGAGATAATTTAGGAAAATATGTTTTAGCGGTGGGCGAGAAGGAAGAATTTCCGATTAATGAAACTTTTAATACCTTAAAGGTCTTGCCAAAATTAAAGAAAGATTTTTTCGGTAAATCTCCTTTTGCCGCTTTTTTTAATAAGATTGGTCTTTTCATATTTCTGCCCTTGATTATCATTTTGGCCGTTGTTATTTTTCTGGTTTTCTTGGTAAAATATATTAGGAAGAAAAATAATAATAAACCAAAGGTCGTTCCATAATTTAAAAAAAACAAAAATATGAAAATTCTTAATCAGATCGCCCTTATTTTGGTAATCGTAGGAGGGTTAAACTGGGGATTAGTTGGTTTGTTGAATTATAACCTGGTGGAAGCACTATTTGGCTCTATGCCCACCTTAGTTATGATAGTTTATGACTTGGTTGGACTAAGCGCTTTGTATCTTCTGTTTACTTCTCCCAAGTTATTGAAGCAGGTATAGTAAGTTATTAAAACAAGCAAAGAATCCGCAGCCATTTCAACTGGTTGCGGTTTTTGCTAAAATATATATATGACAGAACAAAAACAAATATATAAGTGCAATATCTGCGGTAATATAGTTGAGGTTCTTCACGTGGGCGCTGGAGAGCTCGTCTGTTGCGGCCAGCCCATGGAGTTGCTTAAAGAAAAAACCCAGGATGTTGGTCAAGAAAAACATGTTCCGGTAATAGAAAAAACAGAAACAGGTATAAGAGTAAAAGTCGGAGCCGTATCACATCCTATGGAAAAAGAGCATTATATAGAGTGGATAGAAATTGTTACAGACAGCCGAGTTTATAAAAAATTCCTAAGGCCAGGGGATAGGCCGGAAGCAGAATTTGATATGAAAGCAGGAAAAATTGAAGCAAGAGAACATTGTAATGTCCATGGGCTCTGGAGGGTTGGTTAAAATTTTAATGGAAAAATAATATAATTAAAATAAAAAGGTCGAACATTTTAGAAAATAAATAATTCCAAAATTCATGATAAAAAAATATTTAATTTTTTCAATCCTTATCTCTTTCATACTCTTGTCGGCGGGTTTTGCTGCTTTTGCCGAACAGGCAACCAGCGCAGGTCCGAGTAAAACAGTTAATATTTCCTGCGTCCAGCCAATAGTTAATAAGCGCGAAACGGCAGTTCAATCTGCCTTTAGTGCCTGGAGTAGTTCTATCAACTCATCCCTTCAAACCAGGGCCAGCGAACTAGCAACTGCCTGGCTTCTTACCGACAAAAATCAGAGGCAAAATGCTATCAGGAGCGCTTGGGAAAAATTTAAAACAAGCAAGAAGGTTGCTACAGAAATATTTAGAAAAGCAAAACTGGCAGCCTGGAAGCAATACAAAACCGACCTGAAGAATTGTAAGGTAGCGCAGCCAATAGGAGAAAACGAAGGAGCAGATATAAGCTTATAAAGTTTTAAAATTCTTGGTCCATCAAAAAGTCGCTTTTATGGCGATTTTTTGATATAATTTGCATCATGATTGACGTTAAAAATTTAACTAAAAAATTTAAAGATTTTATTGCCGTTGATAGTATTTCTTTTTCCGTTAAAGAAGGAGAGATTTTTGCTTTTTTGGGTCCTAACGGAGCGGGGAAAAGCACGACCATAAAAATGCTTACTACTCTTTTGCGCCCCACCAGCGGAGATATTTTAATAAATGGTCACGACCCAACTAAAGAACAGAATGAAGCTCGCTGTTCTTTCGGTATCGTTTTTCAAGACCCCAGTTTAGATGACGAACTGACGGCTTTTGAGAATATGGAGTTTCACGGGATACTTTATGAGGTCCCAAAAGAAATTCGGAGCAAAAGAATTGAACAACTTTTAAAATTTGTCGAGCTTTGGGATAGAAAAGATGATTTTGTTAAGAATTTCTCGGGGGGAATGAAACGAAGGTTGGAGGTTGCCAGAGGCTTAATTCATCATCCCAAAATTCTTTTTTTAGATGAACCAACCCTAGGTCTTGATCCTCAGACAAGAAACCACATCTGGACCTATATCAAAGGCTTGAACCAGGAGGAGAAAATGACGGTTTTCTTCACCACTCATTATATGGAAGAAGCAGAAAAGGTTGCCAGCAGAATTGCTATCATTGACCACGGAAAAATTATTGCCGTGGGAACGCCCGAGGAATTAAGACAAAAAACAAACACTCATTCTTTGGAAGAGGCATTTCTGGCCTTGACGGGAACCACTATTAGGGCTGAACAAGCCGGAAACATAGATAATCTAAGAAGGATGAGAAGAGTGCATTAAAGGTATTTTTTAAAAATGAATACAATATATATTCTCTGGTTGAGACAACTTAAAAGATATTTCAGGTCCAAATCGCGAATTATTGGTTCTTTAGGCCAGCCGCTTCTTTTTTTGGTGGCTTTAGGTTTTGGGTTTGGCCCGGTTTTTCAAAAAGCCGGAGGAGGGAACTATATAGATTTTCTTGTTCCCGGCGTTATCTCGATGGGAATTATTTTTACCGCTCTTTTTTCCGGGATAGAAATTATCTGGGACAGGCAGTTCGGTTTTTTAAAAGAAACTCTGGTTGCGCCAACTTCCCGTCTGGAAATCATGATTGGAAGAACCCTGGGAGGGGCGACAGTAGCTTCCCTTCAGGGAATCATAATTCTTGTTCTTTCCTTTTTGGTTGGCTTTAGATTGGACAACATGATGCTTTTGCCTCTTGCCTTAGTTTTCATTTTTCTTATTGCCCTTCTTTTTACTGCCTTAGGCACAGCTATTGCTTCAGTTTTGGAAGATATGCAGGGATTTCAGCTCATCATGAATTTTTTAGTAATGCCTCTTTTCTTTCTTTCCGGAGCTTTGTTTCCTCTTGAAGGATTGCCTCCTTTTCTTGAAGTAATTGCCAGGGCTGATCCGCTTTCCTACGGGGTGGATGGGCTAAGGGGCGCATTGGCAAATAACGCTCATTTTGGCTTGGGTCCCGATTTTTTAATTTTAAGCGTCATTACGGTTGTATTTCTTTTGATAGGAAGCTATCTTTTTTCTAAAATACAGATTTAAATTTTAATTATTAAAATAATTGAATTAAGGGTGGTTTTATGCCATCTTTTTTATTGACCAATTTTTCTATTTAATATATTCTAAATAAACAGGTAACTTCTTATAATAAAATGCATAACGGTGCGGAAAAAAATAACGAAAAGAATTCAAACAATCTTTCTTTTCCTCCAAAAAAATTTTTGTTTGTTTCTTTTGAAAGCCTAAGCGGCGATTTAGCGTGGCAAATCAAAAACGAGGGCCACGAAGTCAAGGTTTTTATAAAAAGCGAAACAGATAAAGATGTTTATGACGGTTTTCTTGATAAGGTTGACGATTGGGAAAAACATAAAGATTGGGCAGATGTTATTGTTTTTGACGATGTAGGTTTCGGAGGAATTGCCGATTCTTTGAGATTGTCAGGAAAGCTGGTGGTTGGCGGTAGTAAATACACTGATAAGCTCGAAGAGGATAGGGAATTTGGTCAAGAAGAAATGAAAAAATCGGGCATGATTATTCTTCCCCATTGGGATTTTTCTGAATTTGATTCGGCTATTGAATTTATTAAAACAAACCCAGGAAGATATATATTCAAACCGTCCGGCAGTATATCTTCTGAGCAAAAAGGAATCTTGTTTTTGGGTCAGGAGGAAGACGGAAAGGATCTGATGGAAATTCTCGAGCAGAATAAAAAAGTTTGGGCAAGAAAGATTAAAAAATTTCAGCTGCAAAAAATGGCTGTTGGCGTCGAAGTGGCGGTGGGAGCTTTTTTTAACGGAGAAGATTTTGTTTATCCCGTAAATATAAACTTTGAACACAAAAAACTTTTTCCCGGAGATATTGGGCCCTACACCGGAGAGATGGGAACTTTGATGTTTTGGTCTCCCTCTAATGAAATATTCAGAAATACTTTATTAAAGATAAGGCCGGAATTAATTAAATCAAAATATGTAGGATATATCGATATAAATTGTATAGCTAATGCAAAAGGGATTTATCCGCTTGAGGTTACTGCCAGGTTTGGTTATCCGGCGATAAGTATTCAGATGGAGGGAACAATGAGCCCGTGGGGAGAATTTCTTTATAAAATAGCCAAAAAAGAACAGTTTGAATTTAAAATAAAAAAAGGATTTCAAATGGGAGTTGTTGTGGTTGTTCCGCCCTTTCCTTTCGACGACAAAAACGAAGCATTTATTTACAAGGACCTTTCAATACTTTTCAAAAAAAATAATTTAGACGGTATTCATTTGGGAGACGTTAAAAATATAAACGGGGTTTGGAGCATAGCCGGAGAATCGGGATATGTCTTGGTGGTGACAGGTTCTGGTATTACTGTTGATGATGCGAGAAAGCAGGTTTATTCCAGGTTAAACAATATTCTCCTTCAGAATATGTTTTACAGGACCGATATTGGCCTTAAATGGTATCAAGATTCTGACAGGCTGCAAACCTGGGGCTACCTTTATTAATTTTTATTATTTCTCCTTTTAAATTTTTCTTGCCCAGGGGCTTGATTTTTTTTGGGAAAAATATATAATAAAAAATCCTAATTATTAGGATTACTTTAGGAGTGAGAAGACAATGCAAGAAAGCTTGGCTTTGCAGGAAAGTATGCCGACCCCAGAAAGGGTTCAAGAATTTATAATTTCGCTCTTTGAAAACTGGACAGAGGATCCGTATGGCAGGTTGGGACAATGTTCTGTCCATTTTGATAAGCCTTGCCGAGATTTTTTCCCGGCAGATAGCTATATGTGTTCTCTGAGAATCGGCCTACCGATCGATGAAGAATTTTTTGGTTTTCACGAAAAGGGACCTTGCTTCACTTGGGCCATGCCTGACCATTCTTTCAGGATAACTGACCCGCAAAAAAATGAGGCTTTTTATAAAAAATATCCCAAGGAGCAAAGGAATACAGAAAAATTTACCTTGAGGATTTTTACAGAGATGGTCTATGACCTAATTCGCATCAGTTACGGCTTTATGCCCCTGGCGCGCTGACTCGGAAATAACCGGGTCAATTTTATTTTTGTAATCAATCTGTTAATATATATGTATAAAATGGAGAACATTATTCTAATGGTTAAAAATTTAAACGTTGAGCTGGACGGCGAAAAGATAATCAGCGATTTAAGCTTTGAGGTTAAAGAAGGAGAAACCTTAATGATACTGGGCCCCAACGGAGCAGGGAAAACCATTCTGCTTAGAACGCTAATGGGTTTTTTGCCTTTTAAAGGAGATATCCAGTGGAAGGAAGGAATTAGAATCGGATATGTGCCTCAGCGCCTACCATTAATCAAAGATATCCCTTTAAGTATTGAAGATTTTTTTGATTTGAAGAAAGTTACCAAGAAAAAGATTATTGATAGTTTAAATTCTGTTGGGATAAAGGACCCTTCTCTTTTGAAAAAGAGAATCGGCGCAATTTCTTCGGGCCAGTTCCAGAGAATTTTGGTTGCCTGGGGTCTTATTGGCGATCCCCAGGTTTTACTTTTCGATGAGCCGACATCCGGCATTGATTTGGGAGGAGAGGAAACGATATATGGCCTTTTGGAAAAACTTAAAAAAGAAAAAGGCCTGACTATTTTTTTAGTAACCCATGATTTAAGCATTGTTTCCCGCCAGGCCACCAACGTTCTTTGTTTCAATAAAAAAATGTTGTGTTACGGTCCGCCCCAAGAGACTATTAATTCCCAAAACCTTTCTCAGCTTTTTGGCGAGGAAATTAGTTTTTATCAGCATAAACATGAATGATCAATTCCTTTTAAGTCTAATAGTCGGAATTTTTGTTGGTGGCGTTGCCGGTTATCTAGGTTCCCTGATGGTTACCAAAAGAATGGCCTTAGTGGGCGATGCTTTTGGTCATGTCGCTCTTCCCGGCATTGGTCTGGCTTTGCTTTTGGGTTTTGATGTTTCCTTGGGTGCTTTTCTTTTTCTGCTTTTGGGAGCTTTACTTATCTGGTTTTTTGGCTTAAAGACGTCTTTGCCAATGGAGGCAGTGGTAGGTATTGTTTTTGTGACCAGTTTAGCAATAGGATTTTTAATAGTTCCCCAGCCGGATCTTTTAGAGGCTTTGTTCGGCGATATATCTGGTATATCCCTTAAAATGGCCTTGATTTCAATATTTTTATCAATAATTTCCTTTTTTACGGTAAAAAAAATCTACCCTGGCCTTATTCTAGCCAATATCTGCGAGGATCTGGCTGAAACGCAGGGCGTAAATATAAAAAAATACAATCTAATTTATCTTCTTTCGGTTGCCGTAATAGTGGCCATAGGGATTAGGGCCGTCGGTTCTTTATTGGTTGGGGCCTTGGTGATTATTCCCGCTGCCACCGCCAAAAACCTCAGCCAGAATATTAAAGAATATTCTTTAGGAAGTGCAGCGTTGGGAATTCTCAGTTCTATCGTAGGAATTTTACTTTTTAAATTTATTGGTATTTCCGTTGGCCCTTTAATCATACTTACCAGCGCTTTCTTCTTTCTGCTTTCCATGTTTTTTAAAAAAGGTTAAAATTATTGCAGCTCTTTTTGGCTCGTGCTATCCTTAATAATTGTTTCTTTAAAGGTCAAGATAATTTTTAAAAATTCTTAAAAAATGAAATACAAAATCAATAAAAATAAATGTGTCGGTTGCGGTCTTTGTGTCGTTGAATGCGACGGGGGAACAGAATTAAAAGAAGACGGCAAAGCAGATGTGGTTGATAGCGAAAAATTAGAAAAATGCCAAGGAGAAAAAGTTTGTCCCTACGGCGCAATAGAAAAAGAAGAATAAAAATAATTATTTCATGATTGAGCTTTCTGACCAAAATTTTGAAAAAGAAATTTCAAACAATTCTAAATTGATTTTGGTTGATTTTTATACTACTTGGTGCCCGCCCTGCAAAATGCTGTCGCCGATTTTAGAAAAATTGTCCGGAGAATTTAAAGATAAAATTATTTTTGCCAAAATGGACACGGAAAAAAATCCAATTATTTCACAAAAATTTGGCATCGAGAGTATCCCGACGGTGATACTTTTTAAAAACGGTGAAGTGGTGGATGGATTTGTCGGTCTTATGCAGGGGCCGGTTTTGAAAGAATGGTTGAAAAAAAATTCAGAAGACGAAAATGGAAAAATTGAAAAATTAATTCATGAATATCAGGACGTTGCAAAGAGAAAAGGATTAAAATTAAACCCCAATAAAGAATTGGTGAACAATTTAATTAAGGGTTTATTGGAAAATGAAAAAAAATACGGAGTTAGGTATTGTCCTTGCAGAAGAGTTGCGGGCAAAAAAGAAGAAGATGATGCAAAAATTTGTCCCTGCAGTTTTTTGGACAAAGAAATTGAAGAAAAGGGGCAGTGTCTTTGCGGACTTTTTGTAAAATAAAAATACTTGGCGATTTTTTGGCAAATTTTTTTGTCAAAAGAAAAATTAATCAAAATTTTGCCAAGGGGGTGTGGAAAACCTCCCTTTTTAAATGAGGTTTGATGAGGTTTGACGAGTTTTGTTACTCTTTTCTTTTGAGATAGAATAAGGTAATGGTTATTTTTTTCTAAATATTTTTTAAAGCTCCATGTCGATAAATAAAATTACAAAAATTCAAAAAAGGGACGGAAACATTGTTGATTTTGAGCAAATTAAAATTACTAATGCTATTTTCAAGGCCATAACTGCTGCTGGACAGGGTGATGGTATAAAATCGAAGAGAGCTTCCGAGAGAGTCGTCAAAATTTTAAACAGAAGATTTAAAAAAGACGAAATTCCTAATGTTGAACAGATTCAAGATATTGTTGAAGAGGTTTTAATTTTGGAAGGATTAGTAGAAACAGCCAGGGCATACATTCTTTACCGCGAGCAGAGAAGAAGGATCAGGGAAGTGGAAACGGTCAGCGAAGAAGCGGTGGACAGGGTTGACCAATATTTGGAAAAACTTGATTGGGAAGTTCAGGAAAATGCCAATATGGCTTTTTCTCTCCAGGGATTAAATCATTACGGAGTTTCTTACATCGTTAAAAAATATTGGTTGAATAAAATTTATCCAAAAGAAATCAGAGAAGCTAGCCAGTCGGGAGATTTTCATTTACATAATTTAGACACCTTGGCTCCTTATTGTTCCGGTTGGGATTTATATGATCTTTTAGTAAAAGGTTTTGGTGGAGTGCCGGGAAAAATTGAATCAAAACCGGCGAAGCATCTTCAAGTTGCTTTGGGCCAGGCGGTAAATTTCATATACACTATTCAGGGCGAAACAGCCGGAGCAGTTTCTTTTTCTAACTTTGATACTTTACTTGCTCCTTTTATCCGTTACGACAATTTGAATTACCAGCAGGTAAAGCAAGCAATGCAGGAGTTTTTATTTAATATGTCAATTCCTACCAGAGTGGGATTTCAAACTCCATTTTCAAATATTACCTTAGATTTAAAACCGTCCCCGGTTTTTGCCAAACAGCCAATAATTATCGGCGGACAGCCCCAGAAAGAAACCTACGGAGAGTTTGAGGAAGAAATGAAAATATTTGATAAGGCTCTTTATGAAGTTATGGTTGAAGGAGACAAATCGGGTAGACCTTTTCATTTTCCCATTCCGACGATTAATATAACAAAAGATTTTCCCTGGGATGATCCAGCTTTCGATTGTATCTTTGAAGCCTCGGCCAAGTACGGAATCAATTATTTCGCTAATTATGTTAATTCTGACATGAAGCCCGAAGACGTTAGAAGCATGTGTTGCCGGCTCAGATTGCAGTTAAATGATCTGTATAACAGGGGAGGAGGAGGGCTTTTTGGCAGCGGAAGCAAGACTGGAAGTATCGGAGTAACAACCATAAATCTGCCCAGAATTGGCTATCTGTCCAAGACCAAGAAGGAGTTTTTTGAAAGGCTGGGCAAAATAATGGATTTGGCTAAAGAAAGCCTGGAAATTAAGAGAAAAACAATTGAGAATTTTATTTCTAAGGGTCTTTATCCTTACTCCAGATTTTATTTGGCAGACATTAAGAAAGCCCGAGGCGGATATTATGCCAATCATTTTGCAACCATTGGTTTGGTGGGCATGAATGAGGCGCTGGTTAATTTCTTGGGCGAAAACATTGCCACCAGAAGAGGGATAAAATTTTCTTTGGAAATAATGGATTTTATGCGAAAAAAATTGATTAAGTTCCAGCAAGAGACGGGCAACATATATAATCTGGAAGCTACGCCGTCGGAATCCACCTCTTACAGGTTGTGCCAGAAGGATAAGGAAAAATATCCGGAGATAATTTCTGCCGGGAAAAAGAACGTGTCCTATTACACCAATTCAACCATGCTGCCGGTCGGATATACGGATGACGTTTTTAAAGCTTTAAAACTTCAGGACGAAATTCAATGTAAATATACCGGCGGAGTGGTTATGCATATTTTCTTAGGCGAAAGATTGTCTGATGTTAATACGGTAAAGACCTTGGTCAGAAAAGTTTTTGAAAACTTTAGCCTTCCATATATTACCATCACTCCCACCTTTTCAATTTGTCCCACCCATGGCTACATTACAGGAGAGCATTTCTTTTGCCCCCAGTGCACCATTAAACAGCCCTGCGAGGTTTATTCAAGGGTGGTAGGATATTTGCGGCCGGTGTCGCAATGGAACATCGGTAAACAGCAGGAATACAAAGAAAGGAAGGAATTTAAAATTGCCAAAGCCTTAGCCGCAAAATGATTGAAATAGGAGGTTTGCAAAAAACTACTCTCATTGATTATCCTGGCCGCTTAGCGGCCACTGTTTTTCTTATCGGCTGCAATTTTCGCTGTTCCTTCTGCTATTCTTCGGAATTGGTTCTGCCCGACAAGATTAAAAACCAGCCGCGCATTTCCCAAAAAGAATTTTTCTCTTTTTTGAGAGAAAGAAAGGGATTATTGGAAGCAATAACCGTTTGCGGCGGAGAACCCACGCTTAATAAAGATTTATCCGCCTTCATTAAAAAGATAAAAAAAATGGGTTATCTGGTGAAGCTTGATACCAACGGTTCCAATCCTAAGATGTTAAAGAGTCTAATAGATAAGAAATTAATAGATTATGTGGCAATGGATATTAAAGCTCCCAGGGAGAAATATGTGAAGGTTGTCGGCAGGGGTGTTGATATCAACGACATAGAGGAAAGCATTAAGCTTTTAAAGCAGAATAAGGTTGATTATGAGTTTAGGACCACGGTTGTGCCCTCAATTCATTCCCAAAAGGACATTATAAGGATCGCCAAATGGTTAAGTCCGGCTAAAAGGTATTATCTTCAGAATTTTAGACCGGAAAAAACAATTAATCCTAAGTTTAAGAAGATAAAACCCTATCCGCAAGGGTTTCTTTTGGAAATTAAGAAAGAAATTTCCCGGTTTTTCGAGGTTTGTGAGATAAGATAAGGGGGATTAAGGGGGCTTGACTTAACTTTGTGCTTAAATTAAGCTGAATGAAGCTGTGGAAAAGGTCGTTTTTGAGAAATTTAATCCTAATCAAAATTTTCTATGGAAGCATACTGCGTAAAGTGTAAAGCTAAAAGAGAAATTTCAGGTCCTAAGGAAGTTGCCATGAAGGGAAAGGGCGGAGCGAAAAGAAGGGCCATGACCGGAACTTGTCCAAAGTGCGGAACCAAAATGTTCAGAATAATGGGCAATGCCTAATTTAAGGATTTCCGGAAGTTTTTAAATGAAGCGTCCAAAGTTTATCTGCTTTGGGCGTTTTGTTAAAAATGAACATCAACAAAGAAAAATTTATTCTGGTAATTATAGGGGGATTGTTGTTTTTAAATTTTTTTGCCTGGATTGTTGTCTACGACTTGAATGGTTCTGATTTTTTGGAAGTTAACTTCTTTGACGTGGGACAAGGCGATGCGGTTTTTATTCAAACGCCCCAAAGGCATCAGATTTTAATTGATGGAGGGCCAGGCTCGATTGTTTTAGAAAAACTGGCGAAAGAAATGCCTTTTTGGGACAGGACAATTGATTTGATTATATTAAGCCATCCGGAGAATGATCACCTTTCTGGTTTGACGGACGTTTTAAAAAGATACAAGGTGGAGAATATTTTATGGACAGGAATTGCAAGAGATACCCCTGCTTTTAAAGAGTGGCAGAGATTGATCAAGGAAGAAGGGGCAGAAATAAAAATCGCCCAGGCTGGACAAAGAATAATTTTACCAACCAATAAAGAAAAGGCAGGGATTGATATTCTATACCCTTTGGAAAAATTAGAAGGAAAAGAAATGGAAAACAGCAACGATGTTTCAATTGTTGTCAGGTTAATTTTTGGAGAAAAATCTTTTTTGTTTACCGGAGACGTGGGGAAGGCAACGGAGAAAAAACTTTTGGAAAAAGAGATAAACGTTAAATCAAACGTTTTAAAAGTTGGTCACCATGGAAGCAAAACATCGAGCAGCGATGATTTTATTAAAAAAGTTTTACCCGAGATTGCTATAATAGAGGTGGGAAAAGACAATTCTTACGGTCATCCCCACCAGGAAACTTTGGCTACTTTGGGAAAATATGGTATATCTATTTTTAGAACAGATAAAAACAAAGATATTAAAATATTATGCGATTCCCAATCTCTAAAACTAAAGTAAAAAATGTAAATAAAAAATTTGAACTTAGCAATCCCAAAGAAAGGAAGAGCTACTTTCAGTTAAAAGCCGGCAAAGAAATTAAAAAGCTCAGGGATTATTTTAAAAAAGGCAATACCTTTATTGTTTATCTGCTGGGCAAAAAAAATTCCGGCAAAGGGACTTATTCTAAGATGTTCGCTGAAATTATCGGCCCGGAGTACGTGGAACATTTTTCGGTAGGAGACATGATTAGAGGTATAGACAAGGAACTAAAAGACAAGAAAAAAAGAAAAGAACTGATAGAATTTTTGGAGAAAAATTATCGAGGATGGCTTCCAACTGAAGAACTTATTTCTCTTTTGGAAAAAAGAAGCACCAAGACTCTTTTGCCCACAGAGCTGATTTTAGCTTTGGCAAAAAGAGAAATCGGTAAAAGGAAAAAGAAAAGCATTTTTATTGACGGCTTTCCCAGGGATTTGGACCAGATAAACTTCTCTCTTTTTTACAGAGATTTGGTTGGCTATCGAGATGACCCTGACTTTTTCATTTTGATTAATGTTCCCAATAAGGTTATTGATGAAAGAATTAAATACCGGGTGGTCTGTCCGGTTTGCAAAACTCCAAGAAACCTAAAATTGCACCCCACCTCAAGAATTGGGTACGATCAAAATAAAAAAGAATTTTATTTAATTTGTGATAGTCCCAAATGTAAAGAAGTCCGGATGATACCCAAGGAGGGCGATGAGTTGGGAATCAAGCCGATAAAGGAAAGATTAAAAAAGGATGAAAAGCTCATGGAGCAGGCAATTTCTCTTTACGGAATCCCCAAGATTTTTTTAAGAAACTCGGTTCCTCAAAAATTAGCCGAAGAATATATTGATGATTATGAGATTACGCCGGAATATTATTACCAATGGGATGATAAAAAGAAAAAAGCCTTGGTTAAAGAAAGGTCTTGGGTGGTTTTGGACGACGAAAAGATCCTTTCTTACAGCTTACTTCCTCCGCCAGTGGTAGTTTCTCTTATAAGGCAGCTGGTTGATGTTTTAGGCCTTTAATCAGATTGACAGGGATTTTGCCCAAAAGGTATAATTAACTTGGCTCTGTTCTTTCTAGATAATTTTGGTACAAACGTTCTTTCAGGGAGTCCGACATGATTCTTGACCCGTGGGTCAAGACTGAGATTCCCACCTGGAATTTTTTCCGAGAACATTTTGCCTAGATAAACAGGGCCACTTAAAAACCGCGATTGCGCGGTTTTTGGGTTTAAAAGAAAAACCTCCGGAATTTTACCGAAGGCGCTTAAAAAAGAAGAAAATTTTAGCGATTAATGATGTTTTGGATTTCAGGGCTTCTGGCAATTTTTATTGCCTCAATCATTTTAACCGAGGCCTTGCTGTAGGGCATCTTTTGCAGTCTGTTGACAGATAGCCCTTCGCACCAGAGGGTTACGTGGGGAGTTACGATTACCATCCCGGTTGTCCGTCCGAACTCAATGTCCTCGATTTTTTGCCAGGTGCCCGGGGTACAAACCGGAATGATGACTTCCATCGAGTTACCGTTTCCGTACTCTGTTGCAAAGCCAATCGTAGAACTTAGGATTTTTTGGAAATCATCGTCTGCTGTTCCTGGTTCTCCCCATATCAACAGTTCTCTGTGGCCATATATTGCTTCAATGTCTATGCCGGCTTCGATATCAATCGAGCCCGGCGCAAGAGGAATAAAACAGCCATTCGGGTCCACGGCGTATTTTTGTACGCCTCCCATAACAACCGCTTCTTTGAATGCCGGCCAGCCATACTCTTTGAAAATTCTGCCCAGGGCATATCCTTGATTTGTCCATGGCCTTTTGATTTGTTTATCAAATCCCGATTTGCCTTCGGGCGGATAAGGAACAATGTTTCTTGCGACATCTTCCCACCCCATAATGTTCATTTGTACACGACCCCCGGCCACTCGTTTATTAAGGGGTCCCATAAAAACATCCAGTTCTGATTTGATTCTGTCGGAAAAAATTCCCGACCTCAAGGGTTCCAATTTTTCCATCGTCACTCTTTATCACCGCCAAATTTTTCTTTTTAGTCCATTTTAAAATAAAAAGGACTGTTTTTATATTAATATAAATTAAAAAAATGTCAATAGGAGTTAATTTTAATATATTCGGGGCGTCGGGAGTCGAACCCGATTCACAGGACCCCCAGCCCTGCATAATAACCGTTATACTACGCCCCGCTCTCCAAATACCTGAAATTATTTCCTTTTTCCCATTGCCTTAATACATTTGGCGCAGGCGAAAACTCTTTTGCCAGAAGGCAATCTAACCCATTGGAGATTGGGATATTTTCTTCTTTTGGCGGTTGGATTGTATTTGCCTCTGAGCTTGGTGAGCTCCCAGGCCATTATTGATTTTTTTCCGCAGATTGCGCATTGTTTTGCCATATGGGAATATGGTATCATAAAAAAATGTTGCTGACAATATTTTCTTTAATCGTTTTACTTTTTTCAATCGTTATCCACGAAGTTGCCCATGGCAGCGTTGCTTATTCTTTGGGAGATCCTACGGCAAAATATTCCGACCGCTTGACTTTAAATCCTTTAAAACATCTGGATCCTTTCGGTTCGGTGATTCTTCCCCTTATCATGCTGATATCTACTGGCGGCAGGGGACCAATTTTCGGCTGGGCTAAGCCGGTGCCAGTTAATCCATATAATTTCCGCGACCAGAAATGGGGAGAATTAAAAGTTTCTCTGGCTGGTCCGGCAACGAATTTTTTAATAGGCATAATTTTCGGTCTTTTTATAAGATTTTTTCCCTTAACAGAGCCCCTTTTTACGCTTTTCAGTTTTATTTCCATATATAATTTTCTTTTGGCGGTTTTTAATCTGGTTCCCATCCCTCCTTTGGACGGTTCGCACATTCTTTTCAGTTTTCTGCCGGAAAGTCTTTCGCAGATTAAGATTTTTTTGCAGCAATACGGACTTTTTCTTCTTCTACTTCTTCTTTTCTTCGGATTAAACTGGGTTTACTATATAGTTCAAATACTTTTCTATTTTGTTGTTGGCCAGCCGATTTCCATTTGACATTTACAATATTCTTTGTTAGATTAAAATTTGAGCACTTGGTGCTCGATTAATTTTTGTTGTAATAAAATTAATGCCCACAATTCATCAATTAATTAAAAAAGGAAGACAACAGATAAAAAGGAAAAACAAGAGGCCGGCTTTGACCTTTGGTTTTAACGTTTTAAAAAATCGTCCCAAAGAATTTTATTCTCCCTTTAAAAGGGGAGTTTGCCTTAAGGTTTTTACCGTTACTCCCAAGAAACCCAATTCTGCTTTGAGAAAAGTAGCCAGAGTCCGCTTGACCAACGGAATGGAAGTGACGGCATATATTCCCGGAGAAGGACATAATTTACAGGAGCACTCCATAGTTTTAATCAGGGGGGGCAGGGTAAAAGATTTGCCCGGAGTCAGATACCACGTAGTCAGGGGAGTTTTAGATACCGGCGGAGTAGAAAACAGAAAACAGGAAAGGTCAAAATACGGTACCAAACGACCCAAATAACATGGCCAGAAGAAAAAAAAGAGAAAAAAGAATACTTATACCTGATTTTGTATACAACAACCTGGCGGTCGCCAAATTCATTAATCAGGTGATGAGAAAAGGCAAAAAGACAATTGCCAGAAAAATTGTTTACGGAGCTTTTAATATTATTAAAGAAAAAACCAAAAAAGACCCTTTGGAAATTTTCGAACAGGCCATTAAGAACGCCACTCCCTTGCTGGAAGTAAAATCAAAAAGAATCGGAGGGGCAACTTATCAGGTGCCCAGGGAAGTGAGAGAAGACAGGGGCCTCACCTTATCCGTCCGCTGGATAATTACTGCCGCCAAATCGAAAAAAGGAAAACCAATGGCTGAAAAATTGGCCGAAGAATTAATCAATGCGGCAAGAAACGAAGGTTCGGCAATAAAGAAAAAAGAAGATACGCATAGAATGGCTGAAGCCAACAGGGCTTTTGCCCATTTTTCCTGGTAATATGTCCAGAGTTTATCCCATAGAAAGAGTTCGCGACATAGGCATTATCGCCCACATTGACGCCGGTAAGACAACCGTATCCGAGCGTGTTTTGTTTTACACCGGAATTTCCCACAAAATCGGCGAGGTGCACGACGGCCAGGCAATTATGGACTGGATGGTTCAGGAAAGGGAAAGGGGAATTACCATTACTTCCGCCGCCACAACTTGTTTTTGGACGCCCCTGGACCAGGAGAAAAAAAAGGAAAACGAGTACAGGATTAATATCATTGATACGCCGGGACACATTGATTTTACCGCCGAAGTTCAAAGATCTTTGAGAGTTTTGGACGGTGCGGTGGTGGTTTTTGATGGCGTGG
>Ga0315284_10006058_pt1 | contig 17214 bp, 16 predicted proteins | sample YL17G09_16_MG_FD_203696 | JGI IMG/M metagenome (GOLD analysis project Ga0315284, IMG submission 203696) | Sediment microbial communities from Yellowstone Lake, YNP, Wyoming, USA - YL17G09_16 | ecosystem: Environmental > Aquatic > Freshwater > Lake > Sediment | place: USA: Wyoming | collected...
TGGGGTAGACGGGGACGTCCGCCGCACCGATGCACAGCGAGGCGAAGTCCGCGATGGCCCAGCCCGGCCGGTTCTCGGACAGGATCGCCACGCGGTCCCCGCGCCGGACCCCGAGCCGCTTGAGCGCGAGCCCGGCGCGGGTCATCCGCTGGAGCACGTCCTGGTGCGTCAGCGTTTGCCAGGTGCCTCCCGCCTTGCAGCGGAAGCAGGCCGGCTTGGCGCCGTACTTGTCGATTGCGTCGAAGATCAGTTGCGTGAGCGTGCCACGCGGGATCGGTTCAGCCACGGAGCCTCCCGGCTACTGGGATCGCCTGCTGCGATGGAAGGGATACGCGCGCTACTGGAATCGGACGATGAACCGCACCGGTGAGCCGCGGACCGCCGCGCCGGAGCTGCGGCGCACCGACGCCTCCACGACCACCGAATCCGGCTGGCCCGCGCCCTTCCGCTTCACCGTCGCGGCCGCGGTCCCTGAGGCCGTGATGGTGGTGACGGTCTGGCCGAGGGAATCGTTTCTCAGCACGGCCTTCGCCGAATCCCGGCTGACGTACGCCGGCTGGACGATCGCGAATCGGACGGGCCGCTCGCCCAGGGGCGCCGCGGTCCCGGGCGTCGTGGTCAGGTCCAGCACGGTGACGGTGAGTGAGCCGGACAGCGAATCTGTGGCGCCCACGCTCAGAGCGGAAGGGCCGATGACGGCCAGCGAATCGGCGTGCCCCGACGGGACCCGCAGCGAGAGCGGGTCGGAGCGCAGGGAACCCGAGACGGCCACCACCTTCGCGGACGTCGCCGGCGCGCGGCCGATCACGGCGTTGTGCGCGCTGTCGAGCCCGAGGGACGCGGTGTCGATGACGACGAGCGAGACCGGCGCGCCGGCGATGCTATCGCCGGCGCGGTCGAGGACGCGCACTACCAGTGGCAGCGTGTCGTTCACCTCGACGAACGGGTTCGCCAGCGTCACGATCTCGATGGCAACGGGGGCGTGGAGGTCCGCGGTGAGGTTCGTGCAGGCCGGGACCAGAGGGCCGAGCGACCACGCCGCGGCGAGCGCGGCGCGGCGGAGCCTCAGGCGCCCTCCAGCTTCGCGCCGGTCCGCGGCCCCGAGGCGACGCCGAGGCCGGTGAGTGCCCGCTCAGCGTGCGCGATCCACTTGTCGGCGTCCACGCCGCGCGGCGGGTTGCCGAGGAAGGCCTTGAGATGCTGCTCGGCTGCTTCCACTTCGCCGCGCTTCAGCAGCAGGAAACCCAAGCCATAGTGCGCACCGGCGAGCGTCGGGTCCGCGTCGAGAGCCTTCTTGTAGTGGCGCAAAGCGTCGTCCGCCTGGCCGGTGCGGCTGAAGGCGATCGCGAGGTTCTGCAGGATGCGCGGATCGTTCGGATGGTCCCGCAACGCGAGACGATACGACGTGATCGCGGCGTCGTAGTCGCCCTGGCGCTCCAGGGCCAACGCCTCGTTCAGGTAGTCCAGTCGCTGCGGCTTGGGGGGGTCGCCGTCGGCGGGCTTGCCGCCGAGGAAACGCCGGAATAGGCCCATGAGCGGCCAAGATAGCGGCTGTTCAACCCCTTGGCAATAGCCAACCTACGCCACTTCGACGAGTTGGCTCGGGATTCGTCTCGGCGACGTTGCGCGCGGTGGCCGGTGGAGGATACGTTCGAGCACCCCAGGGAGGCCCCGATGGCCCGCGATCCGCACCAGAGCAAGCCGCGCAGCGTGATGGAAATCGACTGGCCGTTCTTCGGCGAGTTATGCCGCGGTCTCGCCCTCAAGGTCTGGCGCGACTACGAGCCAGATCTCGTGGTGGGGATCGCCAAGGCGGGCGTCATCCCCGCCGCCGTCATCGCCACCATCCTGCGCCGCGAGTTCGCCTCCGTTGCGCTCACGCGGCGCCGCGAGGGCGACCCGCCAGCGCTCGTGTCGCGGCCCACCCTGAGCCCGAAGGGCAAGCGCGTGCTCCTCGTGGACGAGACGTGCGACAGCGGCGACACGATGCGCCTCGCGGCGTCGGTGATGCGCGAGGAGGGCGCGAAGGAGGTGCGCACCGCCGTCTCCTTCCGCGGCGGCGCCTTCAAGCCCGACTACTACGCCATCCAGACTCCGGACTTCATCATCCTGCCCTGGGACCGCGAGGTCATCGAGGGCGGCGACCTGGTCGTGCGGCCGGACTATGAGGCCGCGCTGCGCGCGGCGCGTGCCGGCGCACCGGCGCAGGGCGGCACCGGCGCACCGGCGCACCAGCGTACCAGCGTACCGGCGGCGAAGCCGAAGGGCCGCACGAGGTGATTGGGCCGGACGGGCTGCGCGACCGGCTCGCGAACGCACTGAAGGCCTCTCGCGCTGCGTACGCCGAGGTGCGGGTGGAGCGCGCCCGTTCCACACGCGTCGCCTTCCGCGGCACGCGGCTCGAGGGCGCCAACGAGAGCGTGGACGCCGGCGGCTGCGTGCGCGCCCTCGTCCACGGCTGCGGGTGGGGCGTGGCGTCGTTCACGTCGCTCGACGACCTGCCGGCGATGCTCGCCGCCGCGGAGGAGATGTCCCGGGCCATCCACCTCGACCAGCCGATCCGCCTCTCGCCCGCCGCCCCGCACGAGGACGTCGTCATCCCGACGGTGGACGGCGACCCGCGCGAGGTGCCCCTCGTCGAGAAACGGCGGCTCCTCGAGCACCTCAACGGCCTGATGCTGGCCGCGTCCGGCAAGATCGCCGACACGACGGCCTCCTACTTCGACAACCGGACCGAGTGGGCGTACGCGAACAGCGACGGCACCTGGCTCTACGAGGTGCGTCCGGAGATCGGCCTCTCCGCGCAGGCCACCGCGCGCGACGGCGAGACGATCGAGCGCGCCCTCGAATCCCTCGGACTGCGCCGCGGCTGGCGGAGCGTACAGGACCAGGACCGGATGTTCACCGCCGCCGCCGAGCGGGCGCTCGCGCTGCTCACCGCGCCGGCGGTTCAGGGCGGTACGTACCCGGTGGTGCTCGACCAGCGGCTCGCCGGCGTCTTCGTACACGAGGCGTTCGGCCACCTCTCCGAGGCGGACTTCGTCTACGAGAACCCCGAGGCGCGGGCGATGATGACGCTGGGCCGGCGCTTCGGAAGCGACATCGTCAACATCGGCGACGACGGCAGCGCGGCGGGGTTGCGCGGCACGCTGCCCTACGACGACGAGGGCACGCCGACCCGGCGCACGAAGCTGGTGGACAAGGGCATCCTCGTCGGGCGCCTGCACTCGAGGGAGACCGCCGCGGCGATGGGTGAGCAGCCGACCGGCAATGCGCGGGCGCTCGACTTCCGCCATCCTCCCATCGTGCGGATGACCAACACTTACATCGAGGGCGGGTCGGGCACCTTCGAGGACCTGATCCGCGACATCCCACTCGGCGTCTACGCGGTGGATGCCGTCGGCGGCCAGACGTATCTCGAGAACTTCTCCTTCTCGGCGGCGCACGGGTACGTGATCCGCGACGGCAAGGTCGCCGAGCTGGTGAAGGACGTGACGCTCGCGGGGAACCTCTTCCAGTCGCTCCAGGCGATCGACGGCCTGGCGGGCGACTTTCAGTGGAACCAGGCGGGCGGCGGCTGCGGCAAGGGCGGGCAGTTCCCGCTTCCCGTGACCGAGGGCGCGCCGCACGTGCGGTTCCGCGAACTCCTCGTGGGGGGGGAGGTGGCGGCGTGAGATGCAGCACGCTGTGCGCGGCAGCGGCCGCGATCGTGATGGTCGCTGGCCCGGCCGGTGCGCAGGCGCCGCGTGCGGCGCAGGCCTCGCTCCGCGTGGGCATCTCGGCCGGCGGCCTCGCGGATCGCCGCGCCCTCGTGCCGGCGCGAGCGACCGTCGCCGGCCCGCGCGCCGCGTTGGTGCAGGACACCCTGCGGCGCGGCGTCTCCGGCGCGGAGGTCGCTCTCGGCATCGCCGGCTCCGCGGCCGGGATGTGGGGGGGGGCATTCGCGGGGCTCTTGGTGTACAGCGCGCAGAGCGGCTGCAGTCCCGACTGCGATGACGCGGGTCTAGGCGCGGGCGTCATTGGGGCTGTCGCGGGCTCCATCGTGGGCACGGCGGTCGGCACGCGCCTCGGGGCGAAGCTGGCACACCGGCGTCCCGGAAGCTTCGGGCGGCGGTTGGTGGCCGGCGGCGCGGGTTTGCTGGCGGGCCTCGCGGCGTTCGAACTCGCGAGCAACCTCACGGGCCACGACTACAACGCGCTCCCCCTCATCGCCTTCCCTGTGGCGCAGGGTGTCGTGGGGGCACTGCTCGGAAGGGCGAGGTGACGCCGCCCGAGCCGGCGGCGACGGTCACCGTCGAGGCGGCGCTCGCCGCCGTCCGCGGCCGCGCGCAGGGCGCCGACGCCATTCTGCGCCACGAGTCCCAGCTCTCGCTCCGTTTCGAGACCGGCCGCCTCAAGGAGAACGCGCTCCGTCAGGAGGCGGGTCTCAACCTCCGCGTGCTCGCGGAGGGCCGCGTCGGCTTCGCGGGCACGACGGACCTCGCCGGCACTGGCGCCCTGGACGACCTCGTCGCCCGGGCGCTCGCCAGCGCGCAGCAAGGCGAGCCGTGCGACCTCGGCTGGCCGTCCGCCTCACCGCTGGCGCCGGTGCGCACCTTCGACGACGCGGCCGCGGGGCTGGACGTCGCGACGCTCGCCGCGCTCGGCCGCAGGGTTGTCGAGCGACTGCAACGCCCCGGGTGGCAGGTGAGCGCCGCAGTGGACCGTTGCGTCGAGCACACCACCTTCGCGAACACGGCGGGGCAGGCGTTCGCGTACCGCGGCACCACCATCAGCGTCAGCGCGGAGGTGACGCGGGTCGCCGGCGACGACGTGCTGATGGCGGACGATGACGTGACGGGGAGTCGCGTGCCGGGCGACGAGGAACTGGACGCGGTCGCCGAGCGGATCGTGCGGCGGATGGAGCGCGGTGAACGCGTGGCCCTGCCGCCCGAGGGGAAGCTGCCCGTGCTGTTCACGCCCTCGGGCTCGGGGTGCATCTTCCTGCCGCTCCGCCAGGCGCTCTCGGGGAAGACGGTGCTGCAAGGCATCTCGCCCCTCGGCGGGAAGGCGGGCGAGCGCATCTTCGACCCCGCCTTCGACCTCGTGGACGATCCGCTCGCGGACGGGCGCACGGCGAGCCGCCCCGCCGACGACGAAGGCGTGCCCTCGCGCCGGCTCCCGCTCGTCGAGCGCGGCGTGGTGCGCGCCTTCGTGTACGACCTCGAGACGGCGGCGCGCGCGGGTACGGCGTCCACGGGCCACGGGCGCCGCGGCACCTTCGGCAAGCCGGGCATCGGCTTCTCCAATCTGGTGATGGGTGAGGGGGAGGCGGACGAGGCGGCGCTGCTGCGGGAGGTCGGCCACGGTCTGGTGATCGAGGACCTGATCGGAGTGGGGCAGGGCAACGTCATCAGCGGGGCGTTCAGCCACCCCGTGGCGCTGGCCTACCGAGTGGACGGCGGCGAGATCACGGGACGCGTCAAGGACGCGGCTGTCGCCGGCAACGCCTACGAACTGCTGAAGCGCATCCGGATGGTGGGGCGCGAGGGGAAGTGGATCGGGGGCAGCCGCCTGGTGCCCCCGATCGTGCTCGACGCGGTGAGTGTGGCGAGGCGGTAGCTACCGCGCCGGCCCCGCCTGACTCCAATCGATCTGCGACCCGAACACGCTGTGCGGGATGAGGAACACCGCTAGAGTGATGAGCGTCGCCGCGATGACGGAGCCGCGCGCGTCGCGCCCGCCCCGGAGCCGCCACAGCGCGAACAACCACGCCACCATCGCGATCAGCGTCTTGTTGTCGGTCATGTCCCAGCCGAAGGGGATGCCCGTCCACCAGTCGCCGAACGCCTGGTGCTGCATCCACGGCCCGAAGAAGAACCCCCCGAGACCGAAGAGCAGTACTCCCAGCCGAGCCCAGCCCGCGTAGCCAGCCTCCTTCTGCAGCGCCCCGAGACCGGCGCGCATCATCAGCAGCATCCCCCCGAATATGCAGAGGAGGTGCGGGATGATGACGGCGGCGGAGATGTCCCCCTTGAACCGGGTGATGGCCGGCTCCGCGGGGAAGACGATGCGTTCGCCATCGCGGCTGAGCCGCAGCTGGTAGGCGAGCTTGCCGGCCGGCGGCTGGTGCGGCAGCGCCGTAACCAGCGTGTCGCCGCGCCGCTCGAGCTGCAGCGTGTCCCAGGGGTCGCCCGAGGGGAAGCGCCGCCACTGGACGCTGCCGGACACCGCGGTGTCGGGGGCGACGAGGCGGACCGGCTGGTCGCCGGCGCCGTCGTAGGTGCGGATCAGTTTGAGCTTGATGACCTGGCCGCCGATGGACACCCGGCCGCGGAGCGGAGTCGTGGGGCCGGTCATCCGCTGGTAGGCGAGTGTGCCGAGGGTCAGGACGACGGCGAGGGTCCACAGCAGCTTGCTGCGCATCGGGAGGTGCCCTTGATGCGGGTTCGGAGGGCCGCGGTGCGCGACGGTGCTACGCCGTGCCGCCGAGGACGATCAGATAGTCCGCGCCCTGCGCCATGTGCTCGTAGAGCGCCGTGAGCGACTCCGGCGCGCCCACCAGCCAGCGGCAGCGGGCGTCGCCGCGGGAGCGGCACTCGATCTCCATCACGGCGAGCGGTGCATCGCCGAGCCGCGTGAAGAAGTCGGCCAGGAGCCCCGACGTGAACGAGCACGAGGGGAACTGCACTCCCGCGCCCGGCTGCGCTTCGGCCCAGTCGGCCGAGTCCACCGCCACGACGGTGTCCGAGAGCTGGCTCACCGCCACACGGCCCCAGCCGAGCGAGGAGAAGAAACGGGACAGCATCTCGGCCAGGCGCGAGGCGGCGAGTTCGCCGGGGTCCTCCACGCCCGCCACGACCGGCAGCCACCCGGCGAACGAGCGGTAGGCGTCATCGCCGGCGGCGTAGCCGGCATCCTGGAGGATCTGCGCGCCCGCGGAGTCGCGGAGCCGGTGCAGCGCACTAGGCGAGAGCGCGACGAGCGAGCTGGGGGTGAGCGGGATGTCAACCATAGGCTTGTAACCTAGACCGTGGCGCGGAGGCGCCGCAAGAGAGCCGCTTGTGGCGTGGCACGGCGGGCTCGGGCCTCAGTGCGCGCGGGCGCTGCGTCGCGGGGGCACGCCGGGCTCGGGCCTCAGTGCGCGCGGGCGCTGCGTCGCGGGGGCACGGCGGGCTCGGGCCTCAGTGCGCGCGGGCGTTGCGTCGCGGGGGCACGGCGGGCTCGGGCCTCAGTGCGCGCGGGCGTTGCGTCGCGGGGGCACGCCGGGCTCGGGCGCGCTGTGCCCACTGCGTGGGTCCCACGCGCATCCCTCGCCCGGCGTACCCCCGCTCCTCGCGCCCGCCGCCAGTTCCCGGTGACGCGGGCCGCCAGAGGTGCGCACCCCCGGGCGTGGCCACGTCCTCTCTCACCCCCTCACCGCTTCACCGGACCACGATCTCGTCGCAGAAGACCCAGGCAGGCTCGCCGCGGCCTGAGTGCCACGCAGGCAACGGACCGAACCCACGCGCCCGCACCTTCACCCACTGCGCCGAGGTGCCTGCCGGCGCCGCCACCGTGAGCCGGTAGATGAACGAGTCCGCCCGCTCGGCCGGCTGGTTGTGCGTCGCGGTGCCGGCCTCACGCCACGTGGCTCCGTCGTACGAGAGCCAGACGGTGAAGTCGCGCGGCAGCAGGATCCAGGAGCGCATCGTTTGCTGGAACGACCCTTCCACTGTCGCGATCGCCTGCGCCCGCCCGAGGTCGATCACCGCCTCGAGGTCGGGACCCTGCCACCCTTGCCACAACCCGTCGTGAAAGTCGAGCGAGCCGAACGCGCCGTCGGTCAGCGTGCGCGGCCCGGTGCCGGGGTATCGCGGGCTGGGCGGTGCCGCGAGGGTGTAGCCGCGGCGGCGCGCGAGATGGTCGGCGATGGTGAGCGTCCGGCCATCGCCGAGGGGCTCGCCGCGGAAGAACGCCTGGAAGCGGATGGTGCCGGCGCCGGCGAAGCCGATGCTGTCGGCGTAGAGCGGCGAGGCAGGCGTGGGCGCACTGCCGTCGGTGGTGTAGCGGACGGCGATGCCGCTCACGCCGGTCTCCACCACGAGGCCGTGGCTGCCGGTCGTGCTGTCGAAGTCCGGCCGCAGCCGGAGGACGTCGCGGTCCTCCGGCCCAACGCCCACGCCTTGCGCGGCGAGTCGCGCCGTGTCCGCGGCGAGGCGGCGGCGGAAGTCGGCGAGGTCGCGCGGCCCTCGGCTCCACAGCACCTCAGCGAAGGCGAGGAGCCGCGGGAAGGCCATCACGTCGAAGTTCGCCGTGGTGATCCCCTCGGACCACAGCGTCGCCTCGCCGCCCAGGATGCGTGCGGCCTCCTGCGGCGTCAGGCCCGCAGGCACCGGCTCGAAGGCGTAGACCTGCGCGAGGGTGAGGTCGCCGGGCGTGCGGTTGATGTAGACGCTGCCGGAGGGCGACGCGACGAGGTCGTGGCCCTGCCGCGCCACCGTGGCGATGGTCGCAGCCTCGCGCCACACCTGCACCACGGCGTTGGGAGCGAGCCCGCCCTCGGTGATCTCGTCCCACCCGATGAGCCGCCGGCCGTGCGCGCCGAGCCAGCGCTCGATGCGGCGGATGAACCAGCTCTGCAGCTCGTCCTCGCTGCGCAGCCCCTCGCGCCGCATCAGCTCCTGGCAGTCGGCGCAGGCGCGCCAGCGGTCCTTCGGCACCTCGTCGCCGCCGACGTGGATGTACTCCGACGGGAAGAGCGCGAGCACTTCGGTCAGCACGTTCTCGAGGAAGGTGAAGGTCACCTCGCGCGGGCAGTACACGTCCTGGAAGACGCCCCACGAGTTCGCGACGCGGATGGTCGTGTCGCCGGTGCAGCCGAGCCACGGGTACGACGCGATGGCGGCGACGCTGTGGCCCGGCATCTCGATCTCGGGGACGACGGTGACGCCGCGGACCCGCGCGTACTCGACGACGTCACGCACCTCGGCCTGCGTGTAGAAGCCGCCGTAGCGCGAGCCGTCCAGCTCCGTGCGCCAGGCGCCGACGTCAGTGAGGCGCGGGTAGCGGCGGATGGCGAGCCGCCACCCCTGGTCCTCGGTGAGGTGCCAGTGGAGAACGTTGAGCTTGGACCTGGAGAGGAGGTCCACGAAGCGCTTCACGAAGGCGGCGGGGAAGAAGTGCCGCCCCACGTCCATCAGGCTGCCGCGCCAGCCGAAGCGCGGCGCGTCGCGGATCAGGAGCGCGGGGATGGTCACTGGCGGCGGCGAGTTCGGCGCGCCCCTCGGGGGGCCGTCAGCCGTCAGCCGTCGGCCGTCAGCGACTGCGGAGCTGGCGCCGCCAGCGGCGGCGGCCTCAGGCGGTAGGATCTGCCGCAGGGTCTGCACGCCCCAGAGCACGCCCTCCGTTGCGGGGGCGGAGATGTCGATGCCTGCCGCGCCGACCTCGAGTGCATACGCCTCCGGCCCCGCGCCCGCGCCGCGGTCGATCCGGAGAGTGATTTCGCCGCGCCCAGCGGTGCGCTGCTGGACGGTGACGCGGTGACCGGTCGAGGCCGCGACCCACTCGCGGAGCAGGCCGGCGATCTCGCGCAGCCGGACGCTCGGCGTGGCGACGACGATGCGGACGGGGTCGCGCAGCGTGAACGACCCCGTGCGCACCTCGATGCTCTCAGGGCGGGGGAGGAGAAACAGCGGGCCGGTGGCCGGAACAGGCGTCGGGGAGACGGGCTCCTGTGCGGCAACACCGCGCGCGGTGCCCGGCAGCGCGACGCACACGACGATCCCGGCGGTGCACGCCGCTCGAATGATGGCCCTCACGGTGTGATCCCTGTTCTCCACGAAGTCTCGCCCACGAGAGCCGGTGAAGCCGGCGGCCAGCGTGAGCGAGACGTTGCGGGCTCCTGGTCGCATGTTGTGCCTTCCGGCTGGCGATCGGCTCAGTGGCGCTCGTACGGGCCCGGCTTCGCGGCGGCGTTCCCGCTCCTCGCGCCTCTGGCAAGCGCCGCACGAGAGCTCGTGGCGGGCGCAAGTCGCGGGGGTACGCCGGGCGAGGGATGCGCGTGGGACCCACGCAGTGGGCACAGCGCGCCCGAGCCCGCCGTATCCCCGCGGCGCAGCGCCCGCGCGCTCACGGTGCAGCGCCCGCGCGCTCACGACGCAGCGCTTGCGTGCCCGCGACGCAGCGCCCGCGCGCCTGCGACGCAGCGCCCGCTAGCCGCCGAGCTTGCGCAGTAGCTCCGCCTCGCCCCAGACCGCGACGCCGAGTTGCTTCGCCTTGTCGAGCTTGCTGCCGGGATCGTCGCCCGCCACCACGGCGGTCGTCTTCTTCGACACCGAGCCCGTCACCGCGCCGCCGGCCGCCTCGATCCGCTTCGTCGCCTCGCCGCGGCTCAACGACGGCAGCGTGCCAGTCAGCACGAACACGCCGCCCGCGAGCGGGCCGCCGGTGGACGCGGGAGCTGGCTCGTCCATCCGGAGCCCCGCCTTCTTGAGACGGGCTATCAACCGGACGTTCCGCTTCTCCCGGAAGAACGCCGCCACCGCCTCGGCGATGGTCGGACCGATGCCGCGCACCTCGCCGATCTCCTCCTCGCTCGCGGCCATCAGCGCGTCCATCGTGCCGAAGCGGCGCGCGAGGATCTCGGCGATGCCCTCGCCCACGTGGCGGATGCCGAGCGCGAAGAGCAGGGTGGCGAGCGGCCTCTGCTTCGACGCGGCGACGGCGTCCACCAGCTGCTGCGCGGACTTCTCGGCGAACCCCTCGATGTCCTGGAGCGGCAGCGGCTCGAGGTCGTAGAGGTCGGCGACGTCGGCGATGAGCTTGCCCGCGAGCAACTTCTCCACCCGCTCGGGGCCGAGGCCGCGGATGTCCATTGCGCCGCGCGCGGCGAAGTGGACCAGCCCCTCGAGGACGCGACCCGGGCACGAGACGTTGGGGCAGTAAGTCATCACTTCGTCCGGCGGCGTCTCGACGCGCGAGCCGCACTCGGGGCACTCCGTCGGCATGGCGAACGGCCGCTCCTCGCCGGTGCGTCGCTCGCGCAGGGGGCCGAGCACCTGAGGGATGACCTCGCCGGCCCGCGTGACCTCGACCCAGTCGCCGACGCGGATGTCCTTGGCCGCGACGAGGTCGGCGTTGTGGAGCGTGGCGCTCGATACCGTGACGCCGCCGATCTCCACCGGCTCCAGTTCTGCATAGGGGTTCAGGGCGCCGGTGCGGCCGACGTTGAGCTTGATGTCGAGGAGCCTCGTGACCGCGACCTCGGGCGCGAACTTGCGCGCGATGGCCCAGCGCGGCTCGCGGTCGCCTACGACACCGAGTTCCTCGTGGAGGCGCAGGTCGTCCACCTTCACGACCACGCCGTCGGCGCCGAAGGGGAGCGTGTCGAGCACGTGCTCCAGCGCGGCCGCGGCCTGTTGCGCCGCCGCGAAGCCCGCCACGCGCTTACGGTCCGGCGCGATGCGGAAGCCCCACGACTCGAGACCGTCGAGCAGCTCGGCCTGCGTCTTGAAGGGCAGGCGGACGTCCGGCGCCTCGATGGCGAAGGCGAAGAACCGGAGCCCGCGCCCTCGCGTGATCTTGGAGTCGAGCTGCCGCAGGCTCCCCGCCGCGGCGTTGCGCGGGTTGGCGAACAGCGGCTCGCCCGCGGCCTCCCGCTTCGCGTTGAGCGCCGCGAAGCTCGCCGTGGGGAAGTAGACCTCGCCACGCACCTCGAGCAGCGCGGGCCAGCCCTTCCCGGTGAGCCGGAGTGGCACGTCGGGGATGGTGCGGAGGTTGGCGGTGACCTCCTCGCCCACGACGCCGTTGCCGCGTGTCGTGCCCACGGCGAGCACGCCGTCGTGGTACGTGAGGCAGACCGCCGCGCCGTCGATCTTGATCTCCAGCGTGTAGCCGGCGCTCCGGACATCCGGCGCGATGCGCGCGTTGCGGTCCTCCCACGTCTGCAGCTCCTCATCGCTGAAGGCGTTGGCGAGGGAGAGCATCGGCGCGACGTGGCGGTGCTTGGCGAGCTGCGTGGCGGGCTCGGCGCCGACGCGCAGGGTGGGCGAGTCGCTCGTCCGCAGGTCGGGGTGGGTGGCCTCGAGGGCCTGGAGTTCGCGGAACAGGCGGTCGTACTCGGCGTCGGACATCTCCGGCGCGTCGAGCACGTAGTAGGCGTGGATCGCGCGGTTCAGGATGCGGCGGAGTTCCGCCGCCCGCGCGAGAGGGTCGGGCATCTATCCCTTGGCCTCCTCGGCGATGACGGCGAGGGTGACGCCGACGAGCCGGTCCAGTTCCTGCGCCGAGGTGTTGGAGAGCACCTCCTGCGCATCGGTGTCGCGCGCGGTGTGGGCGCCGAGGAGGCGCTGGAGGTAACCGAGGATCACGAGGCGCTCGCGCTGGCGGCGGTGGGCGGACTCGCCGACCTCCTTGGAGCGCTTCTGGAGCGACTCGAAGCGGTGCGCGTTGTTGAGCGCGCGGGCGGTGAGGTCGGCGACGAGTTGGGTGAATCGGATGTCGATCTCGCTGAACGGCGTGCCGCCCTGGTAGGTGCGGAGGAAGATGCAGCCGATGGCGGCGCCCTTGTACTTGATGGGCACGACGGTGATGGAGCGCGCCTTGCGCCGCGCGAGGGCGCCCTTGGCGCGCTGCAGTTCGGGGTCGGACGTGGCGTCGGCCACGAAGACCGTCTCGCCGCTCTCCATCGCGCGCCGGATCTCGGGATAGCGGGCGAGGTCCACCACGAGGTTGCGAATGCTCGGGTCCTCGTACGAGGCGACCAGGCGGACCGTCTTCCCGCCGCGGTCGGAGAGGAAGATGGAGGCGCGGTCGAGCCCGAACGTCTCGCCGAGGCGGCGGGCGATGGCCTGCAGGATATCGGTGAAGTGCAGCGTCCCCGAGATCTCCTGCAGGATGTCGATGATGGTGAGGAGCCGCTCGCGCTCCTTCTCCAGTTCCTCGATGCGGGACGCGAGGGCTTCGGCGGCGTCCAAGGGGTTGGTGGTCACACCACAAAGGTCTGCCACGGCATGGGGGGCGTCAAGCGGACAGGCGTACCGGAGGCCGGGGGGCCGGGGGCGGGTGCCCGTCAGCGTGCCAAGGCGCCCAGCCACAGCTGGTAGACGCCGAAACCGGCCAGGGCGACCGCCGACAGGCCGATCAGGGCGCGGTTGACGGCCGGCCCGATCCGCCGCGCGGCGTGGAACAGCAGGACGATCCCCGCGAGGCAGGCGACCATCGCAGCGTAGAAGCTCGCGACCACCGCGACCCCATTCGCCGGCGACTCGCGCCAACCCCTCAGCAGGAGCGGGCCGAGCACCAGGCTCCATCCGAGGTAGACACTGGGGTTGAGGAGGTTCACGGTGGCGGCCTTGAGCAGGCTGTGCTCGCCGGAGCGAGTGGCCGTGGCCATCGCGGCATCGTACCGCCGCCAGTTCCGCCAGGCGCCGGCCGCGAGGTACAGCAGGAACGCGCCGCCCAGCAGGCGCAGCCAGTGGATCAACCCGGCGGGCATCGTGCTCAGGAGCAGCAGGGCCAGGAGCGCGATCGGTCCGTCGCTGACCAGGGGGGCGAGCGCGCCGGGCAGGGCGCGGCGCCATCCGCCCGTCAGCGCCTGGGAGATGAGATATGCGGTGAGCGGCCCGGGCTGTACGGCGGACGCGAAGCCGTAGGTGAGGCCGGCGAGCAGGTAGGCCGTCATCGCGCCTACGCCCGATCGCCCTCGGGCGCGGTGAAGCGCGGGTGCTCGACGTTGCCCGTGTTGCGCGTGCCGGCCGGCTCGAAGAGGAGTGCCGCGGCCTCCCGCTCGGCGGCGGTGCGATGCTCGACACCACGCGGCACGATGACGATCTCGCCGGGCACGAGGGTGACGATGTGGTCGCGGAACTCGACACGGAACGAGCCCTCGAGGCACAGGAAGAGCTCGTCGGCGCCGGGGTGGTGGTGCCAGACGAACTCGCCCTGGAACTTGGCCAGCTTGACCTCCTGGCCGTTCAGCGCCCCGACGACCTTGGGCCGCCAGTGTTCGTGGATCTGCGCCAGCTCTGCGGCCAGGTTCACCTTCTCCACGTGAGCTCTTCGCGCGACCCGCGCCTGGTCCGCACCCAGATGACGACGGCGAACACGACGGTCAGCCCGACGCCGACGGCGCCGAGCAAGTCGCTGCTCACCGGCAGCAGGGTGCCGAGCGCCGCGTAGAACAGGAACCGCGGGAAGCGCCCGAGTGCGGTCGCCACCAGGAAGCGCGAGACCGGGTAGCCGGCCAGAACGGCGGAGATGCGCACCAGCCAGAACGGCAAGGGAGTGAGCGCGCCCAGGAACACGGCGAGGAACGGCGACTGCCGGAACAGCCACACGATGAATCGCGCCGTCCGCGTGTCTCTCGCGCGCCCCATCCGTTCGGAGAGGAGGACGCCGGCGAACAACCGGTAGTCCACGTACTCCGCGAGGACGGCGGCCAACGTCACGATCCCCGCCACGAGGGCGCCGGGGTGGAGCCGCGCGAAGACCATCACCATCGGCTCGACGGCGGCGGGCAGGAACATCGAGAACGGTCCGTTGGCGAGCAGCGCGAGCGAGAAGAGCACCGCCAAGTCGGTCGCCTTCGGCACGACCGTCGTGAGCAGTATCCCGAGGACCGCCACCGCGCCGCTCCCCCGGAGCAGGCCGTCCCACTCCGTCGGCGCCACGACCTTGAGGAGCGGGTGCGGCGTACGACGCTCGGCCAAGACTCCCTCCACGCTGGCCTCCTCGGTGTTCAGGGACACCGCGCTCTCAACTCGCACTCGGCGGCGGACCCAAGCTCTTCTTGCCGCGGCGCGCACGCAACGCGGGGAACCCGCGCGCTTCGCAGGAGGGACACGCTTCCGCCATCAGTTCCAGAGTCGTACCGCAGAGCTTGCAGCGCGGGCGCTCGGGGTCGGAGAGGGCGTCCTGGGCCTCGGGCGTCTCGGCGCCGCACCGGCAGCGGGTCGCGAACGCGTCGAGCGACGTGCCGCAGATGGAGCACTGACGTGCCATCGGCTACTCTCCCCATGGGCGGCTTTCGCTTGCCGACCCGATACACCTACGTATCTTCCACCATTCCCGTTGCAATTCAAGATGCACTTGTGTGAGCGCCAGGAGCAGGCTGATGAACGTGACCGGTTCGATGACCCTCCGAATGGCCGCCCAGGGCATCTGGAACTCGGTCCGCCGGAAGGCGTTGTCGGTCTCGTTCGAGGTCACGCACTCCTGCACGGCGAACTGCTGGCACTGCAACTTGGGCGGCCCCATCAAGGAGACCCGCCTGGGGCCGGAGGGGTACGCGGCGATCTGCCGGGAGCTGGACCCCGTCATCTCGCACATCTCCGGCGGCGAACCCCTGGCCCGCGGCGACGTGGAAGAGATCATCCGGGCGCAGGCGAACCCGGGTCGTCTCCCGTTCATCGTGGTGGTCTCGAATGCCTCGCTCCTCACGCCCGAGCGTTTCCTGCGGCTGAAGGGCGCGGGGATGCACCAGCTGTCGCTCTCCATCGATTTCCCGGACGACCGGCACGACGCCTTCCGGCGCATCCCCGGGCTGTTCGACCGGCTGGCCCGGGTTGTGCCCGAGTGCGCCCGCATCGGGGACGTGGGCGACGTCGTGCTCAACTGCTGTCTCACGTCCTGGAACTTCCGGGACGCGCCCGAGATCGTGCATCTGGCCGAGCGGTGGGGCGTGAGCGTGAACTTCTCGGCGTTCACCCCCCTCCGAGTGGACGACGACCGCGGACTCGTCACCGACGACGTCGGCAAGGCCGACCTGCGGCGCGTGCTCGGGGATGTCATCGCGCTCCAGCGGGCGGGCAAGCCGGTGTACACCTCGGAGCGGGTGCTGTGGCGCTACCACCACTTCCTGACCGGCGGACGGATCGGTGGATGCCAGGCGGGCAACCGCTTCGTGGTGATCAACCCCGACGGCCGGCTGACGCCGTGCGCGATGGTGATGGCGTACTACTACGACCAGCCGACGATGCGGCGCGAGTTCGCGTGCCGGAACACCTGCACCGAATGCTACATCAGCACGCGGGCCGGCACCGAGAAGGGCGTGCGGGAGTTCTTCGCCGACGGGTTCGCGCACGTCGGGCGGCTGCTTGGCCGCGACCACCGTGGGATCCCGGAGCCCGCCACACCGGAGTTGAGCGCGGCAGACAGGCGTACCGGCGTACCGGCGTACCGGGGCACCGGCGTACCCTGACCCCTGACCCCTGACGGCCCCTGAACCCTGAACCCTGAACCCTGAACCCCGACCCCTGACCTCCTGGCCCTCGGCCCCTCTCAGGTGATACGTTCCGCCTCCCAGAATCGGAGCGAGACCGCCGTGCGCCTGGCCCATCCGCTGACCGTCCTCGCCGTCTTCCTGGCATGTGCTCCGGCCGCCCGCGCCCAGCAGCCGGCGGCGCCGGTGCAGAATCCGCCGCAGCCCTACGTCGAGGAGCTGCCCGGGATGGGCCGGCCCATCGACACGGCGGCCACGGCCGCGCGGCGCGCCCGCCTGCTGGACCGTCTCGGCGACGCCGTCGTCATCATCCCGGCCTCGCGCGGGCGGAACCTGGAGACCGACTACATCCAGGACAACGACTTCCGGCAGAGCAACACCTTCTTCTACTTCACCCAGCTCGAACAACCGTCGGCGTGGCTCCTGATGAGCGCGCACGCCACGGGGCCCGACTCCGTCGTCCTGCTCCTGCCGGACCGCATTCCCCAGATGGAGCGCTGGACCGGTCCGAAGCTCGGCCCGGATCCACTGGCCGTGCGGCTCACGGGCGTCGCGCAGGTACTGAGCGTCGCGCGGCTGGACTCCATCGTCACCGCGCTGAAGGCGCGCCGCGTGCCGGTGTACGCGCCGGTGGACCGCTACGCGCAGGGGCTCGCTCCCCTGGACCGCCTGCGCGCCGATTCCAGCGTCACGTTCCGCAACCTGCGTCCCATCGTGGACTCGATGCGCGTCGTGAAGGACGCCGCCGAGCTGGCGGCCCTGCGCCGTGCGATAGACATCACGGCGGAGGGGCACCGGCAGGTGATCGTGAACCTGCGGCCGGGGATGTTCGAGTACGAGATCGAGGCGGTGCTCGAGGGCACGTTCCGCCGGCTCGGCGCCGACAGGGTGGGCTTCCCGAGCATCGTCGGCAGCGGGCCCTACAGCACCGTCCTGCACTACGACGTGAACCGCCGCCGCACGAACCCCGGCGACCTCGTGGTGGTGGACATCGGCGCCGAGTACGCGCAGTACACCGCCGACATCACTCGCAC
>Ga0315284_10006059_pt1 | contig 17212 bp, 16 predicted proteins | sample YL17G09_16_MG_FD_203696 | JGI IMG/M metagenome (GOLD analysis project Ga0315284, IMG submission 203696) | Sediment microbial communities from Yellowstone Lake, YNP, Wyoming, USA - YL17G09_16 | ecosystem: Environmental > Aquatic > Freshwater > Lake > Sediment | place: USA: Wyoming | collected...
TGCACGATCTTTTTGCTGGTCGTGCCGCGCACAATGGAATCGTCCACCAGGATGATCCGCTTGTCGCGCAGAATCTCGCGCACGGGATTCAATTTGACTTTTACGCCGAAATTGCGGATCGACTGCTTGGGCTCGATAAACGTCCGTCCGACATAATGGTTGCGGATCAGGCCGAATTCGAGAGGAATGCCGCTCTGCCTGGCATAGCCGACTGCGGCAGACACGCCGGAATCGGGGACCGGCACTACGATATCAGCCTCCGTAGGACATTCGATCGCCAGGTATTTCCCGAGCAGGCGCCGGCTCTCCATCACATTCCTGCCGAAGACCATGCTGTCGGGACGGCTGAAGTAAACGTGCTCGAAGATGCAATGAGCCGGCTTTTCTTTGGGTAACAGATAGTGCGATTCCAGGCTGTCGCCCTCGACAACCAGGATCTCCCCCGGCTCGACATCCCGGATGTAGGCGGCATCGATCAAATCAAAAGCGCAGGTCTCCGAAGCAAAGACATAACGATCGTCCACTCGCCCCAGGCACAGCGGCCGGAAGCCGCGCGGGTCACGGGCAACAAGCAGGCAACCCGGCGTCAGAATCACCAGCGAAAACGCGCCCTGGATAAGATGCAGGACTTCGGCAAATGCCTCGAGCAGGGTGCGGCGCTTCGAGCGGCAGAGCAGGTGCATAATGACTTCACTGTCATTGGTTGAATTAAAAATGGCGCCATCCCGTTCCAATTCCCGGCGCAGAGCCGCGGCATTCACGAGGTTCCCGTTATGCGCCAATGCCAACTGGCCGCGCCAGCCGTCCACCAGGATCGGCTGAGCGTTGGCAATTGAACTTGCGCCTGCCGTGGAGTAGCGCACGTGGCCGATCGCCGAGTCACCGGTCAGGTGTTCCAAGCACGATTCGTCAAAAACCTCGGCCACATACCCCATCCCCTTTTGCTGGCGGAGCTTCTTCCCGTCAGAGCTCACGATTCCTGCCGATTCCTGGCCGCGGTGCTGCAGGGCGTAAAGGCCAAGGTAGGTCAGGTGCGCAGCTTCCGGATGCGAAACAATGGCAAAGATGCCGCATTCCTCATGAAATCCGACCTCAGACATCAGACCTCAGGCCCCCACCAAAACGGAGAACACAATAACCACGGCTCCCCTGATCATTGTTCTTCACTGGTTGCAGCGTTGGCGCTTCCAAAACTTGATCCCGAAAATCCAAAACCTGCACATTATCAAAGGAGTTTGATAAACATCCATTATACACAATCCAAAACGGGGACAGTCACGGAAATCCCTGAATTACATCAAGGATCCTGATTGCGGACGGCCATTGAATTTAGGGATTTCGGTGACGGGCCCCGATTTTCTGTGTTATGTTTACCTGCGTTTTTATGAAAGCGACTGTCTCCGGATGATAGGCCAACTCAGAGGTAAACTTCTCCACAAGAAGCCGAACCTTGTGCTCATCGATGTTCAGGGGGTCGGCTACGAAGTGTTCATCCCTCTCACGAGCTTTTATGAGCTCCCGGAGGAGGGGCACGAGGTGATGCTGAAGGTGCATACCCACGTGCGAGAGGATGCGTTGGCGCTCTTTGGCTTCTGCACGCAGCGGGAAAAGGATCTCTTCCTTAAACTGATTTCCATCAGCGGCATCGGCCCCAAGCTGGCTATTTCCGTCTTGTCCGGAGCCAAGGTCGAAGATCTGGCCCAGGCGATCGCTGACGGCAACTTGACGCGGCTGACCGCCATACCCGGCATCGGCCGGAAGACTGCCGAGCGGCTTGTCCTGGAGCTCAAGGGCCAAATCACGCCTTTCCTGCTGCCGGAGCAGGTGCGCACTCCGGGTATGTCCATCGGCGCCGGTGGGCTGCAGGAAGACATTCTCTCGGCTTTGGTCAATCTGGGCTATCCGAGAGCAGGCGCAGAAAAAGCCTTATCCACGATCCTTCGCTCCGGGAATGCCGAGCGTTCCTTTGAGGGACTGCTCAGGCACACGCTGCAATTGTTGGCAGGCTAACGGATGAGGCCGTTTTGCGGCCCTCGAGCCGCACAGATGAAGTAGGCGCAACTAAGACCTGAATCACAGCTTGGGTCGACGGAACGACGCATATTGCCATGACCGAACAGAGTTCTCACAGCACCCTGCTTAGCCCGGTGGCGCGCACAGAGGAAAAAACCTTTGAGCTGAGCCTTCGTCCTCAGCATTTGAAGCAGTATATCGGGCAGGACAAAGTCAAGGAGAACATTGAGATCAGCATCCGCGCGGCCACCAAACGTATGGAAGCCCTCGACCATGTGCTCTTGTACGGCCCGCCTGGGTTGGGGAAGACGACGCTGGCTACGGTCATCGCCAATGAAATGAATGTCAGCATCCGGACCACCAGCGGACCGGTCATTGAGAAGCGAGGAGATCTGGCAGCCCTCCTCACCAATCTCAAGAAAAACGACATCCTGTTCATCGACGAGATCCACCGACTGCAGCCTGCCATCGAAGAGATCCTCTACCCGGCCATGGAGGATTTTTACATCGACATCATGATTGGCGAAGGCCCGGGAGCGCGCAGCATCAAGATGCCCCTGCAGCGGTTTACGCTCATTGGGGCCACGACCCGCGCCGGATTGATCACCGCGCCTTTGCGCTCCCGCTTCGGCATTATTCATCGCCTGGAGTTTTATAGCCATGCCGAACTGGCAGTGATCGTGCGGCAATCCGCGGCGCTCCTGGGAGTGGAGATTGATGACGGCGGCGCCAACGAGATCGCCGCCCGCTGCCGCGGCACTCCGCGCATCGCAAACCGGTTGCTCCGCCGCGTGCGCGATTATGCGGAGGTCAAGGCCGATGGCCGGATTACGCGTCCCGTGGCGATGGCTGCATTGTTGATGATGGACGTGGACACTTACGGATTCGATGAAATCGACCGCAAGCTCATGCTCACCATCCTGGAAAAATACAACGGCGGACCCGTGGGCGTAGGCGCCTTGGCGGCTGCGATCAGCGAGGACGAGGACTCGATCGAAGACATCTACGAGCCGTACCTCATCCAGATCGGGTTTCTGGATCGAACCCCGCGCGGGCGCATGGCCACACGCAAGGCGTATGAACATTTCAAGATTCTGCCGCGCACCAACCAGAAAAACCTCTTCTGAAAGGCAGACCATGTCGGCAGCCATCGAGCAGGAACCCAAGCTCCGCAAACTGCAACAGGCCATTGAGACCGTGGTGAGGGGTAAATCTGAACCGGTTAAGATGGCCCTGGTAGCCCTGCTTGCGGAGGGCCATCTGCTGATCGAGGACGTGCCGGGCGTGGGCAAGACGACGCTGGCGCGCTCGCTGGCCCAGGCCTTCGATTGCACCTTCCGCAGGATACAGTTTACCAGCGACCTTCTCCCATCCGACATCCTGGGAATTTCCGTGTTCAACCAGTCGGAGCAGGCCTTTGAATTTCACCGCGGCCCGATTTTTGCCAATGTCGTACTGGCGGATGAAATCAACCGCACGACCCCAAAGACCCAGAGCGCTCTGCTCGAAGCCATGAGTGAAGGGCAAATAAGCGTCGACAACCAGACCTACTCGCTGCCGCCTCCTTTCATGGTAGTGGCGACACAGAACCCGATTGAGCACCATGGCACATATCCCCTGCCGGAATCCCAACTCGACCGTTTCATGTTGCGCATACGCATGGGGTATCCGGAAGTTGAGGCAGAAAAGGAAATCCTGCGGCAGCCGAACCATCAGGCCAACATCGAGCGCATCGCACCGGTGCTGGCAGTACGGGATATTCTCGACGCCCAGCAGGCCGTGACCAGGATCCGGGTGGATGAGGCGTTGCTGGATTACATCCTGGCGATCGTGGAAGCGACGAGACGATCGGAGTTTCTGCTCACAGGGGCAAGCCCGCGGGGTTCGCTCGCGCTCCATCGAGCCGCGCAGGCTCTGGCCTACTATGAGGGGCGGACCTATTGCATTCCTGATGATATCAAGCGCCTGGCCCTGCCGGTTCTCTCCCACAGGATTATCGTAAGCGCGAAGTATTCATCCCCCGGAAAACGCAGTGAAGAAGCAGAGGAAATCCTTGCTGAGATCCTGCATGGCATCGAGATCCCGCTCTGAAACAGCGATGCGGAGGTGAACTTGAGCCGCTGGCACTCCCCATTCTCCTTCGGTATCACTCGCTCAGGCAGCCTGTACGTCGTCTCGGTTTTTTTGATCGCACTGGCGGCAGTGAATACCGGAAACAATCTGCTCTACCTGATCCTTGCCCTGATGCTTTCCGCCACGCTGGCGTCGGGCATCGTGGCGCGCCTGTCGCTGCGTTCGATCTTTGTCTCGCTTCAGGTGCCGCAGAATGTTTTCGTCGGAGAGAACGTCTCGATCAAGATCTCGCTGAAAAACCAGAAATACTGGTTCACTTCCTTTTCAATCGCGGTGGAAGATCTCGCCCTTATTCGTGCCCGCCGCCGCGCCGGTTTCCTGGGAAAGTTGCCCTTCTGGAAATCCAGTTCCTCATCCGGCGCCACGGACGGCAAGCCGGTGCTGCATCACGCGGCCTATTTTCCGGCGATTCCCCCCGGAGAGGCTCGTGCCGAGCTGATCTCCCAGTCGTTTGACCGAAGGGGCCTATACCACCTGGATGGGTTGCGCCTTTCCACACAGTTTCCTTTTGGCTTTTTCCGTCGCGGCGAGCGCATCTCCGTAAGCGGCGAGGTGCTGGTGTACCCATCGATTCGGGAAATTTCTTCCGACTTCCACCTGCTCCCTTTCCTGCCGGGAAAACTGGAAGGAAGGCGACCGGGGCAGGGCGAGAGTCTCTATGCAATTCGCAAATACAATGAGGGAGAGAGTGCCAGGCTGATCCACTGGAAAGCCACGGCCAAGACAGGCAAGCTGATGGCGCGCGAGTACGCACGCGAGGAAGAGAGCGAATTCTGCCTGATCCTGGACACGATCATTCATACCCAGGGACAGGAGAATCTCGCGCGGTTTGAAAAGGCGGTCTCGCTTGCCGCCAGCCTGGCGGCACACTTCGTCCATGAAGCGGCCGATTTCGAATTCCTCACCTCCAGGGAATATGTTCCCCGCGGCACGGGTACCGACCATCTTTACCGGATCCTTCGATCTCTCGCGGTCGTGACTCCCATGGTCGGAGCCCCGTCCGATCAGGCGCCGGAGGGATCTGCCCTGACGGCAAGGGAAACGGATGTAAGCTTGGAGTTTTCCGGCGCACTCGATAAAGACCAGTCAGCGCAGATATTCTCCGAGAAAGTGTATAAAATCCTTCTTACTTCAAGGCCAAGAGGAACCTTGCCGGCCGCGATCTGGCGTTCTTCCTACGTGATCTATTTCGACGAACTATGAGCTTCGCTTCGTACTACAAACTGTCTTCCTATGGCCTCATCACTGCGGGATTTCTTGCGCTGGCCACAACCGGCGCACTCAGCCCAGTCATGTTCTCGCTGTTCGGTTGCGTGCTCGCGGCCAGTTGGTTTGCAGACACGGCCAAAATCCGGCGTGCTCTTCCGGGCACGATCTGGTGGGGCGTGGGGATCCTGTGCTTGCCGGCGTTCTATTTTGACTATCGGCTGCTCTCCCGCTCGATCCTGCTGAGCATGCTGCACCTGATGCTTTTCGTCGCCGCCGTGAAGCTCCTCACCCGCAACACGGACCGGGACTATGTATACCTTTACCTCCTGAGCCTTGGTGCTCTGCTTGCCGCGGCAGCCTTGACCGTGCATCTCATGTTCCTGCTTTGCCTGATCCTGTTCCTCGGAGCCGGCATCAACACTCTCATCCTGTTCGAAATGAACCACAGCAGCACGCGCGCTTTGATGGGAGGAATGATCCGGCCGGCATTTGTGCCCAGGAATCTGACGGGAACGGGTTTCGAACTATTCGCAGGCTTTCCCTCGAAGTCGATGGCAGCGCATACCCTGGCGCTCACGGCGGCCATCCTCGGCTTCGCGGTCCCCTTGTTTTTCTTTCTGCCGCGCATCTCGCTGGGGGTGCGGTATCATGCCGCCAGCCGGCCCGAGATGATCAGCGGCTTCTCCGAGAAGGTGGAGTTGGGAGCCCTCGGGCGCATTAAGACATCGGACCAGCTGGTCATGAAAGTCAAGGCCGATGCCCCGGGCTTTCGTTTGCCTTCAGATCTCAAATGGCGAGGCATCGCCCTGGATTACTTCGACGGCAAGTCCTGGAGCCGAAGTCGATCCGATCGGAGCCGGATTCCGACACAAGCGGGCTTTTACAAGCTCGAACAGGCTGCACAAGGAACGGATGTTCTCATCCAGACGATCCTGCTGCAGCCCATCGCCACGGACATCGTCTTCGGAAGTCACAAAATACTGGCGGTCTCAGGGGATCTCGGATGGCTCGAGCGCGACGAATCCGACAACATCTATTCACTTACGAAGAGAACCGGCGCGATCCGCTATGCCATTGTCTCCGACATCACCCGCCCCGATCCAACGCTGATCACGCCCTATCCTGACCGGCTGCCGTCGGAGATAGAAACTTATTGCCTTCAGGTGCCGGAGGTGGACGGACGCGTAGCCGCGCTGGCGCACAGCGTGACAGCCATGGCACGGACACCGTTTGAGAAGGCCCTGGTCCTGGAGGATTACCTGCGGAGAGCCTATGGATACTCTCTCGATCTGCGGGGCACGCCAACCCATCCTGATCCGCTGGCCATGTTCCTTTTCGATGTGCGACGCGGCCACTGCGAATATTTTGCCTCGGCGATGACGATAATGCTTCGTCAACTGGGCATCCCTGCCCGCCTGGTCAACGGCTTCCGGACCGGAACGTACAACCGCTTATCGGATCATTGGACCGTGCGCCAGCGCGATGCCCACAGCTGGGTCGAGGCCTGGTTCCCGCCCTATGATTGGGTGGAGTTCGATCCCACTCCGGCCGAGCCCGGGTCACGGGCCCCGGCCATTGGTAATGCAATTGCGGATCTTTGGGATGCCTTCGATTTCTGGTGGGCTGATGAGGTCGTGAACTACGACATCCGCAAACAGTCCAGCCTCATCCAGGCGGGACGAGTGTCGTTGCAGGGCATTCAGAAGGCAGCCCTGAAGTTCGTGCAGGATGCAGGACTGATCATCGACAACCGGATCGGCGACCTGCGACCGTCTCGATGGATTCTCTCCCTGCCGGCGATTCTTACCGGTCTTTTCGGAGTTCTTCTGCTGACATTTGTGCTCCTATCCAGGCGCCATCCCGCGCATATGCGCCGGATTTTGCGCACGCTGAGGAGCGCGCGCAGCAATAAGGACAAGCGCGCGGCCATTGTCGGATTCTATGAAGAGGCTCTCGAAGTACTGCATAGTCGCGGCTGGAAGCGCGAGAAGAACCAGACTCCTCGTGAATTTGCCCTGGAACTTGCGTCAGAGCCTTTCGGTCATGCACTGGCTTCGCTTACCGCCATCTATCAGCGCGTGCGCTTCGGGCGGATAACAGAGGAAGGCGACATGGCCCGCGTTCGTGAACTGCTCCACTCCCTGCGGAAATAGAATGGCCATCCCCTAGACCTGCTCTGAAAATGACTCGCTCAAGAACTGCAAAAGCAGCCACGAATGGCACGAATTCTTGCCGGTCCGGCATAAAAAGCTTGTGGTCATTCGTGTCATTCGTGGCTGCCTTAAAATAGACCGTTGCCTGTTATGCGCCTGGATGCAGCTTTAAGTAGTTGGGAGCCTTTGACCCTTGAACGAGGCTGGAGGAAAGTCTAGTATTCAATGTTTCTCGGGGCATGGAATGCCCCGGCTCCGGAGATTTTTCTTGGCGAAAGTCGGATTCATCAGTCTGGGTTGCCCCAAAAACCTGGTAGACACCGAGGTCATGCTCGGATTGCTGCAGAAAGAAGGACACACGATCACCGCCGATCAATCGGAAGCGGAGATCATTGTCGTCAACACGTGCAGCTTTATCGAGAGCTCGAAAAGAGAATCCATCGAAACCGTACTCGAAGCTGCAGAATGGAAGAAATCCGGGAAATGCCGGCGCCTGATTGTTGCCGGGTGCATGGCCGAACGGTATCCGAACGAAATTCAGTCCGACCTGGTCGAGGTAGACGCCATCCTGGGCACCAATCAGCTTAGGGAGATCGCCCGTGTCGTGTCAGGCGAAGCCATTCCCCCGCCGAATTCTTTCGGGCGCAGTGAAGCCGACCACTACTTGTACGATCACACGACGCCGAGATCGTTGGCAACCCCTTCCTATACGGCCTATATCAAAATCGCGGAAGGATGCGATCACACCTGCTCTTTTTGCATAATTCCTAAAATACGCGGTCCGTTCCGCAGCCGCAGCATCCATTCACTGGTCCAGGAAGCGCGGGTGCTGGCGGGACAAGGCGTCAAGGAAATCACTCTGGTCTCTCAGGATACAACCAGCTTCGGGCTTGACCTGGGCCTCCAGGACGGTCTCGCACATCTCCTGGGGGCGTTGGCCAAGGTCGACGGCATCCGCTGGCTTCGATTCCTTTATGTGGTTCCGGATCTGGTTAGCGATCGGCTCGTAGAGGTAATCAACTCCCATGACAAGATCTGCAAGTACATCGACATGCCCCTGCAGCACGCAAATGCCCGTATGCTGAAATCGATGCGCCGCGGCGGCAATCGCGCCGGCCTCGAACGCATGATTGAACGCATCCGCACAAGCATCCCGGGAGTTACTTTCCGCACCACGATGATCGTGGGCCATCCCGGTGAGACGGAGGAAGACTTCCAGGAGCTGAAGGGGTTTTGCCGGAAGATGGAATTTGACCGGCTCGGCGTCTTCAGTTACTCCGATGAAGAAGATACTCTCTCCTACGAATTGCCGGATAAGGTGACGGCCCGCACTGCCGAACGACGCAGGCGGGAGTTGATGAAGCAGCAGGTCAAGATCGTTACCATGAAAAACCGTCGGCTGGTCGGCAGGGAGCTTCCGGTGCTGATCGAGGGGCCATCCCAAGAGAGCGAGCTCCTACTCCAAGGCCGTCTGGAATCCCAGGCTCCGGAAATCGACGGCGTCTGCCTGATCAACGATTCGGAGGTCGGGCCGGTGAACGCCGGCGAATTTCGGACCATTCGAATCTCGAAGGCCATCGAGCATGACCTGCTTGGGACCATCATCCGGTAACGGCATCGTGCATGACGGGCGCACAGGCCCCTTGGCATCCTGCGCAAATGAATCCAAGCCGCGTCGTTTATGGAACGTTTGCGCAATCCCCGGAACATTTTCGCGGGTTTCGCAGGTTCCCACCTCGGCTGCGGCTGCCGGACTGCTCCATGAATCTCGCGGATATTCTTTGCGATCGCGAAGGTCTTTGTGGTTTGATGAATGCGGTATGAAGGTCAAGTGCCCGAAATGTGGTAAGGAAAGCGCGTATGCAGGCAATCCTTTTCGGCCGTTCTGCGACGAGCGCTGCAAGCTCATCGACTTGGGCGATTGGATGAAGGGCTCTTACAGCCTCCCGGCAGTGAAGGACGAAGAGGAAGACGGGCTGCCGGAATCGAGTGAAGAGACAGGAGATTCATGAGGGATCGCATATCTCTTTTCTTTGCGACCGCGGGTTACATCGGCATGATCCCCGGGGCGCCCGGGACCTATGCCTCCCTGGCAACAACGTTGGCCTATTATCTGGTTTACCGGATCCACTTCCGGATTCTGCCTGAGCTCCATCTGAGCGTTCTCTGCCTGATTACTGCTGCCGGAACCTACGCCGCCGCGCGCGTCAGCCGCAGGCTGGGCCGGGAAGATCCGCAGGTAGTAGTAATCGACGAAGTTGCCGGGCAACTCACAGCTCTGTTGTTTTTACCGATCAATTTTATCAATCTCGCCGCCGGTACAATTTTCTTCCGCCTGTTTGACATCTGGAAGCCATATCCCATCCGCAGGGTCGAGTCGCTCAGAAATGGCGTGGGGATCATGGCCGACGATTTGCTGGCCGGTATTTATGCCAACATCCTGCTCCAGATTGCAAACCGGCTGATGCACCGATAGCCGGCGGTGCGCGGAAGACAGCCATGGAAGCTGAAATCATTGCGATCGGATCCGAACTTCTCACCCCCGACCGGCTGGACACCAACTCTCTATACCTCACAGAGAAACTGAACCGGGCAGGTTTCGACGTACATCTCAAAACCATCGTCGGCGACAATGCGGCCGATATCGAGAAGGTTTTGCTGGCTGCGATGAAGCGCTCGCAACTGATTGTACTTTGCGGCGGGCTCGGCCCCACTGAAGACGACCTCACACGAGTCGCAACCGCCGCGGCGCTCGGACGCAGTCTGACCCTGAACGAGGAAATCCTCGAGTCGCTGCGCCGCAGGTTCGCATCGCGCGGATATCGGATGGCCAGAAACAACGAAAGGCAGGCGCAAGTAATTGAAGACGCTGAGATCCTTCATAATCCGGTGGGCACGGCTCCCGGCATGTGGATTGAGGAAGCTGGAGTTAGTTTGGCCCTCCTGCCGGGACCGCCGCGTGAGCTTCAGGCAATGTTCGAATCCGGGATCATGCCGCGCGCCGTTAGGCTGGGAGGCGGAAGACGCCTGGAAAAGAGATCCTTCAGCCTGCAGGGCCTGCCCGAGTCCGAAGTGGATACACGCATTGCCCCGATCTATACAAAATATCCGATGATTCAGACAACCATCCTTGCAGGCGGAGGATGCATTTTCATCCGGCTGCAGAGGTGGCTAGCCCCTGGCGAGCAGGCTGCCGATCTCGAAGAGCTTGCGGGCAAGATCTTCGAAGAATTGGGTGACATTGTCTTTACGACGGCCGATGAAACACTCGAAGAGGTTGTGGGAAAAATGCTGCGCCAGTCCGGGCGTTCAATCGCAGTTGCAGAATCCTGCACGGCGGGATTGATCGGGTCCGCCATCACCCGGGTTCCTGGAAGCTCGGACTATTTTCAGGGTGGAATCCTCTGTTACAGTAATGGCCTGAAATCAGAACTCTGCGGGGTCCCGCGCGAGCTGCTGGAGCGCCACGGTGCCGTAAGCGCCGAGGTGGCGGAAGCTCTCGCCCGCGGCGTCCGCACGGCGGCACACAGCAGCATCGGCCTGGCGGTGACGGGCATCGCAGGCCCGAGCGGAGGATCGGAGCAAAAGCCCGTGGGCCTCGTCTATTTCGGCCTGGCAGACGAGCATCACTGCATCCATGTGCGCCGGATCTTTCCCGGAGATCGAGCTACGGTGCGCGAGCTGGCCGCAACCTTCGCTCTCGGTTGCTTGCGCAGGTTCCTTATGCCGGCGGAGACGACTTCATGAGGACATTTATCGCCATCCCGCTTTCCGCGGAAGCGCGGGCTTTGTTGGACGAGCTCCAGACGAAGATGCGCTCGTTCGGCGCCGATGTCAGATGGACCGCAGTATCGTCCATTCACTTGACGCTCAAGTTTTTGGGTGAGATTGAGCCTGCGGTTTTGCCCCGACTGGTTGCGCTGCTGCGCGCAGCCGCAGCTTCGGAGCAAGCCTTCATGCTGTGCCTGCGCGGTTTGGGAGGATTCCCGAATCTTCGCAATCCGCGGGTGCTCTGGTGCGGACTGGAGGGAGACCTGCAGCTGCTGGCGTCGCTGCAACAGAAAGTCGAACAGGCCTGCCTCGAGGCAGGATGCGTTCCCGAGGAGCGCCCTTTTCAACCCCATCTGACTCTGGGCCGTGTCCGAGGCAAATCGAATTTGCAGCCGCTTCTGGACTATATTAAAATCGGTAGCACGATGGAGCGAGCTTTCGGCGTGAAAGAACTTAACGTCTATCAAAGCACCTTGAGACCGCAAGGGGCTCTCTATACGGTGTTGGAAAAGATCGATCTGAAGGGCAAGTGACGGCGATGAAACTGGTCTATCTGATCCCTCTGCTGGGTTACTTTCTGGGTTCCATTCCCTTCGGGTACATCCTGGTACGAGTGACTTCCGGCAAGGACATTCGCCAAGCCGGAAGCGGGAACATCGGCGCCACCAACGTATTCAGGGAGAGCAAGGCTGTAGGCCTGCTCACGTTCCTCTTGGACGCGGCCAAGGGTTATCTGGCGGTCCTGGCAGCCGGATGGATGGGCGGCGATGTCGGCTGGCAGGCTATCGCCGCGGTCGCTACCATTGTGGGCCACGTCTTTACGATATTCTTGGGCTTCAAAGGCGGCAAGGGAGTAGCCACAGGATTCGGCGCATTTTTTTCACTCACGCCGACATCGGCAGGCACGACCCTGATCGTGTTTTTTCTAACGGCCATTATGACGCGCTACATCTCGCTGGCATCGATCCTGGCCACGGCGACTTATCCGTTATGGGTATGCCTCCATCACGACCCTTTCATTGCATTCTGGCCGGCGGTGATCGGATCGGCTCTGATCATCGCCAAGCATCATCAGAACATCAGGCGGCTCCTTTCAGGCAAAGAAACCAGGTTTGCGTTCGGAAGCCGCTCAAAATAATCGCGAATTGCGGAGGCTTTATGGCCATCAGTAAAGAACTGCTCGAGATTTTGGCCTGTCCATTGTGCAAAGAAGCCGTGCAGCTGACGGCCGACGGCAAGGGACTGAAGTGCGTCAAATGTTATCGTGTCTATCCGATTCGCGACGATATTCCCGTCATGCTGATCGATGAGGCCAAGATTGAAAACGAAGGTCCGCCGGCCAAGACCTAGGAGCCTGGCCACGGATCTCGCGATGATTTCCTGTAAGATTTGTGAAACCTGTGGCAGGAAGCTGCGATAAATGCCGGATGAGCCTCCTATCTTGTCAAAGGCCGCAAGCCCACAATCGAGCCTGTCTCCGACTGTGTCCGAAGAACGCATCCACAAGCTGCGGCTGAAGCTGGAGCGCGTTGAGCGAATCCTCATCATCCGCTTGAGATCCATGGGAGATTCGATTCTAGCGCTCCCCCTGGTTGAGGCCCTGCATGAATGGCGGCCCGATCTGCAAATCGATGTGCTCATGGAATCGCCATATGGATGCTTGTTTTCCCGGCATCCTGCCGTGCACGAGGCCCTGAGTGTCAAACCACGCGACAGCCTTGCGCAGCATGGCTGGTCGCGCAGTCGCGCCTACCTCGAAATCCGCAAGCGACGATACTCTGCCGTGGTCAATCTCCATGGTGGCAGCACCTCGTTGCTCTTCACTCTTGCCAGCGGCGCTGGCATCAGGATCGGCCAGCAAAAATATCGGCAGGCTTGGGCGTACAACGCGTTGATCCCCAACCCGAGAACGGTATGGCAGCGCATGGATCTTCACACGGTCGAAGATCAACTCACACTGCTGCGCTGGCTTGATCTCCCCATTCCGGCCAGGCCTCGAGGGCGGCTTTACCTGGACGATCACGCCCGGATGGGCATCAACGACCGGCTTCACGCCGCCGGCATAGTACCCGCCAGGTATATCCTGATTCATCCAACGGCAACGATGCGCACCAAGCAATGGCCGGAGAGGAATTTTGCCGCACTGGCGGACCGCCTGCACGCACTCTGCGGGCTTCCGGTCATTTTTTCCTCGGCTCCCCGTGAGGCACAGGTATTGTTGGACATCGGCCGGCATGCAAAAATCGGCCACCGCTACTGGTCCGACCTCGGACTGGATGATTTGCTGGCCCTGATAGACGGATGCCTTCTCTTTATCGGCAATGACAGCGGGCCTACCCATGCCGCCGCAGCGCTGGGCAGGCCTCTGGTCGTGGTGTGGGGCTCATCTGATTTTGAGGTTTGGCATCCGTGGGAGACGGAATACGAAGTCGTGCGCCAGGAACTGCTTTGCATGCCTTGTCCCGGCCACAATTGCGCGGTTTATGGCGCGCCGAAATGCATCAACGACATTCCCGTCGATCGTGTATTCAACGCCACCACTTGTTTTTTGAGTACTGAGTACTAAGTACTGAGTGCTGAGTGCCCGGTACCGGGTAATCGGGGATGACCGACGAAATTCACAATTACTAGTTGCTTTTCACTCAGTACTCAGTACTCATCAGGAGAGAGTCATGCCGCAAACACTTCACGTGGAACGTCATTTCACAGCATCGGAGGCGGTGCGGGACATCGTCATCGGGATGTCGGATGGTTTGACCGTTCCCTTCGCACTGGCTGCCGGCCTTTCGGGCGCGGTCGCTTCCTCGAGCATTGTGGTCACTGCCGGGCTGGCGGAGATTGCCGCTGGATCGATCGCCATGGGATTGGGTGGATATCTTGCTGCGCGAAGCGATGCGGAGCATTACGCCAGCGAAGAAGCGCGCGAACATATGGAGATCCGCGAAATCCCCGAGGATGAAAAAAAGGAGGTCCGTGACGTCCTGGGAAAGTATGGACTGTCGTCTGATGAGGCTGAACCCATCGTCGCTGCTCTCAGCCTCAGGCCCCAGGCCTGGGTGGATTTCATGATGCGATTTGAGCTTGGCCTCGAAAAGCCGGATCCCGGACGTGCCCGCACCAGCGGCCTTACGATTGCAGGAGCCTACATCGCCGGCGGGTTCATCCCGCTGAGCCCATATATTTTTCTATCTCACGCCGGAGTCGGCCTGATCGTTTCCGTGGCCGTTACTATTACCGCTTTGGCTTTCTTTGGTTTCGTCAAAGGACACTTCACAGGCGCCCGGCCGCTGCGCAGTTCGATCCAGACAACACTGATCGGAGGTCTGGCAGCGGGAGCCGCTTTTGCCATTGCCAGGCTCATCACCTGATCCATGCTTCGACTTTGGCATTTGTGAAATGGAAGACAGAAGTCAGAAGACAGAAGACAGAAGACAGAAGTCAGAAGACAGAAGACAGAAGACAGAAGTCAGAAGACAGAAGTCAGAAGTCAGAAGACGGAAGACAGAAGTCAGAAGTCAGAAGACAGAAGTCAGAAGTCAGAAGACGGAAGACAGAAGAAAGAAGACAGAAGAAAGAACGGGCGCGGAAATTCCACGCAGGCAAATGGATTATACTGAACGACATAAATTCACGCCAATTGGTGTTATTGCGTCATTCAGGCCCGAAGGGCCGGCATTGAGTAGGCCCGGCCGTCAGGCCGGGATAGGAATTCCAGACAGATGGAGCGCTGAAGGTGCGGCACTATTGTTATTTCAAGTGCCGCGCCTTCGGCGCTCAGACCTTGCCATATCCGACCCCGGCCTGACGACCGGGGCTATTAATCACCGGCCCTTATAGTTGGTCTGCACCCGATTTTGGGTGCAGAGCATTTATCAGCTCTTCGGGCCTTGTCCAGTCTGTATGCGCATTCATTTATGACGGTCTGTAGAGAGCGATGATACGCAGTTTTTATTCTGTCTTCTGACTTCTATCTTCTGACTTCCAGTTACAGGACACCTGGCTTGCGCCGGCTGCCGGAGGTTCCCGACGTCGGCATGCCAAGGTCGGCGGTCTGTTGAATGCCGGCGAGGAGTTCTTCGGGTGTGACGCAAGCGGTGCCGAGTTTGCCGACAACGATTCCGGCCGCAATATTCGACAGGACGGCTGCCTCCAAGATGGATAGCCCGCTGACGAGTCCAAGTGCGAGTGTGGAGATGACAGTATCGCCTGCGCCGGTGACATCGTACACTTCGCGTGCCAGAGTCGGAATCCGGATTACCCTCGAACTCGAATTCCCCTCAAAAAGAGCCATGCCGTGCTCCCCTCGAGTGACCAGCAGGTGATCGATTCCGGTCTCGCGCAGGATCTTGTTACCTGCCCGCACCAGGGCCTTCTCGTCGCCAATGCTCATGCCGGCCGCATGTTCAGCTTCGATGAGGTTGGGAGTAATCACCGTGGCCGGACGATAGGCCGCGAGATTCTTGAGTTTGGGATCGACGCAGACGATTTTTCCGGCAGCCCGGGCCGCGGGGAGGATCCGCTTGAGGAGCGCAGGCGAGATCAGCCCCTTGGCATAATCGGAGACAATCACGGCATCCACGGCATCCAGGTGGCTCCGGAACCACGCCACGATTTTATCTTGAAGGGCCAGGGGAAGCGGCGATTTGTCTTCGCGGTCGGCCCGACAGACCTGCTGGTGATGGGCAATGATCCGGGTCTTGACGCTCGTCACCCGCTCGGGCTCCATCAGGATGCCGCTTAGCGATGTCCCGAGGTCGCGAAATCTTTCACGCAACTGCGCGCCTTCGGCGTCCTTCCCCACAATGGCAAGAGGAAAAGCTCTTCCGCCCAGGCTGGTGATATTGGCGACGACATTCGCGGCACCGCCAAGGCAGGTGGTTTCCTTGAGAATTTCGACGACCGGAACCGGAGCTTCCGGGCTGATGCGGCTGACGGAGCCCCAGACAAAGCGGTCCAGCATCACATCACCAAGTACCATGACCCTCTTCTTCTTGAACTGGCTTACTGCTTTTGCCAGCACATCAGGGTGGCAATTCAATCGCGCCAAAACCATATCATCCACACTCTCATTCTGCAGGATCCTATCTCCTGCTAACGTCCCGGAACGATGATGGAGGGCTGGGATGGCCCTGCTTCGGCCCGCTGGGGCAGGTGCCGAACCAGGAAGTCGACAAAGCTGAGCGATGCCGGGCCGGCTTCCATATGGCTCGCCACCACTGCCTGCAGCACCTCCAGGCATTCAATCGCATCGTTGAGATGGATGCGCTGCCGGCCGGATTCTTTCGGATAGCGATGGGACTCGATCAGGCTGCCGAGTTGCCTGCGCAGTGCTTCCGCCCGCAGATTGCCGGAAGTGGTCTCGTAGATCACCCCACGATCTTCCGTGCGCAGCGTTTTCAGCAGACAGTCCAGCGCCTCCGCCACATCCGCGTCGGCAAGATCGCGAGAGGACTTGCGCTCGATCGCGATCAGCGTCTGCAAATCCACGATCACCGGCTCGAAGTTAGCCAGAACCCGGGATCGTTTCGCCTGTTCCAGGGGATTGTCGGCGCGGTAGTGGCGCGCTCCCACCTGGTTCGCCTCGTGGCTGCGTCCGATTTTCAGATATTCGCAGCTTTCAGGGCAATGGATCTCGAGAACGCGCTTTTCTCCGCAACACTGAGCACATATCGTCGCTTGCTTCGCCGGACAGGACCTCCTGCCCTTGCGTTGGTCGCATAAACTGCATTTCATTGAGGCTACGCTTCCTTACATGAATTATCAGATCAACCGAATCTAGATTTATACCATAAGCAAGGAACGCCCGGTAGCACCATGGTCGTCACAATGCGATTCAGACAGTGGGATGCGCATACATGATGAATCACAAGCGAACAGAGCCGCGCGCGTCAGCAAGCGGATATTTGAAGACTTTTCAGCCGCATTGGACACAA
>Ga0315284_10006060_pt1 | contig 17211 bp, 9 predicted proteins | sample YL17G09_16_MG_FD_203696 | JGI IMG/M metagenome (GOLD analysis project Ga0315284, IMG submission 203696) | Sediment microbial communities from Yellowstone Lake, YNP, Wyoming, USA - YL17G09_16 | ecosystem: Environmental > Aquatic > Freshwater > Lake > Sediment | place: USA: Wyoming | collected...
ACCACCGCCCTCTCTACGATTGGTTCCTGGACAACCTCACGGTTCCTTGCCACCCGCGGCAGATCGAGTTTGCACGCCTGAACCTCAACTACACCGTCATGAGCAAGCGCAAGCTGCTGGAGCTGGTTGAGGGCCAATATGTCCAGGGCTGGGATGACCCACGCATGCCGACCATTTGCGGACTGCGGCGCCGCGGCTGCACCCCGGAATCGATCCGGAATTTTTGCGATCGTGTGGGAGTTGCCAAAAAGGAGAATGTCATCGACGTTGCGGTGCTGGAGCATGCCGTTCGTGAAGACCTGAATCGGCGCACCCCGCGGGTAATGTGCGTGCTGCGTCCGCTTCGCCTTGTCCTGGACAATTATCCGGAAGGCAAAACCGAAGAGATGGACGCGATTAACAATCCCGAAGATCCCGCGGCCGGAACGCGCAAGGTGCCATTTTCGAGGGAGTTGTGCATCGAGATCGAGGACTTCAGCGAAAATCCGCCGCCGAAATATCACCGCCTGGCGCCGGGACGGACCGTGCGCTTGCGTTATTCCTATCTCGTCACTTGCACAGGCGTCGCCAAAGACGACAACGGCAAGGTGGTCGAAGTCCATGGCACGTATCATCCGACATCCCTGGATCCGAATGCCGTCGATGTGCCCAAGGCCAAGGCAACAATTCACTGGGTGTCTGCGCCGCATGCCGTCAGTATAGAGGCGCGCCTCTACGAGCGTCTTTTCTCCGTAGAGGATCCAAGCGATGAAGCCGGCGGCAATGACTACAAATCGCACCTCAATCCCGATTCGCTCGAAGTACTGACGGGATGCCGCGCGGAACCATCTCTTGCCGCGGCAAAACTCGGCGACCGATACCAGTTTGAACGTATGGGCTACTTTTGTGTCGATCCTGATTCCTCGCCTGGAAAGCTGATCTGCAACCGGACGGTGACCTTGAAAGATACTTGGGCTAAAATCCAGAAAGCTCATCAGACAGGAACAGCGTCCCGATAAAGACTGATCTCATCAGCAGATACTGCAATATTGCTCCGAAAATAGAACCTGGTGGGGCGGCCTGAAGCCCGCTGCCACTGGATAAAGTATGACGGGTTGCGAAGGACTGCAGCTCGATCTTATGTTTAGTGGCCGCGGGCTTTAGCCCGCGCATTGGCACATCCCAGTCATTCATTTTCATGCACTTGGATGCGCACCACGTGTATGAGGTACTGGTCCGAAAACAATCGGCCTTTGCCCCGGCCGCCGGACGGGGTTGGGATCGAATCGCTACGATCTCGAGCGCACGACGGTACCTGGTGCCACTTACGGCTCCTTTCATGAGCATGACCTTACGATGTGCCTTCGCCTATGGTTTTTCCTCACTCAGGACTTGCAATTTGGACGCATTTTTCTTAGGATTAAGCCCTGTTGGGAGATCGTTCAACGGTAGGACGGGTGGCTCTGGACCACTTGATCGGGGTTCGAATCCCTGTCTCCCAGCCATTCCTTAAAGTGCAATCCTATATAGTCTGACCGAAAGAGTCCTGCGGGTGATCTTGCTGCGTGACCAGCGCTGCTATTTGGCCTTGTCGAGCAGTACCTTTGCCGTCGGGGATATGGAGATCGTTTCCGCGGCGCCCCGGTTGATGAGTTGGGGCAGGTTCAGTCCGGTTGGATGAATTTTCTCGAATGCATCAGCCTTTTCCATCCAGGTTTTCACCGTCAGGCCAACCTTGCCTGGCTGGACCAACAGGATGCTGTTGCCGGAGGATGCGCTCTTGACGACGTGCATTTCAGGGAAAACTGAGGCATAGGTCTTAAGCATATCGGGATAATCCGCTTCTGCATCCCACAGATTCGCACACGCCAATCCCCCGTCAGCCAGGTGATTCCTGACAGCCGTGAGGAATTCCTGCGTCGTCAATGCGTATGGAATCGAAGTGGCGCTGAATGCATCCAGGAAGATGATGTCGTATTTGTCCTGAGAATTCTCGATGAACTTGCGGCCGTCGCCCAGGTGGACAATCTGACGGCTGTCCTCCTTGAAGAAGAAATAGTTCGCCGCCACGGAACGGATTTCGGGATCGAGTTCCGCAGTTTCGATGATTGCGCCGGGAAGGAGCTTGTGGAGGAAGCGTTGCATGCAAGCTCCGCCCAGTCCGACGATCAGGATGCGCTGGAGCCTGGCAACCATGGGCAGCGCGGCCATGATGTGTCGGGAATAGGAAAGCGTCAGCTCCTCGTGATTGGAGAGATTCATCTCCGACTGGATGGCATCGGTGCCATCGAACCTGCCTTCGAAGATCAACTGGCGATATCCATTGTCGGTGTCCCGGACAGTAATGAGCTGGTATTGGCTCCGGACCTCATAGACAATCTGGTCACCCTGTCCCAATAAGGGAGCGGAAAGACATGAGATCAGAAGCCAAACAAATAGTCCGCGACGTGATAAACCGGCAGGAATCATCGACCCCATTGTATCAGACAATTCAGGGCTCGGGGCATTCTTGTGTCCGTTCCCCGATCGAGGTATGATGACGGCAGCATTCATGACAGCAGGCAGTTTGGGCATCCGACATAACCAGTTCATCTGAATTCCGGTTCTGTTTACTTTGGCGGGAAAATCAGTGACACGTGTTTTGGTTGTAGAGGACGATGCAGCGACCCACCAATTGGTATGCAAGGTCCTGGAATCGGCGGGAATTTCCACCGTAAGTGCAATGGATGGGATTGAAGCGCTCAGCCTCATTCGCCGGGAACCATTCGATTTGATTCTCCTTGATCTTGGATTGCCGGGCCTCCACGGATTGGAGGTATTGAAACATCTGCAGGACCTGGGATCCCGCACCAAAGTCATCGTAATGACGGGCGACAACGCGCCTGAAACAGTTTTGAAAGCCGTGCAACGGCAGGCGTGCCGTTATGTCGTAAAACCCATAGCAATGAAGGCTCTGATGGAGCTGGTGCAGGAGGAGCTGGCAACCAAATCGTTGCCGGGAATCATCGAAGTTCTTTCGGCGCGGCCGGAATGGATCGAGCTTCTGGTTCCATGCGATCTTGAATCAGCAGATCGCATTCAGAGCTTCATGCGCCACCTGGACGCAAACCTGCCCGAGCTTGTGCGCGATTCGACAGGCCGGGCATTCCGTGAGTTGCTCCTCAATGCCGTGGAATGGGGAGGGCAATTGGATCCCAGCCGCAAAGTGCGGATCTCCTACCTGAGGGCGCGCCGCATGCTGATGTATCGCATTTCCGATCCCGGCCCGGGTTTCAGCCTCGAGAGCCTGCCACACGCCGCAATCTGCAATCCGCAGCAGGATCCGCTTGGACATCTGCAGGCCCGCAACGAGATGGGACTGCGCCCGGGCGGCTTCGGCATCCTGCTGGTGCAGTCCCTGGTCGACGAGCTCATCTACAATGAGGCCAGGAACGAAGTGGTATTGATAAAATACCTGGATTAGCGTCCATCTCGAACCCCCTTCCCCGTGGCCGGAAATGGCCAAAAGCCAACAGCATAACCCCGCAAGTCGTGGTATAACTTCTCACGCACCGGCCGAGAAAATCCGATAAATGTCCGGTCGCGATAGAGCTGCATCAAGAGCTTCGGAAAATTGGGAGGATGCGTACATGGAGTTTATGAATTACCCGACAGAGAAAGTGTTCGATACGTTAAAAAGGCATATTCTGGTAGATGGATTTCACGTCATTATCGACCTGCAGAAAAGTCATGGTTCTTACATTATGGACGCGGCCAACGGCAAGGAATACCTTGATTTCTATTCTTATTTTGCCTCTCTCCCCATCGGCCATAATCACCCCAAAGTACTGGGAGACCAGCGCTTCATGGAGGCGCTTCGTTGGGCCGCAGTCGCCAATCCCGCTAACTCGGATATTTATTGCCGCGAGTACGCATCCTTTGTGGAGCAGTTCGCGCACTATGTGAAGCCCGCTCACATGAAATATATGTTTTTCGTGGCCGGTGGCGCGCCGGCAATCGAGAATGCGCTGAAAACGGCATTCGATTGGAAGGTTCGAAAGAATATGCAAAAGGGGATCCCAGGGGAAAAAGGCCACCAGGTGATCCACTTTAAAGAGGCTTTCCATGGTCGCTCGGGATACACCATGTCCCTCACCAATACGGATCCAAACAAGACCGATTACTACCCCAAGTTCATGTGGCCGCGCATCATCAATCCCAAACTTACTTTCCCGGTAACCGATCAGGTCCTTCGAGATGTGGAAAAAGTCGAGCAGGAGGCGGTTCGCCAGATCAAGGCTGCCATCCAGGAAAACAAGGATGACATCGCATGCCTTATCATCGAGCCTATTCAGGGCGAGGGCGGCGACAATCATTTCCGCAAGGAGTTCATGCAGCAACTCCGCCAACTGGCGGATGAGAACGAGTTCCTGCTGATCTGTGACGAGATCCAGTCGGGTATGGGTATCACGGGCAAACTGTGGGCATATGAACACTTCGACATCAAACCCGACATCTTTGCCTTCGGCAAAAAAGCCCAGATCTGCGGCATCATGTGTTCGGCCCGGATCGATGACGTGGAGGACCACGTGTTCCGGAAATCAGGCCGCATCAATTCCACTTGGGGCGGAAACCTGGTGGATATGGTGCGCGGCGCCAAATACGCCCAGGTGATTGCCGAAGACAAGCTCGTCGACAACGCGCGCGACATGGGAGAGATCTTCCTGGAGCGATTGGAGGCCTTGTCAAGGCAATCAAGCAGCAAGATTGCCAATGTTCGAGGCAGAGGACTGTTCATCGCTTACGATATGGCCGACGGGAAAACCCGGGATCAGTTCCGCAGCCGGTTGTGGGAAAACGGCCTGGCGACGCTTTCGAGCGGATCCCGTTCCGTGCGTTTCCGCGGTTGCCTGAACGTTTCCTTGGCAGAAATTGACAGGGCCATTGCGCTAATCGAGAAGTCCCTGTAGTCCGGGCAAATGGGTACGACCCGATGATACTCTGATGGGGGTGGATTGCCTATGCTGCTATACGGCGCGACAATGTTCTTGAGCGCCTTTTTGCTCTTTCTGATCCAACCCCTCATCGGCAAATATGTTCTTCCATGGTTTGGCGGCACGCCGGCAGTCTGGACCGCTTGTATGTTGTTTTTTCAGGCCCTGCTGCTCGGCGGCTATGGCTACGCGCACGCGCTCTCCAGCAGGTGGCCGCTGCGCCGGCAAGCTCAGTTCCACATTTTCCTGCTGTGCGCGACGATCCTGGCCATTCTCTGGTTTTCGATCGTTCCTTCACCGGCATGGAAACCAGTAGGAGATCAATCCCCCATTCCGGGCATCCTGGGATTGTTGCTTGTAAGCATCGGCGCTCCGTACCTCCTCCTTTCCTCGACTTCCCCTCTCTTGCAGGCCTGGTTTAGCCGCACATATCCTGGATCTTCTCCATATCGGCTCTACGCCCTTTCCAACCTCGGTTCCCTGCTCGCGATCCTGGGCTACCCTTTTTTGATCGAGCCTGCGCTGAGGTTGAGCCTGCAGGCTTCCATCTGGGCCTGGGCTTACATAATCTTCGCTTTGATGTGTGTATTGGTATCCTGGAAGGCAACGACCGTGCTCGCACCCGAGCCCGGCCCGAACAACTCCAGCGAGCTCGAAATCACGGCTGATGAATCAAAACCGGCTGCGCGTCGCTATTTGCTGTGGCTCAGCCTGGCAACCTGCAGTTCGATCCTGCTGCTGGCGACAACCAGCATGATGTGCCAGGACGTTGCCGTGGTGCCGCTTCTCTGGATCGTGCCTCTCGCGCTCTACCTGTTTTCATTCATCATCACGTTCGAGTTTGAGCGGCTCTATTGGCGCCCGCTGTGGGTAGGAGGGATGGCGGCATCGATCGCATGGTCCTGCTATGTCCTATTTGGCGGTATCTATGTCGCCTTGAACTGGCAGATCCTCAGCTATTGCCTCACGCTCTTTTCTTCCTGCATGGTCTGCCACGGAGAACTCGTGCGCCTCAAACCGGGAGCGCGCCATCTCACCGCTTTCTACCTGATGATCGCAGGAGGCGGGACTCTGGGAGGTCTCCTCGTCACCGTGGCTGCGCCCCACTTACTCAAGAACTTTTGGGAATATCATTTCGGTTTGCTCGCTACAACATTGCTGACGATTATCGTCCTTTTTGTCGACCGCAAGAGCCCGCTTTATCAGGGCCGCCCTTGGAAGATATGGTCCCTATGGGGTGTTCTCTGTCTCACATGGATCGTGCTGGAGTATTTGCTGATTGATCAGATTTGGCATTCCCGAGGATTTTACCTGGAACTCGCCATTCTCCTTCTGTTTACGCTGAGCGTCCTTTTGCGCGATCGCAAGGGCAAGCTTTATGGCGGCCGCCCGCTCAGGGCGTGGGCCGTGTGGGTCGGGCTGACTGCATCATGGGTCGTCCTTGCCGTCGTACTCAGCAACCACATCCGGAAGTCGACTGAAGACAGCGTGGAGACAAGGCGCAATTTCTTTGGCGTGCTGCGGATACTGGAACTGAATAAGAGCGATCCGGGCGAACACCGATACACCCTGATGCATGGCAGAATCGAGCACGGATTCCAGTATTTCGACGCGGACAAGCGTCGCTGGCCGACATCCTACTATGGCAACGACAGCGGCGTCGGCCTTGCGATTCGCTTTCATCCGCGCCGGATGGATCATAAGGATTTTCGCATTGGCGTGATCGGGCTCGGCACCGGCACGCTGGCGGCTCAGGGTCAATTGGGAGATTACATCCGCTTCTATGAAATCAATCCCGAAGTGCTTCGCCTTTCGGATGAGTATTTCACCTACCGCAAGGACAGCCTGGCCCGGATCGAGGTCGTGCTCGGAGATGCGCGCGTCTCGATGGAGCGGGAGCGCCAGCTGGGCGCATCACAAAAGTTCGATGTTCTCGCTGTCGATGCATTCAGCAGCGATGCCATTCCCGTGCACCTGCTGACGCGAGAATGTTTCCAGACCTACCGGTACCATCTGAAGCAGGATGGCATCCTGGCCGTCCACATCAGTAACCGCTATTTCGATCTCAGCCCTGTGGTGCGCAACCTGATCGTGCCCGGCTCCAAGCCGGATATGCAGGCTCTTTGGATCGACACGCATGGCGTCGAAAGTGAGGGCACCGATAGCACGGACTGGGTTCTCCTCACATCCAATCGGGAGTTTCTTGCCGATCGGACAATCCAGAATACCGTCGCACCTTGGCCAGATCCCGCGCCGCCGTCAAAGGCCTGGACCGACGATTACAGCAACCTTTTCAATCTCCTGCGCCCCAGAAAGGACAACAATCCATAGTGTGAGCGATGGCAGCCGCCATCCAGGAGCTCCCGGCAAGACGCTACCGCTGACTATGACAAAAGAGGGGGATTCAAGTGGCTCTCAGTGCTTCTGAGTTTTTTTTCGCGACCACTGAACTGTTGGGCGGCATGGGCCTCTTCATTTACGCAATGGAGTTGATGAGTGGGGAGTTGCAGAAGACGGCGGGCCAGCGGATGCGCTTGTTGCTCAGCAAGCTCACCAGCAGCCGGTGGTCCGGGCTGGGCCTCGGCACTCTGCTTGGTTTGCTGATTCACAGCGGCCCCACCACGGTCATGACGGTGGGCTTCACCAATGCCGGCCTGATGGACCTCGCACAATCGCTCAGCATTACCTTCGGAGCCAACGTCGGCACCACGCTATCGATGCAGATCATTTCCTTCAGCATCGATCGCTATTGCTACCTGCTCATATTCGCCGGATTGATCGCCTATCATGTCAGCAAACGAGTGACCCTCAGGCGTCTCGGACTGGTCGTGATCGGCCTGGGGCTTCTGTTCCTCGGGATGAGGATCATGAGCGATGCGGTGATTCCCCTAAAAAATTCCGGCTACTTTGCGAGCATTCTTCGACACACCAGCGCAACTACCGTGGCCGGCATGTTTCTTGGCCTGTTGCTGTCGACATTGTTCACCGCCTTGGTCCAAAGCAGCGGCGCTACCATCGGAATTCTGTTTGCGCTCAGCACTGCCGGCGTTTTTACGTCCTTAGACCAGGTTTTCCCTCTTGTTCTGGGCGCTCAGATCGGGACCTGTGCACCAGCATTGATCGGCAGCATCGGGGCTTCCATCTCTGCCAGGCGAGCCGCTCTTTCGCACCTGATGTTCAATATCCTGGGAGCGGCAATCGCCATGATTATGTACCAGGTTTATGCCGGCTTGATCCCGCTGACCTCCCCGAGCTTGCTCCGGCAGATCGCCAATACCCATACGGCCGTGCAGGCGCTGACCGCTCTGCTTTTCATCCCCTTCACGCGCCAGTATGCCGAGTTCATCACAAGGATATTTCCTTCCCAGCAGATTGAGCCCGAGAAGACCCATCTTGACAACAGGCTTCTGGAAATGCCGGAAAAGGCCATCGTGGCCGCGCTCAAGGAGCTCCAGCGCATGTCGGCAATCACGCGCAAAATGCTCCAGAACACCATGCGCGGCTTTCTGGATATCAATCCTGATCGATTTCTGTACGTTCAGAAAAACGAAGAGGTGCTGGATACCCTGAAAGAGGCCCTGAACGCATACCTGATTGCGCTCGCCGAGCGCAGCCTTTCCCGGAGGCAGTCCATCATTATTCAGTATCTTAATTCGGCGACGGCCGATCTCGAGCGGATCGGCGATCATGTCGAAGGCATCGTCGAACTTACGCGGGAGAAGATCTCCAGGGGAGTGTGGTTTTCTGATGAAACGGTCCTGGATCTTATCGAGCTCTACAAAAAGGCCGATCAAATTCTGCTATTGACGATCAAATCTTTCGAGCCTTCTTTCCATGATGCTCCAGCCAAGCTTGCCGCGGAGATCCTGGAAATCCGCAATCAGTACGTCGCCAGCAGTCTGAGCATTATGCAGAAGGGGAAAAACAAAATTCTGGAAAACAAAGAGGACGCTTTGAGCGGCATCTTCCTTCACCGGTACTTGACATGTTTCAACAAGATCGTGCAGCACTCAAGAACGATCGCCCTCGTGGAGAAGGAACCATTGTTTTTTATCAAGGAACATAAGTTGGACAAGAGATCCGTCAAGATCGCGCCTCCGGCAAAAACCCAGCGCATCAAAGCCCCATACGATGAAAATATCTTTCATAAGGAATAACTTCGCACGAGCGATTCTTGCTGGGGCCGCCGGTCTCGATATCATTGCGGCAATGATAAATCCGCCTGCCCTCCCTCACTTGGCTTTCTTCAAGAACGGGATGCCGTTGACCATCCAATCCGGAGCCGGTTTGTCCTTGAGGTAGTGGTCATAGAACTGCTGGATGCGGACCAGGAAATCCTTCTGGTTTTCAAGATTGCGCAGGCCATGGGCCTCGCCCGGATACGACAGCAGAATTACATTCTTTTTGTTGAAGCGCAGAGCGTTGTAGAACTCCACACCCTGCAGCCAATCGACCGAGCCGTCGTCCGTGCCATGCAGCAGCAGCAGCGCCGTATTCATCGTGCGGGCATGGAAAACCGCCGACTGATCCATGAAGTTCTGGAGGTCGTCGTAGGGATTCGAGCCGAACCGGCCCTGGCCATAGATGTCGTAGCGGTGCTGGTTGGTGCCGCTCGTTTTCCAGATCTGGTTGAAATCGCTGACCAGATCGCTGGCCGCGGCGCCGGCTACGATCGCAGCAAACATTTTAGATTGGGTGGAGATGTAGGCTGAACCCTGGCCGCTGTAGCTGTGCCCATGGAGGCCGACCCGCTTGGGATCAACATAACCCATTTCGATGACCTTCTGAATCCCGGCCTCGACGCATTCGAGCATGTCCGAGTGCGACGTGCGCGTGTTGAAGTGGATGTCGGGCTGCATGACCAGGTACCCCTGGCTTACAAAGCCTGCAAACTGCGGGCTCGAGGCATAGACCGGAGCCTGATACACGTGCAGGTTCTGTGAGTTCTTCTCATAAAAATTGACCAGCATGGGCAGTTTTTGACCAGGCTTGTAATCGTCCGGAATCGCGAGTGTACCCTGCAGACGGACACCGGCTTTGTTCTTGAATTCGAACAAAATGCGATGCCCCCATTTGTATTCCGATTGCTGGAGATTGGCGTCCGTGATCTGCTTCGGGTTGGCAAACTTGGCGTCCGAGAGATAATAGTTCGGAAAATCGACGAACGTCTCCTCGGTGAAAAGCAGCCGGTCAGCTTTTTTCGCTTTAACAATTCGGCCGATGGCCTTGTCCTCGTAAATGAGCTTCTTGAGGTCTTTGCCGTTGAGCTCGTAGTATCCCGCCTTCTTGGTCCACTGGCCATAAGCCGAGAGGAGGATGGGCTTGGAAAGGTCGATGGTTCGGCTCTGCCCGCCACGCCCCGGTCCGCCTGCCTGCCTATCCTCCACGGACTGGTCTTCATCGCCATCCTGCCTGGTAACGACCGCCTGATCGCCTTCCCCTTCCAAGGCCTGGTAGCGGAAACGGATTTCTTCCCGTGTGCCGAGGCCACCGACGAGGTCCACTGCCGGTGAGCCATCGTAGGGCTGCAGATAAATGTCGTATTTGTGGTTAAGAATGACTCCCTTTCCGTCCTTGGAGTAGCCGGCAACGCCATAGGATGGCTTGATCCCCGGATGGTCGTAATCCTTGTCGACGAAACTGGCCGCTGCGCGCTGCGTGAGGTTCTTCGTTTCGCCGGTTTCGATGAGATAGTCCCAGACCTGGCCATCTTTCCAGTAGAGCCAGTGCTTCGAATCCGGCGACAGGCCAAGTGGCCGCCCCAGAGCTTTAAACATGGGAGTGCGCTCTCCCGTTGTTGTGTTGACGCGGTAGTAGTCGCTCTTGGCCTCTTCCCAATCGGAGAGGTACGCGCGCTCATCCGCGCCGATGCCCCAGGCTTCGTCCTGAGTGAGTTGGATGTTCCGCATGCTGTCATCGGTGAGCCGGATGAACTTATTTGAACTCAATACATAATCAGCCCGAAACGTGAAATTCCGATCCGTGTTCGCTCGGATCATCTGCTCCGCCTGAATACGATCGTCTTTCCAGTGCCAGATGTCCACGTTGGCGATCGCCGGAGCATCGTCTCTCCTTTTCTCGGGTTCCTTCTCCTGCTCCTTGATTCCGAAGAAGACCTTGCTCAGGTCATTGCTCCAGGACAAGGCGCCTTTTTCGCTGATGACCATGTCCTTGGGAAAATCGGCGGCGGCGGTCATCTTAAATTCGACGCGCTCGGGCTCCTTATCCATTCCTTTAAAGGCCAGGAGACTGTTTTCACGTTCGACAAAGCCGGTTTTCTTCACGCCTTTGAGCACTGCGAGCGCCGTGCCCCCTTCCTCCCAGACCATCCGCTCGTAGAGCGCTCTGCCGCTGTCCAGCGTTCTGCGAACACCGGTTGCGAAGGATAAAACGGAAACGCCATTCCCGGTCATATCCGCGGCGTCCGTGGTAAAGGCGAGGAGTGCGCCTCCCTTGTTTACCGCGTATTCGCCGGTGCTGCCCAACAGCTCGTCCGTACCGCGATCAAGCCGGTGGATGATCATGTCCGTGCCATTGTGCGCGGCTTCCCGATCCAGCTTCGGTCGTTTGATAATCAGGACTTGGGAGCCTTCTACAAAAGCGAAGGAAGCCACGTTGTCCCAGGAGGTCTTTTCACCATTCGCCAGGTTGAGCAGTTCGAGCTTGCGAGCGGGTGCAGCAGCGGGCGCTGGAGTGGCTGCCGCGGCCGCTCCGCCGCGGCCGCTCGGACTTGCAGGGGCAGCGCCACGTCCGGCACCGCCACGAGCGCCGGCAGTGCCTGTGCGCTCGGGGGGATTTACAAAATAAGCGATCCAGTGAGAGTCATCGGAAAACATGGGCCCGCCCCCGCCGCCGGCAGCAGGACCACCGGGCGCTCCGCCGCCTGCGCCACGTCCGCCCGCTCCCTGAGAGCCGATGTTAATCGTGTACAGCTTTTCGCTATCGAGTTGCCTGACGTAGAGATTCGCGTCGCCTTCACGAGGCCTATAGATGTAGCACGCCCACTGGCCGTCATCTGACATGGCCGCCGAGGCAATCGTTTTCCATCGGCCATAGTCGTCGATCGACAAGGCTTTCTTCTCCCCAGTCGACTGTTGCGCAGGTGGGGCCTGGCCCTGGGCTTGAGGCCCGGCGGGAAATAGACCGGCCGGAATCACGATAAACAGAAGCGCAGCGATTATTACGGGCACGATTGATCGGAATCTCTTCATGGTAGCCTCTCCAAACTGAAATCATTCGGATCTCAGAGCGTCATCCTGCCAAATATGCTGACGGCTCCGAAGCCCCGGCATTTTGCGGATCATACGCCAAAAGACAGATTTGAGGATAAGTTTTTCCGAAAAACTTGCTAACCCCGAGAAAAATACAGAAGCCGCGGTACCACCCTGGAGCAACTCACGGGAGACTGCTTCCAAAACCGGAACATTCTCTACTAGACAATGGGGTCAGAAACGGAATCGCGACCGGAATCGGAGCCACCTTTCGAATTTTGAGTCCGTCCTCCCGGAGCATTCATTTACATCTGGTCCGTTTGTGCCTGCACGCGCTACAATTACTCATTGAAAACTGAGTTTCAGGAGGTCGCATGAAGAAGTTCTTGGTACTCGTTGTTGTATTATTCCTCACCTGCAGCCTGGCGGCTCAGGCGCAGCAGTCCAAGCCGGAACAAAAGCCCAACGACAAGCCGGCGGTTAATGTCGCCGGGAATTGGGCCATGACGCTCGAGATGTCGATGGGCACCGGGACACCCGCTCTCGTGCTGAAGCAGGACGCGGAGAAGATTACCGGCAGCTACACGGGCCGTTACGGCACATTTGCGCTCGAGGGAACGATCAAGGAGCGCACGATCATCTTTTCATTCACGATGGCCGCCGAGGGCGAATCCGTCGTAATGACATTTACAGGTGAGGTTGCCGCGGACGCTCAAACCATGAAGGGTAAGGCGGCATTGGGCGATATGGGCGAAGCAACTTGGAGCGCAAAAAGGGACAAGATTCCCGAGTAGCATTACGCGCGCCACCAGCTGTTATCAATCAAACCGCACCAACCGCTGCGACTCAAAGATTCGATGAAATCCTTATCCAAGGGTCTTCTTTGAATCTTCGAGTTGTAGCGGCTGTTTTCCTCTTCTCTATGACGGCGATAAGCAGGGCCTAGCCTTGGCGCGCCCCTGCCGGTCCGGTGGCAGGCGTCGCTTTCGCCCCTTGCTTTACGGGGAAAGCGATGGTGAAGGTGGTGCCGACGTCAATTTTGCTCGCTACCGAGATCGTCCCCCCATGCTCTTCGATAATCCTATAGGCAATGGACAGGCCGAGCCCGGTGCCTCCTTGCGCCCTCCGCGTCGTGAAAAACGGGTCAAAGATCTTTTTCATTGTGCGCTCGCTCATTCCCTTGCCGTTGTCCTTCACTTCGACTACCACATTTCCACGCTCAAATCGGGTCCGTATGACGATCTTGCCGCGCCTGTCTTCCGGCATCGCCTGGCTTGCATTGATGACCAGGTTGATCAAAACCTGTTCGATCTTCTGCGCGTTCCCGGTGAACTTCGGCAGGTCGGGCGCCAACTCGAGCTCGACATCACAATACTTGCGAACCTGGTTGTGAGCCAGACGCGCGCTGGCATCAATGCACGTATTCACGTCGATCGCGTCGGTCAGCAATCCCTCGTCTTTTCTCGCAAACCGCCTCAATCCTTCCACGATTCCCTTGATCCGCTCCGTGCCATGTGACATGTCCGACACGAGCGTCATGATGTGCCCGCGAAAGAAGTTGTATTTGAGTCTCGCGATCTGCAGGTCGGGATGCTCCTTGTAGTAATCATCAATGATCGGCAGCATGTCTGCAAGCGCCTGCTCGATGATCTTGATATTGCCGCGGATGAATTGATTCGGGTTGTTGATCTCATGCCCGATTCCGCTCACCAGCTGACCGAGCGACGCGAGTTTGTCCGCCTGCAGGAGCTGCTGTTCGTAAATCTTTTCACGCGTTACATCCTTGTAAAACTCGAAGATGCCCTCTACTTCGTGTTCCTGGTTGAACAGCGGGAGGGCATGCACTTCGAAATATTCATCCTCGTGCTTTACCTCGATGGTAATGGGGCTTTTTTCCTTGATGATGCGCATCAGCCTGCAGTCGACGCACGGGGAATCTATGCCGAAGAAAGTCTTGTAACATTTCTCGCCGGGGGCACCGTTCTCCCAGTTTGTCATGACGACATCGCGCTTCCGGTCGATCATGGCCACTTTATCTGGAATCGCCATGAACATCGTCTCAAAACGACCTTTCGATTCTTCCCAGTCGCGGTTGATGCGGTCAAGGTATGAATTGACAATTCCAAGCTTTTCGCGCTGGACTTCCGTTTCCTTTTCGCGGGCTTCGATTTCCTTTTCAAGCTCCCGCAGGCGCCGCGCATATTCCATTCCCTCGGCCTGCTTCGACGCCAGCCGCTCTCTCAGCTCCTTCCTTTCGAGGGCGAGCTCCAGCATCCTGCCGATTTCATCGAGCATCTTCTGCTCCTCCGGAGGAAGCAGATGGCCGTCCAAATCATATCCGACGACAATGCGGCCGCAGACCTGCTTGTTCACTTCGAGCGTCGTCTCGATGACGTGCTTGCCCGCGGGCTTCCTGCCGTACTCCATGCCTTGGTAGATGGAGTACACCGCCGCGTGCTCCGGATAGTGCATTCCCATGGCCAGGTATCTCGGCAAGCTGCCGAAGAACTCTTTGATCGAGGCCGACACCTCGATCCATTCCGCAACGGCGTACAGGCAAGTAAGTTCCTTGATGCGTTCATCTTTTTCCCATTCCGCATACTTGCTTCGGTTCGCAACCCTGTTGCCGTGGAATAGATACAACGGGCCGTTTTCCGTTTCTGCGTAACCGCAGGATATCGAATAGGCACTGTCGGAACTGTCGACGGGCGGAAACATAACAAGCCCTCTCTTCCCCTCCCGCGCATCCGTCATGGCTTTGCGGAAGCCCTCCATGCGCGCACTCCAGCGATCCCGCGCCGGTCCCGTCGCGATCGCAATCAGGTCGGACCCGATGAGCGCGGCGCATTCGGCTCCCGCCTCCCGGCATACCGCTTGGCTCGCATGAACGATTCGTCCGGAACCATCCACAAGCAGCACGAAATCGAAGCTCCCCTCCAGTAGCTTTATTACATCCCTGCAGGCGTTCTCCATGCGTAAATCCACGCTCCTCTAGAAAATGAGTGCCGAGCACCGATAGGTGGCGGAAACAGGGTTGCCACCGGCGGCAGATAGCTTAACGCAGCCTTCTGGGTTGCGGAACAACCCCGAGGATTCCCACGCATCCACCCGGTCGATCGTTTTCGTCCCCCGGCATCTTTGGGAATTTTACACCGAAAGCATGCCACAGGGTGCAAGAACGAGTAAGCGTAAAAACCGGTTCCCCGCATTTCCTGTGTATCGCGGTTGCAGGGGCAATATGTTATAAAGGCACTCGAAAGGTGAGCGACGCGGAGAAACGGACCTTCCTCCGATCGCTACCTACAGCCATCGCCCCGGTTTTGTACCCGAATTGATCGGTGAAAGATGCGCGCAGATCCGTAACACAGACCGCGGCATTTGCTGGCCCGACTGCACTTCAAAGACTGGAGAATCAACAGCGCAAGGGACCCGCGAAATGCACGGAACACGAAAAAACGGTTTCGTGTATTTCGTGGGTCCGATCAGTGCAGTCTTGTGCTGATGATGCCACCAAACCCGGCCGGCATAAAGAAAGTGTTTCCATAGCCTTCTTTTTATCCCTTTATGCCGCGATGAGCCTGCGTCCGGCGCAGTACCAATAGATAGGCAGGATAGCTGATCGCCATCAGTACAAGGGTGTAAATGCTGCTTGCAGGATCGCTCATGATGTTCCCGGCAAGAAAGAAAGCGCACCCGCACAGGAGCAGGAGCGGGGTCCAGGGATACCCACGCGTGCGATAGGGGCGAGGCAAGTCCGGTTCGCGCCGGCGCAGCACGATGAGCGCAAGAAATCCGGACGCATCAACGGTTATGAAGAGGAACGCCGCTACAGCAACGAGAAAATCGAAAGTCCCCGTCAGGATCATTAATAGCGCAGCCGCAGTGCTGAGGAGCATGGCGAACCGCGGAGTGCCCCCGGTATCGACTGCGGCAGCCTGATGAATGAACAGCCGGTCGCGACTCATGGCAAACAGGATCCGAGTGGACATCATAAGCGTGGCATTAATGATGCTGAGCAGCGAAAGCGCAGAGAGTGCGATAATCATCTGTTCGCCCGGCTTGCCGAACAGGTCGCGCGCGACCTCCGCGGCCGGGAACGCTGAGGAGGCAAGCCGGCCGAGCGGCAGAGCATGCATCAGCGCGAAATTAACCAGCAGATAGATGACCAGGGTGCATACTACGCCTCCGAACGCCGAACGCGGCAGATTACGGCCCGGATCGCGATCTTCCTCCGTGAAGTACGCCGCGCAGTACCAGCCGTCATAGGTATAGATCACACTCTGCAGCGCCAGGATGACACCGGCAAAAAGCGCCCCATGCGTGACCGGGAGCGAGGGCGTTGTGGACACAGCAGCCACCGGCGGCACGAAAGGGTAGAAGCATGCGGCCACAAAGGCCAACAGGCCAATCGCTTTAAGTGCACTCGTGACTTCCTGGGTGCGACTGCTCGATCGCAGGCCCATCCACTGTATGACAGCGAATGCAACGACCGTACCGACTGCAATCCACCGGTCAAGCCCACGCCGTTGCGGTACCAGCGCAGCCACGAACTCACCGGTGGCGATCGCAAGAACGGCGATGGTGGCACACTGCGACATCCAGTCGCTCCATCCAACGGTGAAACCAACGTACTCACCGAAGGCCCGACGGGACCAGACGTACCATCCGCCCGTACGTGGGACGGCCGTCCCAAGCTCGACGACGGCGTTTGTGCCCAGCAGGGCATACACCCCGCCTGCCACCCAAACGGCAACAATGAGCCACGGGCCGCCGAGCTTCGAAGCAACTGTGCCCGGTGTGCGCAGAATACCGACTCCGATGGTCCCACCAACGGTGATCGCAATCCCAAAACTCACTCCCAGAATGCGCCGTAGGCTGCCAAAACCAGGTGAGGCTGAATTCATCCCGTCGAAGAACCCTTTCCAATATCTGCCGCTATGGCATGGTCAACATCAGATGAGCATACTTATCACACCGCACAATTCCTATTTGTGCCAGCGCAGGTTGGAGCAGCTTGTGCCTGCCCTGATCGAAAACCACGGCCCATC
>Ga0315284_10006061_pt1 | contig 17210 bp, 11 predicted proteins | sample YL17G09_16_MG_FD_203696 | JGI IMG/M metagenome (GOLD analysis project Ga0315284, IMG submission 203696) | Sediment microbial communities from Yellowstone Lake, YNP, Wyoming, USA - YL17G09_16 | ecosystem: Environmental > Aquatic > Freshwater > Lake > Sediment | place: USA: Wyoming | collected...
AATTAAAATATATCTATATAAATAAGAATATTATGAAAAATATTTTTATTATGATTACAATTATTTTAATAATATTATACGGATTATATATTTCAAAAGTAACAATGTTCAATGGTATAAAAAGAGTTATTATTGATAAACCATATCATAAATTATTAATTGTAGCTCATCCAGACGATGAAACATTATGGGGATATCATCAATTAAATGAGAGTAAAGGCTGGAAAATTTTATGTATAACAAATGCAAGTAATACTACACGAGTGAATGAATTAAAAAATATTTCGATACATTTTGGTACAGCACTCGAATTATGGAATTATCAAGATAGTGCTTTCCATTATAATATGCATCCTCAATTATACAAAGATATTGAAAATGAAATAAATAAACCGAATGTTAAAATGGTTTTAACACATAATCCACTAGGAGAATATGGACATATTCAACATATAAAAGTATCAAATGTAGTATTGACAGTATCAAAAAAGCCAACCTATGTATTTTCTTATACTCCAAATAATAAAAGAAAATCTAAAGAAAATGAAATATGTAATATGAAGAAATATTATAAATCACAAGATAAAATATTTCAATCTCATTGCCAAAAAATTACTAAAAATAAAATCTATCGCATTATTCGATAAATAATAATAATTGTTAAAATAATTATCAGAATAATATAAATAATACTATTTTTATTACAAAGCATAAAATTAATCGCCAAAGTATCCCAACTATTCCAAGATTGACCATGTATCGCACGCAAAAAATATTTTTTATTATATTCGCAATTATCTATATTACAAACACTACAAGGAACAGTAATTTCTAATAATTGTACCTTATCTTTATTTGCCTTATAAACTCTATTAACCATAATTGGTCCAGTGCTACACATAATTTTAAAATGTTTTGTAAAATACCACCATTTATTTGGTTTTTTCATTTCTTCAATACATTGAAGCCAAAATTTAGAGGCTTTGTGAGAGCATAAAAATGAATTTGTTACACAATTCACATTTCCACTTTTGATTAATCCAACTTCTTTTTCTAAAATGATCTTATCAAATGGCTTTAATGATTGATAATCTAAATCAAGATAGATACCCCCATATAAATATAAAACCATATAACGGATTGCATCAGCTCGTTGAATATTATATTTAAAATTCACAAAATATGGTAAAAAATCAGGGAAATGTTTTTTCACAATTCGTAAATTATCTTCATCAGACAATATTACATATTTCCAATCTTTATTTTTTTCTTTTACTGTCTTTTGTGCATGCTTCCATTGATCTGGAACATCATGTGTTTTCCATGTTTGAAATATAATTTTCGGGATTTCCATATGTATAATAAGATTATTATTTAATTAAAATATTCAAACACTTTTTTTAATCTACCAGTAACTGACTGACTTTTTAAATAATTTTGCATTGGATTTTCATATTCTAATTGTCGAATTGTAATATAGGATTGAATAAATTTTTTAGCAATTTTACCCATTTTATAATCAAAAACAATAGTAATTCCCTTTTTTTTTACATCTTCTTCCCAAATAATATTTTCTAAAAATAATTCATCGCTCCTCCAATGTTTTCTATATTTATAATTATTCATTTTTTCCAGCATATTTGGAACACATCGATTTCTTCCTCCCCAAAATCCTGCATGAAATGATGAATGTATACCTCTTAATAATAATTCTATTTTTAATGAAGTATGAGTGCATAAATATTTCATAAAAGATGTCTTATCTTTTTTTATCCATTGATTTACTTGTTGATAATCAAAATCATTCAATTGATAATCAACATCTCTACACATAAATATCACATCATCTTGTGCTGCTAAAAATCTCCAAAATGTAGAATCAGATGGAGTCATATTATCTTGTTGAATAATAATGACTTGACAGCCTTTTTCAATAAATTTTTTAATAATGAATGATGGAGTTTTATAATGAATATAAATACGTAATTCCCAATTTGGAAAATATTTTGGTAAATCATCTTTCATTTTATATGCATGGTTGTAATAATATGGATTATTACCAAATAAACTTAAGCTAATTACTTTATTATTATTATTTGTATTAAATTTGTTTAAAATTTGTATATCATTCGACTTCTGTTCAAAAAAATATAGTTTATGGAAATATTTGTATAAATAATAATCAATATATTTTAATAAAATTATAATAATAATAATAATTACAATAATCGATAAAATAATATATTTATACATATAAATATCAAAGATATTTATATCTAGATATTTTATTTTGTAAATAAATAAAATTTATGTCTAGATATTTTATTTTGTAAATAAATAAAATTTATACATATAAATATCTAGATATTTTATTTTGTAAATAAATAAAATATAATCAAATATTTTTTATAATAAATTTAATAATCTCTGCTTCTGTTTTTTTACCTTTATATTCAACAATTTCTCCTGATTTTTTCACAAATCGATAATCAGGATAAACATGAATATCCAATGGTAATGTCATATCTTGATTCATTCCAGTAAAATTATAGGTATTGAGGGCATATATTTTAAATTTATATTTGAATAATCTGGCAAAATTCTCCCACATATTTTTCGAAATAACACAACTTTCACACCATGGTGCATAAATAACTAAAATTCCATTTAACCCATCCATATATTTTTTATTTAAGAATACTTTATAAGTATTTAGCTTAAGCTTATTCTTTTTTATTATGAAATCTTTTTTCTCCAATTCTCGGATGGTTTCTCCTTTATAAATATTATCCATTATTTATATATTATCTCTAAAATTAATTTAGATATTATATATATAAAATCATATGAATACACAAATTATTGGATATCGAATATCTTATATTATTTTTTCTATTTTTGTATCTTGCTTAATTGTTTTCACAATTCATAAAGGCTTTCAGCCCCAAGATATAATTACTATCCCAATATTTGCAATCCTATTATTTTTAATTATTGATTTTTCTGCAAAATCTATGTATCAAAATAATATTGAAAAATTTTTAATTGAAGGATTTGATTCTCGATTATTGGATCGATTTTCAAAAGAATCTTTTACAGAAGAAGAAGGAATGATCCGAAAAGATCCAGCTATGGAAAAAGAAATGTATAGACGAAAAGATCAAGCTATGGAAAAAGAAATGAATAGACGAAAAGATCAAGCTATGGAAAAAGAAATGAATAGACGAAAAGATCCAGCTATGGAAAAAGAAATGTATAGACGAAAAGATCAAGCTATGGAAAAAGAAATGAATAGACGAAAAGATCAAGCTATGGAAAAAGAAATGTATAGACGAAAAGCTACAGTTATGGAAGAAGAATATCACGTCCATCATGCACAAGAAGAAGAAGAATCATACCCAAAATATATGCCAGTATCAGATAAACCAACTGATAAACGAAGTGCGTCAAAACCATCTTCTACACCAAATGGTGATAAAAAAGCGAAAGAAGCAACCGATAAACAAGAAGAACGTCCAGATATTAATAAACATCTAATGGATGATGGAAATAATGGATTAAGTAATCGAAATTCTGAGACAATCAATCCAATTAATATAAATGTGAGTTATAATAATAATCGACCATTTACAGTAAATGATTTTAATAATCCAGATATTGACAAAAATACACAAAATGGAAAAATAGGACAAAGAACCACTGATTTAAATAGTTTTCGATTTGATGATGGATGTAAGAATCATTCTATTAGCTCTGGGATTGATGGTATGATTCAGAACCAGAACCAGAACCAGAATCAGAATCAGACTCAAAATCAAAAATACTTCCCTGCATATTTAGAAAATCCTCTAAATAAAAATCAGCCAAAAGTTGATGATAATTATGAGATGAAAATGATGAAGCGTATTTTAAATGAGCAAAATGATCCATCACCTGTTCTTTTAGAGAATCCTTGGTCAGAATGGAAACCTGTGGATAAGGAAGGATAAATAAAATTTACATAAAAAATTTATCTAATTCAAATATAATGATACAAATATTTGGATTACTTTTTTTTATTATATTAATTTGTTTAATATATCTTTATTATCAAAAAAAAATATCATATAATATCCCAATTATATTCATGTTTTTTTTAATTATAATTATCCCTTTTACATATTTAGAATCGAATAAAATGAATATAGAATCATATTCTAATTATGATCAGATTATGAATTCATCACTTGATATCTTTTTTACGAATGAAAATAGTGATAAAAAAAGAATGGATATGTTGAAAAAAGTAAAATTAATTAATAATCCAATTCAGACAATATTAGTACAAAAAGCTATTACACCAATTACATTTTATATTGTTACAATAGATAATGTTAATTCAGCAGTAAGCTATATTTATTTATATAATAAAGAAAATAATATAAACATTTATACAAATTATACTAATCAAATAGTAGCAATGACTTATATTACAAAAGATGAATTGTTTAATAAAAATTATAACTCCATTAAAACAAGACTTAAAGAATATGATGATATAACTAATTTAAAAAATGATATAACAGCTATTTCTGTTGATGCTTATATTATAGTTATTGGAAATAATATGAGCCTTTTTGTAAATGCAGATCCAAATGTGATAACTTATTTTATTAATAATTATAAATTTTCTTGGCTAAATAATTTATCTTCTTCAACTGGCTCATTTATTTCAATTTTAGGTAGAACAACTACAAATAATATAACATCATATACAAGTTTATCTGATAAATATACATCATCAAATAATTTTCTAGTTATTACACAGAATTTAACACCAGACATGACTTTAGCCAATCAATATGGAGAAGAATTTGAAAGTATTGCAACAAGTGAAGATTTTGAGCCAATTACAAGTAATCCTCTCATTAATTCCAAAATTAATATTATTTCTCCTGCTGTTTCTAACCTTTATTCCACATTATCATTTACTTTTGAAAATAATACATCATTTGTATATTTATCTTCACAGGAATTGAAAGATCAAGTTATTCTTTATAGTAAAAGCCCAAGATCAGATATTGGTCCTGTTAGTGATACATATTTAAATACAGAAACACCCCAATTTTGGTCATTTGAGCCAGTTTCTCAAATTAATACATCGCCAATTATTGTATTTATTCGTACATATACCAAACCATATTATTATCTTGATGCAGATATAAATAATGGGATAGTTGAAGTAAAAATAAGTAGATTGAAAGCTGGATTAAGACAACATTGGGAATTAATAAAAGATGGTATAATTGGAACAAAATATAAAATTCGCCATGTTTTACATAATAGATATATAGCATATTCTAATTATGATGGATATTTATATAAAGATACTGGATCTGTATTTTTTACATTATCAAATGACTATAGCTGGAATATAACTGGTTTAAATACTAGTCAAATAAATAAAAATGTAATCGAAAGTTTTACACCAAATATGAGTAGTAGTATGAAAAATTCATTTCAAGGTATGGAAGTGCCAACTGACTTTGGAACTGTCAAGAATCCTAGCTATAAATTATCTGGGAATGTGAATGGTAAAGATATTGTAATTGAGTCTAAGGGTCGAACATTATGGGAGTCAAGTTATTCTCCAATATGGAATGGAAAATGGATTTATTACGGAACAGTTACAAGCTATAAAGCAACATTAGATTTAAATAAAGTTAAGTTTCTTGTAATAAAGGTTGATAACAATGGAAATGGGCAAATAGAAGATGAATATTTAAATTATAAAATGAAAGTAATAAATGCTGGATCCAATATTCTGACTGGTATTATACCATCTGGTCAATATGCAGGATTTCGAGCAATCTTTAATTTATTGCCAACAGATTTAAAATATACTAATCCATCAGAACCATACCCAGTAAAAATGAGATATTTTATTGAAAAAGACAAAAAACGCTATAATTTATCATCTGGTAATATATACAATATGGAAGGATATAGCACAAAATTCGATGGAAATAAAATGATAATGTCAAATTTTTTAGAAGCATCTGGAATACAAACTAATCCTAATTTGGCATTTTCACCTGCAAATCTACAGAAGATTAATGCAGATATTAAAAAACAGACATCAATGCCTTCAATAATTCAAAAAGTAAGCAATCTATGGATGACAAACCCAATAAAATCTGTTAATTTATTATATCAAGCAAGTAGTAATGGATGGGGTCCTGCAACATTTCAGCAATTATGTTCTGGAAAAGGTCCAACTATTACTATTGCAACATTAGTAGATGGAAGAATTATTGGAGCATATAGTCCAATTAGCTGGGGAATAAATACTGGATATATTAACAGTATGGAAACATTTTTATTTGATAATGATAATAAATATACAACTAATGATTCTTCATGGGGTCCAGGTCAATATGCAATTTATCAAGGGGCTACATTTGGTCCTACATTTGGTGGTGGTTTTGATTTTGGTCCACTTGACTGGGGAGAATCCAAAACACTGGACCAAAATGCTTTTACATATTCAAATAATGGAAAGGGTCCATTAGGTGTTATGGGTCCCCTTCCTGGTGTCCCTTCTAATTATTCATATAATAATTATTCGTTAAAAGATTTAGAAGTTTATAGTATTACCACTTAAATTATTTCTCTTTATAAATAAATATGAATTGTATTTATTTTTTTATATTTTTAGTTCTTTTAATTTTTATAGTAATTTTTGCATTTATTTTTAAAAAGAAGACCATGAATGAACCATTTACATCAAAAAAAATGACTGATCAAAATCTATTGCATAATAGTTCTTTCGAAAATGGAAAAAATATAAAAGAATTTCAAGAAAAATCTGGGAATGCTGATATTATAGTTTTTCAAAATCCGGGTGTAAGTAAATATGTCCTTCGACAATCCAAAAATGAAAATCTTGATTATCGTAAAGCAATTTTTTATGAAATAAAACTGAATATTAAACCGAATAAAATATATTGCCTTCGTTGTTTATATTACTCTACAAATAATACACCACTTGTTCATCAGCTCCAATATAATAAAATAGATTATAATCCAATATTCTTAAAAACAATGAACGATAAAAATACAGCAGATAAATTTAATAATCAATATTGTCTATTTCAAACACCAAAGGAAGATAATACAGAAAATATTGACTTATTTATCAGTTTAATGTATAATTTGAATAATATAAAAGGATATAATTATTTGACCGATGTTGTATTAGAAGAAATAATTGATGGATATAATATTCCTGTAACTACGAATTTGCGTTGTTATTTAAATGCATTTCATCCCAAATCGGTGGAATCTTCTAATAAAATCATAAAAGATATTAGCGGAAATGATTATAATTTTACGGCATCACGAAATTTAGGCGTTCAAAAAATGGATATAGATTTGACGAATAATATATTAACTGGACCCAATGCATTTCAATTACAAAATGAAAATATGATGAAATATAATAATAATTTTTCTCTATTTTTGTATGTAAAAGGCACTAATAGTGCAATTTCAGAATCATTTTCTAATCAATCAATTCAAGAAGAAGAAGAGTCTAATGAGGTTCCAATTGGAAAAGAACTTCTGGGGGGGACAACCATTTTAAAAATATCCGGGAATCAAAATACTTCCCTAGAAGTTATTTTGCCTCAAAAATACGGAAATATTTATTTGATAGCTGGAGGAGAAAAATATAAAACGGAAATACAATATTTATCATCAATGGAAAATATGTTGGCAATTACTTACAATGGGGATAAAATTTTTATGTATATTAATGCAGAATTGGTGTTGGAATCGAGATGTCCAAAAATTTATTTCGATAATTCTCCAGTTATTATTAATTCAAGAGGAGCATTTCAGGGAAGTTTTTATACATTCGCTTATTATAATGAAAATATGAATGTCGAAAATATTGGAAAAATAACGAAATATTTTATTAAAATGAAAGCAATTGGAAATGAATTATCAAATCAATATGTGGATAATAATGTAGATGATTTTATTATCACTAAAAAGATTGATCATGATGTGAAAGATAAAGAAGATGATAACAAAAATCTAATGTGTCCAAAAGTAATTTATGAAAATGACCATTATTATATTTTAATTCCACATGGCTCCAAATTAGCAAAAGATATTGGATACAGTGGAATAAGGGACTATGGTGGTGATATTGATACGGCTAAAAAAATATTTGAAATAAATTTTCCAAAGTGCAAATTACCAGATATGTTGGATAAAACAAAATATAGAGCAGACTTGTCCAACTGTCCATTTGTTATGCTAACTCCGGATAATCCTTGCAATCAATTCGAATGCAGAAAAACAGATTGGAGTAATGGAATACCAAATAATAATAATTGTAAGAGGAGTATTGATGTTTATTGTTCTAAATATTCAGATGTTGATTCAGCATGCTATTGTTGGCGAAAAGAGAATCGGGATAAACAAGAGTGTTTGAAATGGAGAGGAAATTTTGAGTCAGAAGATAAATGTGATTTCCGAAAATTCGATATTGAGAAACATCCAGATTCAAAAGATTATATTAAGAAAAGCAAGATTCCTTGTTGGGGATGTAATTTGGATGCGCCAGAATCAACTGGCGAGTATTTGGATAGGAAAGGATCGGGAGCTCGTTAAATAATTTAGAGACTTGAATGGAAAAATATTATAATATTTTATTATAATATACATTATGGGAAGTGGTAATAGTAAAATTAAACAGCCTGGATATGCACAAGGACCATTTGTGAATCCACAATTTGGTAATTCACCATTAATGGGATTATCTCAAAATAATAAAAGTAAATTATCTTTTCAATTTATTTTAAATAATCCACCATCAATTATTCCACAAGTTCAACAAGCTCAACAAGCTCAACAAGCTCAACAAGCTCAACGACCTCCACCAAGTTCAAGTAATTATTTGGGAAAATTGGCGAAAATTAAAGAAATAATACTAAATTATAACCGTAATATATGGAATTTTGGAAATATACCAAATAAAGGACCTCATTTAATAATGACAGAAAATACATATAACTCATTTTTAGTTTTTATTAAAAGTTTATTACAACCGCAACAGCAGCCACAATCAAATATAAATAATGGATCATATGAAGCAAAAAAAGTAATTTTAGAAATACACAGATTAATCGGTGGAAATTATACATTATTAAATATATTTTTTCCAGTAAAAGTATCTGAATTATTTCCTGGTGTTCCACGTATTGAACAAAACGATACTATAAATGTTACATTATTAATATTAGCTGCCATAATTGCAGCTGAGCATATTATAATATATGCATTAATTTATGGTGCAAATCCAAGTAATACATATTTAACAGAAAATAAAGATCCAGCAACTTTAATGTTAGCTTATCAAATAGCATTATATAAAATACAACAACCGCAACAGCAACCGCAACAGCAACAGCAACAGCAAATGCAACAGCAAATGCGACAGCAAATCCAACCGCAAATGCGACAGCAAATGCAACCACAAATGCAACAGCAGCAACTATCAACACTTTCTAAATATTTTATTATTTTACCACGTATTTTATATATTTTATATTTATTGGCATCTGTTAATCTTGGAGTTAATTTAGCAGGAATTTTTGAAACAACTGAAAAAATTATTAAAAAAAATCAAGCAGGTATACAACAAGGTCCTGTAAATATAAGTTCTAGTATTTTACATATGCTTGCAAGAATGCCAAATATAACAAGTGTTCAAATTAGTAGTTTACAACAAACATTACGTACTGGTGCTTCAATTCCTATTTTATTAGAAATACTTGAATATAATAATACAAAAGCTATTCCATATTTTTTTAAAAATATTAATTCATTGGAAAATCCATATGATATTACAATATTATATAATGTTTTGATGAATAATACAATTGATGATAATACAAAATTAAGATTAGTAGAATTATTAGTGATAAAATGCGGATCAAATCCAACAACTATTCCAAATATTCCTGGTATAAATATTAGTAGCTCAAATAAATTAGATATTCTGTTATATCTAATATCAAAAACAACAAATCAATCAATAATTTCACAAATATTACAAATATTTTCAACAAATCCAGAATTTAAACAAATGCTTGATAATTCAAAAATTGATATAAAACAATTTACAACTTCAAGTCAAGAAACAAATAAAAATAAAATAATACAAGAGTTACAAGCAAGACTTTCATCATTTGCAAATAAAAATGCGGGAACAACTCGTAAACTTCAAGAATTAATAACATTGCAACAACAAAAAATAATAGCTGAAATAACAAATGCACAAAACAAAACTTTAATGTCACCTCAACAATTACAATATCAAGATCCAAGACAACAGCAACTGCAACAATATCAACCGCAACAATATCAACCGCAACAGCAACTGCAACAACAACAGCAATCGCAACAGCAACTGCAACAATATCAACAGCAACAATATCAACCGCAACAGCAACAGCAACAGCAACAGCAACAGCAACAGCAACAGCAACAGCAACAGCAACAGCAACAGCAACAGCAACAGCAACAGCAACAGCAACAACGGCAACTTCAACAGCAACTGCCACAATATCAACAGCAACTGCCACAATATCAACCGCAACAGCAGCAATATCAATCTCTAAAATCAGCACAAACGAACCCATTTAGTTCTCAACAACCGCAACCGCAATCGCAAGTGTTACAATCTCGATATCAATATCAAGATCCAAGACAACAGATTCCATTTAGTTCTCAACAATATCAACAGCAACCGCAATATAAAAATCTACAACAATCTATGATAAAAGGATTTGCTGGTGGCAGTCAATCAGCTGGTAAAAAGATTCAAATGCGAACATTCCACTTCTTAAAATATAAGAAGTATAGTGAACGTGTATTTATAGCAGAACGCCCTATTATTGCAGCAGATAATGCGTATGATTTTATGAAAGTACACTATAATATCGGCAATAAAAAAATAAGTTTTACGATTCATGACAGAGTCAATAATAAAAAATATAAATATATTGCAAAAACATTAAAAGATGGGACAAATGTAATCAAATCCCAAAAATAATTTTTTTATAATATAATTATAATATAATAATAATGGATTATCTTATATATTTCTTTATTTTTTTTATATTTATAATTCTAATCATTTATGGATTGCCTTATAAGAGGATTTACTTTAATAATCAAATTGTTGATTTACAGAAAGAAATTGTCAGAGAAAACTTTAAGTCCAGTTCCAAAAATGATGTAAAACAAGGTGCATCAACATTTTATGATTGGGGATTATTAAGAAATAATAATGATGTACCCGAAGAGTGTGATATTGAACCACCTCCCAAATCAAAATCATGCTCTGGAGGAAAATGTTTAGATGATAAAACAACATATGTTCAAAATGATTATTATATTTATCCAGAAGATAAAAAAAATCAGCCCGAACAACCAACATGCGGCAACTGTGAAGCTTACAAATGCAAAAATATAGACCGCTATGTTCTTAAATCAAGTGTTCCACCTTGTCCAGATATGAGTGAATATGCACTTAAATCGATGGTAAAACCTTGTCCCGATTTAAAAAATTATATGTTAAAGAGTGATATACCACCTTGCCCTGACCTACCTGATTTGACAAGATATGTTTTAAAGAGTCAAATTCCAGCATGTCCCACCCCAGTTATTTGCCCAGATTGTCCAGTTTGCCCACCGGCTTATAAGTACATTCAAGATGACCCACGATTCAAAAATTGGCTTATTCGTTTTGAAGATGAAGTTGAAGAAAAAATTAATAAATTATATGTTCGCAAGACAGATTGTAATAAAAAAATAGATGAGTCATATAAAAAAGGAATGGATGAGGGCAAAAATGATGCGTACAAGGAAATCGCAGAAGGGGCTGGTCCGGATGTTTTAAAAAAATGCTTGCATCCTGGTAGTGGCGGGGGGAACAACAATAACAAAAAACCTTCTAGTGGACAAAATATTGGATATTTAAATGATATGCAAAATAACAGGGACCAGAACAGAAACCATAAAGAGGCTCTAGATAGAGAACGTAACCGTCTTAAAGATATCGAAAAAAGGCTTGAGTATGAAAAGAATTCAAATCGTGAAGAAAAACTATCAAAAAATAAAAGCCAAAAAATAAATACAACTTCTGGCAATGAAGAGTTTGTTTTAGGTTGGGATCCAACATCGCTTGGTTTTGGCTCTATCAACTATCAAATGAAGAAACCAATTATTAAATAATCTTATAATCTTATATTAAATATAATGTTATATTTGGGAGTTCATGCAAGTATTAAAAATGGGCTCATTAAAGCAAAAGAAGAAACGGAAGCAATTGGCGGTAATTGTATGCAAATTTTTACAGGTTCACCCCAATCATTGGAATTGGGAAAAGTATATGAATTAGATAAATCAGAGATGGCGAAAATAAAAACCGCATTAAAGAATTTTCCGACATATATTCACTCCAAATATCTTTTAAATTTTGGCAGGGCACTCATTCCAAAAAATAAAATTTTCTTGAAACGTTATATCCAAGAATTGGACTTAGCCGTAGAATTGGGAATGCGCGGGGTTGTCCTCCATTTTGGCGTTGCAGTCGGTGGTATGCCCAAAGAAGAAGCCTATTCGAATATGATCAAGTCCATTGTCCACTGTGTGGAAAACGCCGACAAAAAAGCGGTCCCAATTTTAGAGACGAACTCATGTGAGAATAATTTATTCGGAAATACAATCGACAATATTGCGTTTATTTACCATGGATTGCCAAAGAAAATTCAGGCTAGCGTCATGTTTTGCATAGATACATGCCATATTTTCGTCTGTGGTTATCCAATTCATGAGGCGGGAGGCTGGAAAAAATATATTAGCGAATTTGAAAAAAAAGTTGGGAAGAATAAAATTGCTGCAGTTCATTTGAATGATAGTGCAACGCCATTTGGTGGTAGAATTGATAAACACGCTGATATTGAAAAAGGATATATTTTTAAAAATAATCTTGGGGCTTTGCGGGAAATAGTTGGGTGGTGTTCAGGTCAATCTATTCCCGCCATTCTAGAAACCCATGGCGATTTTAAGCCACAATTAGCTTTAGTAAAAAAAATGGCTGGTGGCGGGGAGAACTTCAGTTCCCCCCTTACCCCCCATGACCGGGGGCACACCCCCGGGGCAAATCCAAATCAGAAAATAATTGACCTATTCACTGAATTCCGGAATTATCACAAAGCGAAAGGGAATGTCTTCCAATATCGCGCCTATGAGAATATTATAGAAGTAATTGCTGCGATGCCGAAAATAAAATCCGTGGATGATGTCAAGGGGAAAGTGGGAATAGGTGAAGGTGCCCGAATGAAAATCACCGAGTATTTGAAAAAGGGGACAATGCATGAATTGGAGGAAATCCGGGCGAATAAAAATGTGGGGGCGTTAATTGAGCTAGAGCAAATCTATGGGGTTGGTCCAAAAGTCGCGGCTGATTGGGCGGCAAAGGGGTATTCCACTGTCGCCCAAATTAAAAAAGCGCACGATGACGGCAGCCTCCAATTAACGAAACAGCAGGCGATTGGGATAAAATACTTCCGCGATCTGGCGAGTCCTATCCCGCGGAAAGAGGCGATCAAAATGTTTGCAATTTTTAAGAAAAAATTGAGGGGGCTGGAAGTAGAATTAATGGGCAGCTTTGGGATGAAAGATCCTGCAAAACAAGAGGGCAAAGATTTGGATATTTTAGTTGTTGACGCCAAAATGGGTGAAATTGTTCAATCACTGGGCGATTGGATAGTTTGTGAGGCGGAATTGGGGGAGAAGATGGGCGTGTTTTTAATGAAATTCCCGGGATATCCCCGCGTTGTGCATGTCGATGTGAAAATAGCGACTAAGGAGCAAAAACCATTTTACACACTTTATTTTCGCAGTGGGGAGAAATTCAGCCGGAAAATCAGGAAGATTGCGAAAGATGCTGGGTATAAGCTGAATCAGTATGGGCTTTTCAAGAATGGGCAGCGAGTTTCTCGAAAATTCAAGAATGAAGCGGAAATTGTGGAATTTTTAGGTTGAGAACATAAATTTTTCTATGATAATTTACTTGCCACTCTCAAAAAATTGATAGTAAAAATAAACAGTTTTATAAACGGTATAAGTTAAAATGTCTCTTCTACTTTTTTTGCAACTTTTGCTTACCCCTAACTTTAGGGAAAGCTTACCCGTTGTATTGATGATTTTGATGACACATGGAATCCATCACGATGTTCTCCTTCAGTTGTACTCTGATGTTGAATTGACAACTAATCAATTCCAATCATTGGTTTTTGCAAGTTTTCAAATGAGATTCTTTCTCAAACTGACGGAACTTTTTGAATCGCATAAGGTTCTTCTCGACAGAACAAGAAAAAAGACACACAAACAAACATCTTATGTCCATTTGTTCAATTACTTTACACATAAAGTTGTGATAGGAATGCTTCAAAGAATCAAATTTTATGGTATTTTGCCTCTCATTTGCGAAAGTCATTATGATGACCCAACATTTCCTTCTTTGGAGAGACTGCTTGATATTAAAAAATCTCTATCACCAAGATATGGTCAACTTATGTCTTTGTCATTTTCAGAAAACAGACTTCGTTTGTTGAATACTGCTACGGAACTGCAAGAAATGATTGTATCTATGAGGAAAAGATACCCCAAGTTGGTGTCATTTCTTCATGAAAATCCGAATGGAGTCTTTAATGCAGTGTTATGTTGGACAAAACAAGTTTCTTTGTATGAAATGACACCTCAAAATCCATTTGCGTGCTCTATTGATTCACATAGAACATCTATGGACTTCTTCTCGATTGTGTTTTTAGTTGCTGTCATTGACCCTACATTTCTGGATGATGTATTATCCAAATATGTTTCCTTGAAAATTATTGATCAAGACTTGAGTTCTGCTGAACATGTCAAACTTATTTCAATGCTTCAGTTCTCAACTGGAACGGTTTCGGGAGATTATGCCCGGTGGTTCAGTTCCGGTAATTTTTTGGAATTAATTCAGATGATCTCAAGTATTAAGCTTCCTAATTCAGATTGCATGCAATACATGCAGATGAGATACTGGTCATTTCTATTTGGTTACATTAACCCACACGGTGATGGTGAATTTCACACCGCATCAACCGAACCTTTTACAGAAGGTTTGTTGATATTCGATGTTTTTGGTTCATTTTTTAAAGCATTTTTTGCGAATCTCGATGACTCTTTACCTGTCTTGGATGTCATTGGTAATACTCGCTGGGAATTGAAGGCAACCGATTTTTTGGAGAGTGAGCTAGCCAGAATCATCAAAACTGCAGTGTCTCAATTTGCCCATAATATGGGCGAAAAAGATAAACACACCTGGTTGAGTAGCGAACTGAGAAGGTGCAGAAATCCTCTTCTAAGTTTTCAGAGAAGCCTTGGCGTTACACCTGAAATTTATGAAAAATTTATGTTCCCAAAAATTTCTGTTGGGTACGAAACAATGATGTCAGTGATGGTGTATGAGTTTTGGCAAACACATCCCAGACCAGTCCAAAATATGCCAGATATTAAATATCTGCATTGGTTGCTTTCAATGTATGCAATAGAAATTCCCCATTGGTCGGTTGACAGAAAGAAACCGACTCCAACCAGGTTTTTGTTAATTCTTTCAGATAGAAGAGTTCTTGCAGACGTTCCTCAAACTACTCCTTGTCCTTGTGATACAGCAGATTTATCTAACAATAGTGAACCTAGGAACAAAGATTTGTGGTGTGATTTTCGAAGATATTTTGCTGGAGATGAAGTTGTCTTTAAGATTGCTCACTTTACACTGAAGAAATAAGATGGATAGTAAATTATAATAAGAAGATGAGTAAGCCTATTTTTTGAAAATGCTAGGAAATAAAAATTGATGGTAAATAATAATTTATAAAATACAAAAGTAAGTCTCAAAATGGATTTGATGCTTATCGCTGACCCACTTCAAGATTTATTGAAATTTTTGAAGAGTAAGTGTAACAAACTGGAGAATTTCCAATTTGTGATGATGATCTTTATTTGCCTTGGTATTCACCCAGAGATTCTCTTTGAGTTCATGCCTTATGTGCCAATAAATGATGTTTATTTGAGTAAATTGAAAATGATGAGTCTTGGTGTCTTCTTTTACGGGAAGCTACTATCTAGCCCAGGTTTTAACTCACCTTCTCGTCAAAGATACCTTTTTAGTAGGCTTGGGTTTAAGAAGGTAATATTGGTTAAGATGCTTGCAACATTTGGCGGCTGTCAATTATTGCCTTTGATTTTTCCGAGAACTGATAGCAAGGATATTCCAATGATTCAATGTGCATCTGCACTTTCTTTTCTCCGGTGTTCCAGAATGAAAGTGAATCACATTTTTTCCAGAAGTTTAAATGAACTCTTATTGCTTGAAAATGCTTTATTATTGCAAAAAATGATTCTAACTCTGCATCATCAATTTCCAGATGTTATCTTATTTTTCCGAGAACATCCAGTGCAATTGAAAAATTTTTTGGAATTCTGGAAAGGAAAAGTAGTCTTTTTTCTCTTTCATGATTCAAATTGTGAGAAGGCAAAACACAGACAAACAAACATGGACTTCTTTGTGATTCTTATCATCGTCTCTCTCTTTGATCCAACTTTTCTCCAACAAAAATTGGAACAATTTCTGTTTTGCGGCAATCTTGATCTAGAAAATTTAGTCTTTACTCCTCAACAGAATAGATTGTTTTTGGAGCTCTTCAGTCTTTTTAATGAATTATCTACGGACTTTTATGTTCAACGAATCTTTTCTGGAAAGTTAAACTTGAAGTATTTACTTCAAGAACTTCAAACAATAAAATTATGTTTGTATCAGATAGCTGATATTCAGATCCAAAGGAAATATGCTGAGAAAAAAGACTACAAGAAAGTGAATCACAATGGTCCGCCAGGTTACAGTGGTAAAATTATGGTTGATCTAAGAAAGTTTTCTTTTCTTTTTAAGAGCATTGGACCAATCACAGAGAATTTATTTCAAGAACTGATGCGCAGTTATACTGAAACAATTTTTGCAAAGTTTCCAAGTATAATTGGACTGATTTTTTCTCAATTTCAAGTTCAAATGAGATTGAACTTGAGAAGATATCCAGATGTCTATTTTTCTG
>Ga0315284_10006062_pt1 | contig 17202 bp, 13 predicted proteins | sample YL17G09_16_MG_FD_203696 | JGI IMG/M metagenome (GOLD analysis project Ga0315284, IMG submission 203696) | Sediment microbial communities from Yellowstone Lake, YNP, Wyoming, USA - YL17G09_16 | ecosystem: Environmental > Aquatic > Freshwater > Lake > Sediment | place: USA: Wyoming | collected...
CTGAAGCACTTCAAGCATTTACTTACTTTCCGGGGAGTCCCTTTTTCTTGGTTAATATCACGATATGGCTTTGTTTTATCTCGTGAACTTCGCTTATCTCGTCTCTATGCTTATATATTAAACCATCAATAGCCCCGGTAACCTCCGGCAGATCGAAATTGTAGTCGTGGAAGCCGGCGCTGCCTCCCGGGACAAGGTTACGCCAGATGAGATTGAAGTCATTTATCACATAATCTGCCTGGTGATTGCCGTCTATGAAGCCGAAGATGAACCTTTGCCCTCCGGGGAATCTAACCCTCTTTGAGTCCTTATTGATGGTTACTATGTTGTCGAACCCTTTTGTAGCTTGTTGATAGACCTCCAACTGAGAGCGTCCCTGGAGGAACGCCTGGTAGATGTCGCACATTTTGACCCCGTTTTTGTCCGGAGTTTTATCACGCCTGGGGTCGAAAATATCAATGGCATACACCTTCTTGCTATATATTACGGCAAATTTAGCTAATTTGGCGGTGCCGCCACCCATGAAGGCGCCGATTTCGATGATATCCCCCTCCAGCTTCTGCAGCCCTCGTTTTTCCATAAAGTCTATGAGGACTTCGTAGCCCACGAAGTCATTACTGGCATTTGCTGGCTTGGGTTTTTCGGGAACTTTCTTAGAACCAGTCACTGAATTTACCTCAAGCTTTAGACAGGGCTGCGATAGCCAATATCAACGCTGCCGATGTCCAGGTCGCCCTCTCTTCATCCGGGGGACATGCTAGCTTTTCGGGGAACTTTATCCCCCGGCAGAAGCCCGGCTTATCATCTCGAATCTTTAGAGTCCAATCCAATAGCATCCTTGCCCTCTCATGCTCACCTATAAGCGCCAGTGCTATAATCAGCTCGGAGGTCTCGGCTACTGCGGTGGTATCCTCGTCGACAGCGACCTTGCATCCCCAGTTATCGATGATAAAATCATGCCATTCTCTATTGATGCGCTCTCTCGCCTCTTTGCCCTTGAGCACCCCGGTGAGGACAGGATAGAACCAGTTCATGGCGTAACGCCGCTTGTTCTCACCCTTCTTGTCGAACAGCTCGGGATGTTCCCTCATCGCTTTAAGGAGCTTATTGCCTGCTTGCTTCCAGTCTGGCTTATCTATTCTCAATGTTTTCGCAATGTTTACGCCATTATTAATGCTGTGCCAGATGCAACTTGATGAGGTGAGTATGGCTCCCGGCCATGATTTGCCCGTTGAACTTACGGCCCAGAAGACCTCGCCGGTGGGCTGCTGCAAGCTTAGGGCGAAGCCTATCGCCTTCTCCACCATCGGCCACATCTTTCGCAGAAAGCCGAGGTCTTTGGTGGCTAGATAGTGAAACCACATACCAGTCGCTATGTATGTGGCGAAATTGGCGTCCCTGGTCTGGTCGTCCTGCTTTACCTGCGGGTAGCTGGAGTACCAACTACCGTCGGGGTTCTGCGTATCGTGTGACCACCTATAGGCGTTCACAGCCTCATCGGACCCGCCAGCGAGATCCAGAGCAATAGCGCATTCCACATGGTCCCAGGGGTCTGTGATGGCACCACGATACCAGGGGATGGCTCCGGAGGGAAGCTGCTGGCTGATAATAAAGTCCGCTTGGCTTTGGACTAGCCCTTGAAGATTGTCTTGGTTTACCTTTGGTAGAGGCCCCATTACTTTGAATAGGTTAGCAAACGCGAAGAGTGTTGTCAACACGAAGAAAAGTTTATAATAGCACCTCGGAGATATGCCTTTGGGTCAGAGGTTATTCTCCTCGATTGTGCATGATGTCTCATTACCTGGAGTGATTTTGCAGTGGACGAAGCGATAATTACCACAAGCTGGGACGACGGCCACCCTCTGGATTTGAAGCTGGCCGAATTGTTAAAGAAGTATGATGTCCCGGCTACTTTCTATATCCCCATATCTTATGCAAAAAGAGGCTGCATGAATCCGCAGCAAATTCGGGAAATTGCTGAGAGATTTGACGTCGGTGGACATAGTTATCATCATATCAGGCTAACCAAAATCTCTCCCAAGGCGGCCGGAAGGGGGTTCTCCTAAGTAATGGTTGATTTTTGAACCTACCTAGTTAACCGCTAACTAATGGTTGGTATCCCAATGGAGTGTTGCAAATGAGTGATATAATGACAGGCGGGGCAGATAGTGCTAAGGTTTTAGGCGTTTTACCGAACTACTTTGCGCCTAAAGGAGAGGAAGGGGAGAAACCTTCCTTGGCTAGCACACTGCCTCTTATATTCACCAACCATAAATTAACACCACCTAGATACATTTCAGAAAACAACCATTAGTTAGCGGAACCCTCTGCCCCCGTCTCCGCCTCAAATTTCTAGGGATACTCTTGCGTTTTCATGAAATAAGACAATACGGCCTAAGAGAACTCTACCCTCGGTATATGATAAGAAGGAGGGAGGAAAGCGAGAGAAAAGAGATGGGGGTGGGGACGCTCGTTTAGAAATTGGGTACCGAGGAACTGTAGGGGCGGGTTTCAAACCCGCCCCTACGATAATTTGCCTGTACAGCGTCGGCTACATGAACTGGACGACAACCTTTCCAAACACCGGCGAAACTAAGTAGCGCATAAATGGCAGGAACAGGGTAGAGTACCGCCTGGTCAACCCCTTGGAATAATCCCTGAGATAATCGCCAAACGTCTTTTGCTGGTATCTCAGAAGCTCCTGTGATTTAGTCGTGTCATACCAGTCAAGGTAATAGGGCTCCTTAGTGAATTTCTCGGCTGGTGGCAGGGGCAATCTCATAACGCCCATGATATCGCCTACCATATCACGGTATGACATCCTTTGATCGGGCCCGCCGCTAATGACCAGTGTGTCTCCCTTTAGCGCGTCAAAATTCTTGATAGCATTGAGTATCGCTATAGACAGGTCATCTGGGTGACAGAATTCAACCCGATTGTTCAGCGGAATACTGAACATGCGCTTGAGGTCGCTTACTTCAAAGTCAAAGTACATGATTGCGGTCAGTCGCAGAATTAGATAGTCAATACCCGATTCTTTTATCAGGTTTTCGGCTCTAAGCTTGGTCTGGGCATACGTGTCTTTGGGACAAGGGACATGCTTATCCGCGCAAATGGGCTCGTTGGCGTTGGGGGTGGGGCCAAACACAGCTACCGACGAAGTAAATACGAAAGGAATATGTCGGCCTTTCTCTTTTATCAGGTCGACTAGTATCTTGGTTCCTCCCACATTGACTTTGGCGCATAGTTCGGGCTTCTCGTCGGCTAGAGGGGGTAGGATGCCAGCCATATGTACTACTGCATCTATCTTCTCCATCGCCTTCCTGACTGAGTCCGGTTGGGTAATGTCTCCCCATAGGATTTCAGCTTTACCGCCAAGTCTCTTGATGCTCTCCCGGTTGCGAGGGGTGTCCAGATCGAACACTCGCACCTGGAATCCGTCATTCAAGAATTCTTTGCATACGTTTATTCCCAAACGACCCGCTCCACCTGTTACCAGCACACGCATTTGTGTCCCTCCATTACTCGCTTTAAACCGATTTTTTGCTCTATTAGCTTTATTCTCTTCGCCGTTCCCTATGTAATGATATTGGGAGCCTACATAAATGTGTCGAAATTTGCGGCGGCCTTGGCCAAAGATGGTGCCAGGGTGGTTGCCTTTGGCAGCACTGTGACTTCTCCTATAGGTTCAGAAACTATGGTCGACTGCCCTCTACGGACCCGGACTGTCGCGTATTTTCCTCGTGCATAGTAGACGCGAGCTTCACCATCATCGTCGGACTGCATTTGAACGGTGAAGATATATGCACCGTCCTTTGTTCGGGCTCCTTGAGAGAGGACCTTAAAGCCCGGATAACGGTGTCCCGTATTTCTCACGACTACTGAGGGATAAATCATCCTCTGCCACCCCGGGTTCTTTTTAAGCGCAAATGTGAGAAAGAAATGAGCATTATAGTCTTTGGGTTCTTCGGCTGGCCTCAAGCTGCTGATGCCTGCTACACCCCCATGTAGGAAGCTACGGATAAGCTGGAAAACTTCATCCTTTTTATTCCCGATACGATTGATGTTGAGATGCGACCTTTTCACGCCGACAAAGTGAAGCTTATCTGCGAGCGAGCCATCGTGATTAGACCTGACCAGGCTGGTTGAGCCCATCTCTATTACGCCGTCTGTACGACCCCAAGAATATCCGCCAATTGCGGCAAACTCAGGTAAAGAGGAAGAACTAACATCGGTGTTCAAATCCCAAAGCAATCTACTATCCGGTCTCAACTCCGCGCCTGCTCTGGGAACAAGTTTGTCAGCCCATTTAAGATTGAAGGGCTCAAATCGCAGCGTGCCCATGTGCGGGGTAGCGAGCGTTAGAAATTTATCTATCCTTGATTTGCCACAGGTAGCGATATACTGCCGAGCTACAAGGCCTCCCATAGAGTAGGCAATGACAGCGCAGGTGTCGTTCTCTGTAAGTTTCCTGATCCTATCTGCAGCTTCTCCTAGTCTTGAGGCATATACTGCCACCGTATCGGGGGTACCTCGAGAGCCATCCGCATATTCAAATTGCCACACATTGTACTGGTCTTCTTTTGTTTGCAGCAGGTCATCAAGCTTTGCGAACTGCTCATCGCATCTGCCTCTTTTGGTAGACCCTAGGAATCTGAAGCCATGTACTAAAACGACATTTCGTTTTGGGAATATGGGGCCTTTATGCCACAGCTGCCACCGGAAATCTTTGGGCCCATAGTTGAGCATCCGATAATTAATGCTGATATCTTGATTATCAGTATGAGATGTAACAAAACCTTTCTTTTCACCTTTTATGGTGCTCCAAAAGCCCCACCTTTTGGTCTCGGGATCGTAACACTCTTCCTCTGAGGGAAGGGAGACCTTAAGGGTATAACATTCCCCAGTGGGCGCTGATATTGCGTATTCTCCTTTTTCATCTGTGTCGTTTATTGCTGTGAGTTCATTGTCAAGCCAAGCGGTCACAATTGCCCTCGGTATGGGGATATCAACCCTGGCATCATACCTTCCATCGCTGTCTTCGTCCTTGTAGACAGTCCCTGAAATCAGCGCTGTCGGTGTGATTGTAGGAGCAGATAAGTATAGCTCGTCAGCACCCTCTTGATTAGTCACTCTCTGACCGATAGGGTGGAGAGTATGTCGCTCTTTTTTAATTGTCGTAATGTTCTGTAGTTTCCCCATGATGTTCAGCCCCGCTGGTTTTGCGAGTCTCCTCTCGTTACCTCGCCCGCCTTTAAGAGTGCCTCAAGTGCTTCAGTAATCAATTGCAGTTGTGAAGGAGCTGCCACCTCCAGAAGTTCCTTGGCGCGGTCACGAGCTAACTGCCATAGTCCGCCTATCATCTTCTGTCCTTTTTCTGACAGGCGACACAGAACCACTCGTCTGTCCTCGGGCTGGCTTTCTCTCAGCACGATGTCTCGTTCCACCAGCCGGTCTACCACTCCGGTTGCTGTAGCCAGGCTCACCCCCAGTGCGGAAGCAATGTCGCTCATGCGCACCGAGCCGGTCATGAACAGAAGCAGGACAACTTTAAGCTGTGACATAGTCAGATCCAACTGGAGCCATTCTGTAGGCAGTATAGGAATGAGTTCGCGGAATGCCTTTTCACCGAGTTGAAGGATACGTTCTATGAGCTCTTCCTGTTTTGGCCCCTGCTTCATCTAAAGCCTCCTGTCCAGTTTCTGGATAAGTAGATAGTATATAAGCCTGCGCTACTTTAGTAAGGCCAGCACAGTACTTTTGTATAACACTAATCATTTATATTATACTAACTAATTAACATGATGTCAATAATAGGCCAGGAAGGCGCCCAAGATTGGGAGGAAAAGCTAATATGAGAGCAGAGCTGTAAAGAAATTTCTGCCTTAGCTGAGGTGATTTTCTTGACAAGCCAGGGTACAGGAGCTTATCATAGCCCCAAATTTGTATCAGGTTTGTGATTTTGTCAGATCTCGGTGCACTTCAAACCATCCTCGATGTTAACTTTAAAGATGAGTCTCTACTTCAGCAGGCCCTCGTCCACCGCTCCTATCTAAACGAAAATTCCCTCTTACACTTGGTCTCCAATGAGAGGCTTGAATTCCTGGGAGACGCTGTGCTGGGATTTGTGGTGGCGAGTGAGCTCTATTCACGGTTTCCCGATTTCTCGGAAGGGGAGTTGACGAAGCTCAGGTCGGCATTGGTGCGCGGAGAGACTTTAACCCGTATCGCATTATCGTTACAGCTTGGGGACTATCTGTACTTAGGGCGAGGCGAGGAGGATAGCGGAGGTCGCTCTCGCTCCAGGAATCTAAGTTGTACCCTGGAGGCGGTTATCGGAGCTGTCTTCCTCGACCAGGGACTTGATGTAGCGAAAGGCTTCATCCTGAAGTTGCTGGGCAGCGAGCTTGACGGGGTCGTTGAGGATAAGTTCGCCGCCGATTATAAATCGAGACTGCAGCAGATTATCCAATCGGAGCGTAAAATAACGCCTGTTTATCGTACCATCGAGGAGATGGGCCCAGACCACGCCAAGGTTTTCACTGTGGAGGTACTGGCAGGAGACACTATACTGGGCCAAGGCTGTGGGCGGAGCAAGCGGGCCGCAGAGACGGATGCAGCACGGCAGGCGTTGCAGGGTTTAACGGGAGGCTAAAAGGCATGTTTGGCCTTTTCAAGAAGACGGAAAAAGGTGTGAAACGTACCCGCGAGGCTTGGTGGGGCAAGGTCGTGCATCTTTTCGACCGGCCCATATTGAGCGACGAGCTTTGGGACGAACTTGAGGAGCTTCTCATCTCCGCTGACGTGGGTGTGAACACAACTGGCAAGCTCATTGAACGGCTTAAGCAGAGGGTGAAGATAGAGAAGATCAAAGAAACTTCCGTGGTGAGGACTGCTCTGAAAGAGGAGATGGTTTCCATGTTGATGGTGGGGGGCGGAGAGCTTTTGCCACCAACGGATGGGAAAATAGGCGTAGTTCTAGTAGTTGGGGTCAATGGGGTGGGCAAGACTACCAGCATCGCCAAACTGGCTTATAGCGTTAAAGAGCAGGGGAAACGGGTGCTCCTGGTGGCTGGCGATACTTTCAGGGCGGCAGCCATAGACCAGCTTAAGGTATGGGGGGAACGTATAAAAGTTCCGGTAATCGCTCATCAGCCCGGCGGTGACCCTGCCGCAGTGGTCTTCGATGCCTTAGAGTCAGCGAAGAAAAATGCCGATATTGTTATGGTTGATACCGCAGGCCGTATTCATACGAAGTTCAACCTCATGGAGGAGCTCAAAAAAATCAGGCGGGTGGTGGATAAAGCTAATATAGAGCCCCAGGTACTGCTTGTGCTTGATGCCACCACTGGGCAGAATGGCTTAACCCAGGCTCGATATTTCACTGAGGCGGTGAAGGTCACCGGCATATTGCTGGCGAAGCTGGACAGCACAGCCAAGGGGGGGATTGTCTTCGCCATCTGCGATGAGCTCAAGATACCCATACTTTACATCGGCACCGGCCAGGAGTTGGAAGACCTTACCCCGTTCGATCCTCAAGAGTTTGTAGAAGCGCTCTTCTCGCGGGAGGGTTAGTGGAAACGACTGCTACTAAGCGGTTAGCTGAATGAGTTAAGCAAGTGGACCCAAAAAGAAATCCGCAGTCTGATGCCCCGGACTATGATTGGAATGCTTTCTATAGAGGAAATCTCATTCAAAGGTGGTGGAAAAGGTCTATTGCTAAGATCGTCTGGTCTTATGTTGATAAGACCTCAAGGATTCTCGATGTTGGCTGCGGCAGTTCTCCAGTGCTAACAAGATTCCCCGGGGCTGTTGGTATGGATTTGAACGAAAGTAAACTTTTATTTTTGAGGGGAAGGGGCCTGGATGCCTCTTTCGTGAAGGCCTCTGCGGATAGGATTCCTTTCGCTGATAATACTTTTGACTATATTTTCTGCCTCGAGCTGATTGAGCATGTGTATAATCCGGTAGCTGTCTTCCAGGAGATGAATAGAGTGCTAGTCTTTGGAGGGAAACTCATTCTTTCAACCCCTAACTACGGTTCATTCACGTGGCTTATAGTCGAGAAGCTTTATGGCATCCTCATGCCCGGCGGATATAAGCTCGACCACTATAACGCTTTCAATCAAATGGGCATTGTAAGGATGGGGGAATACAACGGTTTCGCTCTTGAGAAAATCAAGGCGGTTGGTTTGAGTGACCTCGTTATTTGCTTTAGTAAGAAAACCCCCTAAGTTTTCCCTTGTAGGCTCGTAGCAGCTATCATCTTGGATCGGGAGGATAATCGGCATGGCTTTGAGGCAAGTTGTCCCCATATTCAGGCAGAAAGTACTTCCCCACAAATGGTTCCAAGCTGCGGGCATAGCAGCCTTGGTTTTCGTCATCTACTTTGTCACAAGCAAGGGCTCGACTCCCTACGATCACTATGTTCGCCTATCTGATGCTTTTCTCCATGGCCGCCTTTATCTGATTAATGCACCATCATGGTTGGAGTTGGCCAGAATTGGGGATAAGGGATTTGTCATGGACCCCCCTGGGCCTACTCTCTTTGTGATTCCCTGGGTAGCTATGTGGGGGCTTAGCACCAATCAGGTCATAATATCAATGCTTGTGGGCTCAGCAGCCGTAGGTTTGTTCTGGGTGTTTGCTACTCAACTCCGCTGGAGTCTATCCTTCAAGATGGCCATGACCGTGCTGGTCGCTTTGGGGACAAACTTCTGGTGGGTTGCAACCGATGGCAGTGTCTGGATGCTAGCACATGTGTCGGCAGTCTTCTTCCTTATGGCGGCTTTGGTTGAGACCACAGGTAAAAACCGTCCCTGGCTGGTTGGCTTGCTTGTGGGCTTAGCTGGTTTGTCGCGTTTGCCTACATTTCTCGCCTTCCCCTTCTTTGCGTACACCATAAGTCGGGGAACAAGTGGACGATGGGGTACAATCCGCCGCTTGACGATTTTTGGGTTTGTTTTAGCTGCGATGGGAGGGCTCTATCTGCTCTATAATTACGGCCAGTATGGCACTTTTACCCCTGGGTATTATAAGGGCCAGTACTTGTCTGGCCCCTGGTATTCCAAGGGGCTCTTCGATATAAGTTATATACCACGTCACATTAACGCTATATTATTTAATGCACCCAAACCCACAGATAACTTCCCGTTTTTCAAGCCATCACCCATGGGTCTAGGTCTCTTCTTCACTACACCAGCCTTGCTTTACATGTTTGGGGCTAGACTAAAGGAAAGGCTAGTCCTGCCGGCTATTGCCGGTATTTTACTCACGTCAATCCCCATAGTGACCTGTGCAGTGACCGGCTGGGCCCAGTTCGGATATCGCTACAGTTTGGATGTTCTCCCCTTTATGGTTATCCTTGTGGCATCTGGCATGAGTCACCGTCTGAACAAACTCAAGATCGCTGTCATTCTCTTGAGCTGCGCCATTAATTTGTGGGGCGTATTGTCTTTCCATGAGTTCAATTGGGCAACATGGTAGTGCTATTGCCGAGCTTTGGGGTGCTGTCTGCCTATTTGATAGCCTTTGATAAGTGTGGGTCGGGCTACAAGTCCTGGGTTCTAAGTAGACTTTTTAGTTATTGAATCCTTCCCACGCGGAGGCTGCACGGATGATACAGCTAGCATACGCTATACTCTGGTGGTTTATCCTGGTAGTTATAGGCTTGATAGCCTTTCCCCTTGTGTCAAGGGTATGCAGTAGGCTGCCGGATAAGGGATATTCCATTTCCAAAATCCTGGGCCTGCTGCTCTTGACATACTTCTCCTGGATGTTCGCCAGCCTGCACCTGCTCAAATTCGGCTACATCGATATCTCTGTCTCATTCCTGCTTCTTCTGGCGCTGTCTTTGTTTCTCGGCAGGAAGCAGCTCAACCTTAAGAATCTGCCATTGAAATCGATGCTGATAACCGAAGCTATCTTTGCTGTTGCCTTCTGTGTTTTCCTGTTTGTGTTGAGCCATAAGCCTGACTTGACTATCCTTTATTCAGAGGATTTCACGGACTTTGGGTTCATGAAATCCATCTTACGCAGCGATTACTTCCCGCCTGCTGACCCCTGGCTTGCTGGAAAGAGCATACCATACTACTATGGCGGGCACCTCATTAGCGCTGTGCTGATAACGCTCTCCAGGATACCGCCTACCATAGCTTATAACTTGGCGGTGGCCATGTTCTTTGCCCTCGCCGTATGTGCTGCTTACGGACTGGGATATAATGCCACCAAGAGGAAGCTCTTCGGGTTTGTTACCGTTGTCTTCGTTTGTTTAGCGGGCTTTATCTCGGGGACATATCAACTTGCTGCCTTCTTGAGTCACCATCCTGTCATGGGCTATACTCCCCTGAACGCTCCCAACATTGGTGAGTGGTTCAGGTCGTTTGAATTCGTAACTGCGAATCGGATAATCCCTGGTACTGTGACCCACTATCCCTACTATGCTTACCTGGTGGGGGATATGCATGCAAACGTAATGGATATACCCTTCCAGCTTATGTTTATGACCCTAGTTCTCTCGCTATTGACTAAAGGGAAGCCCGTTACCAATGGTTCAAAAACCGATTCTCTGCTGCGGATTTTCATCTTGGGCCTTAGCCTTGGCATCTTCGCCTTCGTCAATACCTGGAGCTATCCCATATACCTGGGCTTTATTGTGCTGGCATTCCTGTTGTTGCAGACTAATCTCAGCAAGAAGGGCATAGTAAGCGTTATCGTTTTAAGTTTCCTCCTGTATTTGCCCTACCATCTTTCAAGAGGCGCAGGCGGGTTCAAAGACCTGGGCTGGGTGGCTGGCAAGACAAACCTTAAGGACTTCTTCGAGATATTTGCCTTGCCGATGTTCGCCACACTTAGTCTCTTCCTCGTTTTATTCAGTCGTAAATGGTTTGCAGGGAAGAAATTCCTGATAATTGCGTTGCTGATAACTGCTATTACAATTATTGTTGCTGCTCTGATTGCGTTTTTCTTGCATCTGCAGATTATCTGGATACTCGTCCCTCTGATAGTCATACCACTCTACTACATATACAAATCCCGCCGCAAAGAAGAGACGCAGTTCATGTTGCTGCTCACGCTCATCGGTGCTCTGGTTGTGCTGTTCTGCGAGATATTCTTTGTGAACGATCCGCTCGGCGGCGAATACGAGAGGTATAACACGATTTTGAAGGTATATGTCCCGATATGGGTGGTCTGGGGCGTGCCGGCTGCATACGGCGTCTTTTTTGTATCGAGCAAGCTGAGAGGAGGTGTGAAGGTGATTTGGGCTGTGGTGCTGCTCGTCTTCGTTCTGGCGGCCTTGGTTCATCCTGTAGCCTCCACTACGAGTTGGGCTGGCGGCAGATATGCCCAGGTTGAGGGTCACAGGCTTACTCTGGACGGGATGGCTTACCTCGAATACACGAACAACGGTGACTACGAGGCGATATGCTGGCTAAACGAGAATGTGAAAGGGTCTCACGTGATTCTGGAAGCCCCGGGAGTTGCCATGGAATATAGCTCGCAGGCATCGTCGTTTACAGGATTGCCAACCCTGATGGGCTGGGCGGGCTGGGAGGTAATGTGGCGTGATTCATGGGAAATTATCACTGAACGCACTATGGCTATTAACGCCATTTATCAGGCTCCGGATAGCGAAGAGGCTCTCGGTTTGTTAAGGAAGTACAACGTTGAATATATATATGTAGGATCGATAGAAAGGAAGGGGACGTCAGGACAGAAGGGATACCCAGCGGAGAGCTTGCTGAAGTTCGCCAGCCATCCTGAAAGATATACGCTGGTTTATGAAAATCAAGGCGTGGTTATATATCAGGTGATTCCGTAGGAGTTGCTTCGCTCATGGTATTTGTGAGACAATGTAGCCGCGCTGTCATTCGGCGATGACCGGGAGACAATGACAGCTCCTAGCGGCTTCTGGAAAAAGCTAGAATGCAAACAAAGGCCTTAGAAAAGCTGCAACGCTTCGCCTCTGATCCCAGAGGCCAGGTTTTCCTGGTCATCCTCACTCTTGCGGTATCCCTTCTTATCCGATTGCTCCTGTTCCGCTATCATGGCTACTATATAGATGAAGGGTCCTTTAAGGCTTGGTACAACACCGCTGCCGAAAAGGGGCTATACGGTTTCTACGATTCCACCTGGTCAGATTATCCTCCGTTCAATATATACATTTTCTGGCTGTTCGGTAAGCTGGCACATGCCATAGGGCCGGGCAGCTTGGACCTTCTCATTAAGCTGCCCCAAAACCTGTTTGACCTCGCCACAGCCTACCTCATCTTCCGCTTCTTGCGCCCGAGGTACTCTTTCCTCTTCGCCTTGGGCGCTATGACCGTCTATGCCCTTAATCCTGCAGTCATTTTTGACCTCGCTGTATGGGGTCAGTTTGATTCAATCTACACCTTCTTCCTCGTCGCCTCTCTTTACTCGCTTCTGCGCTCCAGATACGAGCTTTCAGGCGGCCTGTTTAGCCTTGCCATACTCACCAAGCCTCAAAGCGTTGTCCTTCTCCCTGTATTAGCCTATGTTATGCTGAGAAACGGCGGCTGGAAGCGAGCTGTGTCCAGCGGCGCTGTCTTCTTCGTCCTGATTTTCCTGGTCATCATTCCGTTCCACTGGGACAACCCCATAACGTTTCTGGTTGACCGCTACAGGGGCTACAATGTGTATCCCTACAACAGCCTCAACGCGTATAACTTCTGGGCGCTGCTTGGATTCTGGAAGCCGGACACTGTACCCCATTGGGGCCTGAGCTATCAGACATGGGGTATTATCGCGTTCCTCATCTTCGCCGCCTTCGTCATGTGGCAGTTCCATCGCAGGCCAGGTGGAAGGGCGCCCATTTTCGCCGTCTTTCTCCTAATGTTCGGCTTCTTTATGCTGATGACCCGCATGCATGAACGGTATCTCTTCCCGGTCTTCGCGCTTCTCGCCATGAGCTTTTCCCCGCGTCATCCTCCCTGGCTCTATGTGGGTCTCATGGGGACGTTTTTTGCTAACCTGGTTTACGTAATGTCAAGGCTGAATGCCGGGGCTTTCATCACCGACGGGCACTGGTCCATTTATGTTCTGGTTCCCCTCAATGCTATTCTGTTCTTCTACGCTATCTGGAGTTTCTGGAGAATGCAGCGCAGCAAAAAGGTTGAGACGGTGCCGCCCCCAATTCCTCCGCTTCCCCCGGAATCCAAACCTGCTGAATCGGTATCGCAAGCAGTCCCTGCTAAGCAGCAGAAACCTGAAGTAGCTGAGGAGGAGCCATCAGTTCCTATTCCCAAAGTGCCCATTCCCTGGACGCACGCCCTCATCTTGGCGCTTCTCATCGTTATCTTCCTCTCCGTGTCCCTCTGGAATCTGGGCGACCGCAGCTTCCCCAAGTCTGACTGGGTTCCTCAAAAAGACCCCGAAGAAGTCTATCTGGACCTTGGCACAACAACCCGTGTGGAGAATGTCTACTTGCTGGTCCAGGATGCTAATCAGGTCAATGTTGAGCTCTACTGGGGCTCACCGGGCAATTGGACCTACCAGAGTAACCTGTCGGAATCCGGCGTTTGGGCGAAGTGGGACTCAATATCTCTGAACCGCGAGACCAGATATGTGCGCCTGCTATTTAAGGGCACATCGGGGCGAATCGGGGAAATCGCCCTGTTCACAGACGGCCACAAATTGAATATAGGCAGCATTTCAGGGGATCAGGATAACACGGTCGCAGCTCTCACAGATGAGCAGCAACTGATTGGCAGCCCTGCCAGCCACACATCAGGCACTTACTGGGACGAAATATACTTCGTCAGGACAGCCGAGCAGACACTCAAGCTCGAAAGCCCTTCCCAGTGGGACCATCCCCCAACCAGCAAGCTCATTATGGCTGCCAGCATAGCAGTCTTCGGCCACAATCCTTTTGCCTGGCGCATCCCTGGAGTTATCTTCGCCGCCCTTGGCATTTTGCTTATTTATTTCTTCGCCAAGCGCGTATTTAAGTCCTCCCGCGCTGGCCTTATCGCTGCTTTCCTGCTCACTTTTGGGTTCATGCACTTTGTCGAGGCACGGATCGCTGTGCCTGAGACCTTCATCCTGTTCTTCGTTATTGCCATGTTATATTTCTTCTACCGTTACTGGGAAGACCCTGGGCGTAACGGCAAGTACCTCTTTTTGAGCCTTGTGTTCTTTGGGCTGGGGTTCTCCACAAAATGGCATGTTATGTACGGCTTGGTAGGCATGGTGCTGCTGCTGATTGTGCTCAAGTGGCGCAAGCCTGTAATCCGTAAGAACGAAGTCCTCTGGTTCGTCGGCGGTCTGGTAGCGGCGGTGGCTATCTATATGCTGTCGTACGTCACGTATTTCCTGGCGGGCCACGGTTTGGGGGACTTCTGGCGCTTGCAGTGGGATATATACCGCTTCCACTCCCATTTATCAGCAAGCCATCCTGCCAGCTCCCCCTGGTGGAGCTGGCCCCTGATGCTTCGCCCGGTCTGGATGTACGTGGGCAGCTTTGACGGCAGTACCGGATATATCTCCTCTATGGGGAATCCTGCGCTCTGGTGGGCAAGCATACCTGTGATGCTTGCCACCTTCTGGCTTGCGGTAAGGCGCAGGAACAACATAGCTATTTTCATCTCCATCCCCTTCCTGACCCAGTGGCTCTTCTTCGTTCCTATTAGCCGTGTGATTTTCATCTATCACTTCTTCCCCAATGTGCTGTTCATGATCCTCGCTCTCACCCTCTGGATTCAGTGGTTATGGGATAAGTATAAATGGGGCAAGTGGGCTGTTGCGGGTTACCTTGCCCTCAATGTCGCCTGCTTTGCCCTGTTCTTCCCCGTGATCTCCGGTCTGCCCATGAGCCAGGGATATTGGCACTCGATGAGATGGATGGTGGACTGGATCACCGCGGGTGTTGGTCCTCACTGAGCAATGAGCCTTGAAAAGCCCGCCGTTTCTGGATATACTGAAATAGGGTTGCCACTCAGGTCTTTGGTCTGAAGCCGGCTGAGATGCCGGCACTCTCCGTAGCGGAATGAGAGGTGCCGATCGTTGTTCTGCAAAAGTCGTGTTGGGAGTTCGGCTGTATAACTGGTATCGTACCGGCCGGGCTCCTTCTTTCCTGTGCACGGCTTTCACTCGGTCTCGCATCATAGCTTAGCGAATTTCCCCGCCAATAAGCTGTGATGCCGTTTGTTAACAGGGGAGTGCAGAGGGGATTTGCCTCTCTGCCAAGGGTTTGGGGATGTCCCCCAACTCTAAATTCCCCCAAGATTGGGGGATACAGGGGGTTGAAAACAGATTAATAGACAGCCTCAGGTACTGAGATATAATTCTAACCTTTATTCTTAATTTATCTCTAGTGGGGTGCAAAGTGAAAGAGATCACTCTTACCATCGACTCCCGAGAGGTCCAGGTGGAGGAGGGGACAACTATACTCAAGGCGGCCGAGAAGGCTGGCATCTACATACCGGCGCTCTGTAACTACCCGGGCCTGAAACCCCTGGCTGAGTTACAACCCGATAGAGCCTGCCGCCTCTGTGTCGTTGAGGTGAAAGGGGTCGCCGAGCCTAAACTGGCTTGTATCACCCCTGTAACCGAAAGGATGGTTGTCCATACCAACAAACTGCGCCTCCAGAAGCTGCGCCACCACAGCCTGAAACTCATCCTCTCGAGGTATCCCGCCGCCTGTCACAGCAGTGAACATAAAGAGCATGGCACCCCTTACGATAGCTGTTCCAAGAGTGGCAACGGAGAGCTGCAAAGAGTGATCGATCACATCGGGCTGGACGAGCTGCCTCCCTATATTCCCAAGAAGCTCCCTGTTCGTGAGGACAGCCCCTTCTGGATTCGCGATAACAACTATTGCATCCTCTGTGAACGCTGCGTACGTGTCTGCGATGACATCAGAGGGGCTAAGGCTATAGAGTTCGCCTACCCCTGCCATAAGGCTTGTCCTGCCGGCATAGATATACCCCGATACCTGCGCCTTATCGCTAGGGGCAGGCCATCTGCTTCCCTGGCGGTGATTCGAGAGAGGGTCCCCTTCCCCGGCTCACTGGGGCGTGTCTGTGTACATCCCTGCGAGGAAGCTTGCCAGCGTGGCAAGGAGGTAGATAAGCCGCTCTGTATCAGGATGATGAAGCGCTTCGCTGCCGACAACAGCGACGACTCCTGGAAAAAACGGGCCAAAAGGCTCCCGCCCACCGGCAAGAGAGTGGCAGTCGTGGGCGCAGGGCCTGCGGGCTTGACCGCTGCCTACTATCTGGCCAAGCAGGGTCATAAGGTAACCGTCTTCGAGGCTCTGCCCGAGCCCGGTGGCATGATGAGGATGGGCATACCCGAGTACCGCCTGCCGCGCAATATATTGGGAGGCGAGATCGAGGATATCAAGAGCTTTGGGGTGGAGATTAGACTGAACACTAGGGTCGAGTCGCTGGACTCCCTTTTTGAGCAGGGCTACAACGCGGTCTTCCTCGGCCTGGGCTCGCATCAGGGGATGAACCTGGGTGTGGAGGGAGACAACCTGCCGGGCGTTATCGAATCGGCGGAGTTCCTGCGCCGTGTCAACCTGGGGGAAAAGATAAACGTGGGCAAAGAGGTGGGTGTGGCCGGTGGAGGCAATGTCGCTATCGATGCAGCCCGCATTTCTTTGCGCCTGGGTGCCAAGAATGTGAAAATCATCTACCGCCGCACTCGGGCCGAGATGCCCGCTAACCCCGAGGAGGTTGATGCAGCGCTGGATGAAGGCATAGAGATTATCTATCTGGCTGCTCCATCTAAGGTTACCCGCGAGGGCCATAAATTGAAGCTGGAGTGCATACGCATGGAGCTGGGCGAGCCCGATGCCAGCGGCAGGCGGCGTCCCGTTCCCATAAAGGGCAGCGAGTTTGTTACCGAGCTTGATACCCTGATAGCCGCTATCGGACAGCGCACCGATATCCCCGCAGGTTTCAAGGTCGAGGCCGGAAAAGGGAATGTAGTTAAGACGGATGGTAACCTGCAGACCAGCCGTCAGGGCGTCTTCGCCGGAGGCGATTGCATCAGCGGCCCGGCCACCGTCATCGAAGCCATAGCAGCAGGACGAAAGGCCGCCGAAGCCATAGACCGTTACCTGGGCGGCAAGGGCGACATCTCGGAATCGCTTGTCGCCGCTGAAGAAGCCACCCATTTTACAGAGCAAGACCTCCCGCCGGAGAAATTGGCTGTCTTCTCTCATCTTTCTCACCAGGA
>Ga0315284_10006063_pt1 | contig 17201 bp, 10 predicted proteins | sample YL17G09_16_MG_FD_203696 | JGI IMG/M metagenome (GOLD analysis project Ga0315284, IMG submission 203696) | Sediment microbial communities from Yellowstone Lake, YNP, Wyoming, USA - YL17G09_16 | ecosystem: Environmental > Aquatic > Freshwater > Lake > Sediment | place: USA: Wyoming | collected...
TCGCTCTCTCTCTCGCTTCCGCATTCCGTCCCATTATTCTCTCTCTCTCTCTCTCCCCCCCCTCTCTTGGCTTCTGATCTCCAAGTCTCTCTCAATATTTCTCTCTCCTCCCCCCACCCCACCCACACCGCGTCCTTCGTCACGTCATCACCCCCAGCGCACGATCGCGCCGGCCCAGGACAGCCCGGCGCCGAACCCGGCGAGGGCCAGCGTGTCCCCGGCCTTTATCTTGCCCGACCGCACGGCCTCGTCGAGCGCCAGCGGGATCGACGCGGCGCTGGTGTTGCCGTACTCGGCCAGGTTGGAGACGACGCGGTCGTGCGGCACGCCGAGCCTCGTCGCGGCGGCGTCGAGGATGCGCTGGTTGGCCTGGTGCAGGATCAGCCAGTCGATGTCGGAGGCCTCGAGCTCGGCCTGCCTGAGCGCCTCGGTCAGGACGGCCGGCACGGCGCGGACGGCGAACTTGAAGACCTCCTGCCCGTTCATCGCGATGTTGGCGTAGGCGCCGCGGCCCGAGGCGAACGCGTCGTCCCGGGAGAGGGCCTTGCCGCCGTCGCAGGCGAACAGCGCGTTGAGGTGCTTCTGCCCGGCGCCGTCGGAGGCCATGGAGGAGCCCAGGAGGCCGTCGTTGCCAGGGGAAGACGAAGAGGTCGACGCCGGCGAGGAGGAAGCAGAAGAAGCCTCGGCCTCGCCCCGCGCCGTCAGCAGCACCGCGCCGCACCCGTCCCCGAACAGGATGCAGGTCCCCCTGTCGCGCCAGTCGACGTACCGAGAGAGGGCGTCCGCGCCGATCACGAGCACGTTCCTGGCCGCGCCGGTGCGGATGAACTGCGAGCCCGTGATGAGGCCCAGCACGAAGCCCGAGCACGCCGCCGTCAGGTCAAAGGCGACGGCCCTCGTGGCCCCGATCTCCGAGGCCACGGCGCACGCCGAGCCGAACAAGTCGTCCGGGGAGGAGGTGGACAGCAGGACCATGTCGACGTCGGCCGCAGAGACGCCCGCCATCTCCAGGGCGCGCTTGGCGGAGGCCGCGGCGTGCTGGGTGAGCGATTCGCCCGGGGCGAGGACGTGTCGGCGGCTGTTGGTCGTGTTGGTGGGAGAGGGAGAGAGTCGGAGAAAGAGAGAAAGAGAAAGAGGAAGAGACAGAGGAAGGGGGTGAGCGATTCTTTCGCGTTTTTTCGAGCGCGAGGCAGCAGTGACGACGTCGATATCGACGGGGAGCTTTTCTGGGACAGCAGCAGCAGCAGCAGCAGCAGCAGCAAGCAGGAGCAGCAGCAGCAGCAGCAGCAGCAGCAAGCAGGAGCAGCAGCAGCAAGCAGGAGCAGCAGCAGCAGCAGCAGCAAGCAGCAAGCAGGAGCAGCAAGAGAACGAGAGGAGGGGGATGAGAAGAAAAGAAAAAAAAAGGGGGGGAAAAACTCGGCTCTCGTTGCCGGCTTGCTTTTCGAGATCAAGCCAAGTTTTTGTTTTGTTCTCCTCTCGCTCGCTCTCAAAAACACTCGCTCTCTCTTTCCCCCCTTTCCACTCCAACATTTGCAATCAATCGCATCGAATCAATCACTTGGTGGAAGAATCGAGGAGAATTGGTGCAAGAGAGTGCTTCCGAAAGCGCGTCTTTTTTCCTTCAATTTGCTTCGATCTCGACCGCTCGATCGGCTGGTGGCCGATAAACGACGACGACGAAGACGCCGAAAAACAAGAAAACGCACGCACCGTATTCCCGTCCTCTGCGCAATCCACTCGTCATTTGTCTCCACTAGCTGCGAGAGATCGGCGTTTGTGAGCACGTGCGCTGGGGCGGAGCTCCCGGAGCCTGCGAGCCGAACGCCAGCAGCAGCTCTAGTCCGCATCCGAAGGCCGCTGCCGCTGCTGCTGCTGCTGCTGCTCGTCGCCCGGCTGCAGCTGCCGCTGCCGCTGCCGCTGCCGCTGCCGCCGCCGATGCCGCTGCTGCTTGCGGTGTTGCCGCTGCTCTGCCTCGCGTCGGTCGGGCCACGTCGGGATTGGAGAGAGGGCCTGGACGAGGTACCCGTAGGAGGCGGAGAACACGACGAAAGAGTCATCGTCGCCGACGATGGCCCCATCATCATCACCTTCGTCGTCCCACTTTTAAGCAGAGCCGCCATCTGGATGGATCCGCGACACCCGATAGACGAAGCGTGCTGAAGAGGAATGCGGCCACTAGGGGACGGGCCCGGTCGATGAGGCGCGAAACTTGGTTGCTTTCCTTTCCGAGCTGACTGAGGAGAGATTTCTCGCTCTCTCAAAAGAAAGAAAAGTGCAAGTTTTTTCCCCCCGCCGATCGGAGACAGAAAACCAATTTGAATTTTTTTCCCCTCGATGCGCCGATCATCGTCCAGGGCGTCTCCGCTGGAGCACACGGCCGCAGGCGCTGCTGCTGAGGCGGCGGCTGCGGTCACCAAGCGACGTGCTTTCGTGTTCCTGGCCGCGCTCGCGTTCGCGTGCGTGCTCCTGGGCTCGTCGCGGAGCCGGACCTCGTCGCAGGATTGGGCTCGGCCGCGGAGAGGCATCGAGCGCGTCGTCGCTTCGAGCTCTTCGTCTTCGACCTCTTCCTCCTCGAAAACTGCAGAGGCCGCCTCGAAACCCAGCTTTTGCCTCCGCGGGCACGACCTGCCCTGGCCCGGAGCCCACCACCTCGTCGATGACGCTTATGGCCCGGAGACGGCGCCGTTCGCCTCGTGCGCGTCGATCCCCGGCGGGAGGAATAGGAGGGGAGGAGGAGGGAGCAGCAGCACTGCTGCTGCTGCTTCCGCTGCTGCTGCTTCCGCTGTCACTTCGGGCGGCTCGACGTCCCCGTCGCCGTTGCCGACCTCGTGCCAAGATGCCCTCCACGTCCCCTCCGTCGCGCTCATGTTCCTGACGAGGGGCCCGCTCCCCCTGGAGGCGGTCTGGAGGGAGTGGCTGCTCCAGGCCCGCGGGATGCTCCCGCTCTACTGCGTCGCCGCGGCGGCGTGCGCCAACGCGGGGTGGGACGAGGTCCGGGCGGTGCGCGCCGCGTGCAAGGGAGGAGGAGAAAGTGAGAGCGGCAGCAGCAGCAGCAGCAGCAGCAGCAGCATGGGCAGCATGGGCAGCAGCAGCATGGGCAGCAACCCCGACGACCCGCACATGATCCTGGGCCAGAGGCTCTTCCGGGTCTACACGCACGCGCCCCCTTCCTTCACCGGGTACCCGCGTGGGTCCATCTTTCGGGGCACTCTGATCGAAGACCGGCTCTCCACGACCTGGGGCGACCATAGCATGGTCGAGGCCACGCGCAGGCTGCTCCGGGCGGCCCTGCTGGACGGCGCGGCGGGCGGGGGCAGCAACCAGAAGTTCATGCTGCTCTCGGAGTCGTGCGCGCCGATGTACCACCCTGCCGTGGTCCACCAGCAACTGCTGCACGAGCGGCTATCGAGGATCGACGCGTGCGCCGCCGACGGCTCCGACGGCCTTCCCGTCGTCGAGGGCGGCGAAGAAGAAGAACAGGCAGAAGAAAGAGAGAGAGAAAAGGGCCTTCCGCCTCCGCGGCCTCGCAGCAAGCCCACGAAAAACCTGTTCTGGGAGCGCTGGTCGTGGCGCTTTGAGGAGGCCGGCGTGTCGCGCGGGGCCTGGCGCAAGTCGGCGCAGTGGTGGACGGTGAGTAGATTCGTGATTTGATTGTTTTTTTTTCCCGAAAAGTCCGGGTCGAGAGGTTTCTTTTCGTCGAAACTCATTCAGCAAAAAACGCCACTCTTTTTTTTTTCTTTCACACACAAAAAAAACATTTTCAACAGCTGACCCGCGAGGCCGCGATGGCGGTGGTACGCGACACGAGGGTCGTCGCTGCTTTCGCCGAGGTCTGCAAATTCGAGCAGGACGCGGATACGGTGCGTGGAGTTTATTTTTTTTATTTTTAGATTCTACCAAAAAAAGGGGGGGGAGGAGAAAAAACTCACATTTTTTCTTTCTTTCGACCTTGAAATCCAATCAGGGAGAGTGGAGGAGCTGCGTCGCCGACGAGAGCTACGTGCCCACGCTGCTTGCCGTGACGCGAAAGGAGAAGAAGACGGAGGATGCGGGGACTGCGGAGCAGGGAACAAGGAAAGGCGCAGCTGCTGGAGCAGCAGCAACAGGAGCAACAGCAGTAGCAGCAACAGCTGCCGTCTCAAACACCGCGGCCTCCTCTTTTTCGAGCTCCTCTTCCTCCTCCTCTTCGTCTTCCTCTTCCGCTTCTTCAAACACCAAGCCCCGCGCCCACAACCTCAGGTACCGCCATCTGACCCTTTCTTCGACCACGGACTGCAACGGCTACGTGACGGCGACGGACTGGAGCAAGACGGGGGCATGGGGCTCCCACCCGCTGACGTTTGGCGACGGCGGCAAGGGGGGCGCCGCCGAGACGGAGGTCACGCCGGAGCTCATCCGCCGCCTGCGCCGCCAGGACGAGCACTACGTCGTCTGCGACGCCGACGCCGTCACGGACCTGGCCCTGCGTTCGTACGCGCGGCCCTCGGAGTGGCCCGCGGACGAGGACGCGGGCGGGGGCAGGAGGAGAGGCGGCGGAGGCGGAGGCGGCGGCGGCGAGGAGGAGGAGGAGGATTTTGGCGACGAAGAGGGCGTCGAGGCCCGCGGCCACGGCGGCGGCGGCAAAAGCGGAAACGAAGCCGGGAACAAAACTCAAGGCGGAGACCTCTTCGCCCCTTCCTCCTTCTCCTGGAGAGCCACCGTCGGGCCCTACCCTTCGATCCGGAAGCTCGGGTACGTCTGCCCGCTGTTCGCGCGCAAGTTCGCGCCCCTGGCCGCCGAGGTGCTGGCTGCCGCGCTGGCCGACCCGGCCGTCCGGGCGCTCGGGGTGGGACGCCTGGACCTCTCCAGGGCCGGCCCTGCCCCCGCGTCCCCGAACCTCTCCCTCAAGACCGAGGCGTGGGCGGAGGAGGATGGCGGCGGCGGGAGGCGGTAGCTGGGGAGGGGAGTTGGCGAGGCGGAGAGGGGGGGCTTTCACGGTGTAAAAAAAACGCGAACTCGGGGTTTTTTCTTTCTTTCTTTCTTTCGGAAATTCCCCTCTCGACCCGCCAATTCCCTCACAAAAAGAACGCCATGCGGACGGCTCAACGCTCGTCGGCATCTAGCCGTTGCGACAGCGCCGCGTCTCCTCCTCGCCATCGCTCTTCGAGCCAGCGTGAGCAAATAAGACGACTCACTGCTCTCATCGCGCGAGCGAACAGCTCCGTGACCCGCGAGCTCGCCGAGACGCGAGGCGATAATCCGAAAGGAAACTTCAAGCTCGCTTCCGACCGCATCGCCGCCGATTTCGAAGCGTGGGCTTCTCGCGCAGGGATCGTCGCTCCGAAGCTGAGAATTGCCGATTTCGATGGTGAGAGAATATCGGGGTGTCGTGCAAGGGTCGTATTGTTTCGAGAGGGCGCGGAAGTGGATGGTGTCGGCGGCGGCGGAGGAGACTGAGAAAAGCAGAGAGAGAAAACCAAAGAAGAAAAAAAAACTCAAATCCGACCACTTCAAACCTGTCAAAAAAAATCAAGGCCTCCGCGGCCTCGTCGCCACTGCCCCCATTGCCCGCGGCGAGACCATCGTGCGCCTCCCCGTCGAGGCGGCGATCATGGTGCGCCCCAAGATGAAGTGCCCGCTGCCGGAGAGATGGTGCTCGCGGGAGTACTGGGCCAGGGCCCCATGGTTCACCCGCGCGGCGCTGATGCTGCTGAGCGCGCTGGAGGGCGAAGAGGGGCAAGGAGAGAAGAAAAAGGGAGCTTCGACGACGTCTCCGTCCTCTTCTTCTCCTTCCTCTCCGTCCTCTTCTTCCTCTTCTTCCTCTTCTTCCTCTTCTTCACCGTCGTCTTCTGCTGCCGCCGCGTACGCGGCGGCTCTCCCAGCGAGGGGCTCGTTCGACACGCCCGCCGTCGGGCGCTGGTCGGACGAGGAGCTCAAGAGGCTGCACTACGGGCCCCTCGCCGAGGATGTCAGGGCGCAGCGCAGGTCGTGGTCCGAGGCGTTCGCCGCGTACCGCCAGGCGTGCCCGCGGTCTCCCATCGCTGACGACGAGCAGTCCTGGGACTGGGCGCTCTCGTGCGTGCGGAGCCGCGCCTTTTCGGGGCCCTACGCGGGCCCGCCGCTGAAGCAGAGGCTGGGGCTCGCGGCCGCGCTCGCCGCGGCGGGCCTCGGGTCCGTTTTCGCGCTTCACGCCCCCCCGGAACAGGTCCTCAACGGCGCGATCGCCGCGGCGGTAAGGATGAGAAGGAAAAGAGGGGGGAGCCGGTTGTCTCCTCCTATTTGACCACTGGCCCTCTGTTGAAAAGAAGAGAGGACGAAGAATGGAAAAGGGAAAGACTCATCCGGGCCTCGAAATTCCTCTTTCTAAAAAAAAACGCAAGCTCTTCAACCTGATGTACGACGCCCTGCTCTCCTCGAAAGTCAAGTGGCACGCGCTCTGCCCTCTGGTGGACATGGCCAACCACTCCTCGAGAGCGTCCAGCGAGATGACGTACGCCTACTTTGGCGACGCGCTCGAGCTAAGCGTCGGGGGGCTGGAGGCGACGGAGGGCGAGCGACAGGGCGGCGGTGGGAACGGAAACGCCGCCGCTGCCGCCGGTGCCGGCGCCGCCTCCGGCGTCGCGTTTGAGCAGGGCCAGCAGGTCTTCATCTCCTACGGCCCGCAGACCAACGACTCGCTGCTCCAGTACTACGGGTTCGTGGAGGAGGCCAACCCGAACGACGTCTACCGCCTGGTCTGGGAGGTCGACGGCGTCGGCGAGCGAAAGGAGCGAGAGGGCTCGCCGTCACGGAAACTCACGACGGCGATGAGCCGCTCCGGCCCCGACGAGGCGAGCGTCGAAGCAGTCATGGAAGCGCTCGGACCGACCAAGACGCGTTCGGACGCGCTCAGGGCCATCCACGCCGCGGCAGCCAGGGAGGCCGCGAGCTGGCCCACGACGGCGGCCGAGGACGCCAAGGCGGTGAACAGCGACGGAGCGCAGGGCGGCGGCGGCGGCGGCGGCCTGCTCGGCGACGCTCGGTTTGCGACCGCGCTCGCGTTTCGGCTGCAGAAGAAGCGGGTGCTCGCCGCTGCTGCGAAATCGTGCCTGAGGCAGGCTGGGATTTAGGATTTTGTAAAAAGACACACGATGTTCACGCGCACACGACGTTCACGCGCACACGCAATTTTGGTTTGCGTGTTCTACAAAGCGGTGTGTGTGTGTGTGGGGGGGGGGGGGGAGGGTGGATCGGGAAAGTGGAGGACGTCGAGGAGGAGGAGGAGAGAAAAGAGGGAGGAAGACTCTTGGATTTTTCCTTTTTTTTCGTTTCGCTGCTGCTGACGACGCGCTCTTGCCTTGTTCCATAAAAGTCGAACTTTCTCCCTTCTTTGACGCAGCTGCATGTTTCAAAGGCTCTTTGATTTTCTCGGCAGGGAAGCGTCTCCAACCCGCCGCGCCCTCGAGGCCGGGCGCGGACACAATGATGGTCGCGTCTCTGGAGAGGTAAGCGGTTTCGATAGGGCACGAGTACATGCGTTGCGATTGCCCTCGAGCGGAACAGAATTGCGAGCTTGCGCGAATCCTCAACCCGACCTCTCGCGTGGCCAAACCTGTCTAGAGGGGGTCGATGGCGTGCCTCTCTTGGTTCGTAGGCAATTTTTGAAGCGATGAATATCGAGACGAGCGAGGAAACGCGTGTCGGAGTTGGCTTGAGGTCTTCACCGTCGACGTTTTTTTTTCTTTGCCACTTCATCCTTTTTTTCCCGCCCTCACCTTCTCTCCCTCTCTCTCTCTCTCCCTCTCTCTCTCTCCCCCCCCCCCTCTCTCTCTCTCTCGCACCTAAAAAAAAACGCAGCCCGACCCGCGCGTGCTCGGGACCGAGAGGCGCTACCTCGCGTCGCACGCCGCGTCGCGACCGCCTCCCTCTTCCCTGCTGGAAGCCGCCGCGGCGGCCGCGGCCTCAGCCCTGTGGTCGCTCGACCCGTCGGCGCTCGCTCGCCTCGTGCCCGACACGGCCGAGCTCGTCCTGGGCGAGCTCGCCGCGCAGGGCGCGCTCGACGCCGAGGCACTCGACCTGCTGCTGCGCGCGGCCTCCCAGCCCGTCGCGACGCTCGACTTGTTTGGGGTTCCGGGCGTCTCCGACGCTTGGCTCCGCGACTTGCCGCGAGGGAGGTTGAGCGCCGCGCGCCTCGGAGGGGCGTCGTCGCCGTCGCCGTCGCGACCGTCGGCGGCGGCGACCAACTTTGCTCTCACCGACCGAGGCATCGAGGCGCTCGCCTCGGCGCACTGTGGGACTCTTACTTCGCTTGAGGCCTCGGGGCTGCCCCTGATGACGACACGGGGGATGGCGACGTCGCTGGAGATGCTTCGAGGCCTCAAGAGGCTGAGGATGGAGAGGTGCGGCGGCGGAGAGGGCGCCGCTTTGCCCGGCGACGAGAAAGATTCGGCCGCTTCGCTGATCTCCGCGCTCGCGAGGCTCACTTCCCTGACGGAGCTGAGCCTGCATGCCTCCCCTGCAGTCGTCACGCCCGCGGGCTCGGTGAAGCAGCAGCAACGAAGGCGAACTCTCGACGGCGGCTTCGGCCAAGACGACGACGCGCTCGTTTCGCCAAACCACCTCCTCGGCCGCGCGCTGGCACGGATGCGCCGTCTGCAGATCCTCGACCTCGGGTGGTGCAGCGCAGTCTCCGGCGACGAGGACATCATCGAGATGGTGACGATGATGATGGCGGCGGCGAGGGGCGACGAGATGTCGACGACGACGACGACGAGGGGCAACGACGGCAACGACAACAGCAGCAGCAGCAGCAGCACCACCACCACCACCATCACCCCCGCCACCGCCACCGCCACCGCCACCGCCACCGCCATCTCCGAGCTCGACCTGTCGGGCACTCGGGTCGGGGACGCCGCGCTCGCTGCCGTCGCGCGAGGGATGCCTCTCCTGACCCGCCTCGCCGTCGCGGCCTGCCCTGGCGTGTCGGCCCTCGGCATCCGCTATCTCGCAGGGATGAGGACGGCGACGGCGAGCATCAACAACAACGGCTCCGCCGCCGCCGCCGCCGCGCTGTCCGCCCTGACCTCGCTCGACATCTCGCGCACCCCGCGCGCGGACGACGCGTCGATCGCGGCGCTGGCCCTTCTGCCTTCTCTCCGCCGCCTCGACGCGTCTTTCACCGGGTTCGGGGACAGGGCCGCCGTGGCGCTGGCGTCGGGCGCGTCGCTCTCGGTCCTGCGGCTCGAGGCCACCGACGTCGGCGACGTCGGGGTCGCGGCGCTCGCGACGCTCCGCCGCCTCTGCGAGCTCGACCTGTCGGACTGCGCCCGGGTGACCGACGCCGGCGTCCTGGTGCTGGTCTACGGCTGCAGCGTGGCCCGTGCCGCGGATTTCGGTTCGGATGGAGGCACCGGGGGAGGGGGAGGAGGAGGCACTGCAGGAGGAGGAGGAGGCGCTGCAGGAGGAGGAGGTCGAGGGGACGGCGCCGGCGCCGGAGGAGGTCGAGGCGACGGCGCAAACAGCAGGAGAGCGTGGCGCACGGTCGCGGCTGCGTCCAGGGCCGCGGCAGAGGCCCTCGGAGCCCTCCCGTCTCCTCTCAAGGGCGACGCGGAGGAGGCGGCGGATGGCGGCGTTGGTTCCGGGCGCGTTGGCAGTGGCGGCGCGGCGCGATACCGCGGCCGCGGCGGCCCGCGCCTCACGTCGCTCGACATCTCGTTCACCAGCACGACCGACGCGTCGCTCCGCGCCCTGGCTGCCTGCGACACCCTGCAGCGCCTCAGAGTGGACGCGCCCGGGATGAGCGACGCCGGGGTCTCCGCGCTCGTAGCGGGCGCGATCGCCGGGGCGTCGACGGTGTACTCGGGCTCGTCGACGGCGGCGTCGGGGTCGCTGGCCGCTGCGAGGTGGGGAGCGGCGGGCGCCGCGGCGGGCGACGGCAGGCGGCGGCGCGAGGGAGGAGCAGGAGGGGGAGGAGGAGGCAGCAGCACCAGAAGGCGGCGCGTCGCCGCCAGCGCTGCAACGACCAACGCCGTTGCTGTTCGCAACCCTGCTGCTCTCGCTCCCGTTTCGGCGCCGATCGCGACAGGGACAGCCGCGGTGTCAGAAAAGGCGATGGCGCTCTCGGCGGCGGTGTCGCCGGCGAGCAGCTTTTCTTCTTCCTACTCGTCGTCGTCGTCATCTTCATCTTCCTTGCCTCCTTCGCCCTCGTCTTCGCCTTCCACCCCATCCGCGTTCCCGCTTTCGCCGCCGGGGACGCCTTTTGCCGCTGCTGCCGCTGCTGCTGCGGCGGCGGTGGCACCGGCGGCGGCAACGGCGCAAGCGGAGGAAGAAGCGAGGAGGCAGCAGCCGCCTCGAGCCCCCACTCCTCCGCCGCCGCCTCCCGTCCTCCTTCCGCCTCCGCTCGTCGAGCTCGAGATAGGCAGCTCGTGCCGCGTCGGGGACATGGCCATGTCGTCGATCGCCGCGGCCATCCTCCCGAACCTGACGAGCCTCGAGGTCTCGACCGGCGCCGTCGGCGAAGCCGGAGTCGCCGCCCTGTGCTTCAGGCCATCCTCGCGCTCTTCGGGCTCGAGCTCTTTTTCTCGTTCTCTTCCTTCTTCCCCGTCTCCTCCTTCTGCTCCGTCTCCTTCTCCTCCTCCTTATTCGACGCCACCGCCGCCGCAGCTCCCCCCTGTTGCCTCGAGATTGCGCCGCCTCGCTTTCCCTGGGAGCGCGAGGCTCGGCGACGGCGCCGTGCGCAGGCTGGCGTCCGCCGCGAGGGCGCTGACGAGCCTGGACTTGTCGGGGACCGGCGTCACCGCCTCGGGCCTGGGGGCGCTGGCGGCGCTGTCCTCGCTCGAGCATTTGGTCTTGACGAGGACCCCAGCGGCGGCGGGCGCGGGTGCCGGCGGAGCAGCTGGTGGGGCAGGGGGGGGACTCCCGAGCGCGCCGAGGCGCGCGTCGGCGGCGGCGGCGGGCGGCGTGAGCGGCAGCAGCGGGAGGAGTTTGAACGCCGCGTTCGAAGCGCTCGAGGCCCTCTCGGCGAGCTTGCCTCGCCTGCGCCGCCTCAAAGCTGCCTGAACGATCGCAGTTGGGGGATAACGGCCGTGCATCGTCGTCGTCGTCTCGTTGCCTCCCTCGCATTTTGAAGTTGCTTGAGGCGCAGGTTTCTCTGTCCTTTTTTGTATTGTGGAGAGAGAAGAAGAAAAAGAGTTTTTTCTTCCTCGAAAGAATAAGGCCTATGCCTTTCCCCTCTTGCGCCTCTTTCTTTGCTTTGTAACCTGCTTTGATAGACTTTGTAAACTGCTTTTAACGTACAATTTTGCACCCGCTACTGCTTCTGGTGGATTTACTCGCAACGGAAAAATCAAAAAAGGGTTGAGGTTGAGAAGTTTTCTTCAAATCACAAGAGGTCAAACGGGGGGAAAAAATGAACAAGATCTGAAACGGAAAACGCTCCTTATCCCCAAGTGCACACGAGACAACCCAGCTTTTCCATCTCTTTCCTCTCGACAGAGATACGGGGGAGCCAAGCCATGAACGACTCGGATCAAAATTGCCCTCCTGCGACGGCCAGCGTGACCGTGGTTGCAGCATCGTCGTCGTCATCGTCGCCGTCGCCATCGAAAGAAATGATGCTTCTTCAGAATCAGCCCGCGAACTCGGCTCAGTCGCCCTTGCTCACCGCTGCCCAGCCTTCATCCACGAAGAGAAGGAGTGCCGATCTCACGGCCAGCGAGATCTCAGGCCTTTGGAAAGGTGAAAGGAAGTTTTTCATCCCGCCTTTTCGTGCGTTTTGATGGTTCGATCGCCCATCATCTTGTCCTCCTCGCGAATCACCTCTCGCGCACTCCCCCTTCTCTCTCACGACACATGGCACATATTCTACATCAAACGTACATGCAGCTCTAGACATCGCGACCCTCAGATCGAGGCTGGAGAAGCAGGCGGCGGAAGCCTCGGCCGCAGCAGATCTCGCCCTCTCTCGCCGCCAACTTCTCGCGTCGGCGACGCGCGAGTGGAGAGCAGAATTTAAAAAGGCAGCAGCAGCAGCAGCAGCACCAGGAGCTGCTCAGCAGCAGCAGCCTGTCACCGTCACGCCGCTCCTCAAAAAGTACCAGGAGGAGATCGACGCGCTCACCTCTCGAGCCAAGGCGGCAGAGGCGGCGTTGACCGAGATGCTGCTAGGGGCGCTTTCCCAAGCGCCGGACCCGGCCGCGGCGCTCGAGGCCGCGGAAGCGAAAACGGCGGCGGCACAGGCGAGGGCGGCAGCCGCCCTCGCGTCGGCGGCCGCTTCCGACGCCGCCGCCCGCGAAGTCGCCGCGGAGCTCGACGAGTTCCGCAGGGAGGCCTCGGCGCTCTCCAACCAGGCGCCGACGATCAGGAGGCTGCAGGAGCGCGCCAGGGAGACCGAGAGCGCGCTCGAGGCCTCGAAGAAGAAGTGGTCGCGCCAGCGAGCGACGCTGCGGCGGAGGCTGCGCCTGGCGGTGGAGGCAGCGACGGCAGGCATCGGTGGGAATTATAACAAAAGCAACCCTGTTGCTGCTGCGTTCGAGGGCCAAGACTTCGATTGCAACGAGGATGACGACGAGGACGAAGACGAAGGATACTCCTCTGCCGAGCAAGAAACCCGCGACCTTGCCGCGGCCGTCGCCACCGTCCGCGAGCGCGCCGCGGCAGAGCTCGCCCGCGCCGCCGTCGCGGCCGACGAGCGCCACTCGCAGCTCCTCTCGGAGCTCGACGAGTCCCGCGCGGTCCTGGCCGGGCTCCGCCGCTCCAACGACGAGGCGCAGCAGGCCCTGCTGTCGTCGAGAGAGCGGTGGGAGGACGAGCGCGCGGCGCTGGTCGCCGAGGCCAGCGAGGCGCGGAGCGTCGCGGCGGCTGCGACGGCGGCCCAGGCAGCAGCTGCTGTTGACGCCCCTTCTCCTGCTGCTGCTTCGCTCAAAAGGGGCAAAGCCGCGTGCTCGTCTTGCTCTGTCGCGCTGGAAGAGCTGAGGGCGCAGAGGGATGCCGCCGCGACGGCGAGGGCCGCCGCAGCCGACGCGGACGCTCGCGCCTCTGCCGCAGACGCGGCAGTCCGAGCCGCCTCCGAGGCAGCTTCCGCGAGCCTCGCGGCGATAACGGCGCGCGCAGAGGCCGCGGAATCTGCCCTCGCCACACGGCCCAGCGCCGAGCGCGCCGCGGAGCTCGAGGCCGAGCTCGAAGCCCTTCGCGCGGTCGTCGTCGGCGGGAGCGGCGCCGATGGCGACGGTGGTGACGACGGAGGAAACGGCAGCAGCGGCGGCGGCGGCAACGGCAACGGCAATGGCACCAGCGGCGAAGGACAAGGGCACGACGGCGGCGGCTGCGACAGCTTCGCTCCCCAGTCCACCTTGGCTTCGGCCTTTCGGCGAAAGGAGAGGGAGCTCGCCGCGGCGCGCGTCTCGTGCGAGGAGGCCGCCGCCGCGACGGCCGCGGCAACACGGCGGGCCGAGGAGGCCGAGATGCGTGCCAGTGTGGCCTCGGAGCTCGCTGGCCGGCTCGAGCGCGACCTCGCCTCCGCCCTCGGACAAGAGATGTCTTCTTCTTCTTTGGCGAGAGGCGGCGTGGCAGCAGCAGCTGTTCTTGCCGCTGGTCCAAACTCCAGCAGCAGCAGCAGCAGCAGCAACAGCAACAACAACAACAGCAGTAGCAACGTCGCCGCCCTCGTGGCGGCGCAGCGCGACCGCGCCCTCGCGCGAGCCGCTGAGCTCGAGCAGCAGGCCGCAGCCTCCGCTGAGGAGGCTCGCGCGGCGCGCGCCGCTGCAGAGGCAGCGCGCAGCGAGCTGGCCAGGGCTCGCAGCAACGGAGGTATCGGCGCCGGTGCGCTTCTCGGCCGCCGCAACAACGCCGCCTCCTTTGCCTTTGAAGACCTCGAGGGCGGCAGCGGCGCCGCTTCCTCCTCGTCGTTGTCGGCGGCGTCGCTCGAGTCGCCAGACTCCTACGGGCGCGGCGCCAAGGCCCTCACGGCCAGGTCCACGAAGGCCGCCGTCGCCGCTGCCGACAGAGCGGCGGTCGCCGTCGGGCGCGCCGTCGGCAAGTCGCCCAGGGGCCGCGTCGCAGCGCTGGCCTACCTGACCGCGGTGCACCTGGTCCTGACGTTTACGACGCTCGCGCGCTCGCACCGCGGCGCCGTCTCTGCCACCGCAGTCGCTGCGGCTTCCGCGGCGACGGAGCTGCTCCCAGGGCACGTCCACGACTTGGCCGCGGCGTGCTCGGAGTTTGCCCGGGGTCGAGGAGGGGCATGAGAGAGAGAGAGAGAGAGAGAGGTTGAGAGAGAGAGAGAGAAGAAAACGCACGAGTCAATGTAAAAAAAAAAGAGGAAAAAACTAACTTTTTTCCTCTCCATTTTTCTTTCTTTCTTTTCTCTCTCTCTCTTTGTTCCTGCGACGGTGGGGGGGCTTCAAAACGATGCCCGCTCCGCGACGCTAAAGTCTCGACGTGACGCACCTCTCTCTTGTGCGGTCGTGTAATTCGGAGCTGAAAGCGCCTTGAGCACCGGCTTACGAAAGACGCAAAGCAGTAATGGCTAGCTCGTTTCCGTTTCCGTTTCCGTTTCCTCGGCGGCGGTGGCGGCGACATCGACAGCAAACTTCTTCTTTCCGCCCCGGCCCGGCCCTTCCCGAGTCCACGGTCGACGCCGAGCTCGCGGCACTACCGGGTGTTGGCCCTCCGTTTGCGTCGCTTACGAAATACGAGCTTCCTGGGGTCTCTGCGGGGCGAAACGGCAGTGCAACGACGTCGTCGTCTGCAGCGGCGCATTCGCCGTTGTCGCCGCCGTCGTCGTCGTCACCATCATCACCTCCTCGTGCTCCTCCGTGCGTCCCCTGCATCAGCGTGGGCGATGTCTTCGTCGTCGTGCCTCCAGAGGACGCCGCGGGAGCTCTCTCTACTGCCGCTATGTACATGACCTTGACGGTCGCGGCCGGAAGGAGCGGCGGAGTGCAGAGCAGCGTGAGCGTCCCGGCGCCGACAAGCGTGCTCACCGGCGCGGCGCTCCTCTCGCGCCTCCAGGCAAAGGCGAGGAGGGAGGAGGGCAAAAGCGACAACGAATACAACAAAAAGGTTGCCCTCTGGACGTCCCGTGCGGCCGCGGAGCGCGCCGCGGCGAGGCAGTTGGCGCTGCGCCACCTCGAGAGGCTCGTCGAGGGGGGCGAGGACGATCGGGTCGAGGGGGCCAGTGCTGTTCCGGCGGCGGCGGCGGCGGCGGAACAACAACAGCAGCAGCAGCAGCAGCAGCAGCAGCAGCAGCCTGACGCTGCCTCCTCCTCTTCTTCTTTTTCTTCTTCTTCTTCTCCTTATTCTTCTTCTTCTCCTTCTCCTTCTTCCGCCCCTTCGACGTTCCCTTCCGAGTCTCTGCCCAGACCGCCGATGGCCACTTTGCAGCGCAGGCACTGGTTCGGCCGGTCGGCGGCAGAGCGCTTTGCCAAAGAGGAAGCGCGGGCATCGGCAGGCCGGATCGCCGCGCTCGCGGCGTCGGCTCTCGCTGAAGAAGAAGCAGGAGCAGGAGCAGGGGGACGAGCACGAGGACTGCGAGGGGGAGAACAAGAAGCCTCCTCCTCCTCCTTTTCTTCCGAGCCCGTGCCGACGCTCGCTCGCGTGCCTCTGGGGATGGCGGTCGCCGCGAGCGGGGAGAGGCCCTGCTGGTGCGAGCTCGCCCCGGCGGCGCTGTTTGCAGAAAAAGACCGCGAGCGAGAGCTGGAGCAGAGAGAGGGAGAAAAAGAGAAAGGCAAGTTTTCCGGATGGAGCAGGAGCTGGAGCAGGAGCTGGAACAGCAGCAGCAGCAGCAGCAGCAGCGAGTCCGAGGAAGACGCCTACGGCTTGGGCCGCATCTTTGTCCACGACAAGGCGAGGGACGAAAAGGAAAAGGCAAACGCTTCGTCGTCGTCATTTTCATCGCCGCCGCCGCCGCCGCCAAGGCCGCCATTGCCGCCTTTTTCTTCATCTCCGCCTTCCTCCTCCCCCGTCGCTTTCGAGCTGCCCTGGCTCGCCTTCTCGCTGCCGACCCCGGCGGGCTCCCTCCGTTTCTCCCCGCTTTTCCTGGACGAGGGGGAGCTGGCGAGGGTGTGGTCGTCGGCGCGCGAGATGGCCCGCGTGTGGTCGTTCGAGGCCCGCGGTCGCGAGCGCCGGCAGGCCCGCCTGGCGCTCGAGGCCGCCGCCGCTGCGGCCGTTTTTGGCGACGCTGGAGCTCGCGGTTCTATCGGAGCAGGCGGGCGCCGAGGCATTCGAGGCCGCCCTCCTCCCCCCCCTCCTCCTCCCTCGGCGCAGGACGACCAGGACAGCGCCGGCCTCGACGAGCCTCCGGAGATGAAGGAGTTTTTGGCAGAGCTGGGCGAGGCCGATGCCGCCGCCGCCGCCGCTGCCGCGGCAGCAGCAGGAGCAGCAGCAGCAGGAGCTGCTGGACGAGGCTCGATGTTCCCGGGCGGAGGAAATGCGGGGGGAAGGTCGAGAAACGGCGGTCTCTTCGGGGTGGGGCCAAACGGCGCCGGCGGCGGCGTCGGTGGAGGCAATGGCTCTGGGAGCGTGCTCCTCGACGTGCTCGCCGCGGCGGCGGCCATCGCCGCGGCGGCGTCTGTCGGCGCGGTAGCCGCGATGGGCCGCGTCGGAGAGACCGTCGGGGACACGCTCGACCTCTGCGTGACCGCGAGCCCGCTCGGGGACGCGCTCCTGGGGATCCCGGCGAGGCCCCCGGCGAGGCGCACGACGCTGGCTCGCGCGGCAGCCGAGGTGGCGGAGCACAACGAGAAGAGGTCCGCCGAGGCTGCCGCTGCCGCTGCCGCTGCGGCTTCGGCTGCGGCTTCTGGGGCGGGCGCGCCGCCGACGATGAGCGCCGCTTTTTCCCGCGGCCCGCTGCGGCCGTGGGTGGGGGTGTCTCCCGAGTCGCTTCCTTCGAGTTTTTCGGCGCCGCTGCCGTCGCCGTCGTCGTCATCATCGTCGCCTCCGCCAGTTTTGACATCGACCGACGGCGGCGATGATTTCTTCTCCTTCTCTTCGTCTCACTCCTCTTTCGACAGTAGCTCCTCCGCAAGCGTCGCCGCGGCGTCTGCGGCGCGGGGGGGCACGAGCGGCCGCTCCTCTCCAAGGCAACAGCAGCAGCAACAGGAAAACGCCGCCGCCGACGCAGCAGCAGCAGCTGCCGTCTCCTCGGCGACCCTGCCCTCCTGGCCGAGCGTCAACGCGTCCATCAAGAACGGCGCGCACTCGCTGATGCGGTCGACGATGACGGCGCTGATCATGTCACACCTGCA
>Ga0315284_10006065_pt1 | contig 17200 bp, 14 predicted proteins | sample YL17G09_16_MG_FD_203696 | JGI IMG/M metagenome (GOLD analysis project Ga0315284, IMG submission 203696) | Sediment microbial communities from Yellowstone Lake, YNP, Wyoming, USA - YL17G09_16 | ecosystem: Environmental > Aquatic > Freshwater > Lake > Sediment | place: USA: Wyoming | collected...
TGATTTAGGATATTTTCATGCGTCACGTTCCGGCAAATACTTTTTCCTCCCCTGGGGATTAGAGTTCTGCATTCGAAAACTTAACAGGTCTGTCATTTGTGAACACAACCTGCCTTTATTTTCGTCGGGAAGGTTGAAACCCGCGGATCACGGAATAATGTAAACGACGATGACCAACGAGCCGCCCATTCTGGAGCCGACCGACTTCACCTTGCCCCCGCCGCCGCGCGCGTCGGTGGGGGATTGGGTGCGGCTCGTCAGGCCGCGGCAGTGGATCAAGAACCTGGTGGTGTTCGCCGGGTTGCTCTTCACCGGCCGCTTCGGCCATCTCACGGAACTGGAGAAGATGGCCGGCCTGTTCGTCATCTTCTGCGTCATCTCCGCCGCCGGGTACATCGTCAACGACGTGCTGGATCGCCGGCTCGACCTCGAGCATCCGACCAAGCGCCGCCGCCCCATTGCCGCCGGGCGCATCCGTCCCGTCACGGCAATCGTCGTCGCCGCCGCGCTGCTCGCCGCCGGGATGGCCGGCGCCGTCATGCTCGGCTGGCAGGTGATGCTGGTCACCGCCGCGTACCTGGCGCTCACCCTCGCGTATTCCATCGTGCTCAAGCACCGGGTGATCGTGGACCTGCTGGCCATCGCTGCCGGATTCCTACTGCGCGCGCTGGCGGGCACCGTCTGCCTGGGTGTCGAGCTGTCGCCCTGGCTGTTCGTCTGCCTGTCCTTCCTGTCCCTCATGCTGGGCCTGGGCAAACGCCGCCACGAGATCGGCCTGCTGAACGCGGAGGCCGCCAATCACCGGCCCGTGCTGTCGCAATACAGCCGGTCCTACATCGACCAGATGTTGATGATGATGGCGGCGTCGTCCATCATCACCTACGCCATCTACACCATCAACTCCAGCACCGCCCGGCAGCACCCCGCGCTGGTCTACACCGTGCCGCTGGTGCTGTATGCCGTCATGCGCTACGTCTACCTGGTGCAGCATTTCGAGCGCGGCGGCCAGCCGGAGGAGATCTTCCTCACCGATCGCCCGATGGGCCTGATCGTCATCCTCTGGAGCCTGATGGTGATGGCGATTTTCCTCTGGAAGGAGATCGTGGGGTATTTCGGGGGATGGGTACGGTAAGTTTGCACAGCAAGCGGTGGAAAGCACATTCATAGTCTGGAAGGAGGCGGGAGCCCCGCTCGAGGATATGAAAGCTTACCTAAACTCGAGCGGGGCTCCCGCCTCCTTCCAGACTGAGAGTGTGCTTTCCACACCTGATCTTTGTTTGCAGACTGCCGGCTTAATTCCCTTCCCTGAGTTGCCGTTAATTACCAGGGGCGCCACTTCTTTTCTTGACAACGGGAATGGTGTAGGCTACGCTGTGACCGGGGAACACTAGTCCAGGGTCGAACGCGTGTTAGCTTTGTGCCCGGCCCACCGATGCTATGATTGCACCATCCGAAACGACCAGCACGCAGACCACCGAGCCGCCGGCCCTGCCGGTCACCATCATCCTGCCTCCGCGCGGGTGGCGGTCGCTCAAGCTGCGCGAGCTGTGGGAATACCGCGAATTGCTCTATTTCCTGGCGATGCGCGACGTGAAGGTCCGCTACAAGCAGACCGGGCTGGGGGTGGCGTGGGCGCTGCTGCAACCCTTCGTCACCATGGTGGTGTTCACCTTCGTCTTCCAGAAGATGGCCGGCCTCAAGGCCGACAACAATATCCCCTACCCCATCTTCACCTTCGCCGCGCTGCTGCCCTGGCAGTTGTTCGCCGGCGCGCTGCCGCGCATCAGCAACAGCCTGGTGGGCAACGCCAACCTGCTGACCAAGGTGTATTTCCCGCGCATGGCCATCCCGCTGGCGGCGCTGGGGGCGGGACTGGTGGATTTCCTAATCTCCTTCGGCCTGCTGGTCGTGCTGATCCTCTGGTACTCGCTGATGTCCGGCTGGCACTTCGCGTGGAGCTGGGCGCTGCTGGCGCTGCCGTTGTTCGTGCTGCTGGCCGTGCTCTCCTCGCTGGCGGTGGGATTGTGGTTCGCCGCGCTCAACGTGCAGTACCGCGATGTGCAGTATATCACCCCCTTCCTGGTGCAGGTGTGGATGTTCGTCTCGCCGGTGGTTTATTCCGTCAACGAGGTGCACGGCGCCTGGCGCGTCGTCTACGGGCTGAACCCGATGGTCGGGGTCATCCAGGGTTTCCGCTGGGCGCTGCTCGGCGGCCTGCCGCCCGACGGCATGATGGCCGTCTCGGTAGGCATGGTGGTGCTGCTGCTGATCGGCGGCTTGTATTTCTTCCGCTACATGGAACGGTATTTCGCGGACGTGATTTAGAAGTGACTAGTGGCTAGTGACTAGTGACTAGTGACTAGTGTTTGGGTTGGGAAAGGTTTTCGGGTGGCAGGTAAGGCTCTCGGGCACAGAAACACTAGCCACTAGTCACTTGCCACTGGCCACTACAAATACTATGACTGACCTTGCAATTCGAGTTGAAGATTTGCGCAAGCGATATCGCATCGTCGCCGGGCCGAAGACCCGGAGCGGGACGAAGACGCTGCGCGACGCGCTGGTCTGGCGCTCGCGGTTGCTGGCACACCGCGTGAAGCAGGCGGTCGGCGGCTCGCAGCCGCCGCTGGTGCCGTTCGACGACTTCTGGGCGCTCGACGGCGTCTCCTTCGACGTGAAGCCGGGCGAGGTGGTGGGCATCATCGGCCGCAACGGCGCGGGCAAGAGCACGCTGCTGAAAATCCTCTCGCGCATCACCGAGCCCACCGCGGGGCGCATCGAGCTGCATGGCCGCATCGGCTCGCTGCTGGAGGTGGGCACCGGCTTCCATCCGGAATTGTCCGGTCGCGAGAACATCTTCCTCAACGGCGCCATCCTGGGCATGCACCGCGCGGAGATCGCGCGCAAGTTCGACGAAATCGTCGCCTTTTCCGAGATCGAGCGCTTCCTCGACACCCCGGTGAAGCGCTACTCCAGCGGCATGTACGTCCGGCTGGCCTTCGCGGTCGCCGCCTATCTGGAGCCGGAGATCCTGCTGGTGGACGAAGTGCTGGCGGTTGGCGACATCGCCTTCCAGAAGAAATGCCTGGGCAAGATGGGCGAGGTGGCGCGCGGTGGGCGCACGGTGCTCTTCGTCAGCCACCACATGCCGAGCATCGAACACCTCTGCTCCCGCGTGATCTGGCTGAACGCCGGGAAGGTCATGCGGGACGGGAGCGCCCGCAACGTGGTCGCCGGTTACATTGACACCGTGAACCAGGTGATGGAAGTGCGCCAGAGCGGCGAATACCAGAACCTGGGCCACCGGCGCGGCACCGGCGAAGCCCAGTTCACCGATTTCCGCCTGCTGGACGGCGCCGGGAATCCGACCCGCGAGTTCACCATGGGGCAACCCATGCGCATGGAGGTCGATTTCACCATGGTGAAAGACGTAGAGGAAGCCTTTTTCACCTTCGGAGTGGTCGACGCGCTGTCCCAGGTCTTCGTCACCACCTGGACGGGCGTGCACCAGCCAGCCCACCTCCACGCGGGCGAGCGCGGCACCTTCAGCGTAGATATCCCCGATCTGCCCTTGCGCGCGCGCAAATATTACTTTTACCTGGGCATCACCGGAAAAACCGATTTACCCTATGATATCTGGGACGGCGTGGGTACGGAATTCGTCGTCGTCTACCCGGACGACATCGGCGGCCTGGACTTCAACATCGGCAATGACGTGGCACTGGTCACGCTGCCGTGCCGTCCGGAGATTCGGAAAGAGTGAGGAGCGCTGTCATGTCCAACCTGGCTGTTATCCCGGCGCGCGGCGGTTCGAAACGGGTGCCGCGGAAGAACATCCGCCCGTTTTGCGGCAAGCCCGCCATCGCCTACAGCATCGAAGCGGCGCTGGAGAGCGGATTGTTCGACCGCGTGGTGGTCAGCACGGAAGACGAGGAGATCACCGCTGTTGCGCTGGACTACGGCGCCGAAGTGCCTTTCCGCCGTGACCTGACCCTCGCGGACGACCACGTGCATGTCTACGAGGTTACCATCGACGCCCTCGAACGGCTGGACCCGGACGGCACGCGGGTCGATTACGTCTGCCAGTTGATGCCGAACTGCCCATTGCGCACGACGGACGACATTCGCGACAGCTACCGGCAGCTGGTGAAGACGAACGCCGAAATCCAGATCTCCGTCACCAGCTTCGGGTGGTTCAATCCCTGGTGGGCATTGACGATAGAGGAGGATTTCACCCTGCAGCCGGTCTTCCCGGACAATTTCAAAAAGCGCAGCCAGGACCTGCCGGAAGCCTACAGCTTGACCGGCGTCATCTGGTGGGCGAAGGCGGAGGCACTGCGCCGCTACCGCATGTTCCACGTGCCGCACCGCACCGGCTGGGTCATCCCCTGGCAGCGCGCCATCGACATCGACTCCGCCGAAGACTGGGAGATGGCGGAGATGCTGTATCAGTTTGAGCGGCGGAAAAGGTAAGGCGAAGCAATCTTAGCCTTGTAGATTTATTTTCATTCTCATTCTCATACTCTTACTCAAAAAACGAGAGAAAGAGTATGAGTATGAGTATGAGTATGAGTATGAAAAAAGGTATTTGATAGCCGGGAGTTTGGACGAGGAGCGTGCATGAACCCGTTTCGATCGGTATATAACCATTTTCCGCATCCGGTGAAAAACTTGTTGCGCGGGGCGAAGGCCAGGCTGGCGGGGGCGCCGCCGAGTCCGGTTGCCGATCTCGCGCGCCTGTATCGGCGTGAGTGGGGGAAGACGGTCGTTCCGGCTGTGGCCGATCAGCCGAGGAAGGTTCTCTTCAACTCCCAGTTCACCTGGCCGTTCGGGTATGCGGAATACACGCTGGCGACCGCCTTGCAGCTGCGCGGCCACCAGGTGAGCATGATCGCCTGCGGGGGATTGCCGGCCTATTGCGAGCTGGAGACCGCCTCGCAGCAGCGACCGGCCTGCGCGCAATGCGGCGCTTCGCTGACTCGCGTGCTGAACGCGTTCGGCCTGCCCCGCGTAGCGCACCGCGACTTCCTCACTCCCGAAGACATGGCGGACGCCGAACGGCTGGCGCGAGAAACGCCTATCCCCATACTGCGCGAGATGCAGGAAGCCGGGGTGCCCATCGGCGAACTGGCCTTCCTCAACCTGTTTTCCTATTTCAAAGGCTATCCGTTCGTCATCGAGGGGAAGATAGAGGATGTCTTCCGCAGATGCGCCGGCACCGCCTTCCTGCAGGCGCGCGGGATGAGTCGGCTGCTCGACGCCGTCACCCCGGACATTGTCTGCTCGGTCAACGGCAAATTCGTCCAGTGGGCGCCCATCGTCATCCTCGCCCGCCGGCGCGGCATCCCCTTCATCACCTGGGAAGACCTGAACCTGAAACCCTGCGGCGTCATCTTCGAGTGGAACGGCATCGCTCATGAGATGCGGGTGGACAGCGTGTGGGAGAACGAGCTGAAACGACCCTTCCGCGAGGAGGAGAAGCGTGCGATCCGCGAGCACTTCAACCTGTGGGCGGCCGGCGCCAACTCCCCCTGGGTCTATTACGACGACACGACCATCCGCGACGCCGGGGATATCCGCCGCGCGCTGGGATTGCCCGCCAACGCGCCGATCGTTTCGCTCTTCCCCAACCTGTGCTGGGACAGCACCTCCGTCGGTTTCGAGCACGCCTTCTCCAGCATGTACCACTGGATCCAAACGGTCGTCGAGTATGCGCGCAGTCGGCCGGGGATCGCCGTGGTGGTGCGCGCGCACCCCGCGGAGGCCAAGCTGCCGCCGGAATTCCGCAGCAGCACGCCGGTGTGCGATTTCGTGCGCCGGGAATGCAGCCCGCTTCCCCCCAACGTCTTCCTCATCGAGGGTACCAGCCCGATCAGCAGCTACGGGCTGGGAGCGATCTCCAGCGTGGTGATGACCTACACCACCACCCTCGGCATCGAGTTCGCCTTGCAAGGCATTCGGCCCTGGGTGGCGGCGAACGCCTATTATGCGCGCAAGGGATTCACTCTCGACATCGACTCGCCGCAGCACCTGCGGGACTTGCTCGATAAGGGCGTCTTTGATAACCGGCTCACCGAGGAACAGGTCGAACTGGCCGAGCGGTTGGCATACATCGTGCGCTTCCGCAAGGTCTTTTCCTTTCCCTTCCTGGAGAAAAGCGGTCGCTTTGCACCGCCGTCCTTCAGCGTGTTTGCCCTGGGCGGCGATGCGCGGATCGAGGCGCTGTGTGATCGCGTGTTGAACGCGAAACCCTTTATCGATATCGGATAATCCGTATGCCGCCATCTCGTCTGACACAATTCGTGCCGCCTTTCCTGCGCCCGCTGTTGCGCGGACTGCATCATGCCGTCGTGGACAGGCGGGACGCGCGACGCCTGGAGTGCCGGCGGCAGGCCATGCTGCCGTTGGGCTGGGGGGCGGAAATCCGAGTGGGCGACTTTCGCGCGCGCATCACCGACGGCCCGAACGCCTGGACGATGTATAAAGACATTTTTCTGCGCAAAATCTACCACTTCGATCCCCAGCGGGCGGACCCGCTGGTCATCGACGGCGGCAGCAACATCGGCATGAGCATCCTGTATGTCAAATCGATCTGCCCCGCGGCGCGCGTCATCGGGTTCGAGCCGGACTCCGCAATCCATCAACTGCTGGAGGAAAATATCGCCATCAACGGTCTTCGGCAGGTGACGCTGGTGAATGCCGCACTGGGGAACCGTGACGGCACGGCCACCTTCGTCACTGATGAAAGCGCGGGCGGCGCGCTCGGCGACGGCGTGGGCGGCATCACGGTGCAGGTCCGCCGCTTGCGCGACTACTTGACGGAACCGATCGATTTCCTGAAACTAAACATCGAGGGAGCGGAATGGGACGTGCTGGCCGACTGCGAGGCGCAACTGCGGCAGGTGCGAGAGATGGTGATCGAGTATCATCACCTGCCGGACCTGCCCCGCACGCTGCACGACATTCTCGGCTTATTGCATCGCCAGGGATTCGAGTATCTCATCAACGATTTCGACGGCACGACAAACGGCGCGGTCAACCCGCCGTTCCGCCTGGCGCTGGACTCCCGTTACTTTTTACTGATTTATGCGAAACGCCTGGATTAGAGCCTTGATGAAACGCCTGCTCCCCGCGCCGATCCGGCGGGCGGTGTGGGAGGGCGTCTGGCCGCCCGTCGGCTGGGCGCGCCTGGGCAGCCTGCGGCGAACCACACCGATCAGCCGCCGCTTCGGCATCGATCGGGGCAAGCCGATTGATCGGTATTATATCGAGCGCTTTCTAGAGTCAAGGCGGGAGGATATTCGCGGGCGGGTGCTGGAGATCGGCGACGCGACATATACCCGGCAGTTCGGCGACTGCGTGGAGCGCGCGGAGGTGCTGCACGCGGTGGCAGGGAATCCGGAGGCCACGCTGGTCGGCGATCTGACCACCGGCGAGGGGATCCCCGCGGACGCCTTCGACTGCATGATCCTCACGCAGACGTTTCATGTCATCTATGACTTGCATGCAGCCGTCGCGCAAACCTACCGCGCGCTGAAATCCGGCGGGGTGCTGCTAGCCACGCTGCCCGGCATCAGCCAGATCAGCCGCTACGACATGGATCGCTGGGGCGATTACTGGCGGCTCACCGACCGCTCGGCGCGCCGGCTGTTTGAGAGCGCCTTCCTGCCCGACGGCGTGACGGTGGCGACCTGCGGCAACGTACTGGCGGCGGTGGCCTTCCTGCACGGCCTGTGCGCGGAGGAGCTTCGCCCGGAGGAATTGGATATCAACGACCCGGATTACCAGCTCATCATCACTGTGCGCGCGGTGAAGCCGGTGGAGGGCGCATGAGGATGCCCGGCGGACGAACATTGCGCCGGATCGGTCGCCGGGTGCGAAGGCTGTTCGTCCCGGAGGCCGTCATCCTCGCGTATCACCGGGTGGCCGACCTTCCCACCGATCCGCAGTTGCTGGCTGTTTCTCCCGCCCATTTTGCCGAACACCTGCGCATCCTGCGGGAACAGTATGCCCCAATCAGCCTACGGGAGATGCTGCAAAAAAGGGGTCTGTCCCCTTTTTCAGTCGTGGTGACCTTCGACGATGGGTACGCCGACAACCTGCACGAGGCGAAGCCGCTGTTGGCAGCGCAGCAAGTGCCGGCAACGGTCTTCGTCACCAGCGGCATGCTGGACAGCACGGAGGAATTCTGGTGGGACGAGCTGGAGCGGCTGGTGCTGCTGCCCGAGGCGCTGCCGAAACGCCTGGAAATCGACAATGCCAGCGCGCGGCGCGTTTGGGAGCTTGGGCCAGCTTCCGGTCCGGCACCGGCCGAGTGGAACGTGCTGCAGTCGGACGCAAGCCCCCGGCAGGCGCTGTACCGCGAACTGCGCGGGCTGCTGAGCCCGCTGCCGCAGGAAGAACGAAAGCCTCTCCTTCAGGTACTGCGGCAGTGGTCGGGAGCAGGAGTGGAAGGGCGGCCCACCCACCGCGCGCTGGCAGCGGAGGAGCTGCACCGACTGGCGGAAGGCGGGTTGGTGGAGATCGGCGCGCACACCGTCAATCATATCTGCCTGGGCGGGCTGCCGCGGGACGTGCAGCGGCGCGAGCTGGCGGAGTGCAAAACCCAGCTCGAGCGGGTGCTCGGACAATCCGTTTCCGCCCTCGCCTATCCGTATGGCGCGCCCGGCGATTTCACGGAGGACACGGTGAGTCTGGCCCGCGAAGCGGGCTTCACCGCGGCGGTTACCACGAGCGGGGGCACAGTGTGCCCGCGGACCGATCCGTACCGGCTGCCCCGTTTCCTGGTGCGAGATTGGGACGGCGAGACCTTTGCCCGGAAGTTGCATGACTGGTTCAACTCCTGACGAGCTGCGAAATATCCTGCAGGTCAGCACCCTCGACCACGGCGGCGGGGCGGAGCGGGTCGCCTGGATGCTGTTCACGGCCTACCGGGAGCGCGGCCTGGGGTCGTGGCTGGCGGTGGGGAAGAAGCTGAGCGACGATCCGCACGTGCTGCGCATTGCCGACTACGCGCCACCTTCCGCCTGGGTGCGCGGCTGGGGGGGGGGGGGGGGGTGGGTGGGCAGGCGAAGCTGGCGGCTCTCCTGGCTGCTCACCGCCATCGCCGAGCCGGGACGGTGGCTGGATACCGCGCGCGGCCTGGAGGATTTTCGCTTTCCGGGTACCTGGCGACTGCCGGAGATGACGCCCGATCCGCCCGACATCATCCACTGCCACAACCTGCACGGCGGGTATTTCGACCTTCGCGCGCTGCCCTGGCTGAGCCGGCAGGCGCCGGTAGTGCTCACGCTGCACGACGCCTGGTTGTTGAGCGGTCATTGCGCGCATTCCTTCGATTGCGAGCGCTGGCGGACCGGGTGCGGGGAGTGCCCCGACCTGACGATTCCGCCGGCCATCGCCCGTGACGCCACCGCGGAGAACCGGGAGCGGAAGCGGCGCATCTTCGCGGAGAGCCGGCTGTATGTGTCCGCCCCCTCCCGCTGGTTGCTGGACAAGGCGACCGCCTCCATCCTCGCCCCGGCCATCGTCGAAGCGCGCGTGATCCCCAACGGAGTGGACCTGTCAATCTTTCACCCGGTGGAGCAGGCGGAGGCGCGCGCCGAGCTCGGGCTGCCTCACGATGCGCGGGTGCTGCTCTTCACGGCGCACGGCATCCGGGAGAACGTCTGGAAGGATTACCGGCTGCTGCGCGCGGCGGTGGCCATCGTCGCCGAGCGGCTGCGCGACCGGCGGGTGCTCTTCCTGGCGCTCGGCGAAGAGGCGCCGGAGGAGATGATGGGAAAGGCAATCATCCGCTTCACCCCCTTCCAGCGCGACGCTACGCTGGTGGCGCGCTACTACCAGGCGGCGGACGCCTACCTCCATGCGGCGCGGGTGGAGAACTTCCCCAACACCGTGCTGGAGGCGCTCGCCTGCGGCGCGCCCACCGTCGCCACCGCCGTCGGCGGCATCCCCGAGCAGATCGAGCACGAAGTGAGCGGTCTACTGACCCCGCCCGGCGACGCGGACGCCTTCGCCGCCGCGGTCATCCGCGTGCTCACCGACGCCAATCTCCGCCGCGCCCTCTCCGAGCGAGCCCATGCCCACGCCGATCGGTTTGGCCTGCAACAGCAGGTGGATGCCTACCTGGACTGGTATCGCGCCATCCGCCCGGGAGCACCGGCGCGGGCGGATGATTCGCGCAAACGCGGTTGAGACAACGTAAATTTGTTGAGGATAGCTATTATATATAATAGATAAATAATATCTATTATACTAAAATATACATGTAAAAACGGGACATCTGGGGACATCTGGGAACATCTGGAGACATCTGGAACTCCGGCTCCGCCGATTCAGGAGGAAGAGAGGGAAAGAAAGGTGCGCGTTTGACAGTCCCCTCCCGGTTGCGGCATACTTGTTTCACCTGCAGCCATGACGCCGACGCCCGTGACACAACCGGAGATCAGCATCGTCCTCGGCGCGTATAACCGCCGCCGCTTCCTCATGGCGACCATCGAGAGCATCCGCGACAACGGGATCACCGTGCCATACGAGATCATCGTGGTGGACGGCGGCTCGACGGACGGCTCGACGGCGTGGCTGGCCCGGCAGAAGGACGTCATCACCATCATCCAGCACAACCGCGGCGCCTTCCGCGGCAAATCCCTCCCCCGCCGGAGCTGGGGGTACTTCATGAACCTGGGGTTCAAGGCCGCGCAGGGGAAATACCTGCTGATGATCAGCGACGATTGCCTGCTGGTGCCGGGGGCGGTGATGAACGGCTGCCGGCAGTTCGAGGAGCTGCTGTCCGCCGGGCAGCCGGTGGGCGCGCTGGCCTTTTACTGGCGCAACTGGCCCGAGCAGCAGGATTACTGGGTGGGCCTGACGCTGGGCGATAAGATGTTCGTCAATCACGGCTTGTACCTGCGCGCCGCGTTGGAGCAGGTGGGGTGGATCGACGAAGAGCGCTACCGGTTTTACCATGCCGACGGCGACCTGTGCCTGAAGCTGTGGCAGCAGGGGTATACCGTGTGCGAATGCCCGACGTCCTTCGTGGAGCATTTCACGCACGCGAACCATAAGGTTAGGCAGTCGAACCGGGAAGTCCAGGCGCAGGATTTCCAGACCTACCTCGAGCACTGGAGCGGCATCTTCTACGATCCGGAGCGGCACAACATCGGCGATTGGCTGCACTGTGAATACGCCGATCCGCACCACACGGCGCTGAAGTTCCCCCGGATCGAGCGGCTTAAACTTTACTGGCATACCCGGCTGCGCGCGCTGGCGCGGGCCTGCCGGAAGCGAAGGTGAGGAGACGGGATTGGCAGTAACGATCAGGCTTCGCGGCATCAAGACGACGATCTACCGCCCCGCGCTGCCGGCGCTGCTCCGGGCGGCGCTGCAGAGCCGCGCGCGCGGCAAGCGGCTGGAGGTGCTGTTGCTGCCGCCGTCGGTGGACGGCCCGCGCCTGCACGTGGGCGCCGGGCAGCGCATGCTGGACGGCTACGAAAACCTCGATGCTTACGATAACGAGCACCGTCCCGACTATTTCCAGACCCAGGCTGACGGCTTCATCCGCGCCGAGCTGCTGGACACCCGCTACGCCCCGGATTCCGTCGCCGAGATCCGCTGCCACCACGTCTTCGAGCATATCGGCATCCTGGATCTCGACCGCACGCTGCGGGGCTGGAACCGCATCCTGAAAACCGGCGGGCTGGTGTGGATCGAGACGCCGGATTTCGCCGGCTGCGCGAAGATGATCCTGGGCGGCAAACGCGAGGAGGAGAAGGAGATCTATTACCGGCACCTCTTCGGCAGCCAGGTCGGGCCCGGCGAGTTCCATTTCAACGGGCTGACCGCCCCGCGCTTGATGCGCCTGCTGGAGGGGTACGGCTTCTCGGTGAAGCTTGCGTATACCGAATGGAAGCGCCGCACGCCGCGGCAGCCGGATATGTATTACCCCGGCGGGGATGCTCCACTGCCCGACCTTACCGTGCGGGCGATCAAAGTGGGGTCCCCCACGCCGGAGGTGCTGGCTGCCGAGTGGACCCACATCGCCTACCGCCGCCGGTTCCCGAATCCGGAGTTTCCGCCACCGGAGGGTGACCATGAGGGGTAAAATTGCCGCCCTGGCGGATTTCAACCTTATTATCCGCAACGGAGTCGCTTATGCTGGGTAGAATCGCAGCTTTGGCGGACTTCAACCGCATCAACCGCGACGCGTGGGTGGCGAAGCAGGCCACGCGCCTTCCCGCCGGGACGCGCGTGCTGGACGTGGGAGCCGGGCCGGCGCGCTACCGGGAGCTGTTCGCCCACTGCGAGTACCTGACGCAGGACTTCTGCCAATACGAAGGCACGAAGGATGGCTTGCTCAAGGAGGAGTGGGAATATAAAGCGATCGACTACGTGAGCGACATCACCGCCATCCCGGCGGAGGACGGCAGCTTCGACGCCGTGCTCTGCACCGAGGTGCTGGAGCATGTGGCGGAGCCGATCGCCGCGCTGCGCGAAATAGGCCGCATCCTGAAGGCCGGCGGTACGCTGCTGCTCACCGCCCCCTTCACCGGCGGCATGCATCAGCAACCGTATCACTTCTACAGCGGCTTCTCGCCCCATTTTTACTGCCGCGTGCTGCCGGAGTGCGGATTAGAGGTGATCGGCATCGAGCCGAACGGCGGCTTTTTCCGACTGATGGCGCAGGAAAACAACCGGGTGGGCGCCATCCTGCGTAGTCGCTACCGCCGCTGGCACCCGCTGCGCTGGCTGGCGTCATTCTGGTTCGCGGGGATCTGCCCCTTGCTCTTCACGCGGCTCGACGACAGCATCCCCGTCGAGGAGTTCACCGTCGGCTATTTCGTGGAGGCGCGGAAGAAGGCCTGACATGCGCATCCTCTACGTGGCAATGCAATACGACTACGGCGACCCGGCGCGGGGGCACGGCTTCGAGCATTACAACTTCTTCGACGCCTTGCACAACATGGGTCATGACATCCTCTATTTCGACTTTATGAGCTTGCTGCAAGCGCGCGGCAGGGGGGCGATGAATGCCCGCCTGCGTGAGGTGGCGGCGGCGGAAAAGCCCGACCTGCTCTTCTGCGCCCTCTTCAAGGAGGAGATCGACCGCCGCGTGATGCGCCGGATTTCCGAAAGCGGCACGGTGACCGTCAACTGGTTCTGCGACGATCACTGGCGCTTCGACTCCTTCTCGCGCTTCTGGGCGCCGTGCTTCAACTGGGCGGTGACCACCGCGGAGAGCGCGCTGCCCAAATACGAGCGCTGCGGCATCCGCAACGTCATCAAAAGCCAGTGGGCGTGCAACCATTACCTCTACACGAAGCTCGACCTGCCGCTCGCTTACAACGTGACCTTCATCGGCCAGCCGCACGGCAACCGGCGCGCCACCATTGCCGTCCTGCGCGAAGCGGGAATCGATGTGCAGACGTGGGGGAACGGCTGGGAGAACGGACGGCTGGCGCAGGAAGAGATGATCCGCTGTTTCAATCAGAGCCGCATCAACCTGAACCTGGCCAACGCCTCGACGGCGCGCCCGCCGGGCAAGGGGGCGCGGCTGCGCACCGCCGCGCGGAATGCGGTCAGTCGGGCGCTGAACGTGCTGCCGGGCGGGCGCGCGCTGAAGGAGCGGGCGAAAGCCATCCTGGCCCACCGCGAGCAGGCGCCGCGGGCACCGGCGGAGCAGTTGCCCGAACAGATCAAGGGGCGCAACTTCGAGGTGCCGGGGTGCGGCGGGTTCCTGCTGACCGGTCTGGTGGAAGACCTGGACCGCTATTATGTTCCGGAGCGGGAGATTTGCCTCTTCGCGGACGAGCGGGAGCTGGTGGAGAAGATCCGCTATTACCTCGATCACGAGGACGAGCGGGCGGCGATCGCCCGCGCGGGATACGTGCGCACCCTGCGGGAGCATACCTACGTCCATCGCTTCACCGATATTTTTTGCCGTGCCGGCCTGCCGACCGAACCGCCGGAGACCATCCTGGCCCGCGGCCCGCGGCCCGGACGGGTGGAAGAGGTGAGATGAGGTGACGACATGACGCAGCATCCGTCCGGGCAGGCGAATTGCCCCGAATGCGGCAAACCGATGGGACCGGGCATGAGTGTCTGCCCGCCGTGCGCCGCCGCGCGCAGACGACAACAGCAGGCGCGGAAATCCCGCGAGTTCAATCCGACGCCCCTCATCCTGGGGGTGCTGCTGGCGGCGGCGGCGCTTATTGCGTTTCACGTGGTCACGGTCACCATTCCCCGGATGAAGGCAGGGCGGGCCATCGAAGCCGTGCGGACGCATGATATCAAGTTTTACCTGAACAAAAGCGAGCAGCTTTATACCATCGAGCTGGTGATTACCCACTATAATCCGGCGACGAAAATCTTCAAACCGGACTTGCTGCCCCTTGGGATGAAACCGCGGGACCCGGTGGTCTGGTCGGCGACACCCGACGGCGGCGCCGATAATGTCGTCTGCCGGTTCCGGGGTGCGGTCTATTCCTTCAAACTCACCGGCAGCGAGGTGCAGGCCATCGACGACAACGGCCAGGCGATCCTGGGCCAGGAAGGCGCCATGATCGACATACAATCCTCGTTTCCCTCGTCGGTCGGGTCGGGCAACTTTTAAGGCAACCATTCCCGAATCTCTTATGCTATACTGTAGCGCAACCATTCCTCCTGGAGACCGACCGATGACTGCATCCCGCCCTGATTGGGAGAATCCCCGCCTGCTGCAGCGCAACCGGGAACCGGCGCGCGCGACGCTGATCCCTTACGCCGACGCCGGGACGGCACTGGCCGGCGAGCGCGGCGCCTCGCCGTATTTCAAGCTGCTGAACGGCTACTGGAAATTCCGCTGCCTGCCGTCACCCGCTGCCGAAGAGGAGGGGGAGGAAGCCAACCTTATCCCCGTACCGAGCAACTGGCAGATGCACGGTTACGGCACGCCGGTTTACACCAATGTGGCCTATCCATTCCCCGTCGATCCGCCGCGGGTGCCGGTGGACAACCCGGTGGGCGTCTATACGCGGCAGTTCAGCCTGCCCGAAGATTGGCAGGGCAAGCAGGTCTTCCTTAACTTCGAGGGCGTGAATTCCGGCTTTTACGTGTATCTGAACGGACGCGTGGTCGGCTACAGCCAGGGCGCGCACCTGCCGTCGGAGTTCAACATCACTCAATACCTGCAGTCGGGCGAGAATACGCTGACCGTGCGCGTCTTCCAGTGGACGGACGGCAGCTACCTGGAAGACCAGGATTGCTGGCGATTGAGCGGCATCTTCCGTGACGTCTACCTGGTCGCGACGCCCGCCGTGCACCTGCGTGACGTGTGGGTGCGCACGACCTTCGATGCGCAATACCGGGACGCCATCCTCGACCTGCGGGCGCTGGTGAAGAACGACGGCGACTCGGTGGCGGGCTGCCGCGTGGAAGCGCGCCTGCTGAACCCCGCGGGCGCCATAGTGCTGGAGCACGCCCTCGGCACGGTCGAACCCGCTGCCGGCGAGGAGGCCGCGCTGACCGCCGGCCTCCCCATCGCGGCGCCGCGGCAGTGGTCGGCGGAAACTCCCAATCTCTACCCGCTGCTCCTTTCTCTGTATGATTCGGACGGCGTGCTGCTGGAGGTGCGGCGGGTGAACGTCGGCTTCCGCCAGGTGGAGATTCACGATCAGCAGCTCTGGATCAACGGCCGCTCGATCAAGCTGAAGGGCGTTAATCGGCATGACACCCATCCCGACCTGGGCCACGCGGTGTCGCCGGCATCCATGGTGCAGGACATCACGCAGATGAAGCGGCACAACATCAACACCGTGCGCACCTCGCACTACCCCAATGATCCGCGCTGGCTCGACCTGTGCGACCGCTACGGGCTGTATGTGATCGACGAGACCGACCTGGAGACGCACGGGATGGACCGCACCGGCGATGTCAGCATGCTCTCCGACGATCCGGAATGGCGGGAGGCCTACCTCGACCGCGCCATACGTATGGTGGAGCGGGATAAAAATCACCCCGCCGTCATTCTCTGGTCGCTGGGCAACGAGTCGGGCTACGGGCGCAACCACGATGCCATGGCCGCCTGGATTCACGAAGCCGACCCTACGCGCTTTGTGCATTATGAGGGCGCGGGCGAGTCGCCGATTGTCGATGTGGTCAGCACGATGTATCCCACCGTGCAGCGGCTCATCGAGCAGGGTGAGCGCACTGACGACCCGCGGCCCTTCTTTATGTGCGAGTATGCGCATGCCATGGGCAACGGCCCGGGCAACCTCAGGGAATACTGGGAGGCGATTTACGCCCACCCGCGGCTGATCGGCGGCTGCATCTGGGAGTGGGTGGACCACGGCATCCGCCAATTTACCGCGGACGGCGAGGAGTGGTTCGCCTACGGCGGCGACTTCGACGACAAACCGAACGACGGCAACTTCTGCATCGACGGGCTGAATTACCCCGACCGGGTACCGCACACCGGGCTGATCGAATACAAAAAGGTCATCGAGCCGGTGATCGTCGAGGCGGCCGACCTGGCGAAAGGCACGGTGACGATCCGCAACCGCTACGACTTCCTCTCCCTCGCCCACCTGCGCGGGCGATGGAGCCTGCTGCGCGACGGCAACCTGCTGGAGCAGGGGGAAATGCCGGCGCTGGAGGTGCCGCCGGGCGGCTCGACGGTAATCACGCTGCCGTATACCCTCCCACAGCCGCAGCCGGACGCGGAATACTGGCTGAACCTCAGCTTCATCCTGCGCGACGATACGTGCTGGGCGTCCTCCGGCTTCGAGGTGGCCTGGGCGCAGCTTGCGCTGCCGGTGCGAGCCCCCGCGCCGGCGCTTCCCCGCGGCGTCATGCCCGACCTGGCCGTTGACGGCCTGTGCATTACCGGCGAGGAGTTCCGCCTGGCCTTCCACGAGCGCGACGGCACGATCTCCTGCTGGGAATATCAGGGGATGCCGCTACTGACCGCCGGCCCGCGCCTGAACGTCTGGCGCGCGCCCACCGACAACGACGTGCACGCCGCACGAGAGTGGCGCGCGCACGGCCTGGACCGGCTGATCCATCGCACGGACCGCATCGAGGTAGTGCGGCAGCTTCCGCAGGCGGTCGAGGTGGAGATCGAGTCGATGCTCGCCGGGTATTCTCTCCCGCTTGCGTTCACCGTCCGCTACCGCTACACAATTTACGGCTCGGGTGACGTGATCATTCACACGCGTGTTGCTCCGAA
>Ga0315284_10006066_pt1 | contig 17197 bp, 9 predicted proteins | sample YL17G09_16_MG_FD_203696 | JGI IMG/M metagenome (GOLD analysis project Ga0315284, IMG submission 203696) | Sediment microbial communities from Yellowstone Lake, YNP, Wyoming, USA - YL17G09_16 | ecosystem: Environmental > Aquatic > Freshwater > Lake > Sediment | place: USA: Wyoming | collected...
AGGGTCACGCGCTCGCATACACCTGCAGAGACGATCAGGTTGCCTCAGTGACCGGAAAGAACTACTACTCCACCAAGGTGAATCTGCTGTTCGACCGCTTCCTACTGCCTTTCAGGCTAGAGAGCAACCAGGTCCTGGAGACGTCCTCGAAACCGCTTGATGAAGGAATACTCGCATGGGATCTCAAGTCCGATGACCAGGAGCTGCTGAAGCTCATTGTTGGCAGCGTGGATGCCTACTATGATGCGCGGGAGGAGCGCAAGTCGGAGGCGCTCAAGCTCATAGTGGATGCTTTTGACCGGCTTAAGCTTGGGTTCGTGGACTCTGACAAGAGGGAATCGGTGCAGGAGTGCGCCAGGACGCTTTCGTCAGTGGAGAAGATGCAGAACCAGCTTCGCAAGCTGATCGAGATACTGGGGGCAATCGCCAACGACGCCTCAGACATCAGGCATTCAGAGAAGCGGGATGAACCGCTCACTGAAGGCCCGCTAAAGGAGTTCTTGTTCTACTTGTACTTCTCCTTCGTGAGGCTGATACTGAAGTCGCAGGAGAGCAAGGAGGGGGCGAAGCACCTCGCGTAGGTGCGGGCGGACCTGCCGCTGCGCGCCGCGGCTGCTTCTGTCCGACGGAATACGACCACCGTGGGCTGCCTCCGCTTGTTTCTAGGTACAATACTGCCGTGGTTGAGACGCACGGTGCAGCCGGCGAGAGGCTTACCCCGCGCAAGCGGAAGATCCTGCGCATGGTCATTCGCCAGTACGTGCGCGACGTGCACCCCGTGAGCTCGCAGTCGCTGGCCGACGACATGCGCGTCTCGCCCGCCACGGTGCGCAATGAGCTGGCCTCCCTCGAAGAGCAGGGCTACCTGCACCAGCCGCACACCTCCGGCGGCCGCATCCCCACCGACCTGGCCTACCGGACCTTCGTCGAGGAGCTGATCGAGCACCTCAGCGACACGATGACGCAGCGCGCGCGGGTGGCGGGCGTCTACGCCCAGCTCAGCCGCGAGACGGAGGCGCTGCTGGAGAGCACGGTGGGGTTGCTGACGGAGGCGACGGGCTACGTGGCCTGGGTGAGCATGCCCATCCCGGCGGCGCTCGACGTGCGCAGCCTGAGCTTCGTCGAGCTCGACGCCGGCAAGGTGCTGCTGGTGCTGGTCACCGGCGCGGGCGAGATGCACAGCCGCGTGGCGCCCACCGGGATGGCGGCGAAGGAGCTGGAGCTGGGTCGGCTGACTGACGCGCTGAACCACTACCTGCGCGGGCGGAGCATGCTCAGCATCGACTACGACGAGATCCGCGGCATCTTCCAGGAAGTGGTGCGCGTGCCGGGCAGCCTGCTCATGGCCGTGGAGGAGTTCTTCATGTCGCTGGCGGGGGCCAACGAGCGGGTGGTGTTCGGCAACGCGCTGCAGCTCGTGCTGCAGCCGGAGTTCAGCCGGGTGGAGAACCTGGCGGGCGTGATGAACGCCCTGCAGGACCGGGAGCGGTTCATCACCACGCTCCGGCGGCAGCTCGGCGACCGCCAGGTGGAGACGATCATCGGCAGTGAGAACCTGGACCCGGCGCTGCAGCAGTGCAGCCTGGTGTTCAGCCGCTACGCCGTGCCGGGCGGCGCCGACGGCACGCTGGGCGTGCTGGGGCCGACGCGCCTGCTCTACGAGCGGACGCTGCCGTGGGTGAAGGTGGTCGGCGAGGCGGTGGCGGAGACGCTCACCTCGATGGCGCTTGGGCCCTCCGGCGAGGGCGAAGAGGATCAGCAGGGCGAGTGATGGCGGACAAGGTCGACCTTTACGCCGTGCTGGGTGTGGCGCGGGACGCTCCCCAGGATGAGATCAAGCGCACCTTCCGCCGCCTGGCGCGCGAATTCCACCCCGACGTGAACCCCGATCCGCAGGCCGCCGAGCACTTCAAGGAGATCAACCTGGCCTATGAGGTGCTCTCCGACCCGCAGAAGCGCCAGCAGTACGACGCCTTCGGCACGACTGACGGGCGGATGGGGATGGGGATGGGCGGAGGGTTCGGCGAGCGGTTCGGCAGCTTCAGCGACATCTTCGACTTCTTCTTCGGCGGGAGCGGATTCGGCAATGTCGCGGAGGCGCGCCGCCGGGGCTATCACCCGGGGGAGGACCTGCACAAGGCGGTGCATCTGACGCTCACGGACTGCCTGCAGGACAAGCCGGTGGAGCTGAGCGTCGAGCGCCGGGAGGTGTGCGAGGCCTGCGGGGGCTCGCGCTCTGAGCCGGGCAGCCAGCCCATGGCCTGCCCGACCTGCAGCGGGCGCGGCGTGGTGGGGCAGGTACGCGAGACGTTCTTCGGCAGGATGACCACGACGTCGACGTGCCCGGCTTGTGGGGGGGAGGGGCTGCGTATCGGCGAGCCGTGCCACAGCTGCCGCGGCAAGGGGCTGCGCCAGCAAACGCGGCGCATCGAGGTGACGATCCCCGCGGGCATCGAGCATGGCAACGCGCTGCGACTCGGCGGGAAGGGCCACAGCGGGCTGGGCGGTGCGCCCGCCGGCGACCTGCTGGTCAGCGTCAGCGTGGAGCCGGATGAGCGCTTTGAGCGCCAGGGCAGCGAGCTGTACATGATGCTGCCCGTGCACTACGCGGACCTCGCGCTGGGTGCGACGGTCGTCGTGCCCAGCCTCGAGGGGCAGGCGGACCTGCGCATCCCGGCGGGGACGGAGAGCCACCAGGAGTTCCTGCTGCGCGGGCAGGGGATGCCCAAGCTCCGCGGCGGCGGGCGGGGCAACCTGCACGTGCACGTTGTGCTGGAGGTGCCCAAGCGGCTGAGCAAGCGCCAGCGCGAGCTGCTCAGCCAGTTGCGCGCCGAGGATCAGGGGCAGGCGCCGGGCGGAGCCCCGCCGGAATCCCCGCGCCGCCGCCGCTAGAATCCAGGCGGTATCGGCACAGCGGGGGCGCGGGCGGTATAATCGAAGTTCGGGCAACACCAATATGGGGATCATCGGAAAGCTATTCGCCGGCCCCCAGGCCAAACTCCCCGCTCGCGTGAAGCAGGTCGAGCGGCTGCTGGACGCGAACAAGCTCACTGAGGCGGGGGAGCAGCTCGACAAGCTCTGGGACGAGCGCCCGGAGGACAGTGCTGCGGGAGGGCTGGCCGATCTGCGCCGGCTGCGTGAGCGCCTGTGCAAGGCGCGGCTTGCCGCCGGAGACACCGAGGCGGCGTTTGGACTGGCGCAGTCCATCGCTGCGGACGACCGGGCGGGGCTGGAAGCCGTTGTCTCCCAAATGGTGGAGCGCAAGATCGTCGACCCGCGATTGTTCGCCTTCGTGCGACAGGTGGCCGAGGGCAGCGAGAAGAGCAAGCGCTTGCTGCTGGCAATGGCCAAGGAGTTGTTCACGCTCAAGGGCGAGCAGCTCGACGCGGAGGAGATGAGCTTCCTCAGCGAGACCGCCCGGGCATACCCCCTGTGGAAGGACGGGCTGTCCGTCCTGGCGGATCACTACTTGCGCGAAGGGCGGCGTGACGGCGAGGCGCTGACGATCTACCGCAACGCTTACCCGCATCGCAAGGCCGACCGGCGGCTGCGCGAGGTGCTGCTGGAAAGCCTGGTGCTCAACAACGAGCGCGACGAGTTCGCCGCCTCCGTCTATCGCGATGCAGTTGAGACCACCGAGAACGATCGGGCGCTGAAGCTGCTCGCCGAGTACTACATCGACAAGGGCGAGCTGGCCCCATCCACGATGCCGTACATCGAGCGCGCGCTGGCTCGTACGAAGCTGGAGCGGGAGGAGTTGCAGCGGCTGAACGAGCTCGTGCTGGCGAGCCGCGCGACGTACATCGACCGCGCCGCCATCTGCCTGGCGGTCTACCGCCAGGGCTACTCCGATCGCAACATGTTCATCCTGCTCAGCGACAGCCTGGCGGAGGCGAGCAAGTTCGACGCCGAGTCGATCGAGATCATGACCAAGGCCTTCGAGCTGAAGATCGTCAGCAAGCGGGCCATCCTGATCCTCACCGAGCACTGCCTGGCCAACGAACGGGATGACGATTTCGCCATCCACGTCTACGAAACCTATCTCAGCACGTGGCCGGATCGGCCCCAGCGCAAGATCTACAGCGTGCTCGCACACCATTACGCGGGCCTGACCAGGGTGGATGACCAAGCGCAGAAGATCTACGAGGAAGCGCTAGTCGACCACCCGAACGACAGCATCGTGCTCAGCATCCTCGGCCGGGCGTACCACGCTGCCGACCGGCGTGACGACCGCGCGGCGGATGTCTACCGCCTGGCCTTCCCTCATGCGCGTGACGATGTGCGCATTGAGCTGGCGACGGTGCTTGCCGAGATCCATGTCGCCGCCAACGACTTCACCGAGGACACGCTGCAGTACCTGACGGTGATGGGCCGGCCAGCCTCCGGGCCGCTCGCTACGCGCTACGACGAGGCGCTGACCAACTGCTTCCTCGCCACCGGGCGTCGCGGCGAGCAGGCCCAGGCGGCCTATTTCGCGCTGTTCGAGCGCACCGAGCATTCCAAGGAGCTCAATCCCCGGCTAGTGACTCTTCTCTCCGAGCTCATCAAGGAGCGCGGGCTAGCTCCGCCCCACGAAAGCCTGGAGATGCGGGTTTACCACAAGCTCTTCGAGCTCAGGAAGTTCTCTACCGACCCCGACATCGCCTTCGTCCTGCTTGACGATGAGCTCAGACATGGAGGCAGGCTCAACCTGCTGCATCTCGCCGTGCGCTGCTTCGAGGCGGACGCCGGCCGGTTCACCGAGCTCGTCGTCGCCCATCGCGCCGACCCACTGCTGATCGAGGTCGGCGACTTCTACATCGAGCACTACAACTTCCCCCAAGCAGCGCTGGCCTACCAGGCGAGCTTTGCTCTTCACCCGACGGACGAGATCCGCTATCGCCTGGCGAAGATCCAGTTGCTGGACGGGCGGGGCGAAGCAGCGCTGCAACATCTGCACGCACTCAACGCCCCGGAATTTGCGCGCCGGCGGACCTACTGGCAAGCCGTGGCCTATCAGATCCTCGATAAGCCGGCCGAGGCGCGGCAGCTGCTAGAGACGCTGCAGCCTGGCGAGGACATCCCGGACTACCTGCTCAGGCTGCGCGGGGCGATGAATGACGAGTTGGAGGGAGAGCTTGAGCGGAGCCTGGACGAGTACAAGGCGCTTGCCCCGGACCCGCGCCTAAGCCTGTTTGAGCGCTGGCTCAAGCTGCAGTGCGGGATCGTGATGCTCAAGCTTCGGCGGCTGGAGGCGGCGCGGGACCATCTGGAGGAAGTCTACCGGCATAACCCCAACGGGCGCGCTGAGCAGCTGTTCTTCAGCATGGCGCTGTTCTACCTCGCCCGTGAGTTCCTGCGCATCGAGAATCTCGATTTGTCCTTGCCGCTGTTCACGCGCGCGGTGGAAGTCAACCGCAACCACCGCCTGCTGCGCCAGGTGATCGTTGAAGTGCTCAGCCTCCACGGCGAGCAGGCGTTCTTCGACGGCAAGCTGCAGCGCGCGGCGCGGGTGCTCGAGGTCTGCCACCGCATCCTGCCTAAACGCATGGAGACCAAGACCTACCTCGCGTATACCTACCACCGCCTGGAGGACTATGCCAAGGCGCTGATCTACTACCGCGATATCACCTGGACGGATGACAATCCGCGCCTGGAGCGTTCCCAGGCCTATGCCTACATGGCCAATCACCGCGCGCAGCAGGCGTGGCGCGTGTTTCTCGACCTGGCGAAACGCGAGAACCTTGAAGTTGCGGACTTCCCGCGCCTGGTGAGCTGCTTCCTGGCCGATCCCGATGCCGCTGGCGGCCGGGCCTGGGAGCGCATCGACTTCAGCAGTATCGGCGGCGGGCTTCCGCTGATCGCCTTACTCATGCACGACGGCCTCTACCAGCGCGCGGTGGATGAGCTCGACTCGCTGATCCAGGCGGAGCCGCAGAATCTGCAGTACCGCTGGTACCTCGGTTTGGCCTTTAGCCAGCTTGGCAAGCGCGACCTGGCCGTGCACAACTGGAGGGAGCTGCTGACCCTGTGCAGCGCGGGGGGGGCAAGCCCGGAAACGAAGATCCGCCAGTTCACCGAGATCGGCCTGGCCTTCATCGCCGCTGGCTATGCGCCGGAGGCGATGCAGACCTGGGATGAGCTGCGCAAGCTTGATGAGAAGAACCCCGATTTGCCCGTCGTGTATGCGGCTACCCTCGACCTCAACGGCTACCAACTGGCGCGCAAGGAGCAGTACAAGCTGGCCTGCGAGGAGTGGAAGAAAGGACTCAAGTACGACCCCGACAATGCGGGCATTGTGCAGAACCTGGCGATTAGCCACCTGCTGCTCGACGAGTACGAGGATGCGACGAGGCAGTTCCACCACTTGAGCCAGCTCTGGCAGCTGCAAGTCAGGGAGAAGCCGCGGGAGTACGGCTATCGCGCCAAGCTTGTCTCCTTCCTGGAGCGGGCGATGAACACCCTCGCGCTTACCAAGGGACGCCCGGAGTTCGACTTAACCAAGGTCCGTGCCGAGGACGCGATCGACTACTACCAGCGGGCCAATCACTTCTACTGGATCCTCAGCCTGGATAAGCGTGCCAGCCAGCTGCAGATCGAGCATGAGTACTTCCGGCTGATCAAGATCTTCAACCCGGAGCGTCACGCCGACGACTTCATGCTCGTTGAGGAGTCCTACACGAATCTGTTCAAGAACCTCGAACGGCGGGAGCTGATCGACCTATTTGTGCTCAACCCGGTGCAGCCGGAGCAGGTGCGCACGCGGCTCACCCGGCTGCCGCGGGAGGGCAGGGTGAGCTTCGAGCAGATCGATCTGCCCGCCACCATCCCGCCGGCGGACTACCAGCAGCTCAAGCCCACCAAGGCGAGGGAGGCTGAGCTGAGTGAGCCGCTCAACGAACTGCTGGCGATGAACTTCAAGATCCCGGACTGGACGATCCTATGAACGCGGGGAATGCGCAGGGAGAGTTGGCCCGGGTTATCGCGGAAATTGACTTCGATTCTGAGCGCTACTATAATCCGTACTTCCGGCCTGCGGATACATCCAGCACCGGCGAAGTCTCGGCCGAAGTATGGACCAACTTGACGGCGCTGATTGCCGATCTCAACAAGCTGCGCGGCGAGTTCTCCCGACTGCGGCGCAGTGTGGAAGCCTTGCGCTTGCCGGCAATCGAGCTCGTGGGTCTGGATGAGCTGGCTGGCCAGTTGCGTGGGTTGGAGCTGAAACTGAGGCCGCTTGGCGAGGTGCTTTCCCGGCCTCCCGAGGAGGGCCTGGCGAAGCGCCTGATGAAGGACCTGCTGCCGGTGTTGGACGCGCTCGACCGGGTGTTCGAGCTCGCCGGGCAGCAGCCTGAGGCGCTTAGCGAGGGATTGAAGCGCGGTCTCGGGTCGGTCTATGAGCTGCTGCGCTCGACGCTGGGGCGCCATGGCTTGGAGCGGATGGAGGTAGGCCGGGAGTTTGACCCCTATCTGCAGATGGCGATGGGGACCGAACCCAGCGCCGAGCTGCCGGAGGGGTCGGTGAGCCGTGTGCTGCAGCCCGGCTACAAGCTGGGCGGTCAAGTGCTGCGCACGGCGCAGGTTGTAGTGGTGAAGAACGCGTAGTGGAATAGAGCAAACGAGGAAGAGGCGTCAAGGAGCAGGCGATGGGTCAAATTGTCGGGATCGACTTGGGGACGACGAACTCGCTGGTAGCGGCGATCATCGATGGCAAACCGGCGTTGATCCCCAACGAGCGCGGGCGGTACATCACGCCTTCCGTCGTCGGGTTCACCGAGACGGGCGAGCTGCTCGTCGGGGATCCGGCGAAGAACCAGGCGGTGGCCAACCCGGACCGCACCATCACCAGCATCAAGCGGCTGATGGGCACGGACCGCCGCATCACGATCGGGGACAAGGAGTTCTCCCCGCAGGAGATCAGCGCCGTCATCCTGAAGAAGCTCAAGCTGGACGCCGAGACCTACCTCAACGAGGTGGTCGAGGAGGCGATTGTCACCGTCCCGGCGTACTTCACCGACTCGCAGCGCCAGGCGACGAAGGACGCCGGCGAGATCGCCGGCTTCAAGGTGGAGCGGATCATCAACGAGCCCACCGCCGCCTCCCTGGCTTACGGGTTCGAGAAGGGCGAGAGCCGGACGATCGTGGTCTACGACCTGGGCGGCGGGACGTTCGACGTGTCGGTCATCAGGTTGGTCGAGGGCGCGTTCAAGGTGCTCGCCACCACCGGCAACAACAACCTGGGCGGTGACGACTTCGACTATCGCGTCGTCGAGTACCTGATCGAGCAGTTCAAGGTGAAGGAGAAGGTCGATTTGCGGACGATCCCCGACTTAAGCCAGCAGCGCGCGATCATGCAGCGGCTGAAGGAAGCGTCGGAGAACGCCAAGATCGACCTTTCGAGCCTGCTGGAGACGACCGTCAACCTGCCGTTCCTTTACACTGGTGGCGACGAGCCCCTGCACTTGAACGAGACGTTGACGCGGGCGAAGTACGAGGATCTCGTGCAGGACCTGATCGATCAGACGCTGCAACCGATGGAGCTCGCCTTGTCCGACGCCAATCTTCATCCCTCGCAGCTGGACGCGGTGATCCTGGTGGGCGGCATGACGCGCACGCCGGCGGTGCAACGGCTGGTGAAGAACGTCACGGGTAAGGACCCGTACCACGACATCAACCCGGAGGAGTGCGTCGCCGTGGGCGCGGCGATTCAGGCGGGGATCAAGCGCGGCAAGCTGGAGGAGCTGGTGGTGGTGGACGTCGCGCCGTTCACCCTGGGCATCGAGACCGAAGGCAGCCGCTTCTCGCCGATCATCCCGCGCAACACCAGTGTGCCCTGCTCCCGGAAGAGCATCTACAAGACGACGATGGACGGGCAAACTGAGGCGCTGATCCATGTGCTGCAAGGAGAGAGCTCGCGGGTAGACGACAACAGCAGTCTGGGCGAGTTCATCCTCCAGGGGATTACGCTCGCGGCCAAGGGGGAGAGCCTGGTTGAAGTGCAGTTTGACTACGACGTGAACGGCATCGTGAAGGTCACCGCCCGCGACCGGTCCACCGGCGTGACCAAGGGCATCACCATCCGGGCGTCCAAGTCGCGCCTGACGCAGGACGACATCTCGCTGGCAGAGCGCGACGTGTCGAAGCTCAGCGGCTCCCTGATCGCGCAGCGCGAGAAGAGCAAGGTGCTCTTTGAGGGCCAAGGCGTCTATGAGCGGATGAAGACCCTCGAGAAGCAGGTGGCCGACGGCCGGAAGAAGATGGGCGAGGTGGAGCTGGCCAAGGTGCGCAGCTTGGGCGAGGACCTGATGACCGCGCTGAAGGCGGAAGACGAAGAGGAGCTGGAATCGCTGGTCGAGAAGTCGAGCATCATCTTGAGCGATTGGGGGCTGTAGCGGGGTGGCTGCGCTCAATGCCTGCCCGCTGTGCCGTGCCGTGCTGGAGGACGACGGACAAGGCGGCACCTGCCCCTCGTGCGGCGGCGATCTGCGTCCGTTCGTAGAGCTTGCGGGGCGCGCCAAAGAGCACTTCGCGCTGGCTTCCCAGCTTGTGTCGGCGGGACGGCTCACGGAGGCGCGTGAGATCCTCGACATACTGCCGCAACTAGCGGAGCTGCCGCAGGGGGCGCTGGCCGCGCTGCGCGCACGCCTGCTGCTGCAGGAGGACCGCCTGGAAGAGGCCGGGGAGCAGGTTGCGTTGTGCGAGGAGCCGGAGGCGGGCGTCTTGCGCGACGAGCTGGGGTGGAGGATCAACGCGCGCCGCACGGCTCAGGAGATGTATAACTCCGCGCTGAGTGCGGCGCGGCGCGGCGAGATGGCCGTCAGTGCCGAGGAGCTGGCGCGGGCCGTGCTCCACGTGCCCTCCGAGGCAGCGCTGTGGCAGCTGAAGCTCAAGGTCGACCTCAAGTGCAGTTACTTCAACCGCTGCTACGAAGACCTGTCGGCGCTTGACCGTCTCGGCAGCCGCCCGAGCGAGTTCGCGCAGCTCGAACAGCTACTACCGCCCGTCGCCTAGGCGGCGGCCCAGTTCCAGGTCGGCTGACCTGCCCCCCCCAAAGAGAGGCCCGCCCCCATGGCGGGAGCGGGCCGTTCTTTTCAGCTAAGAATGCCTCGATGCGCTACGGGCCGGGTGGCACCGGCACGAAGTACTCGAACTCCTCGAGCGAGTTCGTCTCGCTCGACGAGTCATCCAGGCCGCCGTAGTACCACGCGGCGTTGACGTAAACGAAGTCGGCGGGCGTAGCGTCCGTCCACACAGCCCCGGCGGTGGGCAGGCTGACCGCAGCGCCGTTGTCCGTGGGCAGCGAGGGCGGCACGGTGTAGCTCCAGACCCCGGTTTGCGGGTTGAACACCTCCGCAGTGGTGACGATCGTCCGCGTTCCCATGGTAGACGGATAGTAGGCGCCACCGTACACGTAGATCAGGCCGCTGATCACCACCGCGCTCAGCCCGGAGCGCGCGTCATGCAGGGATGGGGCATTCTCCCACTGGTTGGTCAGCAAGTTGTACGCCTCGACCGTGGCTACGCTCTGGCCGCTGGCCACCCGTCCACCGATGACGTAGTACCTGTTGTTCGTGACCGCCCCAGCGCCGTCGTAGCGCTCGGTTACCATGGCGGGGCCGTACTCACCGTACGCCGAGTAAAGCCATCGCTGGTTTCCATCGACGTATACTGCAAAGGAGGCAGTGAGCAACCTACCTGAAACGTTGTCGACATCCGAACCTGAAGGCGGATGGAGGCCGCCGGTCACCAAGTAGTCCTGGATGAACAGGTAAGTGCTTGCGGTAGGCTGCTGAAAGCGTGATCCAATGTAGGCTACGGCTGCGTCCGTCAACGGGTAATAGTCGGGAACGAGGAATTCGTCCATTAAGAACCAGGGATCGTTGGCAGTGATGCTGTCGGTCAGATTGCCCTCGACAGAAGCGAGGATCCCATTGAGTGTGTTGTTCCCGCCAATCACGAAGAACCCCTTCGGGAACTCGGGGTAGCCAGCGGGGGCATCCTCGCCCGGGCGATGCTGGAAGCCAAAGGGCATCGCGCCGCGCCGTTCGAAATTCAGCGACTGGTGCGTCGTGCCGGTGAATGTCAGCTGCACTTCGCCCTCGCCCTGATCCGCGGGCACGTCGAAGGTCTGTTCGATCAGGTCCACCTCACGCATCGGGGTAATGCCCTGGGCCCCGCCGGTGACCACCGCTTCGCGGTCGACCAGGTAGGTGCCGTTGGGGCCGCCGGCCTGGACGGTCCAGGAGCTCGCCATCGAGTGGTCGCTGCGCTTCTTCAGCCCCTCCGTTACGTCGCTGGGCATGGGGTTGCGCATCACCAGGCTCAAGGGCATGTCGATCACCGTGCTGTCCACCTCGACCTTGCTCGGATCGAGGGAGCGGATCTTCATCTTCGCCGGGTAGTACCGGATCGACGGGTAGATCTCCACCGGGGGTGTGCCAGGGTCGCCATCGCTGTCGTAGGGGCCGAAGGTGATAAGCTGAGATACCGTCGTACCGCCGCCGCCGGGAGCCGCGCCCCAGCCCGGTACCATTGGCGTCAGCGGGTCGTGGTCGTCATCAATGAGCGGGAATTCAGGGTTGCCGTCGCCGTCGAGGTCGAGCTGCCACTCGTAAGACTCGGTGCTGCCGGAAATCATGCACTGGAACAACGCGTCCACGGCCGAGGCCGGCCCGTCCACCTTGGCGTACGGCAGCGGCGGATCCGCGGTAAACACGCCGCCGCTGGCAATGCCATAGGCCGGGGTCACGACAAGCACGCCGGGATTGCCGACGATCCGCTTGACGAGCACCGTGCGGAACACCGTCTGGCGCTGGCCGCTTCCGTCGATGACCATGCAGCGCAGGGTGAACGTCTTCTGCCGCTCCTGGATCGTGTACGGGTTGACGAGGATCTTGCGGTTCTGATCGTAGAAAGGTATGGTCGGGGACGGGAACTGGCTGTCGATTGCGCCGTCATTCTCGAAATCCCAGTAGTACTCGTAGGGCGGGACACCGCCCTTCCCCGGCTCGGGACTCACCACCACGGACAAGTCGAGCCGCGGCTCCGTGGGGAGCTTGGGATCACCACCCGTCGGGTCGAACTTAAGCAGGATCACTCCCGCCGAGGCTGCCGGGCTCGAGGAGAGAATGATCTCGAACTGCTGGTTCGGCGGCGGCGGAGTATCCGGGCCAAAGACAACGACGACGTAGTCGTAGAGCACCTTCTCTCCGTTGTTGTCCGCAACGGTCAGGTGGACCAAGTACGTCTTCGATCCGGGCTCTGTCAACGTGAACGTGTACTGCGGGTTGGGCACGGTGGAGTCCACTGTGCCATCCCCGTTGAAATCCCACTGATAGCCGTAGGGCATCTGACCGCCGCTGACCGCCACACGGAAGAAGACTGGGCTGCCCGAGCGGAACATGTAGCTGCCGTCGGGCAGCCGCTCGTCGCTATAGGCATACGTCTTGGTCGAATCCGGGTCGATGATGACCGTCTGCGTCCCAAGCACCGAGACGCCCACGGGATCGCTGGTCACTGAGCGATTCTGGTTGTCAGTGACCTTGAGCACGCACATGTACTGGCTTGCTCCCCCGGCGTCAGAGGCCTTGAGGTAATAGTCGGTCTGCACGCTCACGGTCTTGCGATACTCGCCGTTGAGGTAACGGTCTACCGCGCCGTCGTTCTGATAATCCCAAGCGTATACGAATGGCGCTTCACCGCCCGTAATGTTAACGGTGAACGTCGCCCTGAGGGGGCTGGACCCGCTGCTTGGTTGGGCGGAGACAAACTGGATCACTGGCGGCCCTTGTTCGTCGGCAGGGGTTGTAGTTCCGCCGCCACCGGTGCAGCCACAGAGCATGGCTGCCACGCCCAAGACCGCTAGCCAATTGACTACCCGTTCCACGCTGATACCCTCCAAGTTGTTTACATCAGCCTACGGCAGGCTCAACACCTCAATGATCGAGTCCGCACCGTTCTCATCGGTACCGCCGCAGAGGTAGTACCGGTTGAAGCTCGCCCCGAGCGACCCGACAGCCGCCCCGGACTGGCCCGAGCCGATATGGCTGCGCGGGATGGGCAGCGGGGCCTGGGAGACCACAACGCTGCCCGGGCTACCGAGGCGAGCGTTGTAGGTGTGGAAGCTGAACCGTTCGCCGGTCCACCCGGCAAACGCGAGCACCCATGCCTCTGCCGGCTCATAGCGGTCGTTGTAACCGGCCCCGCACGCTTCCAGCGCCTCGGGCAGCGAGCCCGCGAACGTCTGCCAGCTTCCGGCCTGGGGATTGAGGAAGTCGTCGAAGCTGAATACGTCGACGGTGTCCAATGGAACGCCGTTCTTATCGAAGCCGCCGACGAGCGCGATGCGCATTCCGCCGGAGGGAATAAACACCGCTTGGCCATAGGCGCGGGCTGACGGCATGCCAGGCTCGACTAGGCTGAACAGACCGGGATCACCCGAATTATTGCCTTGTTCGACAGTCTCATTCACGTTCCACCAGCGCATTTCGTCCAGCACCGAGCCATTCTCATCGATGCCGCCGAAGATGAAGATGCTGCGGAACGGCCCGTTGGGGAACACTGGGTTTGCGCCGTCCACTCCAGACTCGATGCGGACCGCCATCAGGCCGTAGACGGCCTTTGGCAGCCGCGGCAGGTCAACGCTTTCTTGCGACCCAGCCCGCCGGTCTTGGATCTGCGGGTCGAAGTTCGAGCCGGAGCCCGGGAACTGGTCAGTGTCCGGTCTCAGGAAGTACGGGCTCCAGATGTCCACCTGGTTGCCCGTAGTCTGGAAGGCAAACGTGTTGCTCCACGGGATCAAGTCCTCCGACCCGAAGCCGTACACCTGGTACTTCTGGATCAAGTCGGTCGGCGTTGTCGCACCCGTACGGCCGCCGAGCACATAGATCACTGGGCTGCCAATGCCGTTCATGTCGAACGGAGGAGCGTCGAGGTTCCACCCCGTAGTGGGCGAATCGGGGTATGCGTAGAGGTGAGGATACCCGATAACATCGCTATCGACTGAGCCGGGTACAGGCGGCTGGTGCGGGTACTCGCCGGCCGGGTTGGTTTCCGGCTGCTCGTGCATGAACACCGCCGCCGCGCTGCCGACGATGGTGAAGGGCGCGGAGCGCGACGTTGGTGTGGGCGGGGCACTGGCTGGCGGCTGGTTCGGGTCAAGCACCGGCGGGACGATGGTGTCCATTCCCGGAGCGTCGTAGCCTGTGAGCGGCCCGCCTGCCACCGGCGTGTTGGGGAACGCCGGCGCGGTGTTGTCGTTTAGCCTGATCAGAGAGCCACCTTGGGCACCCGTGTCGAACTTGCCGATGTTCGTTTCGCCAGTACCAGTGCCAGACGCCTCAGGCACGTACATGTACATGGAGTCGCCCCTGTTGACAAGCGACTGGAAGTTGCCGTTCTCGTCCAGGTACTCCCCGCCGATGATGTAAGCGATACCCGTGGGATGCGTGCATACCGCGGCGTTTGCCCGCGCACGCCATGTCGCCGGCGTGATCGCCTCGAACTGGGCGTTGGCTGATGCCGTGGGATCGCGGAACGCCGGGAAGAACGTGCGGAAGCCCACCTCCGCCCGGTGCGCCTTGTAGTAAGGATACGTCGTATTCGGAGAGGCCGTCACGCGGAGGAGGTTGCTCACCGTCGTGTTGCCCGAGGCGTCGAGCGCTGTGCACCTGAGGACGTAGTTGAAGTTCTGTCCGGTCGGCGCGCTCGCTGTGTTGGCGAAGTGAATCGTCGGATTCTTGCGGAAGCTGAAGTTCGGCGTGACCACCGCGGAGCCGTCGAGCGTTGGCGGAGTCGACACGCTGGGCGCAGGATCGAGGGCATCGTCGTTGAAGACATCCCACTGGTACTGGATCGGTTCCGTCCCGTTAACGGGGTTGGCAGTGCAGTTGACGACGAAAGGCACCTGGCCGCTGTTGATGTCAGTCGTGATGTTGAGCGAGAAGTCTTGCTCGAGGGTCACCTGGATCGCCAGCGGGGTGCTGTCCACGGTTTGGTCGCTCGACTTGTCATGTGCCCGCACGTAAGCCATGTAGGTGCCGGCGTTCAGGTAAGTATGGAGGGCGATCGAACTCGCGCTGAAGTCGCTGAACTGGGTATCCCCGTAGAACCACTTGAACTCGTAATTGCCCGAGCCGCCGGTGACCGCGCCAGTGAACTCCACCCTCAGCGGCGCCTGGCCCGCGATGGGGTTCGCCGTGGCTGCCACCACCATGCCGCCGCCTTGGGGCAGCGCGTTGATCGCTAGGCGGAAGTCAGGCAGGCCATTCCCGTCGTTGTCGTCGAGGTTCGTGCCCACCACTCCGCGTCCATCGGTCACCTTAAGTACCGGATAGACGACGTAGTTGCCCCCGCCAACCGGCGTGCCTACTTTCTGATACTTCCACAGGGGGTTCTGCAGGAAGCTGTCGTAGACACCGTCGCCCTCGAAGTCCCAGGCGTAGTTATAGGGCGCCTTGCCGCCGCCGACGTAAGCGGTGAAATGCGCGTCGAACGGCACGTTGCCTACCTGGGGTGAGGCGTTGAAGCGAATATCCAGGCCAGCCCCGGGTACGACTGGGGTCGTTCCCGTGATGATGACCGTCCTGGAGGCAGTCACCTGTTGGCTGCCGGCGTCGGTCACCGTGACCTTCGCCAGGCCTTGTCCGGTACTCGGATAGGTGTGCGTCCCGCTGGGAGCGTTGGAGTCCTCCACACCGTCGTTGTCGAAGTCCCAGCTGTAGCGGTAGGGGGCCTGGCCGCCGGAAGGCACTACGAAGAACGTGACGGTCAGCGGTGCCGTGCCAGTGTCTGGGTTGGCGGTGAGCAACAGGCTGAACGCCTCGCCGGTGGTGCCCGGTGTCGTTCCATCGCTGCCACCACTGCATGCCGTGAACACGAACGCTAGCGCGCAAAGGGCCGCGGCCAGCAAGCGCGGGGACGTGACTCTCATCTTTGAGCCTCCTGACACGATCGGACTTGCCCCAAAGCAATCCTCGACTCGCACTATTCTACCCATTTCTGAATGCCAACCCTCGCTCGGCTCATCCAAGCGCCCTATTATCATACGCGCATGGCCCAAATGCAAGCGGCTTAGTCCTTGGCCCGCTCGATGTAGCCGCAGGTCCTGGTGTCAATCTTGATCCTGTCCCCCTGGCTGACGAACAGGGGCACCGCCACCACCGCCCCGCCCTCCACCGTAGCGGGCTTGGTCGCCCCGGTCGCCGTGTCCCCCCGCACGCCGGGCTCGCAGAAGGTCACCTCGCGCACCACCGCGAGGGGCAGCTCCACCCACACCGGGATGTCGCCGTTCATGCCGACCGTCAGCTCCTCGTTCTCCGCGAGCAGTGGCAGCTGCTTGCCCAGCATCTCCTTGGGCAGGTGCACCTGGTCGTAGCTGTCGTTGTCCATCGCCACCAGGTTGTCGCCCTCGAAGTACAGGAAGCTCATCTTGCGCGCTTCGAGCCGCACCTCTTCCAGGCGCTCCTCGGGCCGGAGCTTCTCCTCGAAGATCGCGCCGCTGCGCAGGTTCTTCAGCTTGACCCGCACGAACGCCGGGCCCTTGCCGGGCTTGAAGTGCTGGAACTCCATCACCTGCATGAGCTCGTTGTCCCGCTGGAACACCAGCCCGTTGCGGAAGTCGTTGGGCGTGATCGACACTGCTTGCTCCTTCTGTCGCTCCTTAGCCTACGACGGTGATCGCCGTGCTTAGGGTGTTCAGGTTCTCGGCGCCCTGCTCAGTCACCAGCAGCAGGTCTTCGATGCGCACCCCGCCCTCGCCCGGCAGGTAGATGCCCGGCTCGTCGGAGACAACATTGCCGGGGGCGAGGGGCGTCTCGGAGGTGCGGGCGAGCGTCGGCCCCTCGTGCACCTCTAAGCCGATGCCGTGGCCCAGGCCGTGCCCGAAGTACTCGCCATAGCCCTCCTGGGCGATGTAATCGCGTGCTACCGCATCGACTTCCCGGCCCAGCATGCCAGGCTTTACCGCCGCCAGGGCCAGGTCCTTGGCCTGCCGCACAATGGAGTAGATGCCCGCCCACTTCGCTGGGCAGTCGCGGACGAACACCGTGCGCGTCATGTCGCTGCAGTAGCCGTCGAGCCGCACGCCCATGTCGATCGTCAGCGGCGCGCCACTGACGAGCTTCTGCCGCGTGAAGCCGGCATGGGGCTTGGCCGCATTCGCGCCGGCGGCGACGATCGAGGTGAAACTCGTTCCCTGGGCCCCGAGCTTGAGTCCGCG